>SKEO01001536.1_pt1 | contig 18271 bp, 15 predicted proteins | sample 4826801 | NCBI WGS metagenome assembly SKEO01 (sample SAMN11008807, study PRJNA524170) | human gut metagenome | biome: Human fecal sample; material: Feces; isolation source: fecal sample from pouch patient p3 | host: Homo sapiens | place: Israel: Tel-Aviv | collected 2016-02-25 | reverse complement strand
TCGCTGGACAGCAGTTCGTATATGTCGGGTTCGGCGTCCGGTGCGACCGGCGAGAGCGAGATGGAAATCTACGCTGCACTGATTGAGGATATGAAAAAGGCCATGGACGGACTGGATAAGACCAGTGATCTTTATAAGACCTATGCGGCACAGTTAAAGGTATTAGAGGATTACCAGACCAGCCTGAATCAGAACGCCGTCAGCGGCATGCAGCAGGCGATGGCCATGCTGTCCCAGCTGGATGACGCGGCATACACGCTGCGCAAGCAGGCGAAAAACGTCTCCGGTCAGCTGGCGCTTGGTGCACAGACCATGCTGATTACCATTAAAAATCTGGGCTTCACCAAGGAAAACCTGCAGGTAACGCTCACACAGCTGGACCGCAATCTGGCTGTGCTGAAAACTCAGAGAAAACTCGGCATGATTGGGCAGCTGCAGCTTGACACGGTGCAGAATCAGCGCGACAAGCTGGCGCAGTCCATCGACACACTGGAGACCACCCGCGAAAACCTCGGTTCGAGCGTTGCGCTCATGTGCGGTCTGGACGCGAACACCATCGTGATGCCGGCCGACTTTGAAACGCTGTACGAGGGCAATCTGGATAAGATGTCCTATCAGAAGGATTTGGAGCAGGCGCAGAAGAACAGCTTCCTCATCTGGCAGAAGCAGGACGCTGTGCGCAGCGCGTACAACTCGTACGACAAGAACATCAGCGGTACCGCCGAGGCGGTCAAGTCCGCTGAGGACGCACTGGCGGCGGCCAAGGAGTCGGTAGTGGCTGCATTCGACAGCACCTACAAGACCGTCAAGGACTGCCGGACGACTCTGGCAGCCAAGCGAACCGCACAGTCACAGGCGGAGCTTGACCTGAAAACCGCGACCGTGAAGTACAGGAAGGGCATCATCTCCAAGCTGGCGTATCAGCAGGCGCAGGATGCCGTAACGACCGCAAAGCTGAATGTGGAAAGCGCGTATCTGTCGCTGTATACCGCATATAACCAGTACGAATGGGCCAAGGAAGGCGTACTTATCACCACCGCAGCCGCATAAGGCAGTACCGCATAATTTCCGTAAAGCGCCGCAGCTTTAATTGTGCGGTAGTGCCTTACCAGAAGGGAGAAAACAATATGAAACGAACCATTGCAGCCGGTCTTTCTGCCGCTCTGCTGTGCGGCATGGTCGTACCGGCGTTTGCCGCCGATACCAAGACCGCGACGAACACCACCGGCACCACCCAGACCCAGCCGACGGCGCCGGTCAAGCTGACGTTTGACAAGCTGGAGGAGACCGTCCGCCAGAACAACGTCACCATCAAGGCGAACAACAACACCGTGCTCAGCGCGGAAAAGACCGATGTAAGTGACCAGTACATCGAAAGCTATTTCCAGCTTTCCGAGCAGATTTCGTCCTACCAGAAGCAGATCAAGGAACTGCAGAAAACGCTGAAGGAACTGGGAACCGACAAGGCGAACGCCGGTCTGCGCAAGACGCTTGAGAGCCAGATTTCCATCCTGCAGCGCAATCTGGCAGCCGCTGAGGCTTCGTACAGGAACCTCGACGACGACGAGGACGACGCAGAGGAAGATCAGGAGAAAACGGTTGATCACACCCGCCGTCAGATGCAGAATGCAGCCGATGAGATCTGTCTGAGTGCGGAAAACACCTACATTTCTCTGCGCGGCATGAAGTATACGCTCAACCAGACAAACCGCAGCATTCAGCAGCTTGACCGCAACATTGCGACTGTGCAGAAGCAGGTAAAGCTGGGCATGACCGGTGTAAATACGCTCAAGAGCCTGCAGGCACAGCGAGAGAGCGCCGTTGCCAGCAAGGCATCGCTGACCACGCAGGTAGAGGCGCTGACCAACACGCTCGCTATCCAGTGCGGCTATACCACCGGTACACAGATCGAAACGAGCGATCTTCCGGTCGTAACCGCCGAGCAGGTCACCTCCATTGATTATGGCAAGGACCTTGCCGAGGCGCTCAAGAACAGCTATGCGATCTACTCCAAGGAGTACGCAATGCAGACCGCGTCCGACGATTACGAGAACAACAAGACCAACACGCTGTATGCTTATCAGGCAGCCAAGATCGACCGCGACGCACAGAAGGAGAGCACGACCGCTTCCTTCCGCAAGCTGTATACCGACCTGCAGGAGAAGCAGACCGCACTTGCTGCGGCGGATGCCGATCTTACACAGGCGAAAAAGACGTTTACGGTAAGCCAGGTGCAGTACACGCGCGGCATGATCTCCAAGATGGCGTACACGGATGCGCTTGACACCTTCACCACCGCACAGGAGACCGAGGTTGCAGCGCGTATTGATCTGCTGACCGCCTACAACACCTATCAGTGGGCAAAACGCGGTGTAATTACGGCAACAACTTGATAAGCTGACCGTTTTGGCGAATATAGCAGATATGTATAATGAATTGGAGGACCCCGATGAGCAATAGCAAACGAATCCTTGCGGCACTGCTGGCCGGTGCGATGGTACTGTGTGCAGGCTGCGGCAAGGAAGAGGAAACCGAGGAGGAAAGCTCAAACAGCACTGCGGTTGAGGTAACCGATGTTACCTCGGGTGCGATGAGCTCGGAGTATACGCTGAACGGCAAGATTGCCGCCGTCAATGAGGTGCAGGTGTTCCCGCTGCTGGCAGGTCAGGTGCAGACGCTGAACGTCAGCGAAGGCGACACCGTATCCAAGGGTCAGACCCTGTTTACGGTGGATACCTCGACGGTTACCTCGACGATGAGCTCGCTGCAGCAATCCTACAGCGCCACAAAGACCGCGACCGACCGTGCGATTGAATCGGCAAAGGTCGGTGTGGAGCAGGCGGAACTGGCGGTCAGCAACACGGAAGCACTGCTCGAAGCCGGTGCGGCTGCCGAGCAGGATCTGACCAAGGCTAAGCAGGCACTGACGCAGGCGCAGGCAGGTGTCGCGCAGGCTGAGGCCCAGCAGTCCGCGTCTCTGGCGCAGATTCAGGCGTCCATGGACCAGATCAACAAGCAGGCAAGCCTTGGCACGGTAACCGCTCCGTGCTCGGGTACGGTTACGGCTGTAAACGTAGACCGCGGCGGCATGGCATCCTCGGCGCAGCCGAGCGTGGTTATTGCCGAGAACGGTGCGGTTGAGGTGCAGGTTTCTGTCGCTGAGGACGTATTCACCGGCATCAAGGTCGGCGATACCGCAAGCGTCACGGTTTCCGCTGTCTCCAAGGAGTCGATGAACGGTACGGTCAGCACGCTGCCGGCGGCTGCCAATGCACAGACCAATCTGTATGACGTATCGGTTTCTCTGCCGTCCGGCACCAAGCCGCCGATCGGCGCGTTTGCTACCGTCACCTTCTATACCGACCGCCGCGCAAGCACGATTTCCGTGCCGACCGAGTCCATCCTGACCGGCAACAACAACGAGCAGTATGTGTTCACCGTAAATGCGGACGGCACTGCCGCAACCCGCGTTACCGTCACTACCGGACTGGTTACCAAGGATTCGACCGAGATCGTTTCCGGCCTCAAGGCGGGCGACCGGGTTGTTACCAAGGGTCAGTCCTATCTGTCGGACGGTGCAGCCGTGCATGTCGTCACCTCGGACGCCGCAGACGGCGGGGAGGGCTAAGCGCGCATGAAATTCGCACAAACCTTTATCAAACACCATGTAATGACCATCCTGCTGTACATACTGGTCGTTGTGTTTGGTTTTTACAGCTTCCAGAACCTGCCGCTGGCGCTCATGCCGTCCATGGAGGTTCCGGCAGCGGTTGTTTACGCTACTTACCCGGGTGCCGGTCCGGAGGATATCGAGCAGCAGGTAACCAAAAAACTCGAGGGTGCGGTAGCGGGTCTGTCCGGTCTGGATACGCTCCAGTCCACCTCGTCCGAGAATATGGCTATGCTGGTCATCCGGTTTACGAATGATACCGATATGGATCAGGCAATGACCGACCTGCGCGACAAGGTTGCACAGGTAAAGAGCCAGCTGCCGGATGACGCATCCGACCCGACCGTTATGTCGATTGATATTGACTCCATGCCGGTCGTTTCGGTGGCGCTGCGCGGCAACGATCTGGCCTCTCTGCAGTCCATCGCCGAGGACGAGATTCAGCCGGCGCTCGAGCGCCTGGACGGCGTAGCGTCTGTTGATATTTCGGGCGGCTACGAGCAGGAGATCGCAGTCCACACGGACGCCTCCCGCCTGAAGGGCTACAACCTGACCATTTCGTCCATCGGTCAGCAGCTCGGCGCGGACAACATCGCCATTCCGGGCGGCGATTTGGATAACGGTTCGCAGACGCTGGCTGTCCGCACGGACGGCGAGTATTCGTCCATTGATGATGTTAAGAACGCTCTGATCTCGCTTCCGGCAGGAGGCACGGTCCGTCTGAGCCAGATCGCGGATGTTTCCATGCAGCCGAAGGATCAGGACGCCATCTCCAAGGTTGACGGCGAGGAGTGTATCATCCTGTCGGTCAACAAGCAGTCCGGCTCCAATACGGCGCAGATTGCCGAGCTGGCCAAGGCTGAGTTTGACTCTCTGCTTAAGAGCAACGATTCCCTGCAGTGGAATATCGTTATGGATCAATCCGACTATATCAACATGACGGTTGATAACGCTATTCAGAACATCTGGATGGGCGTGCTGTTCGCCGCGATCGTACTGTTCCTTTTCCTGCGCGACTTCGGCGCGACCATGGCTGTTACCATCGCAATGCCGTGCTGTATCCTGTTTACGTTCCTGATTATGAACGTGCTGGGCATTACGCTGAACATGATGTCGCTCGGCGGTATCACGCTCGGCGTAGGTATGATCGTGGATAACTCCATCGTTGTTCTGGAGAACATCTTTACCTATCGAGCGGACGGCTACGACCGTCTGGAGGCCTGCACCAAGGGCACCGGCGAGGTCATCGGTGCGGTTATCGCCTCCACGCTGACCACGGTCGCCGTATTCCTGCCGATCGCACTTTCCGGCGGTATGGCCGGCATGATGTTCAAGGAATTCTGTATCACCATTGTAGCGCTGCTGCTCAGCTCGCTGATCATTTCCATCACGCTCGTGCCGCTGCTGTGCTATTTCCTGCTCGGCGGCACCAAGCAGCAGAGCATCAAGCCGCAGGGATCGGGCGCAACGCCGATCACCGAAAAGCCGCTGTCGCGTGCATACCGCAGTTCGCTGAATTTCCTGATCACCCACCGCTGGGCAGGCGTCGCGCTGACCGTTGTCATCTGTATTGTCAGCGTGCTCAGCGTCAGCCAGGCGGGCATGGAGCTCATCCCGGAGATGGATGAGGGTGAGGTGAGTGTTACGGTTTCCATGCCGAACGGTTCGACTATGGAGGACACTGCCGCCATCGAGGACCGCATTGCGGCCATCGCAGTTGATACCATCCCGGAGCTGGAGCAGATCTACTACTCGACCGGTTCTTCGACCTCGATCATGTCCTCGTCCTCGGGCGCAAGCGTTACCATTTCGCTGGTAGATCTCGATCAGCGTGACCGCTCGTCAGCGGATATCGCCAAGCAGCTGCGCCATGACCTGCAGGATATTGCAGGCTGTGAACTGACGGTTTCGACCAGCAGCACCATGTCGATGTCCACGGATTCGGACATCAGCGTTGAGCTGACCGGCGATGACTACGACCAGCTGGCTGAGACGGCAGACGATCTGGCAAACCAGATCAGCGCCCTGCCGGATGCTATCAACGTGGAGTCCTCGGCAGGCGAGCAGACCCCGCGTGTTGCCGTTAAGATCAACCGCGAGAATGCGTCTCGCTTCGGTCTGAATGCGGCCACCATTGGCGGTCTGGTTCGTGGTGAGCTGACCGGCTCGACCGCAACCACGCTCCGCATGAACGGTGAGGAATACGACGTTACCGTTGCCGGCGACGAGGATGTAGCAACCAGTCTGGACGCACTGCGCTCCATGCAGATTCCGACCATGACCGGCGGCACCGTACCGCTGTCCATGGTGGCGGATGTCTACACCGAGCTCAGCCCGCAGTCCATCGTGCGCAAGAACCAGAAGGAGACCGTTACTATCACCGGTGAAAGCGAATCCGGTGACAGCAATGCCATTAAGGCAGCCGTTGACGACATTGTTGCCAAGTACGAGCTGCCGGACGGCGTAGAGGTCGGCGAAGGCGATACCGCTGCTTCGCAGATCGCGGAGACCACCGGTACGCTGATGCTGGCCCTTGCGGTGGCAATCCTGCTGGTATATTTCATTCTGGCAACGCAGTTCAACTCGTTCTCGCTGCCGATTGCAATCATGCTGATCCTGCCGATCGGTCTGCTTGGCTCGATGATCATGCTGTGGCCGACCGGAAATCATGTTTCCATGGTCGCACTGCTCGGTGTTATCATTCTGGCCGGTACAGTCGTCAACTCGTCCATCGTGCTGATCGACTATACCCTGCAGCGCCGTCAGCGCGGTGAGGATAAGAATACGGCTATCCTGAACGCATGTCCGCGCCGTGTCCGTCCGGTGCTGATGACCGCTATGACCACTATCCTCGGCCTTGTGCCGATGGTATGCTCCAGCGGTGAAGGCTCCGAGATGATGAAGCCGATGGGTGTTGTTATGATGACCGGTATGGTTATCTCCACCATCGCAACGCTGTTTATCACCCCGGTTTACTATTCGCTGACCGACAGCGTCGCTTCCCGCATTTCCGGCCTGTTTAAGAAAATCAAGCTGCCCAAGTTTAACTTCCATAAGAAAAATCCGCAGCAGTAAGCAAAAAGGGAACCGATTTCGGTTCCCTTTTTGAATTGAGAATGGATAATGGAGGATGGAGAATGAATGGCGGGTAAAATGGGTACCGCAGTTGTCCAATGTCTGTACAATCTACCCCCGTAGGGGAGCACAATGTGCTCCCGCACCCATTTAACGATGACCTGGGCAAACACTGTTCGCCCCTACGGGTATACGAGTGCAAATGAATTTACAAACGACGTATTGATTCAACCGCCGCGATAATTTTCCATTCTTCATTCTCAATTTTCAATTCCGATATTCCCTTGCATATCGCACAAGTGAAGTCTATAATATTTGTATAAATTGCAGATAGGAGCGAACAATATGGCTTCGGATAAAACAAATGTAATGCGTGTGCTCGAGCAGCACAAGATCGCCTATAAGCCGCACGAATACCCACACGGTAAGGACGCCGTAGACGGTGTTTCGGTTGCGGAACTGCTCGGTCAGAACCCTGATCAGGTATTCAAGACGCTGGTTGCACGTGGCAAATCGGGCGGCTTTCATGTATTCGTTATTCCGGTCGCAAAGGAGCTTGACCTGAAAAAAGCAGCCAAGGCGGCAGGCGAAAAGTCGGTCGAGATGGTGCATGTCAAGGAACTGTTGGGCCTTACCGGCTATGTACGCGGCGGCTGCTCGCCGGTCGGCATGAAAAAGGCGTTCCCGACCGTGTTTGACGAGAGCGTGAACAATGTCCCGACCGTGATGGTCTCTGCGGGCAAGATTGGCTTCCAGATCGAATGTGCACCGGCGGATCTCATCAAGCTGACACGCGCCGCGACCGCGCATATCACGACGGATTAAGGCAATACTGCATGATTAAACAAGAGCGATTTGTGAGTGGATTTTGTGCACTGACGAGGCGCGGTTTTGCGGTAATACTTGATGTATTACCGCAGAATCAGCGGCAGCGCGACCGGAGCCTGCACAAGGGACCGTTATAAAGTCAGGGCACAAAATTTCCGCAAAGCGCCGCAGTCTTAATTGTGCAGTGCTGCCTTACGTCTGCGGCTTCAGCAGCCCTGCCGCATCCGGAAACAGCGCGAACACGTTCTGCACGCCGCAGCCTGCCAGCTGCGCCAGCTTGGCCGCCAGCGTGGAATCATCATCGTACAGGACAAAGTGTGCCTGTCCGTCTGCATTCATGTAGGTGAAGTATTTCGCGCACAGCTCGCGCGAAAAGAACGGCTGTGCGCCGGTCTGCGCGAGCAGCGCGGCTCTTGCTGCGGAACTGAGTGAAATGCCGTTCGGCGTGGGTGACGGCAGGGTGAAATCCTGCGAAACCGGCTGCAGAAACGCGGCAATCCGCGCAGCACCGTAAATGCCCTGCAGGGAGGAAATGTACTCGGTCAGACTGCCGCCCGAAATCGCGGTGGAGACCGTGAGTATCGCGTGCGACAGCGTGCGTCCGCACTCGAGCGGCACATACAGCGGAATATCCGCATCGTACAGTGCTTCGTCGAATGCGGCCAGCAGGCGGCGGTTCAGCGGCGTGTCGTGCTCAAAATCCGCGAATACGCCGGGCGCTTCCGTGCGCCGCGCCTCGAAAACCAGATCGGCAGCAATGCGCTCGGCGCTGCAGAAGTTGATAGCCTGCGGCGGGTCGGTCACGCCGAGCAGGCAGTGCCGCTGCACCGCGGACACCTTGAGCCGCTGCAGCGCCCCGGACTGCGAAATGCCAAGACAAAGCTGCAAAACCGGCATGCCGAGCGAAGCGGCTTTCGTCGTGTCGCGTCCGGTGCATACCAGAATAAGGTTTTTCGTGTAGACCATCATGGATCGACTCCTTTGCGATAAAATTATCTTTTCTGGACTTTTTGAATAAATTCCATTACACTATATGTAGCATTACGCTAAATTAGAATACGGGTATTAACAGGAGTGTATGAATGAGCAAACTGATTCCCGATTATGTATTTGATTCGATTTACGATATTACGCCGGAGGTGCTGACTGCCAACGGCGTACGCGGCGTGCTGGTCGATCTGGACGGCACAATGGCATCCCACAAGGCCGCTCTGCCGCCCGATACGCTGCACACCTTTGTCGATCGGCTGAAGAATGCCGGCATCGCTGTGCTGGTGTTCTCCAACAACCATCCCGAGCGGGTAGGAAAGTTCTGCGAGCCGCTCGGTGTGGGCTATATCAGCCGTGCCGGAAAGCCGTTTTCCCGCGGCTTCCGCAAGGCGGCAAACCGGCTTGGCCTGTCCATGCGCGAGATTGCCGTCATCGGCGACCAGATTTTCACCGACGTGTTCGGCGGCAACCGCGCAGGCGCGCTGACCTGCTACGTCGAAACGCTCGACCGCCGGTTTTTCTGGATCAATGTGCGCTATCAGCTTGAGCGCGGCTTTATCGCGCGCGGACGGCGCAGAATGGAGGCGAGAGCACATCATGGCTGAGCCGAAATTCGGTCCTGCGGGCAACTCGGAGTCGTTTGCCGCCGCAGGCTTCAAGAAAAGCGAGGATGCGCCTGCATGGCTCGCACAGATGGGACTGACCGCGTTTGAGTATCAGTGCGGACGCGGCGTGCGCTGCGGCGAGGAGACCGCCCTCAAAATCGGTGCGGCAGCCAAGCAGCACGGCATTCAGATGAGCATTCATGCGCCGTATTTCATCAATCTCTCGTCCGAGGAGAGCGAGCGCATGGAGAAAAACGTCGGTTATGTGCTGGAGACCGCGCGGCTGGCTGTGCCGCTTGGCGCAACACGCATGGTCGTGCACTGCGGCGGTCAGGGCAAGCTGACCCGTGACCGCGCCATGCGCAACTCGCACGAAAACGTAAAAAACATCCTGCGTGCGCTGGATGAGGCTCACCTGACCGGCTGCGCGGTCTGCCTGGAAACCATGGGCAAAAAGAGCGTGCTCGGCACTGCCGAGGAGGTTTGCGAGCTGGTGGCTGCCGATGACCGCCTGCTGCCGTGCATCGACTTCGGTCATCTCAACTGCCGCACGGGCGGGCACATGAACACCCGTGAGGAAGTGAAAGCGCTGTTCGACCTGATGGAAAATACCATCGGTCACGAGCGTACCGCCAAGCTGCACGCCCACTTCTCTCATATCGAGTATAACGATAAGGGCGAGGTGCGCCATTTGACGTTCGCGGATACGGTATACGGTCCGGATTTCACGCCGGTCGCGGAGGAAACCGCCGCACGCGGCTACGCACCGACATTCATCTGCGAATCCGCCGGAACGCAGGCGGAGGACGCACTCGCCATGAAGCAGTGCTTTATGGCTCAGGCAGAAAAGTAAAAAGTAGGACATTTGCCCTACGGAGACGCTTTGTAGAACTATGCAAAGGGGTATAAACGTATGAAAAAGGTATTATTGATCCACGGTCCTAACCTGAACCTGACCGGTCAGCGCGAACCGGGCATTTATGGTTCGAACACGCTGGCATCCATCAATGCGGAGGTTGTACAGAAGTGCGAACGTCTGGGGATGGAATGCGCGGTATTCCAGTCCAACTCCGAGGGTGCGCTGATCGACCGCATTCACGCGGCTCGTGAGGACTGCGATGCGATCATCATGAACGCCGGTGCGTACACGCACTACAGCTACGCCATCCGCGATGCGATTGCGGCTGTGCGCCTGCCCTGCGTGGAGGTACATATGTCCAACGTGCACGCGCGCGAGGAATTCCGCCACAAGTCGGTCATCGGACCGGTGTGCGCGGGCGTCATTGCAGGCTTCGGCAAGCACAGCTATCTGCTCGCCGTGGATGCGGTAAAATCCATCATCGGCTAATATTTAAGAGGCGATTACCATGAAAAGAAACGAACTGCGTGCCATGCTGCTCGAGCAGCCGTATGACGCGCTGGTGCTGACCAGCGAGATCAGCCGCCGCTATGCCACGGGCTTTCACTCGACGGCAGGCGCGGTGTACCTGTCGGCCAAACAGGCGGTATTCTTCACGGATTTCCGTTATGTCGAAGCGGCACACGCGGCCATCAAGGATTTTGAGGTGCGCGAGATCAAGGCGGGGCAGAGCTATTCTGCGCTTATCAATGAGCTGCTTGACGAGGACGGCGCGAAAAAGGTCGCGCTCGAGGACAAAACGCTCACCTACGCGGAGTTTATGTCGTGGGGCACGGCGCTGCACGCGACAGCCGTCCGTCTCGAGGACGGTGTGGAGCAGCTGCGCATGTGCAAGGAAGAGGACGAGGTTGAGAAGATCGTCGCGGCACAGCGAATTGCGGAGCAGGCGCTCGAGGAGGTACTGAACGACATCAAGGTCGGCGTGACCGAGAAGGAGATCGCGGCACGGCTGACCTACCTCATGCTGCACTATGGTGCGGAGAATATGTCGTTTGACCCGATCGTCGTTTCGGGCGCGAACAGCTCCAAGCCGCATGGCGTACCGGGTGAAAAGACCATCGGGGCAGGCGATTTCGTGACGATGGACTTCGGCTGCATTTACGACGGCTACTGCTCGGATATGACGCGCACGGTCGCGGTCGGTCATGTCACCGACGAGATGCAGACCGTGTACGACACGGTGCTGAACGCACAGCTTGCAGGCATTGCTGCCTGCAAGGCCGGTGTGACCGGTCGGGACGTTGACGCGGCAGGCCGTAAGATTATCGAGGCGGCAGGCTACGGTGATGCCTTCGGCCACGGCTTCGGCCACGGTGTCGGTCTGGAGATCCACGAGGCTCCGGTTGCCTCTCCGCGCGGAGAAGCGCCGCTGCCGGCAGGCAGTATCGTCACCGCAGAGCCGGGTATTTATCTGCCGGGCAAGTTTGGCGTGCGTATTGAGGATATGCTGTACGTCATTGAGGACGGCTGTATTGATCTGACCGATGCGTCCAAGCAGCTTATTGTTCTGTAAATTGCGAAAAAGGGAGAAAACGTTGTTTTCTCCCTTTTATATTCCGTGAATGTTGGAAATAGGTTGCCGTATCGCTTGACGGCAGCTTGATGAAAAAGAATCAATTTAACAATTTATCCATAAGCTATACACAAAAAATCCACACAAGTTCGGCACAATGGTTACACCGATAGGAGGAGATGTTCTCATGCGTATTTTGTTAATCAATGCAGAGCAGGACGAGCGCCTGTTCGCCACCTTCAAGCATGAACATATTCTGTATGATCAGCAGCCGGAGAGCGACACGCTTGATATTTCGGAGAATATATATGATGTAATCGTGTACAATGCCACTAAGCTGGATGAGAAGACCGCCGATGCGGTGCGCTCTCTGCGCGAAAGCGGTGATATGACACCGTTGCTCGTCATGGCAGGTCACACGACCGCGCGGGCGCGTATCCGTATTCTGAATGCGGGTGCGGACAATGTACTCATGCGTCCGTGCCAGAGCGATGAGATTCTGGCGCATGTCAATGCACTGGCACGTCGGCCGAGAATGATGCAGAGTGAAATCCTGACCGCCGGCGACCTGACGCTCGACCGCGGCCGCTGTGTGCTGTCGAGCAATGACGGCGAAGTCCGTCTGTCCGGCAAGGAGCTGCAGCTTGTAGAGATGTTCCTGCGGGAACCGGGACAGGTGCTGCCGCGTGAAATGCTGCACCAGAAGGTCTGGGGAGCAGGCAGGGACGCGACCTACAATAACATCGAGGTTTATCTGACACTTGTGCGCCGCAAGCTGCGTGCGGTCGGCTCGAAGGCCGAGCTGATTTCCGAGCGAGGCATCGGCTATTATCTGCAGGAAGCAGAATAAGGGAAAGGACGTACTTTCATGGTACGTCCTTTTATTTTTCCTGCACTGACTGTCTGGGGCACACGAGGAACGTTGGTGCTGCGCCTTTCCGGGCGGCAGCCTTTTTTCGCTGCACTGACCCAGCGGGGTGTACGAACCGCGTAAGCGTGTTCGCCCCTAACGGGCGGGGGTGTTTTTCGCTGAACCTTAGCGGGGAGTTGCGCTCTGCGGAGCGCGAGGATTCGCGGCGCCCGCCGCGGGGGCAAAAAGGAAGGACAACCTGCGGTTTTCCTTCCTCTTTGAACTCCTGCCTTTCCCTTGTTAGATAGTCTGGCGCAGACCGGAGACCGGTGACCGCTCCGAGAAGGGGAACGGCAGAGGATTTTTCTTCTCGCCTGGACGCGCTTTGCGCGCCATGTATCCGCATATTCGCAGTGTCAGATACCATACTGCTACACATACGGGCTACTCTGCGCAGCGTGCGGCATGACAGTGCCGCACAATTCGTTAGCGCGTTATTACAGACGGCACCTGCGAAGATAAATGGTATCGAACGCATAATCCGCAGGCGCCGTGCGTTGCAACGTGCAAAAGGGTTGCGCGACACTGTTATCCCTCAGGGGACCTTCTCTTGCCCTACGGGCAATTCACCTTGTGCCGCGCCTGCGTTGACCCTCCGACCTGTGTAGCAGTATGGTATCTGACACTGCGAATATGTTGAGAAAGACACGGTAGTAAAAAACCTCTGCCGTTCCCCTATTTCGCAGCGGTCACATGTGGGTAATCTGCGCCAAGCTATCTAAGGGAAAAGGGGAGATTCACAAGAGGGTGGAAAACCGCAGGTTGTCTACCCTCTTGTGCGCCCGCGCGGCGTCAGCGCGTTCCTCCGGTTTGCAATCGATGCAGCAGTTTTCTTTTCTCCTGCACTATGCTATAATTAAAACAAGGGGATGAGAAACCATGCAGATCGAAATTCGACAGTACGAGCAGCGTGACGCTGCACAGGCAGCAGAAATTTGGAACGAGGTCGTTGAGGACGGAAAAGCCTTTCCGCAGATGGAAAAGCTGGACGAGGTGACCGGTCATGCCTTTTTCACTGAGCAGACCTATACCGGCGTAGCGTACGACGCGGCAACCGGTGAGCTGGTCGGTCTGTATATTCTGCACCCGAATAATGTGGGACGCTGCGGACACATCTGCAACGCAAGCTACGCAGTTAAAAAGTCTGTGCGCGGACAGCATATCGGTGAAAAACTCGTCACGCACTGCCTGAAACAGGGCAAAACGTGCGGATTCCGCGTGCTGCAGTTCAACGCAGTCGTTAAGAGCAACACGGGGGCGCTGGCGCTGTACAAAAAGCTGGGATTCACACAGCTTGGCGTGATTCCGGGCGGATTTTTGAACAAGGACGGCGAATATGAGGATATTATCCCGCATTACCACGTTCTATAAAGAGAAAAGGAGAAAACAATGCTTTTTTGCAACATTGATCTGTTGGATGAGAATTTTGAGCGCAAGCGCGGGCAGTACGTCGGCGTGAAGGACGGCAAGATTGCCTACATCGGCGATGCCGAGCCGCAGGAGGATTACGGCGAGCGTTACGACGGCAAACACCGTCTGCTGATGAGCGGCTTTTACAACGTGCACAGCCATGCGCCGATGACGCTGCTGCGCGGCTACGCGGAAAATCTGCCGCTGCAGCGTTGGCTGGGTGAGAAGGTATTTCCGTTTGAGGACAAGATTGACGACGAGGCGGCGTACTACGGTACGCAGCTTTCCATCGCGGAAATGCTGGCGAGCGGTACGGTTTCGTTCTCGGATATGTATTTCTTCTTCGACGGCATGATGCCCGCGATCCGCGAGAGCGGCATCAAGTGCAACCTCAGCCGCGGCCTGACCGTATTTGACGACAGCGACTACGAGAGCCTTGCCGCCTACAAGGACAATCTGCGCCTGCTGAACGAGTGGAACGGCGAGATGGGCGGTCGGCTGATCGGTGATCTGTGTATCCACGGCGAATATACCTCGACGCCCAAGGTGGTCGAGGCGGTAGCCGCCCATGCGAAGGACGCGGGTGCGCGTATCCACATCCACCTGTCCGAGACGCAGACCGAGCACGAGGAGTGCAAGCAGCGTCATGGCCTGACGCCGGCGGCGTACATGGAGGCGCACGGCATTTTCGATTCTCCGACCACGGCGGCGCACTGCGTCTGGCTGGAGGACGAGGATTTCGATATCCTCAAGAAGCACAATGTTTCGGTCGCCTGCTGTCCGGCAAGCAATCTCAAGCTGGCATCCGGCTACGCGAACATTCCGAAAATGCTGGAGAAGGGCATCAATATCGCGCTCGGCACGGACGGCGCAGCCTCCAACAACAACCTGAATATTCTGCAGGATATTTACCTGTTCGGCGTGGTCTACAAGGGTTTCTATCACGATTCCACGCTGCTGACGCCTGCGCAGGTGCTGCACACCGCAACGCGCGCCGGTGCGCTCTCGCAGGGACGCATGGACTGCGGCAAGCTGGCGGTTGGATATAAGGCTGACCTGTGCGTCATCGATACCGATACGCCGCAGTTTACGCCGATGACCGATGCCGCCTGCAACGTGGTCTATGCGGCTCAGGGCGCGGACGTTCGCCTGACCATGGTAGACGGCGAGGTGCTGTACCGCGATGGTGAATTCAAGACCATTGACATTGAAAAGGTAAAGGCGGAAACGCAGAAGCGCACGGACGCTATCCTGCGTCGGCTGTAAGGAGGGACGACCTATGCTGACAAAAGCAAATGTAGTGGAATCTGCAGCATATCTTAAAGAAAAGCTGCCGTTTGTGCCCGAAATCGCACTTGTGCTCGGCTCGGGCATCGGCCCGCTGGCGGATGAGGTGGAGAACCCGGTCTATGTGCCCTACGGCGAGATTCCGCACTTTAAGGTATCCACCGCGCCCGACCACGCAGGACGCATGGTGTGCGGCACACTGGCCGGACGCCGCGTTATCTGCATGCAGGGCCGTCTGCACGGCTACGAGGGCTACGCGCCGGACGAGGTGGCATATCCTGTTTATGTGCTGAAAGAGCTGGGTGTGAAGGCGCTTGTCGTGACGAATGCCTCCGGCGGCATCAACACCGGCTATCATGCGGGTGATTTTATGCTGATCACCGACCATATCAATATGACAGGAAAAAGTCCGCTGACCGGCAAAAACGATCCCGAACTCGGTACCCGTTTTCCGGATATGACGTTCGCGTACAGCCATGAACTGGGAGAAAAAGCCCTGCAGGCCGCTGCGGACTGCGGTCTTAAGCTGCATCAGGGTGTATACTGCGGCGTAAACGGCCCGCAGTTTGAGACACCGGCGGAGATCCGCATGTTCCGCACGCTCGGTGCGGATGCGGTCGGCATGTCCACCGTGTTCGAGGTCATTGCGGCCGCGCACTGCGGTCTGCCGCTCGTCGGTATTGCCATGATCACCAATATGGCGGCGGGCGTGCTTATGCAGCCGCTCTCGGGCGCTGAGGTCAACGAGACTGCCGAGCGCCGCGGCGCAGAGCTGCGCCGTCTGGTGGCAAAGCTGCTCGAGAAAATTTAAGGAAAATTTCAAAAAAGTGTTGACAGAAAGCGATTTCTGCGATATACTAATAAAGCTGTCACGGAAAAGCGTTGGCAGCTTGATTTCGAGGTGTGGCTCAGCTTGGTAGAGCGCTTCGTTCGGGACGAAGAGGCCGCAGGTTCAAATCCTGTCACCTCGACCACAAAAACTCTGGAAACCACATGGTTTTCGGAGTTTTTTGTTTATTTGATGAATTATGGTAGTGATATTGTAATCGGAAAGAGAGGACGGCACAGATGCAGAACGCAGAACAGAAGACCGCACTCATTGCGATGAGCGGCGGCGTAGACAGCTCGATCGCGGCTTACCTGATGCGGCAGGCGGACTTCCGCTGCATGGGCACGACCATGCGGCTGTACCGCAACGAGGATCTCGGCGCATGTAATTTCCGCACCTGCTGTTCGGAAAAGGATATCGAGGACGCGAGTGAGGTTGCATTTCAGCTGGATATTCCGTATGAGGTACTGGATTTTACGCTGGATTTTCAGGAGAAGATCATCGGCAAGTTTGTCCGCACCTATGAGGCAGGCGGCACGCCCAATCCCTGTATTGACTGCAACCGCTTTATGAAGTTCGACAAGCTGCTGGATTTTGCCGAGCAGCACGGCCTGTATTATGTTGTCACGGGTCACTACGCCCGCATTGAGCAGGACGAACAGACCGGTCGCTGGCTGCTCAAAAAGGGCGTGGACGCGGGCAAGGACCAGAGCTATGTGCTGTACACGATGACGCAGCGGCAGCTGGCGCACACCAAATTTCCTCTGGGCGACCGCAACAAGCCGGAGATCCGCGAGCTGGCGGAGCAGCTCAGCTTCTGCAACGCACGCAAGCACGACAGCCAGGATATCTGCTTTGTGCCGGACGGCGATTACGTCAAGTTCATGGAGCAGTACACGGGCAAGCACTATCCGGCAGGCGATTTCCTCGATCTGGACGGTAAGCCGGTTGGCAAGCACAAGGGCGCTGTCCGCTATACCGTCGGTCAGAGACGCGGCCTCGGTCTTGCGATGGGTGAGCCGGTGTACGTCTGCGGCAAGGATATGGAGAAGAACACGGTTTCGGTCGGACCGGAGGCGGCGCTGTTCTCGGATACTGTGATCGTGGATGACATGAACTGGATTTCCATTCCGGAGCTGACCGAGCCGATTCACATCAAGGCGAAGATTCGCTACCGCCATGCGGAGCAGCCGGTGACGGTTTCTCCGATGGAGGACGGCCGCGTCAAGCTGGTGTTCGACGAACCGCAGAGAGCCGCAGCGATCGGTCAGGCAGCGGTGCTGTATGACGGCGATGTGGTTGTCGGCGGCGGCACTATCGTGGATGTGCCAAAGCAGGCAGGCAAGTGAGGCGCGGCATGAAATTTCTCATTGCATCCGATATTCACGGCTCGGCGTACTACTGCGAACAGCTGCTGCAGGCGTTCGAGCGCGAGCAGGCTGCGCGTCTGCTGCTGCTCGGCGATATTCTTTACCACGGACCGAGAAACGATCTGCCGCGCGATTACGCGCCCAAGAAGGTGATTGCCATGCTGAACGGCATGGCGGATATAATCCTATGTGTGCGCGGCAACTGCGACACCGAGGTGGACCAGATGGTGCTCACGTTCCCAATCCTCGCGGACTATGCCGTCCTGTCGGCAGGGGAGCGGCTGGTGTATGTCACGCACGGGCATATCTTCAATACCCAGACACCGCCGCCGCTGCGTAAGGGCGATGTGCTGCTGCACGGACATACGCATATTCCGGCATGGGAGCCGTTTGGCAGGGAAAACCTGTATCTGAACCCGGGTTCGGTGTCCATCCCGAAAAATGATACTGCACATGGCTATATGACACTCGAAAACGGCGTTTTTACATGGAAAACGCTGAGCGGCGAACCATATCATGAATGGAAAATGGAGAATTGAGAATGGAAAATGAAACGCAGGATGGTGTATCCCGCAGGGATAATTCTCCATCCTCCATTTTCAATTCTCAATTACTGCAATAAAAAAACCGAGGCTTTACGCCTCGGTTTTTTGCTTACGCGGGATAACTCAGTCTACCTTTACAGTCCAGCCCAGCTCATCCGGCAGCTTGCCCCACTGGATGCCGGTCAGGGTGTTGTACAGCTTGTGGGTAACTTCGCCGATCTCACCGTTGTTGATGTGAGCAACATCGCCCTCGTAGCGCAGCTCGCCAACCGGAGAGATAACAGCAGCAGTACCGGTGCCGAATACCGCTTCCAGCTTGC
>SKEO01001490.1_pt1 | contig 18575 bp, 19 predicted proteins | sample 4826801 | NCBI WGS metagenome assembly SKEO01 (sample SAMN11008807, study PRJNA524170) | human gut metagenome | biome: Human fecal sample; material: Feces; isolation source: fecal sample from pouch patient p3 | host: Homo sapiens | place: Israel: Tel-Aviv | collected 2016-02-25 | reverse complement strand
AAACGACAAAGAAACAGTCGTGGACGCGGAATTCACGGCGTTACCGCAGGACAAGGAAGGAACACTGATTCACTACGAAGAAGAAGTTCTGGAAGATACACAGAGTTTGAGCGATACAACCGAACAGAAACCGGTCGCAGATAAATAAAACAGATAAAACGATCACAAGGCGGCGTATAGACAAAAACGCCGCCTTTTTCAGAAGGAGAAAAGACAATGGCGAACATGAATTTTGATTTCAATAAAATTAACAGATCCTTTTTCACGGTAACACTTACGGACGGAAAGAAATTACTGGTTAAGATGCCGAAGAAAGGAACATTCGGAAAACTGGCAGCAGTTCAGGACATGGATACCGACAATATGACAATGGACGACGCAATGGATACGCTAGGCGCGATCGTTGCAGAAGCCCTGTCGAACAATTTACAGGGCGAAAAGATCACAACAGAATACATCACGGATCAGTACGACGTGGAAGAAATGTCAGAATTTGTGGATAACTATATGGCATTCGTGAACGGAGCAAAGAAAAACCCAAACTAATTATTCCGTACTATGACGATCCAGAATACGAAGAACCAAAGTTTCCGCTGAAAACAAAGTCTGAAAAGTTAGTGATTAACTATACCGGTCTAAATATGTGGGAAGTGGAAGAACTGGATCTTGACGTCTATCTGTTTTTAGTACGGGAAGCATTTATCTATTACACAAGCCAAACAGAGAAGGGGCGGGAATACCTAGAAAATTGTTGGCGCATGAAGCAGACAAAACCGGATCGGCAGCGTCTACGCGAAAAATTCAGCAAGAAAGGGGGAGAATAAATGGCGTCAAAAGGCAAAATAGCCGGAATTACTATCGAAATCGGCGGCGATACCACGAAATTAGATAAAGCCTTACAGGGAGTAAATAAACAAACCAGAGACGCACAAAAGGAACTGAAAGAAGTAAACAAATTACTGAAATTAGATCCAAAAAATACGGAACTTCTGGCGCAGAAACAAAAATTACTTGCAGAATCGATCGACGGGACAAAAGAAAAACTGAATATCCTGAAAGACGCCGAAAAACAGGTTCAACAGCAGTTCGAAAACGGCGAAGCATCAGAAGAACAGTACAGAGCGTTGCAACGCGAAATCATTCAGACAGAACAACAGTTGAAAAACCTGAAAAAACAGGCAGAAGACAGCAACGGCGCACTAGATAAGATCGGAGAAGCTGCCGGGAAGATTGGCGAAAAGTCCGAAGCACTGGGAAAGAAGTTAATTCCGGTAACGGCGGGAATAACAGCAGTAGGAACGGCGGCCGTGGCATCATTCAATGAACTTGACGAAGGTTACGACACAATCATAACGAAAACAGGAGCTTCAGGAGAAGCACTGGACGGATTAACAGAATCTATGAACAATGTGTTCGGAGATCTTCCGACAGATGCGGAAACGGCCGGAATTGCGATCGGGGAAGTCAACACAAGATTCGGCGCGACGGGAGAAATACTGGAAGGCCTGTCAAAACAGTTTATCGAATTCGCAGAGATCAATGGAACTGATCTAAACGGTTCGATTGATTCAGTCGACGCGGTCATGACAAAGTTTAACGTCGATGCATCGGAAACGCCGTCAGTCCTTGGACTTCTGACGAAAGCCGGACAAGATACCGGAATTTCAATGGAAACACTACTGGGAACATTGCAGACGAACGGCGCAACACTAAAAGAAATGGGCCTAGATCTCACGGGTTCAGTAAATCTTTTGGCACAGTTCGAAAGCAGCGGCGTTGATGCATCAACCGCCATGGCAGGATTGAAAAAAGCACAGCAAAACGCAACAGCAGAAGGGAAGACATTAAAAGACGCATTATCAGAAACGATTGACAAAATCAAAAACGCAGGCAGCGAAACAGACGCACTGCAGGCAGCAACAGAACTATTTGGCAAGAAGGGTGCGGCAGAAATGACGCAGGCAATCAGAGAAGGAAGATTCAGCGTCGAAGATCTGACCGGATCACTGGACGATTATAAAACGACAGTAGAAGATACATTTAATGCAACATTAGATCCGCCGGACAAGGCGAAAGTTGCGTTGAATAATTTAAAAATCGCGGGCGCGGATCTTGGCGAAACACTGTTAAATACAGTAACACCAATTCTTGAAAAAGTTGTCGATAAAGTAAAAGAATTCACAGCGTGGTTTTCAAGCCTATCAGACAGTCAGAAAGAAATGATCGTAAAGATCGCGGCGGTTGTGGCAGCAGTCGGACCGGCGTTGATTATCTTCGGAAAAGTGGCGTCGGGAATTAGTCAGATATGCGGTCTAGCGTCGAAACTGGGCGGCTTGCTAAAAGGTGCGCCCGCGCTCATGGGAATTTTATCGAATCCGGTAACGATTGTTATTGCATTGATCGCGGCAGCAGTCGCGGCGATCGTCCTATTGTGGAATAATTGCGAAGGTTTCCGAAATGCCGTGAAGAAAATTCTTTCAGCAATAACGGAATTCTTTCAGAACGCATGGGACAAGATTCAGGAAGCATGGGCGAACGCCCAACCATATTTCGAAATGATAAAAGAAGGAATCAAAACCGCTTTTTCGGTAGTTGTGGAAATCCTGACAGCACCGTTTCGAATCGCTTGGTTTTTAATAACTTCGATCTGGGACATTGCAACTACATATTTTCAGAATGTGTGGATCGGAATCCAGACCGTTTTTTCGGTCGTCGGGCAGATAATCGGCGGATTTTTCGAATCTGCATGGATCATTACAAAAGGCGTCTGGGATGTGGTTGTTCTGTATTTTCAAACAATCTGGTCGAATATACAGGCCGTATTTTCGGTAGTTGCTACAGTTTTAGGCGGATTTTTTCAAGTTGCATGGACCACAATTACAACAATCTGGGACGTGGCGACCGGGTATTTTCAAATGATCTGGTCTGTGATACAGGGAATTTTTTCAGTTGTACAGTCCGTACTTTCCGGCGACTTTTCAGGCGCATGGGAAGCGATAAAAGGCATCTGGTCAGCCGTGACTGGTTGGTTCGGTCAGGTATGGTCAGGGATTCAGAATATTTTCGGATCTGTCGGAAGTTGGTTCGGATCAATCTTTCAGTCAGCATGGAACGCGGTTCAAAATGTCTTTTCAAACTGGGGATCATTCTTTTCTGGCTTGTGGGGCATTATCCGAAACACATTTTCAAATCTGGGAACGTCTATCGCGAACGCGATCGGCGGCGCGGTAAAATCCGGGATCAATGGCGTAATATCTATGATTCAAAACACGGTCAATTCCGCGATCAGAATTATCAATGGAGCAATTAACTTGATTAACCGTCTTCCGGGCGTATCGGTTGGAAATGTCGGATATTTAAGTCTGCCACGACTGGCGAAGGGCGGTATCTTAACAAACGGCCGCGCGATTGTAGCGGAAGCGGGACCGGAGATCGTCGAAATGGTAAACGGTAAAACAATCGTTACACCACTTTCAGGAACAGCAAAGAACACGGCACTTGAAAGAAACTTCGGCGGACAGAAAGGAACACTGAAACAAGAAATCAGCATGAATATAGAAAATTTCTATAACAACAGAAAACAGGACGTGCGCGAACTGACAGAAGAAGTTATGGAAATGGCGCAGGAATTAAAGGAAAGGGACGATAAAGTATATGCTTAATGAATTTTACGACGATATCAACAGTTTTACATACAACGGGCGGAATTCACTTGATATGGGACTGGCAGTATACGAAAAAGAAAACATATACGGCCGTCCCAAACCTGTTATTGAAAAAGTAAACATTCCGGGACGTGGCGACGTGATTCTGAACAACAAAACAGATCCGATCGATAACGAAGAATACGAAGATTTCCAGAAGGTGTATAAATGCTATGTTATGCCGGAAGAATATCAGGATCTTGAAATGGTCGCCCGGAATGTGTATGCGTGGTTATACCAGACTGTGCAATATGCACGGCTTGACGACAGTTACGAACGCAATTATCACAGAATGGCCCATGTATCGGAAGAAATGTCGGTGGAAGAAATCGCCGCCGCACTTCTGGGGACCTTAGAAATACAGTTCACTTGCCACCCGTACAAATATTCATACGACGGCGAAAGAACACTAACACTCACAAAAACGACAAGCATTTTCAATACAGAAGGCTTTACGGCTTATCCGTACATGAAAATCTATGCGACGGGTGCGGTTACGTTGTATATCAACGACCGCGCCCATACATTCAAGGAAATAGAAGACTATATCGAAGTAGACAGCGCGTTATTAAATGCGTACAAAGGGGACACGCTACAAAATAACAAAATGACTACGACATTATTTCCGAAACTGGTAGCGGGCGAAAATAAAATCCGTTGGGCGGGCAATGTGAAGAAAATTGACATTGTGCCGCGGTGGTGCTGCCTGTGATACCGATTCTATATGATCCCCTTGAAATGCAATTTGATTCAAACGGAATCGGACTTCTGACGGACGCGATATCTTGCATTGTAGAGGAAGAAAGAAACGGATCTTTTGAATTAACATTACAATATCCGCAGGAAGGACGACTGGCCGATTACATCGTGGAAGATGCAATCATAAAGGCGAAACCAAACGACAAAGACGGCGATCAGCTATTCAGGATCTATAAATCAGGAAAGCCGATCGGCGGCGTGAATACCTATTACGCCGAACATATCAGTTATGAACTAAACATGAATCCGGTATGCCGACCGAGAATATCTGGGAAGAACGCACAAGAAGCGATCGCGCAGCTATTAGAAGAAGCTGTGATCGAAAACAACTATACGGCGTGGTCGGATATCACAACCAGAAACAGCACCCAGATAGACGACGTGTTAAGCGTCCGAAATATTCTGGGCGGTACAGAAGGATCGATCCTTGACGTATGGGGCGGGGAATATCAATTCGATAATTTTACCGTGAAGCTGCATAAATCCCGCGGATCAGATACCGGGGCGACAATCCGGTACGGAAAGAACCTGATTTCAGCGGAGCAGGAAAGAAACATCGGCGACGTGATAACGGCGATATTTCCATATTGTTATTACACACCGGAAAAGGAAGAAGGAGCAACGGAAGAACCAGATCCGGTTTTCGTTTCCCTTCCTGAAAAGTTTATCAACACACCAAACGCGGACAAATACGCCCGCCTAAAGTGTGCGCCAATGGATTTTTCGGACGAATTCGAAGACGGCGTGATTGTAACAGAAGAAATGCTTCGAAAGGTCGCAAAGACCTACACCGAAAGCGGAATCGACGAACCGAAAATATCGATCAAAGCAACATTCCAAAATCTGAAAAAGACAAAGGACTATGAAAATATACAGGCACTTGAAACGATCGGAATTTGTGACACTGTAACGGTCATGATCGAAAAACTGGGAATCGAAGTCAAAGCAAAGATCGTTAAATACTCATACGACAGCATCAAAGAGCGATTCGACAGTGTAGAGATCGGAGAACCAAAAACAAACCTGACAAAAGCAATCACGGCAGCACAGAAGGAGCAAAAAGAACAGATCGTAAAATCCGCCACCCGCGCGGAAATTATACAGAAGCGTATCGAACAGACCATAAAGGACGTGACGGCGGCGATTACGGGCAATTCCGGCGGCCATGTGCTTTTATATCCGGCAGAGAATCCGCAAGAAATCTATATCATGGATACCGATTCGACAGCGACCGCGAAAAACGTCTGGCGGTGGAATCTGGCCGGACTGGGACATTCAAGTAACGGAATCGGCGGACCGTTTGAAACGGCGATCACGGCAGCAGGTCAGATCGTGGCCGATTTTATCGCAGTTGGAAAACTAAACGGCGCACTGATCGAAGCCGGGACCATTAACGCGGAATCCCTGTCAGTAGAGTATAAACAGAGCGTAAAGAAGTACACAGACGACGGCGACGCGAAACTGTTATCGGAAATGAAGTCAAGATTCGAAGTAACAGGCGAATCAATCACGGCGGAAGTGGAAAGAGCGCAGGCAGCAGAAAAGACCATATCGGACGATCTGAAACTGACAAAGCAGGACGCGGAAGATTTCAAAGAAAATGTCGAAGGAGCATTCCGGGACGGCATAATCACGGAAACAGAAGCACAGACGATCGAAAGATATATCAAAGAACTGGAAAAAGACAACGCTTCAATCCAAAAGCAATACAACGCGGTTCTGGATTCAGCTTCGAGACAGTCAACAACAACAGGAAGTAATTTTTCGATTAAATTCAATACAGATTGCAAGACGGAAATATCATCAAGCGGCACGAAATACGATTATCTGCATTTATTCTACCAGAAGGACGGGAAAATCTATAAGGCACTAGACAAAGTAAGCGGCGCGGATATTGCCGGGAAAACGTATATCGTGCCGTCAACAGATATTTATATCCAATGGTATTCGGATAGTTCGGGTAATAAATACTACGGATTTTCAATCGACGAGATCAAACAGGTATCAACGGCGGCAGATACAACCGGAACGGAAAGTACACTTCCGACTTACGAAGTGATCGAAGCTGCCACCGTGTCAATGATCCAGACGTCGCACCCATACGAAAATAATATGCGTAAGTTGTGGCATTACAAAAAGCGGACGGCCACACGGTCAACACTTATAAGCAAGAAAAACGCCTACACGAACGCATACAACGCGTTGATAACCGCAATCAACAACGCAATTTCAGACAAAAAGATCACGGCGACAGAGAAAGCAAACGTCAATACGAAATTCGATGCATATAACGCAGCACTGGCGGATTTGAAAGAGACAATCGAAGCAGCGGGCGTGGACGTGGCAGCAGTCGCGGCGGCAGCAGTCGCAGAGTACGCAAGGGCGGCGATCAAAGTAGAAGCAGACAAGATCGAACTCCGGGTAACATCGGCGCAGGCGGAATCCCTGATCGAGCAAAAGGCGGATTCTATCAGATTGAAAGCGTCGAAGATTGCATGGTCGGCGACCTATTCTTCTATGAGTGAATCCGGCATTTTGAAATGCACGTCCGCGCAATTAAAAGGATCTATGAAATGTGGGTATGATTCCGGGTACTGGGTAGAACTTGCAGGAAGCGGAAGACTGACTGGTGGTTATGGATCGACACAATACGGATATATTGACTATTCAGCAAGTGCCACGGACGTAGACACCGGGGCAAGATACAACGGCCTACAAGTACAAGGCGGATGCATGAGAATTTCAGTCAATCAGTTAGCGACAAGAAAAACAAGCAACACCGGCACACTTGCATATATCGGAGCAACAGGCACATTCAAATATATAAGCAAAATTCGGGACAACGGCGATGGGACGATCAAATGGTGGAATTCAACTGTTAGTTTTGAGAATGGACTTATGGTTTCGTCACTGTAAAGGAGAAAAAATGGAACTGGGAGAAACATTACAGATTTTAGAAGGAATTATCTACGAAAAGGCAAAAAGAGAATTGGAAGCGGCGGAAACGCCACTATCACTTCAAACGGTCGTCATGGACGCGGTAGCGGCAAAATTCAAAGAAGAAGCATATGAAAATTTGAGAATCCGCACGATGCAGAAAGAAACACAGACAGAAGCGCGCACCGGAACACCGGAAGAACTTCTGAAAGAATTAAATGAGGGAGAGGGGGCGAAGGAATAGTGAAAGGCTACGCAGCGGAAATAAACGGCGACGCAATCTTCCTGACGAAAGACGCACAACTTGACACGGCGTTAAAAAACGGTTGTAACATTGTCAGGATCGAAGATGACGACGGGCAAACAATAATCGCCACACCGGAAAACGGTTTTCTGGAAGACCGTCCGACATTGGAAGAAACAGGAACAATGACCAACCCATACGCGGAAGCGTTGGCAATGCTAGAGAAAGGGGAAAACTAATGGCAGATATCACAATCACACAAAAGATCACGATCGAACTTGACGGGAAAAGCCCTTTTGAATATGTCGTGATGAAACAGGGCGACAAGGGTTCACGAATTCTGGCCGTCTCATTATTACAAAACAAACAACCGTATGAAATCCCGACGGGTTGCACCGCGCGGATTAAATACTATAAGCCGGACGGAAACCCGGTATTGAACGATTGCACCCTGTCAGGGAATGAAATTCTTGTAACATATACGGAACAGATGTTAGCGGCTGCAGGCGTCGGGAAAGGCGAAATCGTTCTGTTAAAAGGCGGAAAGGAATTGAAGTCAGCAACCTACTACACGAAGATTGTAGAAACCGTATACAAGACAGACGGGTTCGTGAGTGACAAAGAATTTCTTTCTATGGGAACAATTTTTAACGATATGGATCAGGCAGCGCAGGCAGCGGCGGCAAACGCAAAGATCGCAGAAACTGCAGCAGCAGCGGCAAATCAGGCGGCCAACAGCGCAAACGGCGCAGCAAGCACAGCAAACAGCGCAGCCGAAAAAGCCACATCAGCAGCAACAAAAGCAACAGAAGCAGCCGGAGCAGCAACAACGGCGGCGGGGAACGCGAATAGCGCAGTTACAAAAGCAAATGAAGCGACAACGGCAGCAAATACTGCAGCACAGAAAGCAACAGAGCAGACAAAGGCAGCAAAAGCGGCGACAGAAGCGGCGCAGATGGTAGCGGACAACGTAAGCGGAATTATTGACGAAAAGATTCTGGAAGCCTTTTTCGGTTCTATGAGGAATGGAAAGATATATCAGACAGAATTATATTTGTCAGTAACAAATCCGACGTCGGACGGAACGAAAACGCTTGCAAATGCCGGGAAAGTATGCGAACCGTCAACCGATACGGTAGAAGGACAGGACGACTACGAAGGTATCGGGATTTTTACATGGTTTAACTGCAACTACGTAACGAACGAATACGGCCGGAAGGTCCCGACGGCGGTTGAAGGTTGGGGAAATGACTTCAAGAATGACGGTTCGGTAGATGTCGGCGTAATTGCTATGACGCCATACTGGAACGTGGAAGAAAAAGACGGGAAGCAGATCTGGACGTTGTCAGATACGCCGAACGATGAATATGGGCTTGTGGGTTGGGAAACCGCAAAGAAAGAAGACGGAAACTTCGCCCCGTATGTCGTACATAGTAAATATGTAAGCGGAATCGGAACAGACGGACTTTTGCGATCCTTTAAAAATTCCAAACCAGAAAGAAATCAGTGCTACAACAACATGATTACAAACTACCAGAAGAAAGGAAAAGGCTACTGGGGCGGCGGAAAAGAAAGAAACCTATATAGAATCCTGTATCAGATTATCAAGTATGCAACAAAGAATGAACAGACTATTTTTCAGGGAACGACAAACTATAACTTCCAGTATGCGGCAGCAGTACAGAGAGACACGAAAGAAACCTATTTTCCGGTAACAAATGCACAGGCGGCAAATATTATCGTCGGCGCGTACGTATCGGTCGGCTATGGTTCGGTAAACGGATCAAACGTAAATAACGATCGTGGCGTCGGTACGATTCACAAATACGCGGACGATGTAAAGGTATTGAGAATCGAAGATTTGGACGAAAACAACAAAGCGGTATATCTGGACGTGAAAGAAGGGTTCACGACAACACCGGTCGCGATCAGCGACACAGTAAACGCACCGATCACAATGTCTTCTATGCACTGGCGGAGCGGATCAACAGATCAGGTTATCGGAAAACACGACGGATCGTTGACGTCGAACACAGACGGCAAACACCCGTATAGAGTTATGGGTATCGAAGATGCGGTCGGCGGATATATCGTATATGCAGATTCCGTGATGGTATTCAAAGAAGATTATAGCAAAGACGTATATATCGCCCGCCGGGGGACAAAACACGTCACAGACGAAGCAACAATCAAAAGCACATATAAACTGATTGGCAACATTCCGGCAAACGACGGCACGGATTTCTGGATCGGAGATATCGGAGTAGATACGGAAACTTGCGCATGGTTTGTGAAGGCAGTCGGCAGCAGTGATCGGCAAGGTTGGGGCGATCGTTGCTATACAGGCGGAAAGAACACATCAGGAACAAGAGAAGACCTTGGACGCGGTGTTCTCGGGAATGGCGCGCTTGGCGGCCCCGTTTGCGTGGATTGCTGGAGCAGGCTTGGCTGGACGAACTGGTACTTCCTTGGCTGCGATTGATACAGTAGGTCGTCGGGGGTGAATTCCCTTTAGGGAAGAGGGGATCGCCCCTAATACGACCGGACGTCATAAAAGGACTTACGACGCACGCGGTAATCTCAGGAATGGCGCGAATGGCGGCCCCGTTTACGTGAATTGCAGGAACAGGCTTGACAGGACGAACTGGAACTACCTTGGCTGAAATTGTTTATTTCATTTTATTTAAAAAATACTTTGCGTCGTATTTCGCACCCGTAAAGGGTGTAGCCTAAATGGCTCTTGGGCGGTTGCCCGAAATACTTTTTATAGACCTACCAAAACTTTAGAAATGAAGGAGTAAGGACGGCCGGGGTTCGCCCGGTCGTCGGGGTTAGTAGTAAAAACCGAAAGCCCTTATAAAGACAATCGAATGAAACGATATTGCAAGAATGTAGATATAACAGATAGAAAATTGATTCAAAAGGCGGTGTATAAATGTTTAAGAAATAAATATAAAAGAAATGACGTTCTGGAAATGTTTTCGGAATATTCCGGGCTTTCAAAAGACTTTATCAAGAGAGCGTTTGAAGAATTCGGAATCAAAGCACTACGACCGTTCGCTGAAACAGCAGTGGACGGCATACGCGAAGAACTGATCCAGAACAAAATAAAATTCAAACCGATATGGTACAAAGAAAAGATCGACGCTTCCAGTCAGAAGGTGCGCCGGATCGGGATTCAGAATATCAAACAGCAGATCTATGATTATATTGCCGTGGAAGCGATGAAAGATTTTCTGAAAAGAATCGGCGAATATCAATGCGCGGCACTGAAACACAAAGGACAGTCATACGGGATCAAAGCGATTAAAAAATGGTTGCGAAATAAGAATATCAGATACGCCGGGCAATGCGATATAAAGAAATGCTATCCGTCGATCGATCGGGAAAAGGTCATGGAGTTTTTAAGAAAATATATTAAAAACGAACCGTTATTAAACCTGATCGCGCTTCTGATCGGAACATTCGAAACAGGATTAAGCATTGGATCATATTTAAGTCAGTACCTTTGCAACGTCTTTTTATCGCAGATATACCACGAAATAGCCGAAAGAATGTACAGGATCAGGAAGAAAAGAAACGGAATCATGGAACGAATAAAACTGGTATTGCATCAACTTTTCTATATGGATGATATCTTGATTCTTGGCACAAATGCGAAAGACATTCACAAAGCTATGAAGCTAATCACGCAAAAGGCGGAAGAACTGGGACTGAAAATAAAAGACAACTGGATCGTATTTACAACCGTAATGAAACGAAAGGACGACGGACATTTCATCGACATTATGGGCGTAAGAATATACAGACACCATATAACGATAAGACAGCGCGTATTCTTGCGCGTACGCCGGGCATATAAGAAAGCGCAGGCACTCATAAAGCAAAAGAAAAAGATCCCGCTATGGCTTGCTAGAAAGTGCGCGTCGTATAAAGGAATTTTAGATCACACAAACAGTCAGAAGATCAAAAAGAAGTATCAGACAGTACAAACAATAAAAGTATGTAAAGGAGTAGTTTCGCATGAAAGCAAGATTCGACAAAAGGCAAAACAAAGTTACCGTGAAGCAGCTTAACGGAAAAGATTATATTTTCTTATGTCTGAACGGTAAGACAGTAAAGGAAACACCGGAAGGACAGGACGAGCCACAGACGTTCTACGAATACGACTATACGGAGATCACAGCAGAAACAGGCGCGGTGGATCTGGACGACGTAAAGAAAAACCCGGATAAGTATGCCACATACGAACCGGAAAGAGAAAAGAAGCCGGAAGAAAAAATCGCAGAACTGGAAGAAAAAGTGGAATCGCAAGCGTTATTGCTGCAATATTTGGCAGAAATGACAGACGTATATATTCCAGAATAAGAAGGGGGCGGGACGTATGTATAACATTCTCTTGAAAATGAAAAAGAAATTTGAATATGAACAGTGGTTAAAAATGGTCGATCAGGCAAAGGCGCGCGGGAAACTGACCGACGAAGAATATAAAAAACTGACTGGAACAGAGAAAAAATAAAACAGGTCAGAAATGACCGGATAAAAGAAATAGAATCATAACAGAAAGGCGGGTGGAAGGAGTGAAAAAATGAATGAATGGAGCGTTATAGTTATGCTAATCACGTTAGGCGGCGGAATTATCGCACTTGTACGTCCGATCGTGACACTGACAAAAGCGATCACAGAATTAACAGTTACCTGCAAGAATTTAGACGGACAGTTCGCAGCCATGCAGAATAAAAACACAGAGAGCCATAGGAGAATCTGGGAGCATAACGACGAACAGGACAAAATGTTAAACAACCATGAAGCAAGAATCAAAAGCATAGAGCGTGGAGAAAGGAGAAATACATATGAAAGTGAGTAAAGGCACTATCGCAAGAACCGCGATTCTGGTTTTAACCATAATTAACAGCGGACTTGCAATTTTCGGAAAAAGCCCGTTACCAATCAGCGACGAAACCGTGACACAGGTTGTATCGTTTGGATTTTCCACTGCGGCCGCACTGGTTGCATGGTGGAAGAACAACAGCTTCACAGTTCCCGCGCTGAAAGCGGACGCAATGATGAAAGAAACGCGCGTATATGAGCGGAAAGGACGAAAATAATATGAGTATGAATGGAATTGACGTCAGCGGGTGGCAGAAAGGCATTGACCTTTCAAAAGTTCCCGCCGATTTCGTAATCATCAAAGCAACACAGGGTACAAGCTATGTAAATTCTGATTGCGACCGGGCATATCAGCAGGCGAAAGCCGCCGGCCGGTTACTGGGCGTATATCATTATTTTTCAGGCGGCGATCCGGCCAAAGAAGCAGAACATTTCGTAAACAACATTAAAGGGTATATCGGCGACGCTATTCTGGTTCTTGACTGGGAAGGGGAGCAGAACGCGAAGTTTTCTCAGGGGCCGGCAGTCGCAAAACCGTTTCTTGACAAAGTAAGAGATCTTACAGGCGTAAAGCCGTTGATCTATATGTCGAAAAGCGTATGCCGTCAACATGACTGGGCGGCGGTAGCTGCCGAATATGGTTTATGGGTTGCACAGTATGCGAACAATAACGCGACAGGCTATCAGGCAAACCCATGGACGGACGCAAAGGGCTTCGGAGCATGGGGAACACCCGCGATCTTCCAGTATTCTTCCGCCGGCCGTTTATCCGGTTACAACAGAAATCTGGATATGAATATCGCATACATGGACGCGGCAGCATGGAAAGCCTACGCAAAAGGTACACAGGCAATCCAGACACCGAAAGCAGACGCACCGAACGGATCAGTCCTTGATCTGGTTTACGGTGTAATGACTGGGAAGTATGGAAACGGCGACACAAGAAAAGCGGCGTTGGGTTCGCGCTACAATGAAGTACAAAGCGAGATCAACCACATTCAGGAAGCGTCAGCGGCAACACTGGCAGCCGAAACGAAGGCGGGTAGATACGGAAATGGCGACGTGAGAAAAGCCGTATTAGGCGGCAAATACGACGCCGTACAGAAGATCATTAACGGGCAAAGCACGGGAAACGGATCTGGCGCAGTGTACTACACGGTAAAGAGTGGCGACACCTTATCAGGAATCGCGGCGAAGTATGGCACTACATACCAGAAGATCGCACAACTTAGCGGAATCAGCAACCCGAACAAAATCTACGTCGGGCAGAAAATCCGCGTAAAATAATGTAACTTAACAACAAAAATGTCTCATACCTTCTTAAAATAAAATATGTCACTGGGAAAAGTCATGCGAAAGCATGGCTTTTTCTCATTGAAAAAAAGAACTGTATCAGATATAATATAAAATCGTATAAACATGAACAGAAAGAGGAAATCTAACCATGAATGAAAATAAATTATTTGAAGAAGAATTGATAAACGCGGTCGATCTGGAAGCAGCACCGCCAATAGAAGAACCGGAACGACAGTATTATTATATTGCGAAAGCCCGTAAATATGTAAAAGAATTATCTAAAAAACTAGGGCGTCCACTTTTCGCGCATGTCACAACCTTTGGTTGTCAGATGAACGTGGTTTCCGTGATGTAAAAAGCCCATAAATAAAGCATTTTAAAATATCCCAACAATAGGAGAAATCCTAAAGTTGGGATATTTTTTACTTTTTGCATTCCATAATGTCGCCCGGTTGACAGTCCAGAAAATCGCAGATTTTACAAAGCACGTCAGTTTTTACCGTTTCCCCTTTTGACAGCTTCGCAAGCGTCGGCGCGGAGATCACAGAAAGAAGATCCGTCTTTTTCATATCACGGCGCGCCAGAAGGTCAAACAGTCGATAATATTTCATCATAATAAACACCACCTATTCAATTTTTATAATATAAGCATACACTAATATAATATTAAAGTCAACGAAAAAAATATAAATAAAAGCTAATAAAAGTATTGACTTCCATATAAACGTATGCTAATATAATATTAACGAAAGGAAATAAAAAATAAACAAACACTTAGAAAGGCGGTAACGAATATGTACGAAACAGTGAAAGTTGTTAAGGGATATAAAATCACAAGAATGAAAGGAACGCACGGAGTATATCACGTAAATGTAAGAGAAGACGACCAGATCGGATTCAGAGAGTTTCATACTTTCAGAACAATCAAAGCGGCAACAGAATTCATCGAAACAGCATTATAAAAAACAACTGTAAAAAGTCTGATAAATCAGATATACTTATAGCAAAAACAGAGCCGGGGCGGCAGTCCCGGCAGAAAGGAGCAAAATGAAAAAAGACTGGGAAGAAATAGAAAAATTCTTTAAACTTCTGGAGCGTGACGAAACACTGGATAAACAACTGAAAGAAACAACCGGATCAGAAGAATACTTTCTGATTATCTTAGAGAGTTTAAGCCCGCTTCATACACTGGAAACAAGAAAAGAGAAAGAGAGAAAAGAGGAATTGAAAAAATTATATGATCTGTGCAGCTTCGATGAAGAACTTGACAAGGAACTGGGGACCATGGCGGGGATCAACGGCGGATATTTAACAACAGCACTTGAAAAGATCATCAAATAAAGATCAGGGCGGCAGCAGTAGCCGCCCGGCAATTAAAGCAGCCACGATCCGCCCGCGGGAGATTGTGAAGGTCCGAAGCCCTTGTAAATGCTGACGGGTTGCAACGGGGCGTTGTAATGCTGTTCGACAAGTTCCGGCCGGGTTTAATGTGAACCGGGCGTCGTGGGAGAATTAAACCGTTTGTTTCTGTACCACTTCACAAAATCCACACTGAAAGCGCGGGACCTTATAACGCCCGTTTCGTTGCATCTTTAATCACGGTATATAAATTTATGTGAAAGACCATTCGCGAACACGATTTCCGTCACGCGGCGATCTTTTACCGTGATATGATCCAAAACCAGATTGAAAAACTCTTTGATCGATTCTTCTTCGACCATTCCGGCCAGATCACTATATACGATATGAGATCCGGCGCGGATCTTATGCGTCAGGAGAAAAGCGGAAGCGGATTTCATGAAGGCGGATTCATCAACACCGGAAGCGATATGCGTTTCAGTCAGTTCTTTCAATTTGTTTTCGGCAGCCACGCGCCCGGAATCAAACCGATTTTTCTTTTCCAGATATTCTTTTTCGCTCATACCGTCGTCACTGAAATAATACGCATCTTCCAGACGTTCTTTCGCGCGTTCATATTTTCGAATCTGATCTTTCAGGCTTTCAATTTCTGCCGGATCAGCGGCCGCGCCTTCCTGATCCACCAGATCAGCGCGCCACAATGCGCCACCCGTGGCAGATTTGCCCGTTAATAGTTCGAAGGTACTATTTAAGCTATCAGACGATAAACCCATAATATCGGCAAATACGGCCCTGTCAGACAGAAGCATTTCTTCCAGATCTTCCGGGGTTTTGACCTTCCGACGTTCGTTCGATACGCGGACCATAGCGGATATATAGTTAATCGCAAACGGACCGATCTTCACGTCACTGACGTTTAGGTTCTGACAGTGAATCGCCCGCGTTTTTGCACTGCAATAGTACATAGACGGAGTAAAACCATTCTTTCGGCGTTTATCCTTTTTACCCACTAGATAACCAGAACTACACGAACCGCACTGGATCAGACCGGCGAAGACATTACAATTCTTTTCTACCGGGTGCGATCCAAACATATTTCTTTTATCCCGGTTGATATCCATAATTTTATTAACTTTTTCCCATATTTCAGGATCAACAAGCGGTTCGAAGACACCTTCAAGGTACACAACTTCGTCAATCGGCTTTTTTCGGCCACGCGCGCTTTCACGGTAATTATAACGATAGTCGCCTTTATTCATCGGATTACGCAGAAAATCGCCGACGGTTTTAGAAGTCCATTCGCCGCCACGTTTGGTCGGTATGCCGTGGGCGTTGTTATAATCACGGATTTTTCCGGTTGACTTTACTTCCAGATACATTTCATACATTGCCCGACCGAACGGGGCTTCCTTTTCGGAATGTACCGGCCACATGGCGGAAGAATCCCAGTCCCACCCATAAGGCACACGCGCACCGTTCCATTTCCCTTCGTTGGCGCGTCCGATCATAATGTCCTTCACGCGTTCACTTGTCAGTTTTCTTTCCAGTTCCGCAAATACAAGAATAATCTTCAGGACAGCTTCGCCGATTGCGGAAGACGTATCAAATTGTTCGTTCAGTGAAACAAACGTCACGCGGTTGTATTTGAAATCATCATACATCAAAGAGAAGTCAACCAGATTTCGGGAAATACGGTCGATCTTATACACCAGAACGTGAGACACAAGCCCGGCGCGGACTTTCTGCATCATTCTTTCATATGCCGGCCGTTTCGTATTCTTACCGGATCGCCCGGCATCTTCAAAAATCTCTACACGCGACATATCAACATGCAAAATATGTTTGCAATATGCTTTCAGTTCCTTTTTCTGGAACGGAAGCGAATCTTTATCGACCTGATACCCAGTCGATACACGAACATAGATCGCAACGATCCGATCGTCGGCACTGGTAGCAGGTGCTTTCATAGCATAAGCCATAACATACACAACCTTTCTATTTTTTCTAAAAAGGGTATAAAAATAAGCCCTTTCAAAAGAAAAAGGCCCATGCTATAATAACACTTGGTAGGGAGTTACTACAGCCGGCCCTTTCTGTCGACAGGTAACAATCTATTAAAACGTTCACGGTTGCCGCCGTGGGCGTTTTATTTTTGTATACTGTTTTAAGGTGCGGCGAATCGTGATCCGCCGCAGGCGGGAACACTAATTCCAGAAGTCGGGGGAAATGATATTTCCCTGAATCTTCCTCGAATGGGATTTTATGCCATTTTTTCGGCGTCCCCTTTTTCGCGAGCGTGTAAAGCCCGTAAAGCAAGTTCTTTATCTAGGCTATCCGCTTCGCGATAACAAGTAACAAGAAATTCTTCTTCTTTCGAAATATGTATGCCTTTTCGTTTTGGAACGCGCTTTTCTAATTCTTCCACATCGTCACGTGCCAGTGAATCCATGGTAACATTAAAAAAATCGCAAAGAATCTTGAAATTAGACAGTGACATATTGTCGTAACCGCGTTTATACCAATTAACAATAGTGGTATAAGGTATCCCGCTTTCATCAGCTAATCGCCTTTTGTTCAGTTCCCTATCAGCCATAAGCGCGTCTAATTTCGAAAGAAAATTCATGATATAAACCTCCTTTCTTTTTGTTACAATTACATAATAAGGTAAAAAAATTACATTGTCAAGAAAAATATTACCATAGAGAGTAAATACAAAGAACAAGAAAAAAGAAAACATTTATCTGCATATCAGCAGAAGCGCGGTAAATTCCTTTTATTAATTATCCTATGTGAGGAGAAATAGCATTTCCGATCATAACGCCTATCGTGTATTTCTTTTTATCCATTTAATTTAACTCAGGCATTGAGATAAAATTGCAATTTTCCATGCAAAATTGTAAAATAGAAGCATTCCGTGAATTTTGAGATATGTAATACAGCGAAATACAAGTAACAATTGCAGGTTTTATGCAACATTGTGAACAGTAATAAGCTGCGGAAACCATATATGATGAAAGTGAGAACAGGAATGAATGATAAAATTGTAGTCTGTCTGGGAAAGGGTGGACAGAGAGATATGGCGGAGTCCTTTGCCAGGCGGACAGGTGCGCCAATACAGGATAAGCCGGGAGATTATCTGACGGTTCGATTTGATTCCAGGGGAGTTTTCCTGTCTGGGTTTGGGCTGACGTATCAGGGAGATTTTGTGGAAACCATGCTGCACAGAGTGACGAATGGAAGATTGCAGCATGAAATGCTGGTTAAGGCAGCCAAATCTGATAAAGTGGGCAGGAAGGCTATAGATGCTACTGCCGGAATGGGAGAAGATGCCTTCCTGCTGGCTGCGCAGGGCTATGAAGTGACTTTGTATGAGCAGAATCCTGTGA
>SKEO01001457.1_pt1 | contig 18931 bp, 15 predicted proteins | sample 4826801 | NCBI WGS metagenome assembly SKEO01 (sample SAMN11008807, study PRJNA524170) | human gut metagenome | biome: Human fecal sample; material: Feces; isolation source: fecal sample from pouch patient p3 | host: Homo sapiens | place: Israel: Tel-Aviv | collected 2016-02-25 | reverse complement strand
GGCCTTGCCCACCGCCGCACTGCCCCGGTACAGCAGCAGGGGCACGGTGGGGGTGTCGGCACCGCTTTTCTGCACATACAGCCCGGCGCGGGAATGCTCTGCTCCCTCCATGCGGGTGTTGACGGTGGCATCCAGCAGCACAAAGGCGCCGGAACAGCCGGTCTGGCGCAGACAGCGGCACAGCGGCTCGATCATTTCCTCCTCCAGCGCGTTCAGCACCTCGGGGGAGTCGTTCAGCTGGGCAAAGGACATCTGCCGCAGAGCAAGCTCCTTGTCCACCTCTGCGCTCATGTCCTCGGACAGGTTCACGCCCATGACCGCCAGCTGTTCAAAATAGCGCTCCATATCGTTCTGGAACACCGAAAACTGGATCTGCAGACTGCGGCTGATGTCCTTTTTGGTGTTGTGCAGGCTGGCAAACAGGAACAGCGCCGCGCCAAAGGTCAACACCAGCAGCACCACCAGCAGCAGGCAGGCCCACAGCAGCCGGCTGCTCATGGGGCTTTGGCGGATCTTTTCACGGTGCCGGTCAACAAAGTGCATCAAAGTCCCTCCTTTCCGGCTGAGCGGCAGGCTCAGGCATTGTCACACAGCAGCTGCCATGTTTCCTCGGCAAGGGCTTCCAGCGTTTCGCCGTCCGCAAGGCGCTGGGGGTAGTCCTTCTGGCGCTGGCGCAGGCTGTCGTACAAGGTTTTGGCCTTGGCGTGGTACCCCACGATGCCCGGTTCGGACAGGGGGGTGTTCTGGATGCGCATTTCGTTGTAGACGTCGTACAGCCGCTGATAGCTCTGCTGCTCAAAGGGATAGTCCGCAATGGCGTCAAAGGCGGCGCTGGACACCGGCATGTAGCCGGTATCGGCGGCAAATTCCAGATTGCGCTGCTGTTCGGTGAGCCAGCGCAGGAACACGGCGGCGGCTTCGGCTTTCTGGTCGGTGGTCTTGAAGGCGCACAGGCCCACACCGGCCTGCGGCATCAGGGGCGTGGCGGTGCCTGCGGCGTGGGGCAAAGGAGCCAGCAGCAGGTCGGTGGGTTCGGTGGTGTTGTCCGGGTAGGTGACGAAATCATTGTAGTAAAGGATGGCCGCAGAGCTGCCAAGGCCCGCCAGCGTCTCGCCGGTCATCACCTGCGTGTTGGAGTACAGGTCCGAGATCAGAATATCGCCCTGCACCAGCGCCCGGGCAAACTCCATCCACGAGGCGCGGAAGGTCTGGTTGGTCAGATCGTACCAGCTGCCCTTGTACAGCTCGCCGCTGCCCTGCTCCAGCGCGTTCAGCTCCACCAGACGCAGGGGGTAGTCCAGCGCGCAGAAGGGCTTGCCCTGCGACCACTGCCGGTAGGCACCCGCCATTTCAAAAAAGCCGTCCCATGTGGCAAGGGTAGAAAGCTGCGCCCCGGTGTCCGCCGCAAACCGGGCGTACTGGGAGCCGTTCAAAAAGATGAGCTGGGTGGATTTGGACACCGGGAACACCACCTGCTTCCCGTCAATGATGCCGTCCTGCACAAAGCCGGGCACATAGGCCGCCATGTCCTCGGCGGTGAACCAGTCGTTCCAGTCCACAAGGTTCTCAATGCCCAGAGCGCTGGCATCCGCGGGGTGGGCCGAGAACAGGTCCGGCAGGTCCAGCGCGCCGGGCTTGCCGGCCTTGGCGTCCTGCAGCTGGCCGCCGATGGCGGCGCTGTTGGTCATGTTGGTCACGTTGAGCAGGATGCCCTTCTCCCTGCCCACCGTGTCGTTGAACTCGGTCAGAAGGCGGTTCATGGGCGAGTCGGCCTGTTCGCCGTACACATGCCAGATGCTGAGCATGGTGGGGTCCTTGGGAGAAAGCAGGGTCTTGCTGCCGCCGCAGCCCGCAAGTGCCAGACCGGGGACGAGCGCCGCAAGCTTTAAAAATGTCCTTCGTTCCATTTTTCATGACTCCTTTCCGCACATTGCAGCCAGAGGGGGAAACCCGGCACAGGCAGGGCTGCAGCTGCCTGTTTTTTTGGGGGGAACTGCCCCAAAATCCCCCCAATTTTGGGCTTTTTGGGGGGATTTTTTGAGGGGGAAGCCCCAAACCCCCAAAAATTTTTTTGGAATTGCCCCCCAAAAACGGCTTTTCTGAGGGGGCAATTTTTTCCCGGGTATGGTACAGTACAACCAGAAAAAGTCCTGCGCCGGTGCAGAAAGCCTGTCGCTGTGCACAAAACATGTCAACAGGCAACTGCGGATTCTATTCATAAGGATAGCATAAGATGGAGCGGACTGCAAGTGCAGAGAATACCAAAACCAGAGTCCCCTAAAAAGCAGGGGGACAAACAGAAAGGAGCACCCCCATGAAAAAGATGAACCGACGCGAATTCCTCACCCTTACCGGCGCAGCCGTTGTGGCGCTCTCACTGGCAGGCTGCGGCGAACCCTCCGCACCTCCCACACCCACTACGTCCAAAGAAGCCGAGCTGCTGACAGCTATCAACAAGGTCTGGAAGGAAAAATACGCTTCAAGTCTGGTTGACCATGAGCAGCTGACCCTCAATCAGGATGCGGTGGGTGCCATAAGGTGCTACGGACGTGTTTTTGAAGAGGTCAACGAGACACCGCATAAGCTGACATCCAGTGACTTTGGGATTGTTTTAGGGGAAAGCGGTGGGCTTGCGGAGAAACTGAAAAAGTATGGCGGCGAGGACAGTTTGGCAGGAGCTGCCGGCATCTCCGAACCGTCTACCGAGAAGGTGGTGGCTCTGGAAGATGAGTATTCTTGCGAGGATGCTGCCGTTCGGACTTTTGTAGCAAAACTGCTGAAAACTTCTAATAGCACCAAGGCAGAGTTCATCAGCATTTATCTCCCGGTGGTTCAGGGCAAGACCTACATGACCGCTATCGTATTCCTGAACAACAAGCCATAAGATAACAAGCCCCCCTGTTTGCCCCGGGTACGGAAGCCTCACGACGTGCCCGGGGCTTTGTAAGTGAAAGGAGACAGCCATGAAACACAAATGTTTTGCTGCTGTGGTTCTGGCTGCGGCGCTGCTGCTGACCGGCTGCGGCGGCGCAGCTGCCCCCGCGGCCCCCGCAGGCTCCGGCGCAGCTTCCCAAAGCACCGCAAGCACGGCGGTGCAGACGGCGCAAAAGGAGCGCATCACCGACCAGTGGAGCCTTGAAAAGACGGTGCGGGGCGAGATGATCGGCGTGATGAAGCTGAGCATCCATGTGCCGCAGCTTGTGTGCGACAGCCCGGACGCCGCCGCTCTCAACGATGAACTTGCTGCCATGTATGCGGCGGAATACAAGGATTATGAAAGCGATCCGGACGCTGAGGTGCCGCAGGGCGAAGAGTGCTCACAGACCGAGATCAACTGGGACGCCTACTGGTACGGCGACTGCGTAAGTCTGGTGATGCGCAGCCACGATTACGACGAATCACCGTGGTATTACAGCGGGTGGTGTTTCGATTTTGCCACCGGCAGGCAGATCACCACAGCCGAGATGCTGCAGCGCATGGGTCTGGACCCGGACGAAGTACAGGCGCAGGTGCAGCGGCAGGCCATGCAGACCTTTGACCGGGAGATGGCGCAGGGCGCGTATTACGAGGGCCTGCGCAGCGGCGGGAACCTGTCGGAAATGCGGATGGGCACGCTGGAATACAATGAACTGGAAAACCTGTGTCTGCTGCTGCCCCAGCAGGACCGGCTGGTGCTCCGGGGCAAGTACTGCTCCGAGACCGACTGGGGCTGGCAGCAGCTGGATGTGGAGATCCCGCTGACCTCCGCCGCCCCCGCCGATACCCCGGTGCTGACCGACACCTACGACGGTGTGCAGGTGCAGCTGAAGGGAACGCAGGGCACCATCACCCTGAGCCCTGCGCCAAAGACCAATCAGTGGGGCGACATTGGCATCCGGGTGGAACAGACGCGCACCTACCCCATCCTTGGCGCCTACAATGAATATGTGGATGTGTGCATCGGGGAGCAGGAGGACGGCTTCTTCCGCCCGGTGGTCTATCTGCTGACCAAAGACGGCGTGGTGGAGTATGTGGACGTGCTGCGCTGCCTCATGTTCGGGGATGCCATGATCTGTCAGGACCCCATCTACTTTGCCAACAACGGCACTGCGCTGGAACTCTGCGGCAGCGAGGTGAACCTGCGCCGGAAGGACGGCTCTGTACTGGAGCTTGCTCCCCTGTCGGCAGAGTGGAGCGCGCAGGAGATTCCCTATTCCGTCACCGGCTCCTACAACTACACCTCTGAAACCGGCTGGAACTGGCTGGATCTGGGCAGCGACGGCAGCGTTCAGCTGGGCGTGCAGGACAACAGCCACATCTATCAGGGCGACGCCGCGTATCTGGGCGTGGTGCCCGAAGGCGTGGTGCTGGGCATCTCTGCCGACGAGACCGAAGCCGGGCAGACGTCCATCGAGTTTGTGGCGGCGGTCAAGACCGACCTGTACTACGAGACCCTGACCATGACCATGATCGCCGGGCAGAACCCCTTTGCCGAGGGGGAGACCCAGCTGCAGATGACCCGCAGCTACGGCTGAGAACACAGGAGAAAGACCATGAAACACAAACGCCTTGCCGCTGCGGTGCTGGCGGCGGCTCTCTGGCTGACCGGCTGCGGCGGCGCGGCGGCTCCCGCTGCCCCCGCAGGCTCCGGCGCAGCTTCCCAAAGCACCGCAGATACGGTGGTGCAGACAGCACAAAAAGACCGCATCACCGAGCAGTTCACGCTGGAAAAGACCATCCGGGACGATTACAACATCACCCAGAAGCTGACCATCCATGTGCCGCAGCTTGTGTGCGACAGCCCGGATGCCGCCTATCTCAACGATGAGCTTGCCGCCATGTATGCGGCAGACTTCCGACAGTACGAGGACAGCCCGGAGATCGAGCCCCAGCAGGACGAGTGGAGCCCGGATACTTACATCAATTGGGACGCCTACTGGTACGGCGACTGCGTAAGCCTTGTGGTGTTCCGCTACGACGGCGGCTCCGACCCGGGGTATTCCCGGGGCTGGTGCTTCGATTTTGCCACCGAAAAGCAGGTCTCCGTGACGGAAATGCTGCAGCGCATGGGGCTGGACCCGGATGCTGTGCAGCAGCAGATGCTGCGCGGGGCCATGCAGACCTTTGACCGGCGCATGGCGCAGGGCGGCTACTACGAGGGCCTGCTCAGCGGCGGCAATCTGGCAAGCATGCGGATGAACACGCTGGAAAACAACCAGCTGGATGACCTGTGCCTGCTGCTGCCCCAGCCGGACCAGCTGGTGCTCCGGGGCGGGTGCAGCTCCACCGCCGGCAGCGGCTGGCGGCAGCTGGATGTGGAGATCCCACTGCAGGCTGCTGACCCGCAGCCGCAGACGGTGCTGACCGATACCTACGGCAGCGCTTCGGTGCAGCTGGAAGGAACGCAGGGCACCATCACCCTCCGCCGCACGCCGGAGACCGCCGCATGGGACGCGGATTACGGCATCCGGCTGGAACAGGACCGCAACTACCCCATCCTTGGCATCTATAATGAGTATGTGGATGTGTGCATCGGAGAACTGGGCGCGTCCTTCCACCCGGTGGTCTATCTGCTGACCAAGGACGGCGTGGTGGAGTATGTGGATGTGCTGCGCTGCCTTATATCCGGAAATGTTCTGGTCTGTCAGGACCCCATCTATATTGCAAACAACGGCGTGGCGCTGGAACGAAACGGCAGAGAGGTGAACCTGCGCCGGGAGGATGGCTCTGTGCTGGAGCTGGCTCCCCTGACGGCAGAGTGGAACGCGCAGGAGATCCCCTCGGAGGCTGTCGGTGCCTTCAACGATATGTCGGACAACCAATTTGACTGGATGGACGTGGAAAGCGGCGGTTCCATCCAGATGGGTGTGCAAGACAACAATGTTTTCTATCAGGGCTACGCCGACTATCTGGGCGTGGTGCCGGAGGGCATGGTGCTGGGTGTCTCTGCCAGCGAGACGGCAGACGGAATGCCGGGCATCACCTTTGTGGCGGCGGTGAAGTACGACCTGTTCAACGAGACCCTGAACCTTACCATGATCGACGGGCAAAACCCCTTTGCCGAGGGAAAGACCCAGCTGCAGCTGATCCGCTGCCCGGATTATTGACCCCGGCGCAGCTGAGCCCGCAGACAAGGAGGTGCAAGATGAAACACATCGCTCTCTGCGGCGCGCTGGCAGTTTTGCTGGCGGCGCTGCTGGCAGGCTGCGGGGCAAAGGCCGCGGCCTCTGCCCGCCCGGCTGGCAGCCGGGAACTGAAATCGACCCCGCCGGATGCCATGCACGCCACCGCGGCGATCACCGAGCAGTACACCCTTGAAAAGGTGGTGCAGGCAGAGAACGGCAGCACCGTCCGGCTGAACATCCATCTGCCCCGGCTGGAAAGCGACAGCGCCGACGCTGCCCGCATCAACGCCGAGATCGCCCGCTACTACGAATACGATGTGCAGGAGTACGCCGACTGCCCGGAGGCAGCCGACCCGGATTCGTGGGACATCTGCATTGAGATGAACTGGAATGCCAGCTGGTACGGCGACTGCGTCAGCCTTGTGGTCAGTAGCTGCTATGGCGGTACGGATGCGCCCTTCCACAACGGCTGGTGCTTCGACTTTGAAAGCGGGAGCCAGCTCACCGTCACCCAGATGCTGCAGCGCATGGGGGCAGACCCCGCTGCGCTGGAAGAGGCGCTTTACCGCGACGTGAAGCGCCGGGATGAGCTGGACCGTCAAGCCGCCATCGAGAGAGGAATGCTGCCCCCCGGCAGCCTGAAAGAGGGCAACACCGCATGGTGGACTACGCTGGACGAACTGCCTTTTTCGCTGGACGGCAAGGGGAACGCTTCCTTTGTGGTCAGGCGGTCCAGCGCAGCGCAGGAGCAGTATACAGACGACAAAGTGACCATTCCGCTGGACGCGCAGCCGCTGCCGCAGGACTGGGAGCAGCAGGTGCTGGCCGAGTGGATGGCAGTCACGGCGGTGACGCAGGGTGAAAGCTATGCCCCCGCCGACCGCAACGAAAGCTATACCCTGCGGCTGGAAAAGGCCGAGATCACCGGCACGGTGACCGTCTCCTTCATCCGGGAAACATACGTCAGCCCGCAGATCCAGTCCGCTGCCGAGACCCGCACCGGAGAGCTGAATGCCGGCGCTGTGACCGGCTGGGACGGGGAAAAAAGTCAGGGCTGGAACCTGAAATGTCTCAGCGAGGACAGCAGAAGCTGCTGGACCATCTCCATGATGGAGGACGGTTCTTTGCTGATGCAGTCCACCGGCCCCAAAAAGGGCAGTGAGGTCTGGTACGTTTTTCAACGCACCGAGGCATGGGACGACATCGGCTACACCGCCATCCCCCGCAGGCTGTGGGGCACTTACCGCGCCGGAGACGAGGCCGCAAAGGGTATCCGCTGGATGACCTTCCTGCCGGACGGCAGCTGCTGCATGAGCGTGGAATGGGACGGGTGGAGCGGCATTCTGACCGGCACCGCCGATGGAACACAGGGCCGCACCGAGGACGGCACCGAGCTGCACTTCACGCTGACCGACACGGACGGCAGACCCTGCGAGTTCTGGGCCATTCTGCTGAACGATGACGGCAGCCCCAGCGGCTGCAGCCTGAAATACCGCGCCGGAGAAGTACTGTTTGATCGGGACACACGTCCCGCTTACTGGAAAAACGACTTCCCGGATCTAACCCTTGTACCGTGACCGAAACCGAACGCAATGCGATGACAAAGCGTTGTCGCTTACAACAAACAAATAACAGGAGGAAATTACTATGGGTCTTATCAAAGCAGGTATGGGCGCACTGGGCGGAACCCTTGCAGACCAGTGGAAGGAATTTTTCTACTGCGATTCTCTGGACAAGGATGTGCTGATGGTCAAGGGCCAGAAGCGCACCTCCCGCCGCAGCTCCAACAACGGCGAGGACAACATCATCACCAACGGCAGCGGCATCGCCGTGGCAGACGGACAGTGCATGCTCATCGTGGAGCAGGGCCGCGTGGTGGAGGTGTGCGCCGAACCGGGCGAATTCACCTTTGACGCATCCACCGAGCCCAGCGTATTCACCGGCAACTTCGGCGACAGTCTGGCAGCTACCTTCCAGACCGTGGCCAAGCGCTTTACCTACGGCGGCGACACCGGCAAGGACCAGCGGGTGTACTACATCAACACCAAGGAGCTGGGCGAGATCCTGTACGGCACTGCCACCCCCATCCCCTTCCGGGTGGTGGTCAGCGAGGAGCGGGGCTACAAGCTCTCGGTCAATCTGCGGTGCAACGGCAGCTTCACCTGCCGCATCTGTGACCCGCTGCTGTTCTACACCAACGTGTGCAGCAACGTTTCTACCCAGTATGACGCATCCGAGATCGCACCCCGGCTGAAGAGCGAGCTGATGAACGCCCTGCAGCCTGCCCTTGCCACCCTTTCGGCAAACAAGGTGCAGTATTACGAGATCCCCGCCCACACGCTGGAGATCTCCGAGGCGCTCAATGAGCAGCTGTCCAGCGTCTGGCGCAAAAAGCGCGGCATTGAGGTGTTCTCCTTCAACATCAACTCCCTGTCCATCCCGGAGGAGCAGCAGAAGAAGATCACCGAGTGGGAAGAGAACGCCATGACCACCGATCCCACCACCGCTGCCGCCCGTCTGGTGGGCGGTCAGATCGACGCCATGAAGACCGCCGCCGGCAACACCGCCGGTGCCATGACCGGCTTTATGGGCATGGGCATGGCAGCCGGTGCAGGCGGCATGGGCGGCATGAGCGCCCAGAACCTGTTCGCCATGGGCCAGCAGGCCCGTCCGGACAGCGTGGACGCGCCCCAGCAGGTCAGCCGCCCCGCACCCGCCCCGGCAGACAGCTGGCAGTGCAGCTGCGGCGCCACCGTTACCGGCAAATTCTGCCCGGAATGCGGCAGCAAAAAGCCGGAACCGAAGCCCGCTGCGGACAGCTGGACCTGCAGCTGCGGTGCCACCGTCACCGGCAAGTTCTGCCCGGAGTGCGGCAAGCCCCGCCCGGCGGCAGCAGAAGGCTGGACTTGCAGCTGCGGCGCGGTGAACAAGGGCCGCTTCTGCTCCGAGTGCGGCAAACCAAAGCCCGCCGGTACGCCCAAGTATAAGTGCGACAAATGCGGCTGGGAGCCGGCCGACCCCGCTCACCCGCCCAAGTTCTGCCCGGAGTGCGGCGACCCCTTTGACGACAGCGACCTGACCTGACAAATACAGAGCAATGAAAGGAGCATACCATGATGGGATTCTTTTCCAACCTGTTCGCAAAACAGAACTGTGCCGTCTGCGGCAAGGAGTGCGGCACCCTGCACCGCTCCAAGCTGCGGGACGGACAGTTCCTCTGCGATGACTGCGGCAACAAGTGCTCCAAGTATATCCGGCTCAGCGAGCTGACGCTGGACGAGGCCAAGGAGCACATGGAGTATATGGCCCGGATGAAGCGGGTGTTCGACGAGGTGTTCAACAAGACCGAGTTCCGGGTCAACGCATACCCCTCCACCCCGACGCAAATGGGGCTGGTGTTCTGCGATGAGCTTGGAATGCTGTACATCGACGACCGCACCGGCGGACGGGGCAAGATGCCGGAGCTGATCCGCTACGACCAGATCGCCAGCTATGAGGAATATCTGGACGAGACCCCCGCCAAAGAGCCGGGCCAGGAACCCACCCTCAACGGCGGCGGCCTGAAGCTGAAGCTGGTGCAGCCCCGCAGCATCACCGAGGCCCAGACCCAGCGGGGCATGCGCCCCCACCCCTACATCAAGCAGGAGCTGGTCATCTGCTTCAGCAAGCGGGACCGGCGGGAGATCGGCTATGCCCACATCGCACGGCAGCATCTGGACCACATCTTCGGGGTCCACGATAATGAGACCAGCCTGTTTGGCCGCCGGATGTCCAAGGCAGAAGAGCGGGAGCTGAAGGGCCAGATGGGCATGATCGGTGCCATGGGTGCCGTGGCATCTGCCGCCATGAAGGGCGGGCAGCTCTCTGAGCAGGAAAAGGCCCGCTTTGTGGAGAACATCAATCTGGCAAACGACGCCCAGACCGGCGGCATGGCATTGTACAGCCGCCGTGCTGACGAAGCCTTTGCAAAAGTGCAGTGACCCCAAAAGGAGGAACGGATATGAGAAAGATCCAGCGCAGAGATTTCCTCAAGGCCATGGGCCTTGCCACCGCCGCCCTCGGGCTGACCGCCTGCGGCGGCTCCGGTGCTGCCAGCGCTTCCAGCGTTTCCAGTGCACCGGCTTCCAGCAGCAGTGCCCCGTCCGCTTCGGCACAGCCGGAAGCAGCAGAGGACAAAGCCGCCCCTGCAGGGCCCCCTGTGACCCAGTTCCAGACCGGAGAACTGACCATCGGCGAATACACCTTCAAGGCACAGTACATTCCCTTTGACGTCCGCCGCGAGGTATGCGGTGCCTATCATTTGATCCAAGCGGACAGCTACCGGGGCAATTACTTCTTCAGCTTCTACAACGAGGACGATGAAGAGCAGTCTGCCAAGATCTTCGAGTATGCCATCAAGGACGACCGGCTGACCCCGGTGGAAGAGTACAACATTGACGGCAGCAACGCCCTCAGCATCGACCGCAATGGCATCCTGTACGCCATGGACAACTTTGATGTCTACTGCTACGATCTGAACAGCAGCGACCCGGAGGAGCCCGGCGACGCACTGGACTACTCGGGCAGCTGCTATTCCTCCAAGGACCGGGATCTGACCGTGATCTACTGGGCCTTCGCACCGGTGCTGGTGCAGGACGGCGAGTACACCGAGCTGACGCTGGAGGGCGATAACGAGATTGGCCCCTTCTACAGCATATCCTCCCTGAACCTCAGCGGGGACGAGCTGCTGACGGTGGGCGAGCTGGAATCCAGCGGCGATGATTACTTTGCTGCCTTTGATCTGGACGGCAATGAGCTGGCCCGCAGCTCGCAGCCGGTGGGCAGCTTTGACGCCGTGATGATGAAGCGCCCCAACGGCTATCTGCTGGACACGGGCTATATGTGGGAGCTGTACGCGCCGGACGGCACTTTTTTGGAAAAGTCCCTTCCAGTGGGCGAGCGCGAGACCCTGTGCCAGCTGTGCGGCGACTTCTGCACCTTTGATGTCTTCCTGCCGCTGGAAGAAAACGCTTTCCTGGCAGTGGGCCACCACGGCAAAGCCAGCGAGCCGGACGAGCCGGTGGTGTTCCGCATCACTACGGATTTCTGAGCCGACCGCTTCGGCGGGAAGACCAACGCAAAAACAGCTGGGCCGGGGAAGAGCCCCCGGCCCCCTTTGGAACAACAGGAGGAAACGCTATGGCAGGAATGCTGGAATACAAGTGCCCCTGCTGCAATGGCGCCATCCAGTTTGACAGCGCCACCCAGAAGATGAAATGCCCCTACTGCGACACCGAATTCGATGTGGATACCCTCAAGGGCTATGATGAGGAACTGAAGGACGAAAAGCCCAGCGAGATGGAGTGGGCGACCCCCGGCGGCAGCTGGGCAGAAGGAGAGACCGCCGGTCTGCATACTTACAGCTGCAAGAGCTGCGGCGGCGAGATCGTGGGCGATGACACCATGGCGGCGTCCGCCTGCCCCTTCTGCGGCAACCCCATCGTCCTCACCGGACAGTTTGCCGGGACGCTGCGGCCCGACCTCATCATCCCCTTCAAGCTGGACAAAAAGGCTGCCAAGGCAAAGCTGCAGGAGCATCTCAAGGGCAAGACCCTGCTGCCCCGGGTGTTCCGCAGCCAGAACCACATCGACGAGATCAAGGGCGTGTATGTGCCCTTCTGGCTCTTCGACAGCGACGCCGACGCTCAGCTGCGGTTCACCGCCACCCGGACCCGCTGCTGGTCGGACAGCAAATACGACTATACCGAGACCAACTACTACTCCGTCCGGCGGGACGGCACGCTGGGCTTTGACGCAGTGCCGGTGGACGGCTCGTCCAAGATCGAGGACGACCTGATGGAGTCCATCGAGCCCTTTGCCATGCAGGATGCCATCCCGTTCCAGACCGCCTATCTGGCGGGCTATGTGGCGGACAAATACGACGTGAACGCCGAGGACAGCATCGAGCGGGCCAACAAGCGCATCCGCCGCTCCACCGAGGAGACGTTCCAGCAGACCGTTACCGGCTACGATTCGGTCAAGGTGGAAAACAGCAGCATCCAGCTGCACGGCGGCAAGGCAAAGTACGCGCTGTTCCCGGTCTGGCTGCTGAGCACCAGCTGGCGGGGCGAAAACTATCTGTTTGCCATGAACGGCCAGAGCGGCAAATTCGTGGGTGACCTGCCCGTGGACAAGGGCGCTGCCCGCAAGTGGATGCTGGGTCTTACGGCTGCCCTTTCCGCCGCGTCCTACGGCGTGATGTGGCTGCTGTGGCTGGCACGGATCCTGTAAAGGAGGGACGAACGATGAAAAAGACTTCCAACCGACTGCACTCCCTCTTTGCGGCGCTGGCAGCACTGATTCTTGCGGCGGCGCTGGCTGTTCCGACTTTTGCGGTGGAGGGCGGCTTTGCCGACCTGTACTACCGCATATTCGACGACGCTGAGGTGCTGACCGAGGACGAGGACAACGAGCTGGAGGACGCACTGGAAGAGCTGAGCCTGCGCCAGAGCTTCGATGTGACCATTGCCACCATCGAGTCGATGGAAAGCGTTGGTGCCGACAGCATGGAGCAGTTTGCCGATGATCTGTATGACTATTGCCAGTACGGCTACGGCCCCGATATGGACGGCGTGCTGCTGCTGGTGAGCGTAGGCGACCGCAAATGGCACATCTCCACCTGCGGCTACGGCATCACCGCCTTTACGGACGCCGGCATCCAGTACCTTGGCCAGCAGATGACCCCCTTCATGGCCGATGGAGATTACGCCGGTGCCTTCCGCACCTTTGTCCAGTGGTCGGATACCTACATTGACGCTGCCCGGGCGGGCCACCCCTATGACGTGAAGAACCTGCCCCGGGAGCCGCTGTCTCTCATGTACCTGTTCCTTGCGCTGGGCATCGGCCTTGTGCTGGCATGGGTCGTCGTCAGCGTAATGAAAAGCCAGCTGCGCAGCGTGGCGTTCCAGGAGAACGCCGCCAGCTATGTGCGGGAGGGCAGCATGAATCTGACCAACAGCCGGGAGCTGTTCCTGTACCGGGACGTGCACCGCACCGAGCATGTGGAGGCAAAGGACTCCGACAGCTCCGGCGGCAGTTCCACCCACACCTCCTCCAGCGGCACCACCCACGGCGGCGGAGGCGGTTCGTTCTGAAAGGAGCATGTTTATGAACCCTTATCTTTCGGAAAAAGCCCGCGGCGAGATCCCCCGTTTCCTCAAATGGCTGCGGAATGCGGGGCTTGCCTTCTGCGTGTTCTGCTCGGTCGGCGGGCTGTATACCCTCTGTCTGGACCTGCAGGCCAAGGACACCTCCCACGTGGGAGGCTATGTGCTCTGGATCGTGGTGGGGGCCGTGCCCCTGGCGCTGTTTGCCCGCGGGGAGGCCCGCCGCTACCATGCAAGGACCATCGCCCGCAGGGTGGAGAGCTACTCCGGGGCAGAAGTGCCTCTGCGGTGGCTGTGCAACAGCGTTGGTATGGACGCAAAGGACATTGCATGGTATTTTGAAAAAGGATATTTTGCAAACCTCAGTCTGGATCTGAACCAGAAGATCGTCCGCAAGCGGATGATGCCCCGCAGCGATCTAAAACGGGGCTGAGGAAACAGAAAGGAGTATTTTCATGGGACTTTTTGATAAGATGAAGCAGGCCGCTTCCGCCGCCGGTGGAAACCAGACCGTCACCTTTACCTTTCAGGAACTGCCGGAAAGCCTTGCCCAGATGCAGGCGCTGCCGGAAGCCAGCCTTGACACCCCCTTCAAGGCCGCAGCCCTCACCGTCTGCGCTCTGTGCGCCTACGGTGCCGACAAGACCATTGGGCAGGAGATGCTCAACTGGCTGCGGGGTCCCCGTCCGCTGAACGGGCAGGATATTTCCTTTTTGAACGACCGCTTCCGGGACGGCAAAAGCTACATCCCCTTCTCCTACTTTGTGGGTGCATCGCCGGAAAACGGCTATACCCCCCGCCAGCCCTTCACCCTGCTGGTGGGCAGCAACCACACCTCTAACGTGGAGGAGGGCTATTGCAAGCTGTTTATCCCCTGCGGCGGTGCCGACGACCCCCGCCCCATCAAGCTGCGCCGCAAGGGCAACGGACAGTGGTTTCTGTGGGAGCAGTACCTGATGACCGGCATCCGCGTCCCGACGTCTGCCGACCCGTGGGCGTAAGATGAAGGGCCTGACCATGAAGCTGTTTGCCGCCCTGCTGGCGCTGACCCTGAGCCTTGCGGGCTGCGGGCCGGTAGACGGCGACCCCATCCGCTCCGGCGCGGCAGCTTCGGACAGCGCTCCCCGGCCGGACGCTGTGACCGTGGCGCAGCTGCGGCAGCAGGCCGAACAGAACGGCAGCCTTGCCGCAGTGCTTTATCTGGGCAGCGTCCCGGAGCGCACCGCCGATGTGGACGCTGCGCTGGACAGCCTGCAGGAACAGCCGTGGCAGTTTGTTACGGACATCCCGGCAGATCACCGGGTCGCAGCGCCGGGCGGCGGGCGGGAGCTGTACTGCATCTTTGCCGTGCGCAGGGAGGATACGCTTTTTGTCTACGAAAAGCAGGACCCCCAGTACCCGCACCAGACGGGCCGGGAGCTTTATTGCAGGCAGGGTGGCCAGCCCATTCTGCTGCTGTGCAACGGCACCCCTGACACCCCCGACATCACGGCGGTGGTCTACTGCACCACCGGCCGCGCGCTGGACTGGTCGCCCCGGCTTTCTGCCGGGACCGGCAGCCCGGAGCCGGTGGAGGGCGTGGACGTTTTTTCCAACCACCCGGCGTCCGGCGCTGCCTCCTGAGGTGCGCCCCGGCAGGGCATGAGAAAGGAGAACTTATGAAACGACTGAAACTTCTGGCAGCCCTGCTGGCGCTGACCATCGGTCTGGTGGGCTGCGGCAAAGGCAGCAGCGCGTCCAGCTCCAAGTCCGAAAAAATGCTGGACGGAGACAACATGATCGCATCGCCCTCCGCCAAACAGGAGTACACCGAGCCGGAGGACGTGACCTACATGCGCCTTTTGGCAGGGGAGGACGAATACCGCGCCTGCGTGCTGTATCTGGGCGGCTCCTATGAGATGACCACCGACGTGCAGCAGGTGCTGGACAGCCAGCAGGGCCTGCGGGAGCTGTGGGGCTTCGTCTACGACATCCCGCAGGATCACTGGGTCGTGGCACCGGATGGCGGGTGCGACCTGTACTGCATCTTCCCGCAGGAGGCGCAGGCCACCCTGTTCGTCTACGAGACGAGCTTGACAGACGATGCCGAAAAACCGCTCCAGCGCGGTAAACAGCTCTATTACAGTGAGGACGGTCAGCCCATCCTGTTGCTGTGCAACATCAGCGATATCGTCCCCAACACCGAGGTGGAACTGTACCCCAGCACCGGCGAAGAGCTGGTATTCAGCCCCTTCCTTTCCGGCGAGAACGGCCATGTGGTGCAGGCAGACGGCGTGTGCGATTTTACCATCTACCCGGAAGGGGACGACTGGGAGACCGACACCAGCCCCTGGTCGTTGGAGGGCAACTGGCTGGAGACCGCCCGCGACACCGACGAGGGCTATTTTGAGACCGCCCCGGAGGACGCTGACCGGATGTGCTTTTTGCCCACCGACGGCGAGACCGAGGGTAGCCAGCTGCCCTTCACCGCCAGCTACATCACCCCCTACCCGGAGCTGAACGTGGAGGAAGCCGACCTGTTCTATCAGGAGGGCACCCCGGAGGTGCCCTTCCAGACCAATCAGGAGTGGTACGCTACCTTTACCGGAGAGGACGGCTCCCGCTACGCCGTCACGCTGGAGGATGAGGACACCCTTGCCCTGAAGTTCTATCTGGACGGCGAAGAGAGCTACATGAGCCTTGTCAGTACTGTCTACTTTGCGCGGCAGGAGGCCATGGGCTGACCGCCGCCGACCCACACCGGGAGGAATGCACCATGAAACACACCAAAAAGATCACCATCCTCCACTCCAATGATCTGCACGGAGATTTTCTGGCAGAGCAGGTGGACGAAAATCTGGTGGGCGGCGTCTCCATGCTGTCCGGCTACATCGAAAAGGTGCGGGCCGAAGAGCCCAACACCATCTACGCCATTGCGGGCGATATGTTCCGGGGCTCGGTCATTGATTCCGAATACAAGGGCCTTTCCACCATTGAGATCATGAACGCCCTTGCCCCGGACATCGTCACCATCGGCAACCACGAGGTGGATTACGGCATCGCACACCTGCTGTTCATCGAAAAATGCGCCCGGTTCCCCATCATCAACGCAAACCTCTACATCAAGAACACCCCCACACGGCTGTTCACCCCCTACAAGATCCTGCGGGTGGACGGCATGAACATCCTGTTCATCGGCATCATCACCCAGGACGTCATCAACCAGACCAAGTCCGAGTCGCTGGTGGGGTCCTTTGTGGACACCGCTGCTGCCGCTGCCGAGGTGGGCAAGATCTGCAACGCCCACAACAGCATCGACATCGATTTTACCGTGCTGCTGACCCACATCGGCTTTGAGGAGGACCGCCATCTGGCCCGTCAGCTGGACCCGGCGTGGGGGGTGGACCTGATCATCGGCGGCCACAGCCACACCCTGCGAACATGCCGTGGAGGAAAACGGCGTGGTCATCGCGCAGGCGGGCACCGGCACCGACCAGATCGGACGCTTTGACATCATCGTGGACACCGACAACAACTGCATCGATTCCTACACATGGCACACGGTGCCCATCTGCGCCGAGACCTGCCCCCGCAACCCCGCCATGGAGCAGGTGCTGCACCGCTTCACCAGTCAGGTGGACGAGAAATACAGCCACATCGTAGGGCGCTTCCGCCGGGAGCTGACCCACCCGGAGCGCACCCGGGAGACCGAGCTGGGCAACCTGTTTGCGGACATCTTCACCCGCAGCCTTGGCATCGATATCATGCTCATCGGCTCTGGCAGCATCCGGGCCGAGAAGCTTGGCCCCATCGTTACCTACGGCGACCTCATCGAGGGCTTCCCCTACGACGACGGCGTGTATATGTTCAAGGTGACCGGACAGCAGTTGCGGCAGATGCTGCGCTACATGCTGCGGGAGGAAGCCTACGCCGGACACACCGAGTTCTACCAGCTGCCCTCCACCCTGCGGCTGCGCTACGACCGCGCCAAAGGCGACTTTGACTACTTTACCTACTGCGGCAAGGAGGTGGGCAAGGAGATCGGCGACGATGCCCTATTCACCGTGGGGCTGCAGAACTACCACTTCAAAAACATCGAGAGCTTTTTCAACATCTCCTATGAAGCCATCTGCAAACTGCAGAAGCCCCGCAGCGTGGCCACCTCCTGTCAGGATATCCTGATGGAATACTTCCGGGAGCACGAGATGCTGGATGCGGCGGTGGACGGCAGAATGACCATTCTGGCCCCGGACGGCACTGCCCGGTGAAAGCACAAGCATAAAAAAGCATCCGCAGCGCTCTGCACATGGGCCAAGACAGCCCGGCAGTGCCGCTGCGGATGCTTTTTTGTCGGCTGCAGTTCCTTTGCGGGCCGACCCCCTGACGCAGGCTGAGCAGAACGTTTTTATCATTCCACTGAAATTGCACAAGAGAATATAGAAAGAGGTTTCCTTATGAACAACCTGCTTTCCTACGGTTACAACATGGACACCAACCGGGTGGAAGCCCAGTTCGAGGGTGGCACTCCCCTTGCCATTGACTGCATCGCCGTGGAGGGCGAATACGGCAACACCCCGACACAGCGGGCAGTACTGGACTGGCTGCTGTACAGTAAGCCTTTAGAGTATGCCCAGCTTATGCTGAGTGGTGAGATCGAGCACTATCTCTCCCTTGGCTGCGACCATGGCAGGCTGGAGGATCAACGACATAACAAACACAGCCCCGCTTTGGCGAAGGAGAAGCCAAAGCGGGGCTGTATTCAATGAAGGAGAAATGAAAGGAATATCAGGTTACAGATTCAGCTCAAACTGTTCCACCGTAACAGTTGCTTTGCCATCGGCAGCAAAGGTGATGCCATCGGCAGACTGGGGGGTGTAGATCCATGCGGTCATGGTCTGCTCGCCATCGTTGGCGAAAACTTCGATGCTGTTTTTGTCCAGCAGGATGCGGAGCTTGAGCGCACCGTTCTGGCTGCGTACCTTGCAGCTGCGGCGGTGTACGATGTCGGCACGGGAACCGGCATAGCTGCGATCCAGCGTCAGCTCGGAAGTGTAGGGGTCGTAGGTCAGGCTGGTGTGGTGGTCTGCATCAGCAGCCAGCTTCAGGGTGAAGGAGCGGTATTCGCCGGGCTGCACCGTGACGGTCAGATCGGCTACACGGCCCTTGATGCCTTCCAGAGAAGTTTCGCCTTGCACCGTCACATTTTCGTAAAAGGTTCGCTTGCCGTGGACGGCATCCAGTTCACGCACCGGGGCCTGAAGAATGCGTCCGTCCTTGATATGCAGCTCCCGGGGGCAGATGGTCTGTCCGAACCACTTGCAGCCCTGGGGCTTATCCTCGGTGTCCGACCATGTCTGCAGCCATGCGGTCATGATGCGGCGGCCATCCGGGGCAAGGGTGGTCTGGGTGGCGTAGAAGTCGATGCCGCCGTCCATCAGCTGCACGTTTTCCCTGGTGAAGGTGTGGGTTGCTTGGTCGTAGCTGCCGATGAAGGCAATCACGTTGTGGCCGTTGTGGAACTCGCCCTTGGGCAGCATCTCCATAGGGCCGAGCATCAGGATCTGCTTGCCGTCCAGCGGAAAGAAGTCCGGGCACTCCCACATTTTGCCGTACTGATTGTTGCAGCGTTCCAGCACCGTGACAAAGTGCCAGTCGAAGCCGTCCTTGCTCTGGAACAGTGCCGCTGCGCCGCTGCCGTCTTCG
>SKEO01001452.1_pt1 | contig 18974 bp, 17 predicted proteins | sample 4826801 | NCBI WGS metagenome assembly SKEO01 (sample SAMN11008807, study PRJNA524170) | human gut metagenome | biome: Human fecal sample; material: Feces; isolation source: fecal sample from pouch patient p3 | host: Homo sapiens | place: Israel: Tel-Aviv | collected 2016-02-25 | reverse complement strand
ATGTATTTATTAAGGAGGTTCGGGATGCAGAAGCCATGCTGTATCATATATCAAAGTCCATTCTGAAGAATGACTCTGATTGTGGGGATGCTGTGCAGGAAACAATTCTTAAGGCATATGAGAAACTTCCCACCTTAAAGAAAGAAAAGTATTTTCGAACATGGATCACAAAGATATTGATCAATGAATGCAATGGGATTCTTCGGAAAAGAAAAAATGTTATTCCATATGAAGAATATATGGACAATATGAGGCTGACTGAGGAGGACAGATACAGTCATCTGTATATGGCGATTATGGAACTTCCGGAGGATCTGAGGATTTTGGTAACATTGTATTATTTAGAAGGATTCTCACAGAAAGAGATCAGTGAGGCTCTGGATATTCCGGAAGGAACGATTAAAAGCAGACTTTCCCGTGCAAGAGAGTTTTTGAAAGCACAGTTATCCGATGAAGAAGAGAAAAGACCGATGCCTGGGAAAAACAGCAAACTATCAAAGAGAATAACAGGAAAGGGGAAAATGTCATGTTAGAGAACAAATGGAATAATATAGCACCGGAAGTACCACAGGATTTTCATGAGAAATTTGAAGAGACACTGAGACATATTGAGCAGGCAGATGCAGTTGATAAAAAATACAAAAGAAAAAGATTCAGTGGCCGATTACTGATTGCAGCAGCAGTGATCTGTACAGGCATGGGAGTAACAGTGGCGGCAAAAGAGTTCTTTAAATGGAATGACCATCTGTTAAAAAGATTGGAACCCTCTGAGGAACAGCAGGAAACGATGCAGGAATCAAACTATATTCAGAATATAGACCAGTCTGTAACACAAAATGGTGTGACAGTTACCCTGACAGATTCTATTCAGGATCAGGGATTCCTGTATGCTTTTTTTGAAGTGAAAACAGAGGACAGTATTTCTATGACTGATCATACTTCTTTTGAGGAGATGACACATTTTAAGATCGATGGAAAAGAAGTATATGCAGTGGACGATAACAGATTTGGAAGCTTCAACACTGGGGTAGGACAGGATATGTTACTGAAAACAGATCAAAATTCTACACATCTTAAATATTTTAACGCCTGTATATCTTATGACGGTGATTATGATCTGAGTAATAAAACAGTAGAAATCACATTAAAGAATCTTACGGAGGAAGGAGATTATGATACGACTGTTATTACAGATGGAACATGGGACTTTAAATGGACCTTGGGTGCAGTAAAGCCTCCGACAACTCTGGAAGTGAACCGGAAATGTGATTTTGGAGGTTATGAAATCACAGTGAAAAAAATGGAAGTAACGCCCCTTTTATGGTCATTATATCTTGATTATGATGAAGCTATGAAGGTGTATGAAGATGAAAAAAACAAATTTGAGTACACAGGTACAGATTATGGCATGGATCTTTATGCCAGAACTAGTATTGACCAGGTGCGTTATAAAGATGGAACGGTTTTAACACTTGATAGGACCATGGGAGGCATCGCTGGCGGTGGAGAAAAACAGGATAAGGAAAATGGTGTCATGATCATCAGAAACAGCTTCCCGCAACTGGTTGATGTAGATAACCTGCAGGCGGTACATTTTGGGAACATTGACCAGTGGCTTGAAGTGCGGGAATAAAAGTTTTTTCGGTGATACAGAAAAATCCTCCCATAATTAGATAATGAGAAAATACAAAAAGAACCGATACAAGGTCTTTGCAAGACTGATATCGGTTCTTTTTGGCTAAGTCTGCCAACTGTAAAATTTTGTTTATATATTAACGCATCCTGTTCATGTACAGGAAACGGATTCTAGCGTATACTGAAATTATTGATTACAAGGTCTGCACAAACTGCAAATACAGATTCCGGGTCATATCCGGAAGCCATATTTTGCACTTACCGGTAAAATCTGTAATAGTTGGCATAAAAGTTCATTACATATTCGATATAAGCTTTAAATCTTTTCATTGTCTGTTCCTCCTCTTCTTTACGGGACGGGGAACATGCACTGGGGCTTTTGAAAAACCAGCTCCGTTATACCAGGGAGGAAAATATTTCCTGTGTGGGAGGCGGCATTTATCCCAACATGCTGTGTGCACATCCACCGTTCCAGATCGATGGGAATTTTGGCTTTGCAGCTGCGGTTGCAGAGATGCTCATCCAGAGCAGGAAAGGGTACATCCTGTTACTTCCGGCACTTCCGGATGAATGGAAGGACGGAAAAGTCCAGGGAATGAAGGCACAGGGTGACATCACAGTTGATTTTGAATGGAGAGAGGGCAGGATACACAGGGTTCGCCTCTGTTCTTCCCATGAGCAGAAAGTAACGCTGGAATGTAATGGAATTTCGAAAACAGTATTTTTAAAACCTGATGGGACAGAGAATATGATTTTTGATTGATCTGTCCTGAGGGGCTGGAATCATTGGCAGCCGTATCATGTAAAAGCACATGGTACGGCTGTTTTTAGTACCTGGAATATTTTATAGCACCTTGACTGATAATCATGAAAAGCATGGAAGTGTTCAAACTAATCTTTTGGGGATTTTCTGAGATTGTTAAAAAAAATTGCAACTTTTTTGGGAGTTTGCACGTCTAATAAGTAGAAGCACATAAAGAAAAGCTTTTATACAATATTTCCTGATGACCGGTCTGATATAGGAGAAGGGAGACGACAATGAATGAGATTTTGATACGAAAAGCAAAGAAAGGCGATAAAGATGCTTTTTGTCGGCTTATAGATGAGAATGTACAGAGTATGTACAAGGTTGCAGCGGCATATCTGAAAAATGATGAAGATGTTGCGGATGCAATACAGGATACGATTCTTTCCTGCTATGAAAATTTGAAAAGTCTGAAACAGAACAGATATTTCAAGACATGGATGATCCGAATTCTGATCAATAAGTGCAAGGACATGATACAGAAGAAAAAGCTGGTTACTTATACGGATCAGATGCCGGAAACGCCTTTTCACGAAGAAAAATATGCAGCAATGGAATGGATACAGGCTTTAGAGCCATTGGACAGTAAATACCGCTTGGTTGTTCTTCTATACTATATGGAAGGATTTGGTATCCGGGAAATCAGTGACATTCTGGATATGAAGGAAAGCACTGTAAAATCTCGTCTTTATCGTGGCAGAAAACAGATTGCAGAGATGTATGGATATAAGGTTAAGGAGGGACGTGCCTAATGATGACTTTAAATTATAATGAGAAAGACTTCCAGAAAAAACTTCAAAAGGACATAGAAATGCCGGAAATCGTGCATGAACATATTAATCAGGCATATCGTTTGATTGAAAATAACGCTGTTTTACAGAAAAAAGCATCAAAGGATCCATATCATTGGATGAAAAGTGGAGGCAGGATAGCAGGAGGGATGGCAGCGGTACTGGTAGTAGGATTTGTATTCTGTGCAATCAATCCGGTAATGGCAAAAAATATCCCGGTTGTAGGAGGACTCTTTGAAATTTTACAGGATAATGTGAGTTTCTTTGGTGACTTTTCAGATCATGCAACAACTTTGGAAGCTGTTGATGGAACGAAGACAGATAGCAGTGAAACAGACGGAGCCAAGACAGATCATACCAATAATGATACTATTTACACTAAGACAGCAGATGGGCTGACAATTACATGTTCTGAGGTATATGCAAACAGCCAGGCAATTTATGTGACTATGCAGTTTAAAAGTGATAAACCGTTCCCAGAAACAGAAACTGGGGCGGAAAGTGGAACACCAGTCATTGATCTGGATATGACAGGGGGTGTGGACTTTAATTCAGAGGCTAGCCCGGTAATTGACGGTCAAGTGGAAGGAAAATTTCTGGATGATAACACCTATGCATGTATTTTCCGTTATGATTTGGCTGAAGCCGCAAAAGATTATACGGAATATAATGAGAAATACAATGAAATGACACAGCAGGTAATGGATGAGATGGGAATAACTCAGGCGGACTTAGATGATCAGACGGATGAAGGTTATGCGCTGCTGGAAGAGTTTATCAATAAATTGTCTGAACGTGGTGGAGAATATCAGAAGTACATTAAAGATATTGATATTCCAGATACCTTTAACCTGCATCTGGATATTACGAAGGTAAGAGGACTGGAAGCAAACTATCAGTGGTCAGAAGAGGATGAGAAAAAATATGGAAGGGATGCTGGCTACTACAAATATGAAGGTGACTGGAGCTTCGATATCCCGGTTACGGTAGATGATTCCCAGACAGAAGTATTGGAACTCAATGATACAAACGATGCAGGTATTGGACTTAAATCGGTGATTCGTACTCCATATGAATTGACGGTAAATGAACTTTATAAGGAAGGTTCCAACAGTGATTGCTTTATGGTAGCTCTTGATGCCAATGGAAACACACTTCCGTACAATGAGTCTACTGGAAACTGTAATAACTTCGCAATTCAGGACAGAGATATTTCTACGGTAGATATTTATTTTCTGGATTATGTCCAGTATATGGATGAGCTGAAAGGCCAGCAGAATTTTGATAATCCTACGAAAGAGGATGGACAAAAATGGAAGAAACTTCTGGAGGAGAATGCGAAGTACCATAAGACATTGCATTTTGACAATGACAATGTAAAAAACTAGTTGATATAAAAGAAAGATGAATAAGATATGAGACAAAAAGAAGTGATGGGGCAATCAATAAGAACCTCAAAATCGGCAAGACCCGGAACAATTACTTATGTGCCGATAGACAAGTCTGAATTCAGATCTACTGTATCTTCAGACAAAAAGAAAAACAAAATTATGAAAATAGTTGTAATGCTTATAGTGATGATTTTGGTTATGAGCTGTTGTGTGTATGCAGGTATATCTTATTATTACTCATATCACTTCTTTTTGGGTACGACCATCAATGGAATTGACAGTTCAAATAAGACAGCTTATGAAGTTGAGCAGGAGATTGCAGGGAAAAAGGATAACTATGTTATTCAGGTAAGTGCAAGGATGCAGGAACCTCAGACTATTACAGGTAAAGACATTGATTATCAATATGTATCCAGCGGGGAAATCCTTCAGCTGCTGAAGACTCAGAAACCATGGGAATGGATCAGAGGTTTTTTTGAAACGAAAAATTATATGGTTCAAGAAGAGACTGTTTTCAGTCGGGAAAAGCTGGAGGAACAGGTAAGTTCATTAAATTGTGCCCAAAAAGAGAATCAGATAGCACCGGAAAATGCATATGTAAGTTTTGCTAATTCAGAATTTACTATTGTTCCAGAGACAGAAGGGAGTGAATTAAATGCCAAGGAAGCTTATCAGATGATAAGCGGAGCAATTGATAATGAGGCGGCAGATGTAGATCTGGGAAGCAATCCAAAGGCTTATAAGGAAGCAGATGTGACGAGAGATAGTTCAGAACTTCAGAATATGGTAAATATGTATAATAGCCTGGCAAAAGCAAATATCACATATACATTTGGAGATGAAATGGTAACACTTGACGGGGATACCATCAAAAACTGGCTGCAGTTTGACGAGAAAGGGCAGCTGCTTCCGGATGATGGAGCCTTCAGGCAGCATGTAGTGGATTATGTGGCACAGCTTGCAGCAGATCATGATACAGTTGGCACTGAAAGACAATTTGAGACCACAAGCGGAAGGATTGTGTATGTATATGGCTCAGCCTATGGATGGAAGATTGATCAGGACAAGGAAGCAGCACAGCTCATGCAGGAAATTCAGTCAGGAACCCAGACAACCAGGGAACCGGTATATTCTATGAGAGCAAATGCACACGGGATCAATGATCTCGGAGATACATATATAGAGGTAGATCTTACAGAGCAGTATATGTGGTATTATCAGAATGGAAATATTATTTTCCAATCAGAAATCGTATCAGGACTGCCAAGCGATCCGGATAGAAAAACACCCCCTGGAATATTCACACTGAATTCAAAGAGCAGTCCGTCCGTGCTGCGAGGTGAAATGACAGCAAATGGAACCTATTCTTATGAACAGCCGGTAACATACTGGATGCCATTCAATGGAGGAATTGGCTTTCATGATGCAGACTGGCAGCCGTATTTTGGTGGTGATAGATATCTTACAGGTGGTTCTCATGGATGCATCAATCTTCCCCCGGAAAATGCCGGACAGCTTTACAGCCTTATTCAGTATGATGTCCCGATAATTTGTTTTTACTAATTCTATATTCAAGATGTACAGGACAGGAGCTAAGTTGTAATGCTGTTGGCTCCTGTTCTTCATTGTCAACAGTATCAGCCTGACGCATGATCACCATTTCGGTAATCCAGAACAAAGCAGACTTGATGTGGAAGTGGAAGAGCGATTGGTAAAAGCTAGCAATCTCTTCCTTTCACAAAGAGTGAAGAAGAGAAGGCACATTAATGGGATTGACGTATTAATACTGGAACCATATAATGGGTACAAAGAAAAATTTATTTATGGAAATAAACACATTGACAGAGCATGCAAAAGTGCTGTGATTAAAGTTTAAAAAGAATCCTTATGAATATCATAAGTAATGCTGTCAAGTATAATAAAGAAAAAGGAGAGATACTGCTCAGCTATTATGAAACACAGGTGGATGACAGGCATATACTGTTTGAGTTTCACTGCAAGGATACCGGAGTTGGAATGAGTAAAGAATTTCAGAACCATATTTTTGAACCATTTACTCAGGAAACAGGCGGTGCAAGATCTGTTTATGGAGGAACAGGTCTTGGTATGCCAATTACAAAAAAACTAATAGAGAAAATGGGCGGTACGATTAAATTTGAAAGCGAGAAAAATGTAGGAACCACATTCATGGTACAGCTCCCATTCCTTATTTCTGCTGATATGAAGCAGGCAGAAAGCCAGGAAGATGATGTATCAATTGAAGGCATGAAAATCCTTTTGGCCGAAGATAATGAATTGAATATGGAAATTGCGGAATTTCTTTTGACAAATGCAGGAGCAGAAATTATAAAGGCTTCAAACGGCAAGGAAGCTGTTGAAGCATTTGCAAAATCAGGTGTTGGTGAGATCAATGTAATTCTGATGGATATTATGATGCCAGTTATGGATGGCCTGGAAGCTACCAGAGAAATACGTACAATGAACAGAAGTGATGCATCTGCTGTTGTGATTATAGCTAGAGGGGGCATATCAATTGGACAATGATATGCCCCCCTGCCGATGTTTGTTAACTGATGCATTTTGTTTATATATTCCCTTATTTTGTACATGGACTCTTTTATATGGAAGGTGTATAGTGGATGAAAACTATATGATAAAGATTATGGAGGCATAAGATCATGGCTGACTTGATAAATTTTGTTACGCTGTTGAATGGAAAATTTGATAATAAGGATCAATTTGAGAAAATAAGTAAGACAAATCCACAGTATCCATATGCAAAGCATATCAATACAATATGTAATTCCAGAATTGCAAATCTCCCAAATGGTTTCGAAGGCGTATTTATGATTGAAGAGAGCTATTATTCTGTACAGGGAACTACCCGCTCTTCTTCACATTTGTTTCTTTTCATGGAAGAAAGCAATTCAATAAAACTTATTTCTTATGAGATACCGGAAGGATATGATAAAAAGAATTTTACTTACAAAATGTTCAAAGGTGCCGACTATGATCAGCTAAAGTGTTCTGCAAAATTTACTCCTGCATTTTTCAGAAAATCAGGTGATACATGGGAAGGCGGAAGTGTAAGTATGTTTTCTCCCGTATTGAAATTTTCTCTGCATGAAAAGTTCACTGAAAATCAATTGGAAGTATCAGAGTCCATGGAAGTAAATGGGAAAAGAACTTTTGGTTATGATGAGCCGATTATTTACAAACGAATAAAATAGAACATTGACAGGGGATGCTCTGCCAAAAAGATTGATTTGTTAAGAAGAGCAGAATTCCTAAAGAAAGAGGAATACGTATGAACATTGTTTTTTCATCTGATAAGAAAGAGTATAATACTATTAAAAAAGGTACTGAAATACTGCTGGCTGAAAAGGACGGTTTCAACCAAAACATAGAATTGTTTGTTAAATTTCAGGACAGACCAGAAATATTGATCAATAAAAGAAAAAACCAGATTCATATCATCTGTCGGGAAATATCTCATTATTACCGCGCACTTAATTATGCCATACATCATATGGAAGAGGATGAATTTCAATATCAAGAGCATGTCTGTTTTGAAAGAAACGGTCTTATGCTGGATTGTTCCAGAAATGCTGTATTTACAGTTGAAAAGGTGAAATTCCTGATCAAGATACTGGCAAAACTTGGAATGAATGTACTCATGCTTTATACAGAAGATACCTATGAAGTAGAGGGGCAGCCTTATTTTGGAGCTTATCGCGGAAAATACACCAAGGACGAAATAAAAGAGCTGGATGCTTACGCCTCCATGTTTGGGGTAGAGCTTGTTCCGTGTATTCAGACCCTGGCTCATCTGCACAATGCGCTGAAGTGGCCGGAAATGGATAAGATTCGTGATTCTGCGGACATTCTCCAGCCTGAAAAAGAGGAAACTTATCAGTTTATTGAAAAGCTGCTCAGCTCAGTAAAAGAGAATTTTTCTACCAACAGGGTACATCTTGGAATGGATGAGGCTGTCATGCTGGGACTTGGAAATTATCTAAAAGAAAATGGATATAAAAAAGGGTCACTGATAATCAGGGAACATTGTAACAGGGTCGTAGATATTTGCAGAAAATTAGAATTAAAGCCTATGATATGGAGTGATATGTACATTACAGCAAATTCTGCAGGCGGATACTATGATCTGCCCGAAAACACGGACTGCTCCAAATGGGAAAAACCGAAAAAAGATTTAGGATTAGTATATTGGGACTATTATCATGATGATACCAGAACCTATGAAAAAATGCTGGATATCCATGCGCAGCTTTCGGATAACGTTATTTTTGCAGGAGGATCTTGGATTTGGAACGGAATTTCCCCCAATTATTCTAAGACCTATGCGTGTACCAAAGCAGCTCTTTCTACTTGTAAAAAATACAATATAAAAGAGGTTCTCTGTACAGCATGGATGGATAATGGTGCAGAAACCCCGGTGGATGCTTTGCTTCCGGGACTTGTACTTTTTGCACACCTTGATTTTCACAGAGACTATGACGAAACAATCCTTAAGCAGGAGTTCAGGAACTGCACAGGCGGAGAATTTGATGATTTTATGGCACTTGACAATTTTGATTCCTTATTCTTAAATACGAAAGAGAATAAAGAGGCTCAAAATCCTTCAAAATATCTGTTATACCAGGATCCAATGTTAGGCATTTTTGATTATCATGTGAAAGAATCAGGTGTCAATACAAAATCTTACTACCAAAACATACAGAAATGTATGAAGGAATGTGCAAAAAAAACAGGAAAATATCAGCTTTTATTCTCATTTTATGAAAAACTGGCGGCGGTATTAGCTGATAAAGCCGATTTGGGCATGTGTATAAAATCAGCATATGACAGATCGGATAGAGCAGCGTTGAAAGATATCAGTCAGAATGTTATTCCTGGAATCATCTGCAATCTGACAGATATGAAATCATCAAGAGAAAAAATCTGGATGAACGATGCAAAGCCATTTGGTTATGAGATTCTGGATATAAAAATCGGTGGCGTGATTACAAGACTTAAAAGTACAGGATACCGGATTGACAATTATCTGAATGGAAATGTGCTTCGTCTGGAAGAGCTGGAAGAGGAAAGACTTCCCTATTTTACCAAAGGAATGGACAAGCGGGAGAACTTATGGAATCGCATCATCAGTGGATGTGATTTGAATGACACGATCTGATAAAGGTAAATGAAAGGAATCAGGCTACGTATGAAAATTTTAGTGTTCTTAATAATTTTTGTATTTGCATTGTCTCTCTTTCGAATGATTCTGGAATGGAGTAAAAATAATAATAAATGTTCTCACCAGCGTTATAAACGATCAGAAAATAACGGTTTATACAGGAAATCAAAACTATTCTCACAGAATGGTCTTGGTTTCCTTTTTTGCTGTTACAAATCAGTTACAACTGCAATACAGAATTTAATGTATAATTAACCTGTGAAAAGATAGTTATAAAAACATGTGAGGTAATAATTATGAAGGCAAGAATTCTTGTGATAGAAGACGAAATGTCAATCAATGACCTGCTATGTATGAATTTGGAGATTGCAGGGTATGAAACAGTAGGATATCTGGATGGAAATGAGGCATATGAAGCAATTATTCAAGATCATGCGTTTCAGTGTGCACTTGTAGATATCATGCTTCCCGGAAGAGACGGATATAGCCTGTTACCGAAACTGAAGCAGTATGAAATCCCCGTAATATTTCTTACCGCAAAGGGAGATATCGCGAGCAAGATAAAGGGATTAAAAGACGGTGCAGAAGATTATATTGTAAAACCATTTGAAATGCTGGAAGTGATGGTCCGTCTTGAAAAAGTACTGGAACGCAATGGCACTGTACAAGAACAGATTCAAATTGGTGATGTCATCATTGATACTGCTAGTCGTACTGTTACAAAAATGGGCATGGAAATCTATTTAAAGCCAATGGAATATAACTGCCTCATGGTGTTCGCCAAAAATCCGAATAAAGCACTGACCAGGAATCAGATCCTGCAGGAACTGTGGAATGAAGAGTTCTGCGGAGAAACAAGAACTGTGGATGCACATGTGGGTCGTATCAGGAAAAAGCTTGGCTGGCAGGATAAGATTAAAACAATTCCCAGAATCGGTTACAGACTTGAGGTGGATTTATGAAACTCTTAATAAAGATCTTTTCTCAGACTACATGTATCATTCTGTTGGTATCGTCAGGGATCTTTCTCTATACCACTTATTGTTGGAAAAATCAGAGTATACAGAATATCAACAGTTATGAAAGCAGTATATTCAGAACAAATATCTTACAGTTTGAAAATAAAACAAGCCTTTCTGACAATCAGAAACAGAATGCCGACAACGAAATGCGCCCCCAAATAGTTACTTATGCTTTTCGGCAGGTTTTTCATGACAGCGCGGTTTTATATCTTGATGGAAAAATGATCTATAATGGAACTGTTTATGAATTCGATGTAAAAAAGTTAAGAGAATTATGTGAAAGTAAGGCAAACATGGTGGATCATGGCAGCAACAGTGACGGTCATGGCCCTATGATCAGTCAGATAAATGGAAGGACACTTTTGTTATTTTACTATGGCAATGTAAATATGGGATATCAGATTGTTACTTATAAAGATATAACAGATGTAATAGAAAAAAGTCATCTGCTGTTTTTTCAGACGGGTGGATTTACTTTATCTTTGATCGTGGTGATGGGAATTATCCTTTATTTGAGCCTTCGAAAAATCACAGCACCGCTTACAAGCCTAAGAGAAGCTACGCTTCTTGTTTCTGAAGGTATTTATGATTTTAAAGTACCGTCAGAGGGCAATACAGAACTTGCGCAGGTAGGTGCAACCTTTAATTTTATGACAGGTAAAATAAAAGAACAAATTGAAAGTCTTTCTAACATAAACCGGACACAAAAACAGCTTATTGGAAGTCTGGCTCATGAGCTGAAGACCCCAATGACTGCAATCATAGGCTATGCAGATACATTGCTTACTGTGCGCCTAACCCCGGAAAGGCAGGAGAAGGCTCTGATTTATATTGAAAATGAATGTCGCAGGCTGTCAAGACTTTCTATGAAAATGCTGGAATTAACCGGACTCTACGAAGCTTCGGAAGACTCATTCAATCCAGTGGAAATACAGGTGGATAATTTCCTGAAAGAAGTAAAAGAACTCATTGATTGCAGGCTTCAAGAAAAAAACATCTCTCTTGATGTATTTTGTGAACCAAAAGAATTGGTAAAGAAGTTTGATCAGGACTTAATGATAAGTGTAGTGACAAATCTAATTGATAATGCAGTCAAAGCTTCCAGGAAAGAATCTAAAATTGTGCTTGAGGCAACCCCAGACCATCTGATGGTTCAGGATTTTGGAAAGGGAATACCGAAAGAGGATCTGGAAATGGTGACGGAACCATTTTATATGGTAGACAAATCTCGTTCCAGGGCAAAAGGAAGTGTAGGGCTCGGTCTTTCTTTATGTCAGAAAATTATAGAACTGCACGATTTCCAACTGAAGATTGAAAGCAATCCGGGAAAAGGAACTACCGTCTCTGTTTTCTGGTAATCACACTAACGTTTACATATCAGTTACAAATCGCGAAAGATTTGGTGTAATGCTCGATGATATACTTATAACAACCTTAGAAAGGAGATATTACCAGAAATGAGAAAAAACATAAAAAAGTTTGCAGGAATAGTGCTTTGTATTGGAATGTTTACAGGATGCGCACAGACCCCGGATTCTTCTTTGGTAAAGCCGAAGGGGAGCAAGGCTGTAGATGCTTATACGGAAGCGGATGATGTTAGCGGTTCTAAAGGAGAAGCATCTGAAAGCAAGAACGATGACGGTTCAGAGTCAAAGACAACCATCAGGAATCTCATTGATGCTCCTCAAAATTATAAAAGCCATGTGGAAGATGACAGTGCCAAGCTCGTGGTAAATACAGATGCAAGCGTAGAAATTCCGGAAGTGGAAAAGATATCTGCTATTTCTGTCACTGCGGCAGAAGTTACCCAGGAGCTTCTCGACCGTATTACAAACGCATTCTTCTCAGAGGCAAAACTTTATACCATGGATAGTTATTATGTGAAGACAAAGGATGAAATTAAAAAAACTCTGGATGAACTAAATGAAGACGTTGCTAACGGAAACCTGGATCCGTATAACTATGGAACAGACGATGATGGGAATTATGTCTATGATATCTATGAAGATATTGAGACATGGGAACAGGAATACGAAACTGCTCCGGAAAAGAAAACCCTGACAGAGGCAAAACCTGTTGCCGGAAATTATTTCAATTGTATTGCACAAATGCCAGACGATTCACAATACTACTATATAATATCTTTCGATGGCTCCGATACCTTGTCAGTCAAGATCAAGAAAGCAGCAAACAAGGGCGGGGAAAAAATACCGGAGGATGCAATGTGGTGTGATTACGGATATTCTGAAGAGGAAGAAAAACCCACAGAAGAATCTATCGGGCTGTCCCTGGATGAAGCAAAAAAACTTGTAAAGGAAAAAGTTGAAAAAATGGGCATCACAGATTTACAGTTTTCTAACTGGAATTACGCGGTGTGCAAAAGTTTTGAAGACGATAATAGTTCAGGTAATTTTGGAAATGGATATAGAATTGATTATGCACGTACCATAAATGGTGTGCCGGTAACTCAGACAATTGCAGACGGTGGGGCATTGGAAGATATGGACAGCACGATGGAAACATGGTCTTATGAAAGTCTCTGTTTCTATGTCGATAAAGATGGCATAGAAAGCATGACTTATTCAAATCCCTACACAATTGGTAACATAAAGACAGAGAATTTAAATCTTCTTTCATTCAGCGAGATTATGAAAATTTATGAAAAAATGATGGTGGTAACAAACGCTGATAATATGCAATATGAAAATTCCAGAGTCTATAATATTGATCGGATCGTTCTTGGCTATGCCAGAATATATGAGCCGTCTACTGACGCACACACAGGTATTTTGATCCCCGTCTGGGATTTTTTCGGCAGCATGACTTCAGAAAGTGAATATAACGGAGAAACAGAATCAAATACCAGTAAAGATCCGAATGAAAGTTTCCTTACCATTAATGCCGTGGATGGCAGTATCATAGACCGGAATCTGGGTTACTGACATGAGACAGGTATTTGGAATTGTAAGGTACAATTTCTTCGGATTTTTACGCAATCCCAAAGTTATTTTTATATTTCTGTTAGAATTTGTACTTAGTTTCCTGCTTACAGGCAGAATCATGGTTGTAATGGAGACCTACGATACACCGGTACAGGCCATTGAACCATTTATCTGGACATTTGGGGATGGGATAGCAGTACTGTCCAGTTCGCTGCTCTTGCTTCTTATGTTTTCTGACCTGCCGAAGATGACACCTATTACTCCATACCAGCTGACCCGGACAACCAAGAGGAAATGGCTTTTAGGTCAATTCATTTATGTTATTCTTGTAACTGTTTTATATACGGTTTTGATGCTGCTGTTTACGGCCGTGCTGTGTATGAAAAAGAGTTATCCAGGTAACCTGTGGAGCGAAACTGCGGCCATGCTTGGTTATTCAGAATTAGGAAAAAACCTGCAGGTCCCTTCTACAGTAAGGGTCATGGAAGGTATCTCACCCTATGGCTGTATGCTGCAGGTTTTCTTCCTTCTGTTTTGTTATTCGCTGACCTTAAGCTTTGTAATCCTTGTAGGGAATCTCTATAAAGGGAAGACTAAGGGGATGATTTTTGGCCTTCTTTACAGTGTCTTTGGTTTTTTATTGGACCCGAAAGTACTGGCTGCAATTTTACATAAAGAAAAATACGAAATGTATCAGGTAAATGTATTAATCTGCTGGATCAGTCCTCTGAACCAGGCAGTATACGGAAAACATAACTTGGGTTATGACCCATTGCTCCCGAAAATCTCGCATTCCTATATGTTTTTTCTGGGTATTTTAGTTCTTCTTGCAGTTTTTGCAATTAACCGGATGAAAAAATATACCTTTGAATTTCTTGGAGAAAAGACATGATCGGAAGGGGGAAAACCTATGTGGGGTGAAACAAAACGTATGTTTTTTAATAAGAATTTTCTGGCAGCATGGCTGATAGCCTGCATTTCCATAGCCATTGGACAGACTTATCCCAGCTTAAAAAAAGCACTGACATGTGGTACTTTTATCAGTATACTGGAAGGTTCCTTAAAAAGCCAGGCAGTATCTTTTGCCCTTCCGGTAGCAGCCGTATTGCCATGGAGTGATTCCATTCTGCAAGAATATAAAAGTGGATTTTTAAAGGAGATACTTCCCAGAACGACTCGCAGACAGTATATCGAAGGTAAAGTCTTTTCCATTATGGTATCTGGTTTTATGGTCTGGACGTTATCTATACTAACGGTACTTTTTATCAATTTTATTGTGTTCTATCCGCTGGAGATAAAGGGTGCTATTCAGAAAGAAGCACTTCTGGACTTACTCATGAAGGCATTTCGGACAGGACTTATCGGAAGTATCATAAGTACTTTCGGTGGAAGCTGCGGGATTTTATGGGATTCTGCTTACATGGCATATGGAATCCCTTTTGTAAGCTTTTATTTCGGAATTATCCTTCATGACCGCTATTTTAAGAATCAGATATGGTTTTATCCAGTAGAATGGATACTGGCTGATGAAAATTGGGGACCGGACAAAATAGGAGTTTGGCTATTTCTACTGTTGTTTTTATTAGTAATGCTGGGAATTCTGGGAGGTGTTTTATATGGAAGATTGGAAGAAATCTGAAGGGACATTTAATCTGGCCTGTGATCTGGAAAGAGCAAGTGGAATGATGCAGAACACCTGCGTAAAAATAGAACACGTGACCAAACGTTTCGGTGAAGACATGGTGTTACAGGAAGTAAATCTTTCCCTGAAAACAGGGAACGTCTATGGGATTGTTGGAAATAACGGTTCCGGAAAGACCGTCCTTATGAAATGCATCTGTGGGTTTCTCCCTGTAACTACGGGCACTATTTTTGTATTTGGAAAAAAAATAGGCCATGATGTGGATTTTCCTGAAAGTCTTGGAGTTATTATCGAGACTCCCGGTTTTCTTACACAATATACGGGCTTTAAAAATCTGGAGATCCTGGCAGACATGAATGGCCGGATTTCGAAGGCCGATATCCGCATAGTCTTAAAAAGGGTAGGATTGAATCCGGACATGAAGAAACCAGTCGGAAAATATTCCCTTGGAATGCGTCAACGCCTTGGTATTGCACAGGCCATTATGGAAGATCCTCTGTTTTTGATTCTGGATGAGCCGTTTAATGGACTGGATAAACATGGCGTGGAAGAAATAAGAGAACTGCTGCTGGATTTAAAGGCAGTAGGAAAAACCATTTTGCTGGCAAGCCATAATGAAGAGGACATCAGAATCTTATGTGACCACGTATATGAAATGGATGGAGGAATCTTAAGAGAAAGGACTGCCTGATAATGAGAAATTTATTTGTAAAAACGGCATTAGTATTGTGTACGACAATAATATTTCTTCCAGCTACCGTTTTTGCCACAGAGCCTCAAAACACGGAGATTACATCTGCTGAAGAAGGATTTACGGACTCAGATCCGTCCGTATCTTATGAGAATGACAACTCGTTAACCCTTGATGAAAAAGAGGATGATTCTACGAGTACCGAACCTCCGGCAGAGGATGAAAAGACTCCTGATAAAGCTGATACCGATAAAGAAAATCCGGATCCGGATATTTTTACATCAGGAGATGACTTTGGTGATGGTTCTAAATCGAATCCTTTTCATGTTGTAATAGACAGTGATAATCCGGAGGACGATGACGCCCCGCAGATAACAGATCCGGTTATAGACAACGGAGGGTATTCGGGCGGTGGGGGAGGAGGTAATTCAACATCAGACTCATCAAGTGAAAAAATATTACATAAACCGCAGGTATTATTAGAAGACAGCAATCTTTCGGGTGGACGATTGGAGGCTGGTTCTACAACAGAAATGTCGCTAACATTTCGAAATAAAAGCTGCAGTCAAAATGTATTTGGTTTAAAAATTTCCCTTTCTACAGAGAACAAAGGAATCGAATTTGAGAAAAACTCTTTTTATGTACAAGTCCTGGCTCCTGGTGAAGCAATTACTTTGGAACAGATGATTACTATAACAGAAAACTGTGATCCTGGCCAGGCTGTCATTACTTTTTCTCTGGATTATGAAGATTCGAAAGCAACGGCAACTACCGGTACAGAATTACTGTCTTTTCAGATCATCCAACCGGTTCGTGTTAAGCTGGAAGCTTCAGATATTCCATCTGTTTTATACACTATGGATACAGTAGAGATCCCGGTAAAAGCAATGAATCTCGGAAGAGACAAAATATACAATGCAAGTGTCAGCTTAAAGGCTGATGAATTAAGTTCAAACGATACGGCATTCTTAGGGACCATAGAGGCCGGAGATTTATCCCAAGGAAGTCTTCGCATATATGTAAAAGGAAAAACAGGAAAATGTGCAGGTCAATTAATTCTTACGTATGAGGATGCAGATGGCAAATCATATGAGGAAGAAATAAAATTTGATTCTGAAATCAAAGAAACCCAGATAAAATCTTTAAAGGTTGAAGATGACCAGGAGAAAACCAATAACTGGTGGTATTCCATAGCTGCAGTTGTTGCAGTACTGCTTATTTCCATAATCCTGATTCTGGTCAGAAAGCTTCATAAGAAAAATATCCTTCTTGAAGAAGCGAGAAAGGCGGCTTCTCATTGAAAAGAAAAAAAATAGACAGTTTTACCTTATTTGTCATACTTCTGCTGGCATTGATACTTACATTATTAGGAATGCTGCTGGCAGGCATGAAAGAAGAAAAACGGCAATTTACTGTGTTGCTCCCACTTGGAGATCTGGCTTATGATGAAGATTTTTTGCAGAAAGCGAAGAAGATAAAAGGTATAAAAGAAATCTGGCCAGTCATAGAAGTCCCGGTTGTCATCAAAATTGAAGATTATACGGAAACAACGACTTTTTCAGGAATTGATATGAATGCGTTTGGAAAAAATCCAACTCAGAATGAACTGGGGAAGATGCCGTTGTTATTGCTGGGAAATGGTTCCCTACGGGATATGAAAGACTATAATAATCATGCCATTTCAAAAAAACAACAGGAAAAATTTTTAGAGATAGGTGAAAACCTGAATATTTTTTATTCCCTGGATGAAAAAGAGAAGGAAACTTCCAAAGCCATAGATGATCTTACTACCTTATCCAGCAATTCCGCAAGAGAACCGCAAACCTCATATATGCCCTGTAAAGCCGCTGTAGTAATAGAAGGCAACGAAATCTACATACCCATTTCCCAGGCACAGGATCTCTGTAGAGAAATAGGAGAGCCTTCTGAAATCAGTAAAGTATATCTAAAAATAAATGGAAAAAATAACCTGGAGAACGCAAAGAAAATACTTTCAGGAATTTAACATAATATATAGCAAGAAGTCTCTTTCCTTTACAGATGTGCAATGAATTGTAAAAGCACTGCACGAACGCTGTAAAAGCAAAAAAGAACACTTGGTTGGTGATGCAGTTCATGGTATAATAGTATCAGTTGATAACATAAATGATAAAAAAGCTAATTTTGTTAAAAAAGGATCACAATGTACATTTAGAATATCAGATTTACCGCCTTTTGATCATGTGGTTGTAATGTTCCGTGCATAGCCCAGAATGGAACTAAGTAAATTTATCAATGTCTGTCCCTTTTTCAAAATCTGAGATTTAATTGGCAGAAGTATATCACATGATAATGTTTATGGTATGGAAAAAAGCTTTCGTTGTAGCCTATGGTTCTGCATGGAAAGTTATTGGATAAAAGATACTGATTAATACTTGGTAAAATGAGGGAGCTCACAAATGAAAAAAATTACAATTGCCTTAATTATGGTTATATCATTAATAGCACCAATTCAGACAATGGCGGAGAGTGTTACCCAGAACGGTACAATAATAGAGCCTTTGGAACAGAATATTGAACAGATCATCGATGAAATCACTTCTGAACCGCGTCCAATAAATTCTGATGCAATACAGAATGTAAAAGAATATATTAGTGAATATTTTGGCAATCTGGGATATGACAATATAGAATACCAGAAATTCGAATATAACGATGAAAACAATGAGAATGCAATAAGGCATTCCTCGCAGGCAGATGTGTTTCTGGCATCAACAGCCGAGAATGCAATTGTTGACGGCATTGGTGAAAATATCATTGTGACAAAAAACTCATCTATTGATACTACAAAAAATCTGATCATAAGTGCCCATTATGAC
>SKEO01001449.1_pt1 | contig 19023 bp, 14 predicted proteins | sample 4826801 | NCBI WGS metagenome assembly SKEO01 (sample SAMN11008807, study PRJNA524170) | human gut metagenome | biome: Human fecal sample; material: Feces; isolation source: fecal sample from pouch patient p3 | host: Homo sapiens | place: Israel: Tel-Aviv | collected 2016-02-25 | reverse complement strand
GTGTGCGGCTGCCCCCGACGGCACCGCCGACGCCCAGCACCGCGCCGACCAGCTCGGTCAGACCGGCGAGGAAACCCTTCTGCCAGCTTTTGACGGCGGCAAACGAGAAGATGGCAAGAAAAAGAAAATCATAGATAAGCGCAGGTGAAAAGGACATAGACAGGTACTTCTTTCTCAAAAAATCAAAGGCAATTTCCGGCTGCCCGGGGATACGGCAGGCGCCGTGCGGCCCATACTACGAGCCGCCCTCCAGCACCTCCGCCCGGCTGCCCGTGAGCAGCAGCGGCTTTGCGGCGTTCACAACCGCCAGCGGGCGGGAGGCAAGGTCACTGTACACCCAGTTCTGCACGCCGTCATAGCCGTAGCACTCCACGGCATCGGGGCAGAGCAGGTAGATGTCGGTATCCGTGGCCGACACACCAAAGGCCTGCCGGGCCGGTATCTCGGCCATGGGGGTCAGGGTCTCCGACAGGGTGACAAGGTTGTTGCCGCCGCGCACCGTCAGCAGCAGGGCGGTCTGGCGGCGGCCGGGTGCCACGCTCTGCAGCGCAGCCCCGCCGTAGTCATAGCGGGCGGTCTCGGTGCCGGTCGTGGGGTCCAGTACGGCAAGGTAGGTGTCGAACACCGCCATGACCCGCCGCTCACTCTGCCAGTCAAGCCGCAGGAGCATACTGCCCTGATCGGCGGTGTAGACAGGGCCTTCGGCGTTGGCGTCCATGCTCATAAAATAGACCGAGCAGCTCAGCTGCCCCTCCCGGGCGCTGAGCATACCGGCGGCGAACCGGCGGCTGTCAGGGGAGAAATCCAGTGCGATCGGCGTACCGGCGGACTGGGTCATCTCCCAGCTGTACAGCAAATGCAGTGAGGGGTCAAACACCTGCACCTGCGCGGCGTAGCGGCCTGACTCCGTGACAACGGCAAGCGAATTGTTGTTGGACATGGCACAAAGCAGGATGCCCGCGTCAAAGCTCTGGAAATAGAGTGTCCGGGTCCGGCTGCAGATCGTCAGCTCGTTTCCGGCGCGGTTGTACACGGCAAAATGGGTGCCGCCCACGGCCAGCACAGGCCGCGCGTAGGAGGGCTGCAGACTGAGGATCTTGGCACCGTAGGCCGAATAGACAAGCACATCCTCGGCCCCAAGCTCGACAAAGCCGCCCGCAAGCGGTTCGATCTGCAGCGGCTCGCTGATGCCTGTGGTGGCGGGCCAACTGCCGTCTGTGCGGTTGACATAGAGCAGCGCACTGTCCACCGTGTCCCCCAGCATGGCGAGGGAGGCCGACAAGGCGCCTGTCAGCACGGTGATGGCAATGGCCAGCACGGCAATGAGCACGCCGAAGAATACCCGCCGCCGGTGCTGCCGCTGCTTGTAGAGCGGCGTCAGGGATTTGAGCCGCGCGCCGCTCTCCCCTGCTGCGGGGTCGGCGGTCTTTGGCGGCAGGGCGGCGCGGCGCACCGGCTTGGGGGTGCGCAGACTGATGTCCCCGCTTGTGCCGCGGATGCCTGCCTCGGGGGCCTGCCCCTGCTCCCGCGCCAGCATCCGCTGCCGCCGTGCCAGGCGTTCTTTTTCTGCCTTGTTCATCGGGCAGGCTCCCTCCTTTCGTGTGTATCTGTAGGGGCCGGGCATGCCCCGCCCCTACATGCAGAATTCGTGGGGGCGCATTCCATATGCGCCCGCGGGGTGTCAGGGACGCCGCCCCCTACGAAATGGCATCCAACCCCGGATACTCCACCCTCTCCAAAAACAACCCCTTTGCGGGCAGGGTCGGCCCTGCCAGTTTGCGGTCGCGGCTTTCCAATAGTGGGGGGATACTGTCGGGCGTGCGCTTGTGCAGCCCGGCCTGGACCAGCGTACCGGCCAGAATACGCACCATATTGTACAGGTAACCGTCAGCCGTGACGGAAATTGTAAATAGATTTCCGCTTTGTACAACAGTACAATCCGTAATGGTGCGTACCGTGTCCCCATGGGCGGCAGCGCTGGAGCCGGAGGCGCAGAGCGCTGAAAAATCATGCGTACCTACAAACTGTGCGGCGGCCGCCTGCATGGCGGCCAGATCCAGCGCAGGCCAGATCCGGTGGCAGGTGTCAAACAGAAAGGGGTCATCCACCCGCGCGTTCAGCAGGTAGTAGTGATAGGTCTTGGCGTGGGCGGCGTACCGCGCATGAAAGCTGTCCGGCACAGGCTGGATGTCCACCGCGCGTATATCCGGCGGCAGATGGGCGTTGAGCGCAGGAACAAGCTTTTGCATCGGCACCCTGCCAGTATAGCAGAAGCTGAGCGCGAAACGCCGCGCATGGACGCCCGCATCGGTGCGGGAGCAGCCCTTTACATTAGGCCGCTGGCCCAGCACGGCCTGCATGGCATCCTGCAAAACGGCGCAGACTGTCGGCGCATTGGGCTGCACCTGAAAGCCTGCGTAGTTTGTACCCTTGTAGGAGATCCAAAGTAGATAGGTCATAAATCACCTGAAATCGTAGGGGCGCATTCCATATGCGCCCGCAGGGTGGCAGCCGATGGGCGGGCGGATATGGAATCCGCCCCTACGGATCGCGGCAAAATCTTTATGCCAACCCCGGCACGAAGAACCGCGTGCAGGCGATGACCACCAACGCCACAATGATGACCACCATGCAGCGGAAATCCTCGCTTGTGAACTTCAGCTGCTTCAGCCGCGTGCGGCCCTCGCCGCCGTGGTAGCAGCGGCACTCCATGGCCATGGCCAGTTCATCGGCACGGCGGAACGCCGAGATAAACAGCGGGATCAGGATCGGCACCAGCGCCTTGATGCGCTGGGTGAAGGTACCGCTGTCCAGCATGGCACCGCGGGCCTTCTGGGCGTTCATGATCTTTTCGGTTTCCTCAATCAAAGTCGGGATAAACCGCAGGGCGATCGTCATCATCATGGCCAGCTCATGCACCGGAAAGTGCAGCTTGGCCAGCGGGCGCAGCAGGCTCTCGATGGCATCGGTCAGCACGATGGGGCTGGTCGTGTAGGTCAAAAGGCTGGTGCCTGCAATGAGGGCGCAGACGCGCACAGCCAGCAAAACGGCGTACTTGATGCCCTCGGCATAGATGTTCAGCACCCAGAAATGCACCAGCGGCTCCCCCTGCCCTGTGACGAAGAAAAGGTTCAGCACGGCGGTGAAGAGGATGATGGGCACAATGGGCTTCAGACTTTTCAAAATCATCCTGCCGGGGATGCGGGCGATGCGGTAAAGCAGGGCCAAAAGGCCGATCGAGAGTGCCAGCCCCAGCGGGTTTGGCGCGATAAACAGCACAATGATGTAGGCGATGGTGGCAACCAGCTTTAACCGGGGGTCACAGCGGTGCAGCACCGAATGACCCGGAAAATGCTGACCGATCGTAATATCCTTGAGCATTTACTGTACCTCCCCTGCCTGCTTGGCGGCCAGCGCCCTGCGGATCGTCTTGACGGCGTAGGGGATCGTGTAGACATCTGCCGGGATGTCCAGCCCCATCTGGCGCAGCTTTAAAAAGATCTGGGTGACCTGCGGCACCGACAGCCCCAGCTCAAGCAGCTGCTGTGCGTGGGCAAAGACCTTTTCCACTGTGTCGTACATGGCGATCTTGGCGCGGTGCATGACCAGCACGCGGTTGGCGTACTTGGCAATATCCTCCATCGAGTGGCTGACCAGCAGGACCGTGATGCCGGTCTTTTCGTGGTAGGCCTTGATCTGGCTCAGGATCGTGTCGCGGCCCTCGGGGTCGAGGCCGGCGGCCGGCTCGTCCAGCACCAGCACACGCGGGTGCATCGCCATGACGCCTGCGATGGCAACACGGCGCTTCTGCCCGCCGGACAGCTCAAAGGGGCTTTTCTGCAAAAGCTCGTCCGAAAGGCCGACAAAGGCGGCAGCCTCGCGGACGCGGCGCTGCACCTCCTCCTCGTCCAGACCCATGTTGCGCGGGCCGTAGGCAATGTCACGGGCGCAGGTCTCCTCAAAGAGCTGGTACTCGGGGTACTGCATCACAAGGCCGACAAGGAAGCGGAAGCTGCGCAGGTCGGCACCCTGCTCCCACAGGTCGCGGCCGTCCACCAGCACGCGGCCGGAGGTCGGGCGGTTCAGGCCGTTGAAGTGGCTGATCAGGGTCGATTTGCCGCTGCCCGTGGAGCCGATGATGCCCACGAAGTCGCCCTCCTCCACGGTGAACGAAACATCGTCCAGCGCTTTGGTCTCGTCCGGCATACCCTGATTGTAAATGTAGCTCAAATTTTCTACACGAATGATCTCGGACATAGTGGTTCCTTTCCCGCCGGATACAGCCCGGGTATGGTGCCGTTCCGGCATATGTGGGATGTTTTTGAACGAAAGGCTTCCCCCGATGGGGGAAGCTGTCCGCGAAGCGGACTGATGAGGGGTGACTTCGCGGTGATTGCCAGTAAACGGGATACCTCGGCAAGCTCGCCCCTCATCCGGCCTCGGGCGGGGCCTCGGCCACCTTCCCCCAAGGGGGAAGGCTTCCTTTATTTCAGCAGCTTAAACAGCTCCTCCGCGCATGCCTCGGGCGTGATCACATTCTCCGGCATGGGGATGCCGAGCTTGACCAGCTCATCGCGCAGCTCGGCGGCCTGCGGTACATCCAGATGGTAGCTGTGCAGCCGCTCCGTCTGGCTGAACACCTGCTCCGGCGTGCCCTCCATCACGATGCGGCCCCTGCTCATGACCAGCACGCGGTCGGCCTGGGCGGCCTCCTCCATATAATGGGTGATCGAGACGATCGTGATACCGGCCTCCCGCAGCTGGCGGATCGTTTTCATGACCTGACTGCGGCCGTGCGGGTCAAGCATGGCGGTCGATTCGTCCAGAACAAGGCAGTCCGGCCGCATGGCGATAACGCCCGCAATGGCAACGCGCTGCTTCTGCCCGCCGGAAAGCTTGTAGGGGGCAGCATCACGCTTTTCATAGATGCCGGCCAGCTTCATGGCCTCGTCAATGCGGGTGCGGATCTCCTCAGGCGGAACGCCGAGGTTCTCCGGTGCAAAGGCGACATCCTCCTCCACGATGGTGGCAACGATCTGGTTGTCGGGGTTCTGGAATACCATGCCCACCTTCTGGCGCACATCGTAGAGATGATCCTCGTTGCGGGTGTCCATCCCTTCGACCAGCACCGTGCCCGCCTCGGGCAGGAGGATCGCGTTGAAGTGCTTGGCCAGCGTGGATTTGCCGCAGCCGTTGGCACCCAGCACAGCCACGAACTCGCCGCGGTGGATAGCAAGGCTCACGCCGTCCACTGCATAGCTGGGCTGCTCGGGGTCATAGCGGAAATGGATGTCCTGAACATTGATCATCGGTTCTTCTCTCGGCATGGTTTATCTCTCCCAGATGGCGGTTGCGCCGCAGGGCACAACACCGCCGGTGGCGGAGACCGGCAGACCGATCTCATCGCAGTGGGTGTGGCCGCCCGTGACGGGGCAGAGCGTCGTTTTAACGATGTATTCCATGACCGCCGGGCTTAAACCCTCGGTGTAGGAGTTGATGGCAAAGAACAGCGGATCGTCACTCAGGACCTGCTCCGTCAGCGTGATGAGGTCGTAGACATTGTCCTCCAGCTTCCAGATCTCACCGCCGGGGCCGCGGCCGTAGCTTGGCGGGTCCATGATGACGGCATCGTATTTGCTGCCGCGGCGGATCTCGCGCTGGACGAACTTCACGCAGTCGTCCACGATCCAGCGGCAGGGGCGCTCGGCAAGGCCGCTTGCAGCGGCGTTCTCCCGCGCCCAGGCCACCATGCCCTTGCTCGCGTCCACATGGGTGACCGAGGCACCGGCCGCAAGGCACGCCAGCGTGGCGCCGCCCGTGTAGCCAAAGAGGTTCAGCACACGGATCGGCCGGCCGGCCGCACGGATCTTTTCCTGATACCACGCCCAGTTGACGGCCTGCTCCGGAAAGACGCCGGTGTGCTTGAAGCCGGTGGGGCTGACGATCAGGGTCAGATCGTTCCAGTGGATCTGCCACTTCTGGGGCAGTCTTTTGTGGTAATCCCACTGCCCGCCGCCCTTGGCGGAGCGGTAGTAGACGGCATCAGCGTTTGCCCACAGAGGGCTGGTTTCGGCATTTTTCCAGATGACCTGCGGGTCAGGTCGGATCAGCAGGGTGCTGCCCCAGCGCTCCAACCGATTATGGTTGGTGGCGTCCAGCAGCTCATAATCTCGCCAGGAATCAGCAGGGCGCATATTCAAGTCTCCTTTTTGTCTTTTTCATCGGTCAAAACATACTCTGCTGGCCGTTGTCATTGTCGTCAAAGCGGCGGGGCACGGCCATGTGCAGATGCTCATAGGCAAGGCGTGTCACACAGCGGCCGCGCGGGGTGCGTGTCAGCATGCCCATCTGCATCAGGTAGGGCTCGCAGATGTCCTCCAGCGTGACGCTCTCCTCGCCCAGGGCGGCGGCCAGGGTGTCCAGACCTACGGGGCCGCCGCCGTACATCTCGATGATGGCGCGCAGCACACTGCGGTCCAGCTCATCCAGACCCAGCTCGTCAATGTCCATCCACCGGCGGGCGGCGATGGCGGTCTCCTCGTCAATGGTGCCGTCGCCCTGCACGGTGGCAAAGTCGCGCACCCGCTTGAGCAGGCGGTTGGCGATACGCGGCGTGCCGCGGGCGCAGCGCGCCAGCTCAAGCGCGCCCTCCTCAGTGATCGGCACACCTAAAATCCCGGCGCTGCGGCTGATGATATGCCCCAGCTCCCGCGGGCTGTACAGCTCCAGCTTGAGCAGGATGCCGAAGCGGTCGCGCAGGGGGCCGGTCAGCTGCCCGGCACGGGTGGTGGCACCCACCAGCGTGAACCGGGGCAGATTGATGCGGATGCTCTGGGCGCTGGGACCCTTGCCGATCATGATGTCGAGGGCAAAATCCTCCAGCGCGGGGTAAAGGACCTCCTCCACCTGACGAGACAAGCGGTGGATCTCGTCAATAAAAAGGACATCGCCCTCCTGCAGATTCGTGAGCAGGGCGGCCAAGTCGCCGGGCTTCTCGATGGCGGGGCCGGAGGTGATGCGGATCTGCACACCCATCTCCTGCGCCACAATGCCGGCCAGTGTGGTTTTGCCCAGACCCGGCGGGCCGTAGAGCAGGATGTGATCCATCGGCTCGCCGCGCTGCTGCGCCGCCCGCAGGTAGACCCGCAGGTTGCCCTTGGCCTTCTCCTGACCTACATAGTCATCCAGCGTTTTCGGGCGCAGGCTGACCTCCTCCGCATCGGCGGAGCAGGCGTCGGGGCTGACCAGACGGCTGGGGTCAACGGTGTATTCCTGATTCAAGCTCTAGCACTCCCCTTCCCTTTAAATGCGCGACAGGCTGCGCAGCGCAATCGTGATGATCTCCTGCACCGAGAGGGTCTCGTCCACCCGGGCCACGGCAGCGGCTGCATCGGAGGTGGCGTACCCAAGGCTGACCAGTGCGGCCACGGCCTGCGCCGGTGCGGAGGTGGGCGCGGGTGCAGCGCTGCCGCCCGCAAAGCCGGTGCCGGCAGCCAGACCCTTGCCGACCTTGTCCTTCAGCTCCAGCGTGATGCGCTGGGCCAGCTTGGGCCCAACGCCGGCCGCCTTGGTAAAGGCCTTGTGATCCCCGCTGGACGCGGCAAGGGCAATCTTCTCAGGCGTCATGATCGATAGGATCGCCAGCCCGGCCTTGGGGCCGACACCGGTGACGGCGGTCAGCATCTTGAAGCAGTCGCGCTGCTCCTCCGTTGCGAAGCCGTAGAGGGAGACATCGTTCTCGGTCACATTCATGATGGTGTAGACGGTGCCCTCTTTGCCGGCGGGGAGCAAAGCCTCGCCGGTGGTGGCGGGGATCTGCACGAAATAGCCGACCCCGCCGCAGCTGATCACAACGGAATCCAGCGTTTTTTTGATGATTTTTCCGGTTAGACAGTAGATCATGGTGTGTCCTTCTTTTGTATGGTGGAAAGCCTTCCCCCACTTGGGGGAAGGCAAGGAATTATCTCACCGGCGTCCCCATCAGGCGGCTGCGGCTGCAGTGGCAGTGGGCAATGGCCATGCCCAGTGCATCGGCGGTATCGTCAGGCTTGGGGATGCTTTCCAGATGCAGCATCATGCGGGTCATCTCCTGAATCTGCTTTTTTACGGCCTTGCCGTAGCCGGTGATGGCCTGCTTGACCTGCATCGGTGTGTATTCGTAGATCGGCACGCCGCACTGGGCCGCGGCGAGCAGAATGACGCCGCGCGCCTCGGCCACGCCGATGACGGTGGTCTGGTTGTGCTGGTAGTACAGCTTCTCGATGGAGAGGGCCTCGGGCTGATAGCGCTTGCAGATATCCAGCACGCCCTCGTATATTTCAACAAGGCGCTGCTCAAACGGGGTGTCCTTCTCGGTGATGACAGCCCCGTAGCCGATGGGTGCAAAGCGGTTGCCGATGTATTCGACAACACCCCAGCCCACAATGGCGTAGCCCGGGTCGATGCCCAAAACACGCATTTATCCCATACCTCCCCACTTTAACCGATATAGTATACCATAAAAACAACGCTGCGTCCACTGTTTGGGGTAAACATTCCGTGAATTTGCACAGAAAAAGCAATAAAAATTCTACAAACAAAAAAGCATCTCCCGGACAGGGAGATGCTTGGCTGCAAGGGCCGCGATCAATACCCGATCTGCCGCTTGGCGGCCCGCAACGCCTTGCGCAGGGGCCGGTACAACAGCAGCATAATGGCAAAGTTGCCTGCGCCGTGCAGGGCATCGTAGCTCAGGCCGCTCAGCCACCAGCTCAGCGCAAAGGCCGGGGTCTTGGCAAACAGGTAGACGGCGGCGCACAGCCCGCCGAAGCACAGGCCGTACAGCCCGCTGAACAAGGCCCAGAGCAGTGCGTGGTCCATACGGCGCAAAAGCCATGCCAGCAGCGCCAGCAGATACCACACATACAGGTACATGGCCCACCAAAGTCCAAACCCGTACAGGACACCCTGCAGCAAAATAAAAACAGTGATGGCGGCAGGGGTTTCCCGCGGGAGCTCCAGCGCAAACAGGATGATGAGCAGCGTCACCGGCTCAATGTTCGGCAGGCCGCTCATGGCCTGCTTGCTGACAACGAGCAGTGCCCCCATCAGCCCGCTTAATACCAGGCTGACAACGCGGCGGTGGTTACTTCGTGTAGGTGAAGGCATAGCTGTCGCCGTCATGCAGTTCGATGTCGGCCACGCCAACGGTGGTCATCTCACCGGCGGCATCGGTCAGGCACCACCAAGCACCATCGGCGTTATAGTCGGCCTCCTCGCCGTTGACAACGGTGACGAAGCCGGCAGCGGCTTCCTCGGCGCTGATGACACCGGCGGCGGCCAGTGCATCGCTGAGCTTTTCGCCGTCTGTGGCGTCAAGGGTCAGGACGGTGCTTTCGCCGTCGGCGCCGGTGACGGTGAAGGTGACTGCGATGGCAGCAGCGGCGTCCTCGGCGGTGGAGACAGCAGCGGACTCGGCCGGTGCGGCCTCGGAAACGACCTCAGAGGAGACGGCCTCGGAGGAGGCAGAGGACGCGGAAGCACTGCAGCCGGCCAGCAGACCGGCGGCCAGAATCAGGCTCAGAACCAGAGCAGAAAGCTTTTTCATAGGATGTTACCTCTCTAAAATTGTGATTGCGCACAAATTTGTGCAGCAATCATTATACAAAATGCCAAGAAAAAATGCAAGTGCGTTGTAGAGGGCGGTGTGGCTGCCCATGAAAAGTCCGCAATGGCAAACTGGCCCCTCATCCGGCCCTGCGGGGCCACCTTCCCCCAAAGAGGGAAGGCTTTAGGCCCTTACCCCTCCAGCTGCTCCTTATGATATTGCAGCGTGTACAGCTGGTAATATCTGCCGTGCTTCGCTAAAAGCTCCTGATGGCTGCCCTGCTCAAGAATCTTGCCGTGGGACAGCACGATAATGTTGTCCGCGTGCTGGATGGTGGACAGCCGGTGGGCTACGATCAGCATTGTGCCGACAGAGCGCATCTTTTCCAGAGAATCCTGAATCAGGATCTCGGTCTCGGTGTCGATGTTTGCCGTGGCTTCGTCCAGAATCATGACACTGGGCTTGTGCAGGATCGTCCGCGCAAAGCTCAGAAGCTGCCGCTGCCCGGCTGAGAAGTTGTTGCCGCGCTCGCGGACCTCCTCGTCCAGACCGTGGTCAAGCCGGGCGATAAACTTGTCGGCGTTGACATAGCGGCAGACCCGCAGGATCTCCTCGTCCGGGATGCCCTCCTCCCGCAGGACGATGTTGCTGCGGATCGTACCCGAGAAAAGGAACACATCCTGCAGCATCTGCCCGAAATGGCGGCGCAGCGAGGAGATCTTGATCTTGCGGATGTCGATGCCGTCAATCAGGATCTCGCCCCTCTGGAACTCATAGTTGCGGCAGATCAGCGACAAAATCGTGCTTTTGCCGGAGCCGGTGGACCCCACAAACGCCACCGTCTGACGCGGGTCCACATGGAAGGAGACGCCCTGCAGCACCCACTCGCCGGGTATGTAACTGAACCAGACATCCCGGAATTCGATTTCGCCCCGCACCTCGTCCAGCTCGATGGCATCGGGGGCGTCCACCATCTTCGGCTCGATGTCCATGAGCGAGAACACCTTTTCCGAGGAGGCCAGCGCCGACTGCAGCCAGTTGAACTGCTCGGCCAGATTCTGGATGGGGGTGAAGAACTTGGAAATGTACATGTAAAAGGTCACGATGGTGCCGCCGGTGATGGTCTGGCCCATAAAACTCACGCCGTTCAAGTGCCCCATGCCGCCCAGATAGAACAGGCACAGAATGGAACAGATGTACAGCATATAGACCAGCGGGCGGAATACGCCGAACACAAAGATCTGCTCCTGCGTGACCCGGGAGAGCGTCTGGCTTTTCTCGCGGAACTCTGCCATCTTCTCGTCCTCGCGGCCAAAGATCTGCGTGACCTTGATGCCGGACAGGTTCTCCGACAGGTAGGTGTTGATGTCGGTGGTGGCGTCCTTCACCTTGCGGTAGGCGCGGCGTGAAAACTTGCGGAAGATGACCGTGAAGATCACGATGAACGGCACAAAGCAGAGCACCATCAGGGTCAGCGCGTAATTCAGGCAGAGCATGGCGATCAGTATGCCCAAAATCACAAAGATGTTTTTGGTCAGACTGACAAGAAGATTTGTGAACATCATCGAGATGGCGTTCGTGTCGTTCGTCACGCGGGTGACAAGCTTGCCGACCGGGATCTCGTTGAGCTGCTCATGGGAGAGGGATTCGATGTGGGTAAACAGATCCTCGCGCAGGTCGGAGATGATGCGCTGGCCGACCCGCTGCAGGATGACCGCCTGCAGGTAGGTGCTGGCCATGGAAAAGACCAGCACACCCGCATAGACCGCCACACCGATGTAAAGCTGCGGCAGGGCGAAATCCCCGGACACCAGCTCCTCCAGCGCGCCGACGATCAGCGGCGAAACAATGTCGTAGGCAATGGAAAAGAGCATCAAAAACAGGACAATGACAAACTTTGCGCGGTAGGGCTTGGCATAACCGGCCAGACGGCGCAGGATCTCGCTGTCCGCCATCGTGCGCTCAAAGCCCATCGCCTCCTTTTTGTCCTTGACCAGCGCGTAGGCCAGCACCAGCAGTGCCGTCACGGCGCCGATGACGGCACCGACCAGCACCAGTGGATTGAGTTCAGTCATCGGTGTCACCTCCCGCTTCGTCCTCCAGCTTTTGCAGATCCACCATGCGGCGGTACTCAGCGCAGCTGCGGTAAAGTGTATCGTGGGGGCCGACAGCCTCTACCCTGCCGTCCTCAATAAAGATGATCTTGTCGAGCTGCTCCACCGTAGAGATGCGGTGGGCGATCAGCAGGGTCGTTTTGCCTGCGCGGCTCGCCTTCAGGTTGTCAAGGATGATACGCTCGGTGCGGGTGTCAACGGCGGAAACGGAATCGTCCAGAATCAGGATCGGCGCGTCCTTGAGCAGGGCGCGGGCAATCGAGATGCGCTGCTTCTGCCCGCCGGAGACGGTGACGCCGCGCTCACCGAGGACGGTCTCAAACCCGTCCTTGAAGTCCACGATGTTGTCCCGGACATCGGCCAGCGCAGCGGCATGGTCGATGTCCTCCCGGCTGGCGCCGTCCACACCGAAGCCGATGTTATAGGCGATCGTATCTGAAAAGAGGAAATTGTCCTGCGGTACATAGGCGCAGGCATTGCGCACCGAGCGGATGGATACGCTGTTCACATCCTGCCCGTCCACAAACAGGGTGCCGTCCGGCACATTGTAGGTGCGCAGCAGCAGGTCCACCAGTGCGGTCTTGCCCGCGCCGGTCTTGCCTACGATGCCTACGCTCTCGCCGGGCTGCACGGTGAAGGAGACATCCCGCAGCACATCGTATTCGCCGTCCGGATAACGGAAATTCAGATGCCGGAACTCGATGCCGCCGCGCGGGTCGGCCAGGTCGGCCACGCCGTCCCGGTCGGCCACATCGATCGGCGCATCGAGCAGCTCGGTGATGCGGTTCAGCGATGCCTTGCCGCGGGCTGTTTTTTCAATCAGCATCGAGATCGCCATGATGGGCCAGACGATGGCCTCAAAGTAGCCGATATACTCCACCAGCTGCCCAGCGTTGAACTGCCCGCGCCAGACAAGCCAGCCGCCGTAGCCGAGAATGACACAGATGACCGACTCGACAAAAAGGGTGACCAGTACCTCGAGCAGGGTGGCGATCTTTGTGTAGGTGACATTGATCTCCTCGTTCTGCTTGTTCAGCTTACGGAAAGCGATCAGCTCCTTCAGCTCCTTGACGAACGCCTTGATGACCGCGATGCCGGAAAAGTTCTCCTGCGCAAAGTCTGACAGGTCGGAAAAGGCCTGCTGACGCTCCTCCCACCGCTTGGTCATGACCTGACTCATCACGGTGCCGATGGCGAACATGACGCCCGCAGGGATCAGCGCCAGCAGCGTCAGGCGGAAATCCATCCGCCACATCTTGACCAGCGCCATCAGCCCCAGCACGGCGGCGTCAAAGAACATCAGGATGCCGTCACCGAAGCACTCCTGAATGGTGTCAAGGTCGTTGGTGTACAGGCTCATCAGGTTGCCGACCTTGTTAAGCTGGTAATACTGCTGGGACAGGCGGCGGCTGTGGTCGAACATCCGCTCCCGCAGGTCGGCGGTGACCCGCACAGCCGAGCCGAAAAAGCAGATGCGCCACAAAAAGCGGCCTACCACCATAAGCACTACGATCCAGATCATAGGCAGGCAGATGTGCTGAAACAGCACCTGCTTGTCAAAGGAGACCGTCTGGCCGTTTACGACCACCTGCCCCAGATTGACGCCGTTGATGACCAGCCGGTATAGCTCCGGGATCAGAAGCTGGATGTAGTCCACCATCAAAAGCGACACAATGCCCAGAAGCAGCACCGGCGCATTTTTGAGGTAGTATCGGTTGATGTGTTTGCCGAAGATCACGGCGGGTATACCTCCCTTATCCATACAGTGTGCGGCAAAGGCCGCAGATAACCAGTATAGCGTACCTGCGCGGTTTCGTCAATCATCCCCCGAAAATGCGCAGAACGATATACAAAAAAATCCCCATCGGGGGGTGACCCGATGGGGATTTGGTGCGCGGTACAGGACTCGAACCTGTGACCTCCTGCACGTCAAGCAGATGCTCTACCAGCTGAGCTAACCGCGCATACTGTGCCGCCGACTGGCAACGCATATTAGTATAACAGATGTTTTTGCAAAATGCAAGCCCTTTTTTGAAAAAAGTGGGACTTTTTGCTTGATTTTTGCCGCGGCTGTATACAGAAAAATCCCCACCGGAGTGACCCGATGGGGATTTGGTGCGCGGTACAGGACTCGAACCTGTGACCTCCTGCACGTCAAGCAGATGCTCTACCAGCTGAGCTAACCGCGCATGTCGCGCCGCCTCTTGGCGACGCATATTAGTATAACAGATGCTTTTACAAAATGCAAGCCCTTTTGCAAAAAAACTTTTGCTTTTTTTGCTGTATGCGCGGGGCGGGGCTTACGGCACAACGGTCTCCAGCTGCGGGGCACCGCCGGCAAGCGCCTCTGCGGTCAGGGGGACCGGGGCCTCGGCCGGCTTGTCCAGCTTTTCGCGGGCAACGGCCAGCATCAGCTTGATGCGGTTCTCCTGATTGACGCGGGTGGCGCTGGGGTCGTAGTCCACGGGGGTGATGTTCGCATCGGGGTGCAGGGCGCGGATCTTGTTGATCATACCCTTGCCCACGATATGGTTGGGCAGGCAGCCGAACGGCTGCGCGCAGACGATATTGCCGTAGCCGCCCTCGACCAGCTCGATCATCTCGGCAGTCAGCAGCCAGCCCTCACCCATCTTGGCACCCAGCGAGATGATGCCCTCAGGCTTTTTCATCAGCTCGCGGAAGGAGCCCGGCGCGTAGAAGCCGTACTTGCGCATGGCGTCATAGCTGGCGCAGCCGATCGAATCCAGCCAGCTCAGGAAGAAATCCGCACCGCCCGCTACCAGCTTATTGCCGCCGTACAGGTCGATGTCCAGCCGGTAGTTGGCCACGCAGTATTCTACAAAGCCCATCAGGCCGGGCAGGTTGACCTCGCAGTCCTGACTTTCAAGGAATTTTTCCAGATCGTTATTGCCCAGCGGCGAATATTTGACATAAATTTCGCCCACCACGCCGACCTTGACCTTCGGCACGCGGGTGATAGGGATCGTGGCGTAGTCGGCGGCAATGTCGTAGAACCGGCGTTTCATATCGTGGGCGGAATAATTCTTGTCGTCCTTGATCCAGCCCTGAATCGTGGCAATCCACTTCTCAGTCATGGCGTCGGCGTCGCCCTTGTGGTTCTCATACGGGTGGGTCTGGCTGCGCAGTGCCACCAGCAGATCACCGTAGAAGATAGACGCAATGACCTTGCGCAGCAGCGGCAGGGTCAGCGGCAGACCGCTGCCCTTTTCCAGCCCGGAGAAGTTCAGCGAGGCCACGGGGATATTGCCATAACCGGCCTTGACGAGTGCCTTGCGCAAAAGCTTGATGTAGTTGGACGCACGGCAACCGCCGCCTGTCTGTGTGATGAGCAGCGCGGTATGGTCCAGATCGTACTTGCCGCTGTTCAGCGCGTCCAAAAACTGCCCGATGACCAGCAGCGCCGGGTAGCAGGTGTCGTTGTGGACATATTTCAGGCCCAGCTGCGCGACCTCGCTGCCGCAGTTGCCCAGCACCTCGGTCTGGTAGCCCTCGCTGGCAAGTGCCGCCTGCATAAGCCGGAACTGGGTGACCGCCATGTTGGGAATGAGAATTTTATGGGTCTTTACCATGTCCTTGGTAAAGTTGGGAGTTATGTATTCCATGGAATTGCCTCTTACTTTTTGTCCTCTTTCCGTTCCTCCAGCGCTGCAAACAGGCTGCGCAGGCGGATGTTGACCGCGCCGAGGTTGGTGATCTCATCGATCTTGAGCTGGGTGTACAGCTTGCCGCCCGCCTGCAGGATCTCGCGGGTCTCATCGGTGGTCACGGCGTCCAGACCGCAGCCGAAGGATACCAGCTGCACCAGATCCATGTCGGGATTCTCGGTGCAGTATTTGGCGGCGGCGTACAGGCGGCTGTGATAGGTCCACTGGTTCAGCACCGAGGTCTGGAATTTCTGCTCATGCCAGCTAACGGAATCCTCACTGACGACAGCTGCGCCCTGCCGGATGATGAGCTGGTCGATGCCGTGGTTGACCTCCGGGTCCACATGGTAGGGGCGGCCCGCCAGCACAATAATGCGGCGGCCTTCGGCGCGGGCGGCGGCGATGATCGCGCTGCCCTTGTCGCGCAGCTGCTGCATGTGGCGGTGATACTCGTCATAGGCGGCGTCAATGGCCTCGCGCACCGCCTTTTTGTCAAGACCGGGGAAATATTTGTCAAGCGACTGCTGGAATTTCTTGTAGAAATCCTTGCGGCGCTCCAGATTGAAGTAGTCGTATAGGAACCGCGTGCCGTTCAGCTCGGGGCAGTTGCCCTCCAGCACCTCGGGGTAATAGGCGACCACGGGGCAGTTATAATGGTTGTCCCCCAGATGCTCATCAAGGTTGTAGCTCATGCAGGGGTAGAAGATGGCATCCACGCCCTGCTCGCACAGCCAGTGGATGTGGCCGTGGCTCAGCTTCGCCGGGAAGCAGGCTGTGTCACTCGGGATCGTTGCCTGACCGCTCTGGTACAGGCTGCGGCTCGAGAAGGGGCTGACCACGACCGCAAACCCGAGGCGGGTGAACAGCGTGTGCCAGAACGGCAGCAGCTCATACATGTTCAGGCACAGCGGCAGGCCGATGCGCGCGCGTGGTGCGGCGGGCGCGGGGGCATTGCGGTAGCCGTCCAGCAGCTTCAGCTTGTAGGCGTACAGGTTCAGGTCCTCATTATTGGCCTTGCCGGTCACGGGCTTGTCGCATCGGTTGCCCGAGATGTACCGCTTGCCGTCCGCAAAGACATTGACGGTCAGCTGGCAGTGGTTGCCGCAGCCCTGACACTGCACGGTGTTGACCTTCTGGCTGAACTGCGCAAGCTCCTGCTCGGTCAGCACGGTGCTGCGGGCGTTCTCGCCTGCCTTGGCCTTGCCGTACAGCGCTGCGCCGTAAGCGCCCATCAGGCCCGCGATGTCGGGGCGAATGACATGGACGCCCATCTCCTTCTCAAAGGCGCGGAGAACGGCCTCGTTGTAGAAGGTGCCGCCCTGCACAACGATGCGGCGGCCCAGTTCCTCAGGGCTGGAGGCGCGGATGACCTTGTACAGCGCATTTTTGACGACCGAGATGGACAGACCGGCGCTGATGTTCTCGATCGAGGCACCGTCCTTCTGCGCCTGCTTAACGCTGGAGTTCATAAAGACGGTGCAGCGGCTGCCGAGGTCCACCGGCTTGTCGGCAAACAGGCCGAGGGCGGCAAACTCCTTGACATCGTAGCCCAGCGCCTGGGCGAAGGTCTGCAAAAAGCTGCCGCAGCCGGAGGAGCAGGCCTCGTTCAGGAAGATGTTGCTGATGGCGCCGTCCTCGATCTTGAAGCACTTCATGTCCTGCCCGCCGATGTCGATGATGAAGTCCACATCGGGCAGGAAGTGCTTGGCAGCGGTAAAGTGGGCCACCGTCTCGACAAGGCCGCGGTCGCAGTGGAAGGCATTTTTGACCAGCTCCTCACCGTAGCCGGTCGTGGTCACACTGGCGATCTGCAGCCCGGGGTGATCCCGATACAGCTTGAGCAGCGTCTCCTTCACAAGCGGGATCGGGTTGCCGAGGTTGGGGCGGTAGCTTTCAAACAGAATGTTGGCGTTGTTGTCAATGACGACCAGCTTGATGGTGGTCGAGCCGGAGTCGATGCCGATATGCACGGGGCCGCAGTCTGCGCCGAAGGGCAGGCAGGGCACGGTGGCCTTCATGTGGCGGGCGTGGAACGCCTCGTACTCCTGCTTATTGGCAAACAGCGGCGGCAGGCTTACATAGGTGGCGGCGGCGCTGTAGTTGTCCAGCCGCTTTGCGACCTCGCGCAGGTCGGATTCCTCATCGGCGTAGAACGCTGCGCCCAGCGCCACAAAGAGCAGGCTGTTTTCCGGCAGGGTGCCGGTGACGCCGAGGGTCTTGTCAAAGCTCTGGCGCAGCGTTTTGGAGAAGGTCAGTGGGCCGCCCAGATACAGGATGTTGCCCTTGATGGGGCGTCCCTGCGCAAGGCCGGCGATGGTCTGGTTGACGACCGCCTGATAGATCGACGCTGCGATATCCCCTGCCTGCGCGCCCTGATTGATGAGGGGCTGGATGTCGCTTTTGGCAAAAACGCCGCAGCGGCTGGCGATCGTGTAGGTGCGGGTGGCGCCCTGCGCGGCTTTGTCCATCTCATCGGCACCCATCTTCAGCAGGGTGGCCATCTGGTCAATGAAGGCACCGGTGCCGCCGGCACAGCTGCCGTTCATGCGCACCTCGGTGCCGTTGGTCAGAAAGAGGATCTTTGCATCCTCGCCGCCCAGCTCGATGATGCAGTCGGTGCCCGGCGTCAGGCGGTTGGCAGCCACGCGGGTGGCAAAGACCTCCTGCACAAAGGGCACCCTGCAGCTGTCGGCAAGGCCCATGCCGGCAGAGCCGGAGATGGCCAGATACGCGCGGCCGTCAGGCAGATATTCGGCGGTGACTTTTTCCAAAAGCGCTCTGCCCTTTTCTAAAATATGGCTGAAATGACGCTCATAGGTAGAATAAACGATCTGCCCGGCGTCGTTCAACACAACACATTTAATGGTGGTGGAACCAATATCCAGACCAACTCTCATAGGCTTTAGCCTCCTGCGGGTCAGGCAAACCCACTGAAGCTGCGCGCCGTAGGGCGGATAAGCGGGGTTGCCGTTGGGGTGATTGCGGGATACCGAAGGCCGGGTCTGCCCCAAGGCGCTACAATATCAGTATATATTATACAGGTTTCTTGAAAATTCGGCAAGAGTGCCGCCGCATAAAATCGTTGTCAAATGACAGGAATTGTACAAAAACACGGAAGCGGTGCGAAAAAAATCCGCACCGCTTCCGCGTCAAAAGAAAAGAGGAGTATGGATGAAAAACTTGGGGTCCTGTTCATCAGGTCGAGTCCCTGCTCCCTTCCTGAGAACATCTATAGTATACCCCGGATTTGTGTTAAAGTCGTGAATGAATATTCAATAAATTAAGAAGGGTTTGTGAACAAACGCAGAGCAAAAGCCTCCCTTGTCAAAGGGAGGTGGACGCCGAAGGCGGCCGGAGGGATTACGATGGGCTTTGCCCCGCACGCTGTCCCGCCCGCGGCCGGGCAGGAATCCCTCCGCCTCGCTTGCGCTCGGCACCTCCCTTTGACAAGGGAGGCCTCTATAACAAAAACCACCCGGCGCGGAGCTAGGTGGTCATGTACTTAATTACTGTTCTTCCCCATTCAGCCGGTCGATCTGGTCCTGCAGCAGCTGGGACACAGGGCGGCGCGTGTTGCGCAGCCGGTGGGCCGGGGCTGGGGGCGTGTGGTGCGCGGGCTGGGCCTTCTTTGCCTTTACGCGCAGCCGGTCGGCGGGCT
>SKEO01001418.1_pt1 | contig 19316 bp, 20 predicted proteins | sample 4826801 | NCBI WGS metagenome assembly SKEO01 (sample SAMN11008807, study PRJNA524170) | human gut metagenome | biome: Human fecal sample; material: Feces; isolation source: fecal sample from pouch patient p3 | host: Homo sapiens | place: Israel: Tel-Aviv | collected 2016-02-25 | reverse complement strand
CTCCTATTGAGGAAGCTCGATTTTGGCTTCCGACGGGATGCGGAAGTAGGTCTCGGTCCAGTCGGTGAGTTTGTGCTCGAGCTCGCGGGTGATGGCGCCGTCGAGCATGCGCCAGGTCCAGTTGCCGCCCAGCGTGGCAGGGGTGTTGATGCGCGCCTCGTTGCCCAAGTTGAGCAGGTCCTGCATGGTGTAGATGCACGTGTTGCTTACGCTGGCGGCGATGGTGCGATTGAGTGCATCTGCCATGGGTTCGCCGGCCTGCTGATGGGTGTACAGGGCTGCCTGCTCGCGCTGACGCGGGGTGGCCGTTCCCTCAAACCAACCGCGCGCCGTCTCGTTATCGTGGGTGCCCACATAGGCGACGGTGTTGGCGATGTAGTTATGCGGCAGGTAGTACGAGTTGGTGCCCTCAAAGGCAAACTGCAGGATCTTCATGCCGGGGAAGCCCGAGTTGTCGCGCATGTCGATGACGCCGGGGGTGAGGAAGCCCAGGTCCTCGGCGATGATGGGCAGCGTGCCGAGCTTTTCCTCGAGCGTCTTGAAGAGCTTGAGGCCGGGACCCTGCGTCCACGAACCGTAGGACGAATCAGGCGAGGAGAACGGCACCTCCCAATAGGCCTCGAAGCCGCGGAAGTGATCCAGGCGGATGACGTCGTACATGTCGAGGGCGGCGCGAATGCGGCCCTCCCACCAGGAGAAGCCGTCGGCCTCCATGGCGTCCCAGTCGTAGATGGGGTTGCCCCAGTACTGGCCGGTGGCCGAGAACTGGTCGGGCGGCGTGCCGGCGACGCTCACGGGATTGCCGGCGGCGTCGATCTTAAAGAGCTCAGGTGTCGCCCACATCTCGACGGAGTCACGCGAGACATAGATGGGCAGGTCGCCGATGATGAGAATGTCGCGCTCGTTGGCATAGGCCTTGAGGCGGCTCCACTGGCGATCGAAGAAGTACTGCGTCATCTGGTGGTAGAGCATACGCGCCGGATGGTCGGCGCAGACCTTGGCGGAAGCCTCGCCGCGGGTGCGGAGCTCCGCGGGCCACTCCCAAAACGCCTTGAGACCGCACTCCTCTTTGACGGTCATGAACTCACAGTAGGGGATGAGCCAGTCCTCGTTGGCCTGGATAAAGTCATCGAAATCGGCCGGCTTGTCGGCAGCAAAGCGCTCGGCGGCGCGGTCGAGAATCTGACGGCGGCCGCCAAAGATAGCACCGTAGTCGACATTGCTGGGGTCGGATCCCAGATACACGCCATCGATATCGCGCTGCTCCAGATACCCTGCCTCGATAAGCTCGGCAAAGTCGATAAAGTTGGGGTTGCCCGCGCGGGCCGAGAACGACTGATAGGGCGAATCGCCATAGCTGGTCGTCGTAAGGGGCAGAATCTGCCAGTAATGTTGTTTGCACGAGGCAAGAAAATCGACGAAGTCGTAGGCATTCCAGCCAAAGCCGCCGATGCCGTAAGGTCCGGGCAATGACGAAACGGGCATCAGAACACCGCTTGCACGCTCCATGGATGCACTCACCGTCCTTTTGAATAAGGGGCTGCGCCGTAGATGGATAGACGGCTCGTCCCGAGTTTCCATTTCTATTGTCCCTATTGTAGAACATGTTGTTTAAACATGTATATAGAGAATGAAAAAGTTGCCGAATTTCGGTGAATGGTAGTGCGCCATAAAGACGATATGAGCAGAACAATGTGAGCCCCTGCTTCGTATCGTCTTTTGATTCGTGGGCCAAGGCTGACAATGGTCGTCGTCATTAAAATCCGGCAGCCAGCCAGGTTGCCACAATGCGAGACTGGCTCACAATGCCACATGTTGCCTCTATTGGCCTTGAGGTGCACGCCCGCAGCATCAAAGGATGCGCCTTCAATCCGTTCACGGGCGAGATCGGCGGGAAGCCCTTTCTCCTACGACCCCGCCTCCGTCGCCGACTCGATCCTTTCTATCGAGTCGCCCGGGGCAGTCTACGAGTCCGGCGTCACCGGCTTTCCCTTCTGCAGGGAGCCGCGCTGCCTCGGCGTGGACTGCGTCATCGGCGCGGTCTCCAAGATGCAGAGGCCCGCGGCCGACAAGCGACGCAAGACCGACAAGCGCGACGCCGAGTTTTCGGCCAAGCAGCTCGCACTGCACGAAATCGTCGAGGTCCACGTCCCCGACTGCGAGTGCGAGGGCGCCAGGGACCTCTCCCAGGCCCCCGCCGATGCCCGGGAGAGGTTACCGTGTTACCGTCAAGCAGCGCCTCTCCAAGTACCTGCCCAGGAATGGGCAGTGCCACCCCGGCGGAGACGACCAGAGAAGGAGGCTCGGGACGTGGACCAGGGCGCACTGGGCCTGGATCGAAGCCGCGGAGATGGCCGACCCCACGGCCCAGCAGACCCTCGACTGCTATAAGGAGCGCGTCAAGCGGGCGGTAGACGAGAAGAAGGACCTGGAATCCAAGGTGGAGTCCCAGTCGGAACAGCCCCGATGGAAGCCGACGATGGACGTGCTCAGCTGCATGAAGGGCATCGACGTCGTCATCTCCGCTGTTAGTGTTAGTGTATTTTTCACCGTTCAGTTTAATGCTACCACTGACAGTTGAAACGCCTGTGGAAGGGATAGCCTTGTTGGACGGGGACTATTCGTGATAGTATCGCGCCGCAACATCGAGGCGCGAATCGCCCATGTGGTGGCAGTGCGAGTTTCGTGAGGTGTGGTGTGGACGGGACGCAGCGTTTTATGGGTCTGGCCGGTCCGACTGGTGTGCAGTTCTGTCGGGCCGGCCGAGATTGGTGAAGAGATCGCGTTGTTGAATGAGCGAATTTTACAAGCAGCTCTTCAAGGCGCTCTGGGCGTTGGCTAGGGCTGCGCAGTCAATCGCATGCAGCGATAGGCGAGGTGATTGCTCGATGGGTTGGCGACTAGTTTTGTGCCGTACTTGCCCCGGTGCCGTCGTTATCTGCCGAGTACCAGAATGCGTAGGCCGCAACGACGGCATCGTAGACGGCTGCAACTACGTTATCCACGACGGCTGCGAAGTTGACTACAACGGGAATGGGGCCGGTTTTGGAATCCATCTTCTCTACTTCTGGGGTCTCGTACATGGGAACATCTCCTTAGAGTTGGGACATGACGCTCAGGTCGCCTAGATCGTCATCGATTAGGTCGATATAGAGGTCGCCGTCCATATTGATGTCTGCAATCAACGATGAGATCTCTTCCATCTCGTCAATCGAGTGCATGCGATTGGCCAACGCGGTAATAACGGGTTTATCCCAAACGGTTGCCATTCCGGCATCGTAGTATTCCTGAAGACTGTGTTTGCGAACGTTTCCAATGATGAGAGGTATATAGGGGGATACGACGATATCGCCATTGGCGTGGATGGCCACTTGGTCAAATTGCATCTGCAGCTGGGGGAATCTGACCAAGTGGTCGATGGGGTCGCCCCACTCAAACATGAAGTAGCCTCGATAGCCTGGATCGTATCGAAGGTCGTTGATCGTGTTGACCAACCGACGGTATTGATTATTTGAAGGGCGAATTGTGCGGTTTTTTCGGGCTCTGCCGAGGAGCATAAGTGGCTGAACTCGAAGGTCAATTCGGTCGGTCCTGCTCGACGATTTCAGCTTGTCCCGGAGCATCGTGCAAACTGGTTTGAAATCGTCGACATTAAATGATGTTGGACAAAAGGCAATCGAAAGGTGCAGCGAAGTTTCGTTCAGCGTGATATCGATGGCGTCTAGTACCCGGTCGTATAGCCCCGGGAACCCCCGCATATGTTCATGAGAATCACGTAGGCCATCGAGGCTAAACTGTATGCCGTTTAAACCGGTATGTTCGAGCTCATGCAAAGTAATTGAGCTTGCGAGCAGTCCGTTTGACACGAGGTTGCATTTGACGCCAGATGTGCTGAGCCGCCGCAAAGATTCGACGACAAGATTCTTGCGCAGAAGGGTCTCGCCTCCGCAGAAGCAGAAGCTAAAGGGGTGCATTTGACAAATCGAGTCGACGAGTTCGAGGACTTCGCTATCGGATAATTCGTTTGCGAGGACGTCGTTTTCTCCACTGTTGTTGAAGCAGTGTAGACAACGAAGGTTGCATTTGTTTGTAATGTCGAGCGCAACGCTGTGAGGCGCTCCGATTATTGCTGTCATGCTCATTATTGCTCCTTATCGAGTGGACGAACAAATAGCTTGACGTCGCCCGAGTCGAGTTCGTCGGGCAGGGTGCCGACTAAGAAGAAGCCAAGGTGCTGGCTGGAACGGTCAAGTTGCTCGGCAATTGGGGTGGAATTAGGTGCATCTATTCTGAGCGTGCGGTAGGCTTTGGGAGCGGAAGATTCGTAGTATTCTGCAAGACGGTCGAGCACGCTGGCAAGCAGCGTAGGGCTGCAATTGTAAGACGTTTTGTTGTTTGACGATTAGGCTGTTATTGAAGGAGTGGACTTGAGTGATGGCGATGTCGGACGTTATAGTTCCAATGGTGGGGTCATGCCTGCTGCTGGTGTTCGGAATAATGATGTATCGAGGCAAGCTCACGGGATTGCTTGCTGGAATGTCATCGCTATCGGGAGGGCGTTTAGAGGAGGAAAAGCGGACGGCCGAGTCTCTAGGCACAAACCGAGCGGTGGGGGCGGTTATAGTTTTCTCCGCAATATGTCTCCTTTTTTCGTCCCTTTTTCCGGACAAAAGGGCGATTTTCGGTCTGATGGTGGCTGCCGTAATAATCGCCGCACTTGCCTATGTAAATAGGGAGTCTATTCGTATGTATATCAAGGCGAAACGGAATCCTGGGCATCGCAACCCGCGATAGTGTTTTGCGAGGATTAACAATAAGGAGTGTATGGGAGCGATTAAGCGGCGAACTAATTCAGTTTTGGATAAAAGGTCGCTTGATGGGGGCTGGCATGTTTAAGAAGACGGTTAACGAGTTATTTCGCTGTAAAGGGTCGCGGCTTTTCGTGATTCTCATGTCGGTGAATTATGCTCTCTCGTGCGTCATGCCCGCCTTAAACGGTGGGTTTGTAGATTTTCTCGTGACGAATAGGGATCCATCTCGCGTCGTATGGTTTGCAGCCTTTGTTGCCAGCATAGGGATATCGGCATCCTTCATGTCGTATGCGATGGGCGTGAACGTATCGCGCGTCATTTTGGAGATGACTACGAGACTGATGGGGGCCACGTGTGAGTCGTTTGAACGAGGGCCCTTGGAAAAGGGGGAGCAGGCGGATTCATCCTATACAACGCAGAGGGTGTATGCGGATTCGAATGCGGTGTCATCGTTTGTCGTGAACAACTTCCTGACAATCGGGCTTAACATCGTTCTGATTGTGTTTATTTTCATCATTCTGTTTTCAATTAACCCGGTGTTTCTGGCGTTAAGTACATGTTCGCTTGGGGCATACTTCATTTTATTTAGGGTGTTGAAAAAGCCGCTGTACAACAGTTCGCTTGCGAACAAAGAGGGGTTGAGCAAGCTGTTCGCATCCGTGAGCGGCGAGCTGTCGCAGTTGTTTGACATTAAGTGCGATGGGGCATATGACCAGAGTGCCCGTACGCTCAAGGGGGTATTCGAGGGGTACTACCCGATTTACATGAAAGCAAGTAGGGTCTCGAATCTGGCCACCTCGAGCGACGGCCTGATCTCATCTGTGTTCCGGGGAGCGTTGCTTGTGATCTCCGGAATGGAAATATTAAGCGGAAGAATGAGCATTGGCGAGTTCACAATGGTGAACTCGTATTACTCGATGGCGTTCGGATGCTTCAAATATTATTTGAATTATTTCAAATCATATCAGGACGCGAGGGCCTCGTTCGACCGATTGGAGGCTCTGTCGGAAGGCGCCGAGGACCGCGGCACCATCTCGGTTGGGCACGTGGAGAGCATATCGTTGTCCAACATCGCGTACCGATATGCGGGAAAGCCCTACTTGTACCGCGATCTCTCCGTGGAGGTCGAGAGGGGGAAAACCTATGCCATTACCGGGCCGAACGGATGCGGCAAAAGCACGTTTCTGAAGGTGCTTCTTGGACTATATTCTGCTGGGGGGCATCGGACTTTGGGGTCGGTGCCATATGAAGAGCTCGATATGGAGACGATCCGACATGACCTGTTTGCGGTGTGCCCGCAAAAGCTCTTTATTCCGAATGAAACGGTGGAACACTATCTTGAGAGGGCATCGATTCGGGGAACGGGCGAGCATCTTTGCGAGCTTGTGCCGAGTTTCTGCCGAACCGTCGAATCGTTAAAAGGTAAGAATTGTAGGGACCTTTCTGGTGGAGAGTATCGGAAGCTAAGGATAATCTCAGCACTTTGCAGGCAACCGGAAGTGCTTGTGTTTGACGAGCCGACGAATGATTTAGACGAAGAAAGCCGTCGGGAGTTCACGGAGTATGTCTCTCGAAACCCCTTTAATCAGCTAATTCTTGTTGTAAGCCACGATCAGGATTTGATTTTGGCATGCGATAAGAAACTGGATTTGAATTTCGACTCGAAAGATGGGCAATGCTGATGAGAAACGCTTGGAGTTCGGGATCGCGCGGCGTGAAGCGACCCTCTTCTTATCGAGTTCGTTACAATGTAGGAAAAACAGTAAGTAAGAAGACCTCTGATTGCTTTAGGAGGAGCTGTGGTGAATAGCGCCCAGAAGATCGATAAGTCCATCCAGAAGATGATGACTCTCGGAAGAAGGCTTGGGATTCTGTTTACGGCGCTGTTTATAGCGGTGTGTTGCTGTTCGGTGGTGGTGGTTATTTCCATTGGGCTTATGGCTGCTCAAGGAAACCTATATGATCCATCAAAGACGGTTTCCGTAGTGGTTCCTTTGATGTATCTTCTGATTTCCGGAGGGGCCACATGGACCCTGCGGGGAATCAGCATGGACATGGCTCATGGCGAATCGCCCTTTACCCTTTCGCATGCTCGAAGAATCTCGATTATCGGGTGGCTGTTTGTTGCAGCAGCAATAGGTGACCTCTTGTTTTCTCCGGGGTTTCTTTCGATAGTGATTGGCCCCTTCGACTTGCTGGGGAACGCCTATTCGATGTTTGAAAACCTGGCCCTGCCCATAGATATTGGTGCTGTGCTGGGGGCCGTTTGCTGCTTCTCGATTTCTGCGATATGGCGCTACGGAGCTCTGCTTCAAGACCAGACCGAGGATTTGGTGTGAGGGGTGGCATGGACTATCTGATTATTGAGCTTGAAAGCTTATTGCTTCGACGCGGAAAGACGAGTACGGATATCATTCGGGCGACCGGGCACACACCGGCAAGTATCTCAAAAATACGAAATGGCAAGGTGAAGGCAATTAGGTTAAAGACATTGCTGGATATTTGCGTAGAGCTTGATTGCCAGCCTGGCGATCTTATTAAGCGCGTCAACGAAAGAGAACTTGAGGAACTGGCGACGCGGCGCGCCCGCAACGCGCTGAGCAGGGCGACCGCGACGGGTGATGACCCGGTCCTGGAGTCAGATCATGTTTACGTGGTCGATCTTAGAGACGACTGAGGCTGGAGAATAAAAAAGTATTGAGCAGGTGCAGCCCGTGAAAACAACGGTTTTCACGGGCTGTTCATTCAACGTCCTGCAGTGGTCTGTATTTCTCGCCGCGTCACTGGGGAACGAGAGAGTCATTTCCTGTGCTGGATGCAGGGGGGTGCTTACCTTGTGTAATATATAAATAAGCTTATATTGAAATATGATACATATTGAATTAGAATAACATTATCAATTCGGTATGCAAGGAAAGGAGGGAGAGATGGATTGGATTAACGAGCCGGAGGAAGGCGTTGCACCCGCGTGCGGCAACTGCTTCTTCTACGCGCACGGGGGATGCACGAAGAGGTGCCCCAATCAGTCCTGCACGTTCCGTTTCTAGGGGGCAGAGATGAACTGGCTTTCTACCGCGAAAGGAGGGGAATGAAATGGAATGGATTACCGAGCCGTCAGCCGGGGCTGAGCCCATGTGCAACAATTGCTTCTTTTACGCGCACGGCAGCTGCAGCACCAAGTGTTCTTCACAGGAGTGCACTATCCGCTTTTAGCGGATAGTGCACGCCGTACGGCGTGCACAGACTGTTCAAAGATATTTTGGCCAGCAGCGCCTGAGGGGCGATGTGGCATTGCAATATGGGGGGCGAACCGACGTTACCTATAACCCCGCACAATTGCCATGTCGTCCCTTTTTATTGACGGGGAGGATGTCGTCCATGCGGGAAGTCCCAGTTGAATTGCGTGCCATATCCAAGAGATATGGCGGGTTTGAAGCGGTTAAATCAGTCTCGTTCTCTTTAATGGAAGGCGAGCTGTGTGCACTCATTGGGGAGAATGGTGCCGGCAAGAGCACGTTAATTCGATTGATCACGGGGCTTTCGGAGCCATCGTCAGGAACGATCTCGATGTTTGGGCAAACCGGGAGACGTGAAATACGGAGCTGCAGGGAAAGGCTGGGTTATATGCCCGACCTCAATGCTTCGTATCCTAATCTGACCGCGCGAGACAACTTGGTCGTTCGCTGTATTGAGTGGGGGCTTCCCACCGATCGTTCCATCGACGGTGTGTTATCAACCGTCGGTTTGGGGGAGGCCGGCGGGAAGAAAGTGAAGAACTTCTCAATGGGAATGAGGAGGCGTCTCGATCTGGCCATAGCGTTGCTGGGCGATCCGGAGCTGTTGATCCTGGACGAGCCGACAAACGGCCTGGATCCGATGGGGATAGTCGAAGTAAGAAAAATCCTTACGCATCTTAACAAAGATCAAGGTAAAACGATTCTCGTATCCAGCCACAATCTTGAGGAGATGCACAAGCTGGCAACTGATTACCTCTTCATAAGTCATGGTCGCCTCATTCGAAGGATGACCGCACCTCAGCTGGAAAAGTCATGCCGCGGTGGTTTCGTGTTGCATGTGGACGATCTGGAGCGAACGAGATCGGTTCTCGGAGATGAGACCTCACATTCTTTTCTGCCGGACGGCAGCGTCCTTATGCGCTATGAGGAGAAAAAGGAAGGGCGGGGCATTGCAATCGAAGCGCTCTCGACCGCAGGTGTGAGGGTTGCGGAGGCGTATTCTCATAGGAAGAGCCTTGAGGAGTTTTATTCGGAGCTCATCGGTCGAGAGAGCGAGCTGTGATGAAACGCGAGTTCATCTCAGCTTTTCGGAGCGAGGTATGGTTGCTCGCCAGGCACTCGGCGACCGCTCTGATGATTGCGCTTGCGGCTGTGCTGTATGTGGTTGCGGCTGCGACTTCGTCTGAGGTGCTGATCATGGTCGCCGGTGATGACCCGTATACGCTTGGAGGGGCTATAGGTTTTATTGGAAACCTAGTGGATGCAGGGGACGTTTTGGGCTCTGTTGCCCGGACGTCTTTTGCGTCTACAGTGGTCTGGATTCCGGTGACGATTCTCTACGCGGTATACGCTACGTCGAGAGACTTTGAATCCGTGGCTTACGCCGTATCGAGATCGCGAGGGGTGTCGCAGGCGGCGATTGTGATCACGAAGCTGTTGGTGAACTGCACTCTGGTCGGTGCCGTGTATCTTCTTTCTACGACTGCGCTGTATTTAACCAAGATGGCCCAATGGGACGTTGGGGCCTCGTGCTCAGGGTTTGCCCAATTTGTATCGATTGCGCTGATGATCGCGCTGCTGCTCATTTCGATGTACGCCGCTACCTTCGCCCTGTATTTGCTCACGAGGAGTGTGGTGGCGAGCAGCGTCGTTGCAATAGCGGTTTCGACATTTGTGATGGTGTGGTTCCCAAGTACATACGGAAGCGGTCAGCCCAGCTTGCTGCTCATGCTCTCGCCCGTGTATTACCTGATGAACCTGTGTTCCCTGAGTATGCAGAATGTTGGTGTAATTCAGGTTTTGCTGTATGCGGGCGGCACTGTGCTTGTGTCGGTTGGAGTTGCGCTCGTCTCGCTATTTGTAAGGACGGCGGTTCGATGAATCTTGGGATGTCGGTCAGGGCGGAACTGTTCCGCGCAAGGAGAATGAAACTCGCCGTGATAATAGCGCTGATGTATTTGGGCATCGCGGGGATTTATGTGTTTGCCGGGTCCGGCGCATGGGTCTCCGCAGGGGGAGAGGGCCAGTTCTTTGGCTTTTCCGCCGATCCGGGCTATCTTTTCTCGATAGGGGTTGGGCCAACGGGTATCTCTTCCTGGCTAAGTGTCGTCTCCATGGCGCATACGGTGTTCTTCCCAATCGTCTCTGTTGTTGTGGCGGGGACGCTATTCGGTGATGCGACGAGCGTGTCGGCAAGGGGAGTTTCGATTGCTCGGGGCTTCCGCAGCTGGCAGCTGTTTGCGGCAAAGACATTGGCTTGCGAAGTGTATACGCTGTGCCCCTACATCGTGTTTACTCTCGGTGTCGCTGCGGTCTTTGCCGTGTGCTCCGGAAGCGGTCTAGACAGCCTTACGGTTGGTAATGTGACCTCGGCACTCCTGTCGAATATCGTTATAGACGCCGCTTATACGCTGATGGTTGCGGTTGCATATGAGGTGTTCAGGATCAGATCTCTTGTGTCGGGAGCCTTGCTGGTCGCAACGTTCGCGGGCCTTGTTATCGCGATGAGTTTCCCAACCGTTTTACCCCCGGTTCACATGGCTTATTGGATGAGGGCGTGCGGGGCTGCCGGCGGGACGGTCCTGATGGCTGCATGCGGCCATGCGGTCATCGTGTCGCTCGCATGTCTATTGCTGCTTTCGTGCAGTTTTTATCGAAGAAGGTAGTGCGCTGGCGTATGCGCAGCGTCTGAGGGTCGATATGGATTTGATTGGAAATGGAGATGGTGCGAAGTGAAACTGTCGCAATTTAATGTGGTGCATGAACATAACGGAAGTCTTCTTATCATGAATGCGCGAACCGGCGGCATCCTGTCGTTAAATCCGGAATACGCGCAGAAATTCAAAAGGATTCAAGAAGGGGACGTTCGGGATGCCGATGATCTTGTCGCGGAGCTGATAAGGGGAGGCATCCTAGTCAATGAGGAGAGGGACGAGCTTGGGGAGATCAGGTTGCAAAGTCGCGCCGCGCGCTTTGCGAATACTGCTCTGTCCCTTACCATTGCGCCAACGATGGCTTGCAACTTTTGCTGTCCCTACTGCTATGAAAAGGGACAGGCGTACACGACGATGGGCGAGGAGGTTTTGACACAGCTCTCCAAGTTCGTGAAAGATTACTATCCTGGTATCGCAAGTCTCTCAGTTGGATGGTACGGCGGCGAGCCTCTGCTCGGAATGAAGATGATCGAACGGATTACGTCGGATCTGAAAGATGTCGTGGGGCCAACGTGTGAATATTCCGCATCGATAGTGACAAATGGCTATCTGCTGACGCCTGATGTTGCAAGGAGGCTCGCGGCATGTGGTGTGACGAGCGCGCAAGTGACTATAGATGGATCGAAGTCGGATCACGATTCGAGAAGGATTCTTCACGACGGAAGCCCTACATACGAACGTATTCTCAAGAACGTCAAAGAGTGTGCCGACATCATCGATATTTCGATAAGGAGCAACGTCGACAAGACCAACATCGAGGCCGCTCAAGAGCTATTGGATTATCTCGAGCTAAATGGCCTGATGAATAAGGTTCACTTCTATTTAGCCCCTGTTGACGATATCAATCAGGTATGTGCGAACGACAGCCACTGCTTTACTGTAAAAGAGTTCTCGTATGAGGAGACTGAGTTTTATAAAAGGGCAATTGCGCGGGGCTTCAAAGTTCAACCTTTTGGTGGGACGAATTTCGGGATATGTTGCGCCGTTGGAATCAACTCGTACGTGGTTGATCCCGTCGGAGATTTGTATAAGTGCTGGGATGACATTGGAATGAAGGAGCGGAGGGTCGGAACTATTTTCGAGCCGCCAATGTTGAGCAAGAACATGATTAACTGGATGGCATATGAGCCGGATGACCCGGAATGCCAAGAGTGCTTTGCTTTTCCCATGTGCATGGGAGGGTGCCCCAACCACGCCTTAAACGGTGAGGGGAAACGTTGCGTTTCCTTCCGGTATGATGCCGAGCAAAAAATGCTGCTCTCCCAGATGATGAATACGGCAAAACGGGGTGCGGGGCAAAATGAGGCTGATGCTTAATCTCTGTAGAAAATATATACTGGGCGGTCGATTCTACGCCTATCTTGTCGTAACAGTTTTGGTCGGGCTGCTTGCGCTTGCGGGTCCCTTTCTTACCGGCATAGTGGTAAACCGATTGGCGATGCCGGCCAGCGCCGATCTTGCCGCCGTTCTCGTTTGTTGCCTTATTTTGGTTGCGGTCCAAGCGGTTCGAGCGGGACTAGTGTATTGCTCAGAGATGCTGTACATCAACCTTCAGTCGCATGCGGGGTTCGGCTTAAATGCGGATACGCTTGAGCACGTGAAGCACCTTCCCCAGGCATTCTTCGAGGGCTTCAACGCGTCGTATTATAACCAGCAAATCAATCACGACGCTAATGACCTTGTCATCTTCGTAATCAACTCGGTTGTGGGGGTTTCAAGCAACGTTATCACCCTTTTGTCCGCCCTGTTTGTTCTCGGTAGCCTGAATATCAAGTTGAGTGTGGTCTGCCTTGTTCTTGCGGCAGCGAGTGCCGCTTTTTATGCGGTTTCACGCGCAAGGCTGTTTGAGAGAAGTTTTGACGTACAAGAGCAGAGCGCGAGGTTTTTTTCCTGTCTACAAGATCAGTTGGAGAAAGTTGATTTCATCCGCAAACATGCTTTGTTCGATAGGTCCCGCGCTGTACTGGTCGAAGCTTTTAATGGGCTCTATCCAACGATGAGAGCAAATCAGGAAGTAGGGTCTAGATTTACCTTTGGCAACGCGTTGGTCGCTTCCGCCGCTCAAGGATGTCTTCTTGCTGTGGGCGCGGTTGAAGTGATGGGCGGGAGACTGTTGCCTGGTTTTCTCGTGACTGCTGTTGGATATTATTCGAACTTAAGCTCAGCGGTACAGTATTTGTTGGGCTGGGGAAGGGATTACCAGACTAATCGCGTATGCTATGAGCGGCTGAAAAGAATTTGGGATGTCCCGGTGGAAGCGAATGGCAAATTGGCGCTTGGTCCGATTGAGGAAATCCGTCTAGAGAACATCAAGCTACGTTATCCAGGGGCGGAAAGGGTCGCGTTAAGCATTGAGGGGCTCGCGTTTTCCAGGGGTCGGCTATATGGAATCTCGGGGCCGAATGGTTCGGGGAAGAGCTCGCTGCTGTCAGTGATATTGGGGCTATATCCAGATGACACAGAAGGGGCCGTTCGCTACAACGGGGTGTCACAGCGTTGCATCGATCGATATGCATTGCGGCGGTGTCGAGTCAGCATTACGGAGCAAGAACCCCCTATCGTTGAGGGGACGATTCTCGATAATCTTACGCTGCTTTCTGATGATTACGAGATGGATAAGCTGAATCGGATGCTTGCCATATTGGGGCTAGACGAAATGATTGCCTCTGTGGAGAACGGGGCAGCGGCGATGCTTGACGGCGGGAAAGGAGGGGTGTCCGGCGGCGAGAAGCAAAAGATTGCAATTGTGAGACAGCTGTTGAAATCGCCGGACGTTATGCTTTTTGATGAACCGACCTCAGCACTTGATGCGAAGAGTCGAGGCGCGCTGATCAAATTGCTTCATGAAATTAAGAGAGACCATATTGTAATCGTTGTCACTCATGACGAGGAGATGCTTGCCGCCTGTGACGAGGTCATTTCGACGGCTGGATGATTATCGGATTGTGGCGTTGAAGACCAAGAAACTTGAAATGGCGTGGGCTCTGGGTAGGTCTCCACGGATACGCCGTCGGTGCTGTACTCGACCGCCCGGCAAGAAGGTTTTATAGCGTGTTTCCCCAGAGAGGTCCCTTTGTCCGGTAGTGGCGAGGGGAGCCTCTCTTTTGCTCACCTCTTGCGGCGGAGGGGGACACCATGCGCCTATGCAGGACAAACTGCGCGTTCTTGTCGAATGATGGGCTATGTGTAGAGATGATGGTCTCGGGTAGAGGCCGTGTCGCGCTCGGCTGCGATGAGCCAGGCAATTCAATCTTCATCCGGGAGGGCCTTGGCAAGACAAGCAGGGCGAAGACCTTGGCGACGTTCGGGAGCCGTGTGGCGCCCGGCTCCACGCTCATCCACGACATGGAGGGCGCGCACATGACGCTTGTCAACAATCTGTCACTGAAGAGCCAGCACTACAACGCGAAGCTGCTCAAGGGCGTTCCCGACGGCCAGAACCCGCTGGGGCCCGTGAACCGGATGCGCTACTTCATGCAGTGCTTCCTGAGGGCTCATCCCGGCTCCAACCGGGACGACATGCGGGGCTGTGGCTATGAGTCCGCCCGAGGACAAGCTTGAGAAGGTCGCGATGGTGCTCGATCGGGCAATGCGATACCCGAAAACGCTCAGGTTCAGGCAGTTCTATGCAAGAAAGCCCAGTTCAGATGAGTTCGACGAGTAATATTTATCAACACAGTGCAAGGGGGATTATATTTGTATTTCATCCGTGTTGAGCTTCACACGGTGCGCGACTCATCGCAAACTGGCGGGCGCAGCGGAAAGAAAACCGACTGCAGACGAACGATCGATATCGGGAGCAAATAGCCACCGGATGCTTTTCGGTCTCCTACGCGTCGACCTCCGCGATTTCTTCTGCGTCTCGCCAAGTTGAAAGGAGCGATGTCGAAAACTCCTTTTCGGTTAGCGTCAAGACATCCTTCACGCAAAACCCTTTCAATTTGTCAGGAAGCCCAAAGCGTGCTTTTCTCCTAATCGAACTGGCAACTCGCTTCAACGCGGTCTTGTTCTTGTCCTCGTTGTATACCAAAACAAAGACGCAGTGCTCGCGAAACCATCTCGTCCTCTTTCCCCACAGGTCCGAGCAGATCAAAACGCTGTCCTTGCACTTCTCGATGAGGGCGTCCCTTTGGCCAAGATTGATACCAAGCTCTTCGTCATCCTTGGGATTGAGCCTCTTCCCCAGCGTCTCCTTCAGACTGCCGTTTTTAAATTCGACTAGATATAACGTTTCCCGATCGCAATACAGCGCATCGGCGGAGCGCGGGAGTTGCATCCACCTATTGACCTTCTTGCAGTAGCATTCTTTAACAGAGTCAAAATTGACAACAGGCAAATCGTCATCCACAAGAGAGACGCTCCCGTCTCTGGATGTTTTGGAGATGGTCGACGTGCAGTCCCTTAGGATACAGGTCCTGCAACGGGAGCAACCATCGCTGCCATCTGGCACCACGGGAGAGTTCGGATGAGGGCAGGAGGCGCACAGGTCGCTACTCAAGGCCGTACTCCTCCCTCTCAAGCGTATCAAAAGGAGCCGCCAGCTTCTCGTAGGCGACCTCAGTCGAGCCGGTTATTTCGGCAAAGCGAGAGCGTCCATCAGCGCAGGTCTCCGCAAGATAATATGAGCACAATCCATCAACAGCGTGCTTCTTAGAATACACTTCGATCGCATTCAAGAAATATGGACTATGGGTGCTCATTAAGACGTGCATCCCGAGCTCTTTCTGGAGCAGCACGATTATCTCGGCGAAGGCCAGCTGCCATGCAGGATGAAGATGAATCTCGGGTTCATCGAGGATAATAGTCCCTCCGGCATCTAGCGCGCCGGACTTCAAGAGCACCTTCATGATGGCGAACGTCTTCAAGCCAGCAGAAAGGTTCCCAGGCTCCAACCCCCGAGCGAAGCCCTCTTCGAGATACGTAAGGTGACCGCGACTTTCGCTCCTCTCGAAATACCCCGGACATAAGGAGGAGACCTTGTCCATGAGAACCTTCAGGTGCCGCTCCTTCGCGATCTCGTCGAACAGCGAGGACTCGCTGTCATCGTTACGGATGGTCGCCTGAATCAAATCTTGCCGCAGCTCCTCCTGGTGTCCAAGGAGGGGCCTGAACCGAAAAGCGGGGCCGTAGGGCCCTCCGAGAGAATCGATCAGGAACGGGTCGTCCAGATAATGCGCCCTGAATCGCAAAACCCTCCTATCGTGCACCTCCGCCACCTCGTCACCTGCAACCGAGAAAACCGTAGATGCGTCCTTTATCTGGAGTTCGACCTTCCCGGGCTCTTCGCCGAAAACCGAATTGATCTGGCCGTTGAACTCGCTTTGGAACCTGTTTGTCGCAATCGCACGAAATACCTCATCATCGGAGATATCCATGATCTCGATAATCTGATCGGCAACTCCTGCTACGCCATTCGTGAAATCGGATTCGATCTCACGGGAGATCTCCTCCCCGTAATACTCCTTTATCTCATCAATAAGCTCGTCCCTCGTGCACTCGCCCGAAAAAACCCTGTCGATGAAACCATTCATTCTTCCAGCAGTTCGCCTGTGGCGAGACGTGGAGTCGAGAGGGCCTCCCACATATGCCTTCCTGATGGCGCGTTCAACACTATTGCGCCTCATGCGGTCGATTTTGTTCTCCGAATCGGACATGCTGTTGAAGGCCGCATAAAGCGCTTTTCCAACCGTGCTTTTCCCCGTCCCGTTCTCCCCGGCGATCACGGCAATGCCATTAATCTCGATATCGGCCTCAGCGACCCTGCCGATGTTTTTCACCTTGATTTTCAATGCATATCACCAGCTCTAAACTCGCGAGACTCAATAGCTCGATTATCGCACAGGGAGATCGACTTCTCGAGGACTCCCTAAATGGAACGCGCGGGGAGGACATGGCTCGCCGCCGTCCGCTTTGCGTTCGCGCGGGGAAGGGTGACGACCAGGGGCCTCTCCGGGCTCATCAAGAGGAGCGCCGGATCCTCCTCGTCCATTTGAACTGTATTGTATCCCAGGACACTTGACTTAGAGGAATGGCGTTGAGCGGCGATAATCGTTTCAGCGCCAAAAAGAAAGGAGTGTTCAGTCATGGCAGATAGGCTCTCCTGCACAGCGGGGCACCGCACCGAGGCCGCAGACTTCGCCGTCGCGTCGGGGAAGCCCATCGCCCAAGTGGCCGCCGACCTCGGCATCAATGAGAAGATCCTGGGAAGATGGGTGACGGTCAGAAAGAAGGAGCTGACCAACCACCCGGTCGCGGCGGCCGCAAGTGCATGCGCGAGCTCGAGCTCGAGAACGAGTTCCTAAAAAGCCCCGACCTCACATTGGAGGCCGGGGCCAGTAGATTTTTGGGACATGTCTAGAAATCTACCCATGCGGGAAGCGGCATGTGCCGAGCATGTCGCGTGCTAGGTTTTGAGGCATGCCACAAAACCTAGCACGGGGGAGTGGCTACTCGGCGTCGGCGAAGCCGTTGGGGTTGTGGCTCTGCCAGTTCCAGCTATCGCGGCACATGTCCGCGATGTCGTACTGGGCCTTCCAGCCCATCATGCGCTCGGCCTTGGAGGCATCGCACCAGTTGGCAGCGATGTCGCCGGCGCGGCGCTCGCGGATCACGTAGGGCAGCTCCTTGCCACAAGCCTTGGAGAAGGCGGCGACGACCTCGAGTACCGAGGTGCCGGTGCCGGTGCCCAGGTTAAAGATCTCGACGCCGGTCTTGCCGTTCATCCAGTTAAGGGCGGCAACGTGACCAGAGGCCAGATCGCACACGTGGATGTAGTCGCGCACGCCGGTGCCGTCGGGGGTGGGGTAGTCGTTGCCAAAGACCTGAACGGCCTCGAGCTTGCCCACGGCGACCTGGGCGACATAGGGCACCAGGTTGTTGGGGATGCCCTTGGGGTCCTCGCCGATCAGGCCCGACGGATGGGCGCCGATGGGATTGAAATAACGGAGCAGCACGACGTCCCACTCGGGGTCGGCGGTGTGGACGTCCATAAGGATCTGCTCGATCATCCACTTGGTCCAGCCATAGGGGTTGGTTGCGGGCTTCTTGGGGTCTTCCTCGGTGACGGGCGGGTTGTCCGGGTCGCCGTAGACGGTCGAGGAGCTCGAGAAGATGATGGACTTGCAGCCATGGTTGCGCATGACGTCAATCAGCACCAGGGTGTTCTCGATGTTGTTGTGGTAGTACTCGACGGGCTTGCTCACCGACTCGCCGACGGCCTTAAAGCCGGCAAAGTGGATGACGCGGTCGATCTGATGGGTATCGAAGATCTTGTTCATCGCATCGCGGTCGAGCACGTTGGCCTCGTAGAAGGTGAGGTTCTTGGCGGCCTCGTCGCCCACGATGGTCTTGACGCGGTCGACGGCGACGGCGCTGGAGTTGGAGAGATCATCGACGATGACGACCTGGTAGCCACCCTCGAGCAGCTGAACGACGGTGTGCGAGCCGATAAAGCCGGCGCCACCGGTAACGAGGACGCAGGTGTCTTTGGGGTCGAGTGCTTTGGACATGTAGTCTCCTATCGAATCAGGAACACTTCTAGAGGGGAGTATAGCGCAGGCGGGGACGCCCAAATGGTGCACTGTAGGAAAAGCAGAGGATTATGTTAACGTACTCATATAAGAGCTTGCTCAATTGTTACCTCAAATTTGACAATTGCTTACGAGCCGCCGACCTTGTAGTTTCCTGCCGTTCGTGGAAATCGTTGGGACGCGCCATATGTACGCTAATATGTATGAGTTGAGCGACATATAAATAAGCATGTAACGGAGTACATATGTCACCAAACAGCGATTCCATCCTTTCCCAGGAGCTCTCGCGCCGCACTGCCCTTAAGGCCCTGTTCGGCGCCGCTTCTGCGGCAGTTCTTTTTGGCCTGCCCACTCGCGCCCATGCGGCGGAGGCTTCCAAAGAAACCACCGATAAATTGAATGCCGCCCAGGCCCAGCTCGACGAGGTTCAGGCCCAGCTCGACAGCATCGCAAATGAGTATGCGGCGCTGGCCAACAAGAATGCCCAGACCCTCAACGACATCGAGAATGTCCAGGGCAAGATTGACGACACGCAGGCCCAGATCGATGAAAAGAAGGCCGAGCTCAAGAAGAAGCGCAACGACCTTTCCGATCGCGTGGCCGCCAGCTACAAGTCCGGCGGCACGAACATCCTGTCGCTGCTGCTGGCCTCTGGCTCGTTTGAGGAACTCGTCGCCAACGCGCATTACGTTGAGAAGATCAACAAGAGCGACCGCGATGCCATCGAGGATATCCAGACGATTCAGGCTGAGCTCGACGCACAGAAGACCGAGCTCGAATCACAAAAGGCCGACCTGGAGAAACTCAAGGACCAGCAGACGGCTCAGATGCAGGATATGCAGGCCAAGCAGCAAGAAGTCCAGACCGTGCTGAACGGTCTTTCCGACGACGTCAAGGAACTCATGGCTCAGCGCGATTCCGAGATTCTCGCTGCCGCCCAGGCCGAGGAGGCCGCTAGGAAGGCCGCCGCTGCCGCGGCCGCCGCGAACAAGAACAATTCCTACTCGGGTGGTTCGAGCTCGGGCG
>SKEO01001400.1_pt1 | contig 19488 bp, 4 predicted proteins | sample 4826801 | NCBI WGS metagenome assembly SKEO01 (sample SAMN11008807, study PRJNA524170) | human gut metagenome | biome: Human fecal sample; material: Feces; isolation source: fecal sample from pouch patient p3 | host: Homo sapiens | place: Israel: Tel-Aviv | collected 2016-02-25 | reverse complement strand
ATATTTACTATATAGTTCAGGAACTTCTTTATAACCTTTATTTACAGCTTCATTAATGTTATCTTTAATACCATCAATAAATTTATCTCGTTTTTCTTGTTGAGTAAGACCTTCATAAAGAAGAACAGCTAATGGTTTATGAATATTATTATTAGCTATAATACTAGGCTCAATACTATTATAAGTTTCAAATGATTCAAGTCTATCAATAGGATAATAAGCTAAAGTTCCATCATAAGTTCCTTTAATATATAAATTTCTATTAATTCTAATAACATTAATAGCATCTCCATTTCTTATTATTCCTACATTATCAAGATTTTCTTGACCATTAAAAATAATAATACCACTTCTTTTTAGACTATAATTAATTTTATTATTAGTAAGTCTTTTAAATGTATAACTAGGACAATTAAAACTATTATAATTCTTACGAATAAAACCAATTATATCTTCAACATTATCTTTATCAACAAAACCATAACTATTAATACCTTTCATAGCTATATCTCCAATAGCTATTCCATTATCGCTCAATCCTCTAAGGGGAGTATTACTTATAAGTCTACTAATATTTCTAGTTCTAAATTTATGACCTTCAACAATAAAAGCATATTTAACTAAATCAAGAGCTGTAAGTTTAATAAGAGGATTAGGATGATTCCAAGCTCTATCAAACAATCTATGAGCTTCATCATTAGTAATATCACCTTGTATATAATTAATATATTGAATATTTACATTACGACGATTATTTCTTTCATCATTAGCAACTATTTCAATATGTGCAAATATACTACCGTCTTGACTAAAATTACGTTTAATCCAATCAACTTTTTGAGCAGGTGTAAGTCTAGCAAATACATCAATTTCAGTTTGTGTAGGTTCAAATATATTTTTAACTACAACATCATCTGTTTTAATATTAACTAATGTACCACTTACTCGTCCAACTTCTAAAGCTCTAGATTGACCAGTACCATATTCTTTAATATATTTAGGATGAACAAAATTACCATCAACAATAGTAACAGGTAAATTAAGATAAGAACTACCATTATTACCTACTTCTAGTTTATTAATAAGATAATCTTTATAGTCATTATATAACTTTTCAGTCATTATTCCACCTTTAGTCCATTCTGCTATTCTATATACATAATCAATAAATACAGGATTAGCAGTTTCAAATACTTGTTGAGTAGCTTTAACACTAAGAGCAGTACTCATTTGTAAAAATGCAGCTAAACTAGGATAACTACTTTTAGATATATCAGATTTAATAAATGCATTTATACCACCACTAATATCAGGAAATACACTCTCTAACAGCAAGGTTTGACCCCCCGTAGAGGATGGAGCATAAATATTACTATTCTCAATAACAGTTCTAGCATCTCTAAATACTTTATCACTAGCATAAAAACTTTGTTTAGCACCATATTTATCAGCACTAAGAATATTAAGATTATTACTTATATCCTGTCCGATTGAGTTTAACCGATTGAATTGTGCTAGAACATAAAGGTCAAATAAAGCCTGCTGAACGCCATTCATTTCCCCTCTAAGACGAGATTTATATGCGTCTGATGAAAATATAAGGTCAGGTGATGAAAATGCGTCAGAAACGCTTAAATTGAATAATTTCTTGAAAGTTTCACCATAACTTTTATCAATAGTTTCAATTAGCTTTTTACGTCCAGCAAAATTAACTTTTTCACCAAAACCAAGATTATGAGCAACTTCTCTAATAGCTTCAGTAAGCGGATTTTTAGTACCTTCTGCAAGAACACTATTGGTTTCTTTCCATTTACGAACTAGTATGTCAATAGCAGGTTGCCACATAAATCCAATAGCAGTATCATAATTACTTCCAAAATCAACAATAGTTTTAAAAGCATTAAACGTATAAGTATTTTCATTATGTATAGCTCCCTCTTTCATAACATCAAGAATATGGGCAGTGGTCTGAGAACTATAAGGATTAATCAAATAGCCATCAACATTCTTATCATCTTCAGACCAACCAAAATTCTTATGAGTAATACGAATATGTTTATTACCAATAGTTTCAACATTTTCTTTACCATATCTATTAACAGCTTCTTGCTCACTAATCACATCAGTAGTGTACATAACTTTAATACCTTCGCTATGATTAGCTTTAGTAACATTACCAATACTCATAAAAGTATCTCGATTAACACTGATACCTTTAAGTTTAATACCAGAAGTAGCAGCATCAAACCAATCAAGTTGAGTAAAGAAATCACTAGGAGCAATAGTTGTTTTATTAGCACCAACTATTTCTGCATAAGTTTCATTAGCTTCTTTGACATTTTCAAAATTAGAAGTAGTAGTATTTTCTTCAAATGCAGCAGGATTATTAAGTATATCAATAAATGATTGAATAATAGCATTAGTTCTAGCAGCCTGACTACTTGTATCCTCCACGGGGAGTTTTAAGTATGATTCGTAAGACTTAAGCCCACCATCATTAGCAATTTTTTCAACAACTTTAAGATTACCATTATAACCTTCAAGAGTAGCATTAATAGCATCTTCGCTATTTTTTAAAGAAGCTCTAATATTACCTTGTTTATTATAAGTCTTACCAAGAATCTTACGACTAGCTTTATCTACATTATCTTTAACATAATTAATATATCCTACTTCATCTTTAGTATATCTAGTATGAGTAATTTCAGTTGGAACACCTTTAACAAGATTAAATGTTTTAGACATACCATAAACACTATCAACGTCAAAGTCAGAACCAGTTTGAGTAACCCATTCATCAGGAACAACAACAGTACTACCATAAGCATCTGGAAGAAACTCTTTAACATACATAATACATATAGATTGTTTACCTTCAGTAGGAATACGATAACCAATCATAGTACGTAAGCTATCAGGAACTTGTTCAATATTTAATCCTTTAAATTTACTACTCCATCTAGGAAGTTTAATTTCAGTATAATAAACAGGAGTGCCATCAACTTCTCCAATCTTTTTATATTGAAGTTTACTATCTGTTTGAGTTTGTTTATCAACTTTAAACCCAAAGTCAGATAGCTGAGCAGCATGCCAACCACTAATAAGTTGCCTAGTAATATTAGTATTAAAATAACTATTAGCAATACTTTCAAGTTTACTATTAATATTAGATAAGAATAAAGGTAAATTATTAAATCCAGCACTATCTAAATCGAAAAACTCAAGAAGAGCTTTTTCAACTCCTTGTTGTTGAGCATTTTCTTTAAATCTATCAAAAAATACAAAACGATTAAGATTTTTAATAGTACCATTAGAATTTAAATCAATATGACCATTATCATCTAATCCAATACCAAGTTCAGCACAAGTTTTTTCAAAACTATTTCTAATATTAGCTACATAATTATTAAATACTTTACTCTTAAGGTCATTAAGTTCAGTTCGATTAGGAAGATTATCAAGCATTTTCTTCATAATCTGAATAGCAGCTTTATTACTAGCATCAACCATATGTTGAGGAACTTCTTGCTGACGATAAAGATAATTATAACTAAATAGTTCAGAATTATCAAATACATTATTATCAAATTCTTTAAGAGCTTCATCAGTTAAAACACCATCATTATTCCAAAGTGTCATTCTGTTATGTTGTGCAACTTTAACAGTTTCAACAGTATTAATTTGATGAATACCTCTATTAGTCATTATATTATAGACTTTTTCAAGTTCTGTTCCTTTAATAAGTTTAGGAATAAGAACAAACTCAGCATTTTTTACTTGTCTAGGAACTTCAATACCAACAGTAGTATCATAATATAAATCATAATAAAAATTCTTTTGAATTTGAACTTTATTAGCAAATTTAGTCCAATCAATTTTATCTATTGGAGTATCATCTGTAAGACTTTGAATAAGTCCAGCATATTTATCTAATTCACCAGCAGCAGTAATACGACGAATCCATTCCTCAAGAGTAATATATGATTGAGCATCATTAGCATTAACTCCTCCTTTAAATGGTTCTAGTATTCGTTCTCTGTCTTTTTTATCAAGTCCAGCTTTTTTAAGTTGGTCATCAAGTCTATCAATAACAACTTTATCAGAAGCTTTAAAAGTATTATAAATAGTAACACCCCTAAATTTATCTTGAAGAACTACTTTTTTACGTTTAGTAACTCCATTAACAGTATAAGGAACAGTAACAGCATTACCTTTGATAGTTATATCATATAAATCAGTAGCTATATCTAAATCATTTTTAGTAAAATCAGTATTACCAAAAGGATTACCACTAGCTTGTACTTCTTTAATACGTTTTAGAATAGCTTGACCATTCTTATAAAAACTTTGGTCACCACCATACATATCGTACATACTATCTCTAACAAGATAATCATTAACTAGAAATTCAGCTAAAGATTCATTATTAATCCTATCATCAATAAATGTACCATATTTATTTTTAAGTTCTTTATAACCATTAGTTATATATTCATTTAACCAATCAGCAACAGCATCTTCAAGAGCAATACGTTGTTCTCCATTAAGAACTACTTGATTATTAACATAGCTAAGTCCACGTGTAGACCCCCCGTAGAGGATGTCAATAGTCTTACCATACCCAATTAGTTCATTAAATGCTCCATTACTATTAGGAGTAATTTTACTAACTAAACGTTTAAAACTAAATACTCTACCAGCTAAAACTTTGTGTCCATCTTTAGTAATAAATACATTACCTTTTCCATCTTTATGATATTGATTATAAAAATGTTCAGGTTTATTATTATAAGTATCACTAAATTCAAAATCTCCATTAGTTAAAATAGGATTACCATTAGCATTAGTTTTAAACATTACATTAACAGCTTGAGCCATATTAGTAAGTTCTTGAATAACTATATTATAATACTGTTTAAATAATGGATGTTCTTTATTTATAATTTTAGTTCCATCTTCTAGTTGACTACGTAATCCAGCAAGACTATATCTAGGAGCAGTAATAGTAAAGTTTTTAGGAGCATCACTAGGTATGGGAAGTAAATAATTAGCAGTAGGAGTTTCAGAATTATTAATATCAGTCATAAATAATCCCATAGCAGTAATTAAATAATCACCATCACTCATACTACGATATAAGTCATTATTGTTATTATCTAATTCGCTAATACCATTAAGAAGAGAAGTTTTAAACATACTACGAGCATATTCGGTAAGTTTAGGAGTTCCATTTCCAACTCTTCTAAATAATCCATAATTAATTATATTACCATTACTATCTCTATGTTCAAGAAGTAAATTACTATAATCATATTGATGACTAGCAAACTTTTGTTTAGCATAAGCTTCAGCCATAGCATTTTGTTCTTCAACAGTAGATTTGTCATCATTAATTATTTTAGCAATATTAGTAATAAAACTTCTATTAATAACATCAGAACTTAAATTACCTTCGGGATTACGAGAATTAAGTTCAACAGGAATATAAATAATATTTTTAAAAACATCAGCCATTTGATATATAATAGAAGTATCACCTCTATTAATGAAACTATCAGGCATTTTAGTTCTTTTATCTTTTTTAAGTGCTTCTACATATTTATTATAGTTTTCAACTGTACGATTAATAACATTAGCAAAATTGATAAGATTATTAGCCATAGCAACACGACCAATCTTAACAATAGCTAAATTAAAACTAGCTTGATTAATATCAGGAAATATTTCTTTAAAAGCATCATATAAATAAAGATTAGCATGAGGAGTATTTTTATATCTATCATATATACGAAACTTTTCACGAGCAGCAGGAACACGATTAGTAATAATATTATTCTTAACATTATTATAAAAAGTATTCTGTAAAATAGTACGTGAATCAGTATTAGGATTAGTTACACGAGCACGAACATAACTATTACCATTAGAATCAGTTTGAATATAAGTTTCAATTTTAGATATAATAGGTTTATTAAACACCATCATATATTTATTAGCAAATACTTTATTTTTACTAAGTAAATCATATAATTGAATTAAACATTCACAATTTGGAATAGTTTCAGATATACGTTTAAGACTAGCTATAAAATTATCTACATTACTAGTATCAGCACTAGCATATAATATTTTAGATAAGTAATTAACATCAGAAAAAGTAACAACTCCTAATTCATTATTAGTATCAAAAGGATAACTTCCATTATCAAGTTGAGAAGCAGCAGTAAGTTTAGGTAAACTTGCAAGATGATATTTAATAATTTCTTCTACGTGTTTATTAAAATCTTTAACTTCACCAATACTTAAATTCCAAAGTTGAGTCATTAAATCAATACCATCATCTATACTATTTTCATCACCTTCAGTAGAAGTTTCATCAAGATAACCGCCTAATTCTTCATAATCAGTAGTTTGATATAATTCATCTCGTTTAATAAGTTTAGCAACATTTTTATTATTAAAAAGAGCTTCATTAAATTCAGTATTAGTTAAAGAACGAAGTAATGCTCCATAATTAAAATCTTGAGCATTACCATATTTACGAAGAAATGCTCCAAGACCATTAATTTTAATAGCAGGATTTGGATTATTAATAAAACTATTAAGTTCGTTATTTCTAGCTTCATCACTTCCGGCTAATTTCTTAGCACGTTTAAGTCCAGCATTAATAACAGTTTCATTAGTACGTTTTTTAATTTCATTAAAATTTAATGGAGCACCATTATATAGAAAATTAAAACTAAGTTTGTTCATAATATCAGCCATATAAGTAATAGCTGTATCTCTAGCTTTAATTGTACTAAACAAACCACGTTCTTCTTTTTCAGCAACAGAAGCTATATCATCCATATTACGGAGTTTAATAGCTCTAGCTTCAAGAAGAGCATTATAAGCTTGTCTTCCAGAAGTTTTAACATTAATACTTTTATCAGCTACAATCTTCTTAAAGATTGGGTCTTCAACCATAGCTATAAGACTATAATAATCTGCATTATTAGAACCATGTTCTTTAATAATAACATTATTAAGATTATTATATCCTACAAGTTTAATATTTCCACAACTCATAAGTTTATATTTAAGTTTAAATTCATTAATAGTAATACCTCTATGACTAATGTAGAGTAAAATTTAATTACATCGTCATAGAGGTGATTTCCTTTCGTTTTAAGCGACTTTTATATTTGCTCGATTAATTCTACATACAGCTAAAACTGATGCGTCCTGTGTCAAGCAAAGTGGCAAATTCGGACTGTTGCGCTATTGGCAAACGGCTAGTCAATTCAGCCATATTCAGCACTATATCATCATCAACACTACTAAACATATCAAGTCCATCATTAAGACTATCATTATTATAATTATAATCTTGACTGTTATCTTCATTAGGATTTTCAGTTTGTTCTGTACTAACAGTTTCTTCTTCAAACTGAAAAGTTCCTTGAATAGCCTCTTGATTACTTTCTTTAGGCATTTTCTTAATAGCTTTATAAGCATCTCTAGCAGCAGCTAATAAACTATCTTCATTAATCTTAATACCTAACATATCAGCAATAACTTCAAGAAGTCTACTAAATAAAGTCTTACGTTTATTAACTTTTCTATTATCATATTTAATTTCATTAAGTGCAGTCATAAGAGCATTACTAGTAATACTTTCAACTAGAAATTCTTCAAGAGCTTCACTTGTATTAAAGTTCTCAAATAAGTAAGGTTTAAGTCTTTCTTTAGTAGAATCATCTTGAGTATCAAGCCAAGCTTTAAATTTATCATATATAGGTTTAACTAAAGCAAGAGCTTGTTCAGTATTATATTTAGTATAAAGTTGTCTATGTAAACTTTCATGAAGTATAATATTAACAACTCTATAAACTCTTTGACCGGCAATAGCAGAACTATTAAGTTCAATAGTATCTGTATCACGATGATAAACAGCATTAACTTGATTACCATTATTATCAGTAATACTATTTACAACTTGAATATTTTTAGGTAAAATACCAATCTTTTGAAGAGAATCAATATAATCAATAGCAGTTTGGTCATTAGCAAAATACTTTTTAAGTCCACGAGTTAAATTCTTAGCAGTTATAGCAGATTCAAAAGCATTAAAATTAATAGCATTAAGAGTATCATCTAACATGAACTCTGATAGCTGTTCAGGTATTGCTCCATCCTCTACGGGGGGTCTACCCTCAAGTTCATAAGTAATATCGAGTTTAGAATGAATATCTATTTGCCAATTACCAGCAGTTTCATTAGTATTAGTATTAGCTAATTTAGTTCTAACTAAACCATTACTAATAATAAAATCTTGATAACTATTATAACTATAAGTTTTACCATCAATATTTATAATAGTTTTATCATTTTCACGATAAATATATTTATTAGTTTTATCATTAGTTTTTGTACTATCATTAATAAAATCTTTACTAACAGCAAATTGAGCATAGTTAAACATTTCATCAATAACAGGACGAAGAGCATTATCTAGTTCATCAATAGTACTGGCATTAATTCCATAACTTTTACCTATTTTAAAAGCACTATTAACAACATAAGGAGAATTAATAATAATATTACGTTTATAATTACCAGCATCAGAATTAATAGTAAAAGCATAATCCTTACCATTAAAATGTGCACCTTTAACATAAAAGCCTATATTAGTAGGATTAATACTAATTTGAAGTCCAGTATTTCTATCTCCGTTAATAAGTTTATTATTTCCAAATATATCTCCAAGATTTTGTTTAAGTTCACCAAAACTTATTTTACCACTAATATAATTTCTACAAAGATTATTAACTTCATTTTTAATAGAATTAATAATACGTCGAGCATCACCTTTAAGTAGATTACTATTTAATGGAACTTGTTTACAAAAAGCATATAGAGAAGTACCATCACTACTTGGAATACTAATAACAGGCATACCATTAGTAGTAAGATTTTCAATAATAGTAGGTTTACTTTCTCCATTAAGATATACTTGACCTTGTACAACTACACCAAGTTTATTAACATCTTCATTATAATTAACTACTGTTTCTTGTACATCATTCCATTCGCCATTAGCATCATCAATAGTATTAAGAACTCCATATTTAACATTAACAGCTCTAATCTTACCTTTAAAATCACCTTTTACTATTGTAATAGCTTGGTCATAACTATTAAGAAGATTATTAAACCAACGATTAATACTAGCTTCATGACTATTCTCATAAGGTTGATTAAATATATATTTAGTAAGATTAACAAGATGTCCAGCTAAATCAAAACTTGCAACAGGAGTAGTAAAATCTCTAACTATATCAGGATATTTAGTTTCAAATTCTTTAAATAGATTAACAAGTTCTTCTTGTGTAACTTCATCCTTAACGGCAAGTTCGTATAAATGACCAATAAATTCTTCGTCAAATCTATCACCATCAAGAATACTAATTAAAGCGTCTTTAAGTGGAGAAACAACTTGACCATTTTCAGCATGAATATTATATTTCCAACCTTGATTAACCATATCATAATTACCAAACTTATCAATATTTGGAACTCCTATATAACCAATAATTGTACCATTAGCAAGTATATTAATGCGTCTAAGCTTATTATCATATTCAGTTTCTAGATAATCACCTTGTTTAATAGAAGTAAATGCTTTAACATTTTCATTCTCTACTATATACTTAAGATTAACATTATTAGTATGTTCAACTTGAAGTCTTTCAAGACGTTCTTTAGCAATACCATCAACATATTGAACAAATTGTCTAGCATTAAGTTTTTTAATAGTTGATTCATCAGTAGCACGATATTTACCTTGATTATTAGTGCTGGCGTAAAGATAGTTTTTTATTTGATTAAACAAGTAATTTTTAATAATTTTATTACCTGTAATACTATCTATATATTCAACTAATTGACCAATACTAAGATAGACTTTACCATTAACAATTTTACCTCTAGTATTACCTTCACTATCAACACTATTAGCAAAATCATTCATAACAGCTTCTATATTGCGTTCATTACCTGTAACAGTGGCATAAGTAGCATTAAGTAATAAACGTCTAGTGCTATCATCTTGAACAGAACTATATAAACTACCACCTGTAAGACCATCAATAATATTATTAACTATATCGCTAGCTTCTGTTTGTTCAAATCCAGCTTGACTAAGTTTATCAATAATAGATTGTCTAGCATTAAGTAAATCACTACTAGTAGATTCATGTCCTAAAGAATCTTCTAAATCAGCTATACTTTCATAAACTAAATCAGTACCTATTTGACCACGTTCGAAATCATCATCTGGAAGAGTATTATTAACTTCAGGTTTAGGAGTACTAATAGGCTCTTGAGAAACTGGTTGTTCAGTTTGAGATTGAGGTTGTTCAGTATTAGTAGGCTCACTAGGAACCGCTTCGCTTCGCTCCGCTATACTCCCCGTGGGGGATGGAGATGAGTTAGTATCATCTACATCAGTTTCATTAACTTCATTAACATCAGAATTAACAGGAGCAACTTCTTCCTCTTTAGGAGCATTATTAACATCATTTTCAATCTCTGCAATTTCAGCTAATTGTTCTAATGTAGTTTTAAGATGTTCATTACCTTTAGAACTTAAATCAAGTGCAGCATAAGCATCTCGAATAGTTTTATCTATATTAGGTTTATTACCATTATTAGCATCTTTAATAACAGAATTAACATAATCTTTACCATATTGTTTATAAGCATTACGTAAATCATCCATAGCTTTATTAACAATCTTTTTACGACTATTATCAAAGAAGTTATTAAGATAAGTTATACGAGATTTAATATTATCATCAGATAGATTAAGTTGATTTTTATTAACTTCAACATTAATCTCAGCATTAACAACTTCTGCTAAATCTTTAAATACTTCATTATATTGTTTTTGAAGTTGAATAGCTGATTGAACATCATTTTTATTTTCAATATCAATAGGAGTATAAAGTTTATTAATAGCATCTAGTCGTTCATTTAATTGAGCAACACGTTCTTGTTTAACAGAATTATTAATTGCAGCATTATCTTGAATAGTTTTAATATCTCTTTGAATACTATTAATAATATGTTGATAAATACCATTCTTAGCAGAATTAATATCAACATCTTCAATATGATTATTTGTAATATCTTGGTTTAAAACATCATTAGCCCAATTAAGAAGATTATTATAATTTTCTTGACGATTACGAGCATGAACCATTTGGGTAGCTATAATACGACCAACTTCAAATCCGCCACCAAGTCTATTAACTTTATTTAAAGTAGTATTATATTCATTTTTAAGATTATTAATTTCAGTTTTAAATCTATTAATAAGTTCATTACTATCTTGTTGTTGTAATCCAAGTTTATTAGTAATACTATCATTAAATTCTTTACTATTAATAGAACTTTCAAGAAGTCCTAAATTACCAGTGTTCATAGAATTAATAATAATATTATCCATATATTCTTTTTCAGCTATACTACGAAGTTCTTCTTCAGTACCAGTAATAATATCTGGATTAACCTGTTGACCATTTTCATCAGTAATAGTTATAAATGGATTTTTACCATTAGCAATACTATTAAGTCTTTCTTGATATGCTTGAAAAGTAGCAGTACGACCAAGAATTTCATTTTCTCTTTGTTTTTCAGCAGAAGTCCAATCTTTATCAAGTCGCTTATTAATAAATTCTCCAGCTTTATTCATAACTCCACTAAAAACTACACCTCCAAGAGCACCCCAAAATGCTTGTTCCCATAACATAGGGTCTTGAAGATAATCTTTAATAGTTTGTTGAGGAATATCTTTATCAAATACTTTTTTACCATTATATAAACCATCTTGACTAGCTATATAATTAATAGCTTCTTCAACTCCTTCTGTCCATTCAGCTCTTACGCCATGTAGAATATCATCACCTATATCTTTTAATGTACTAGTAATTGCTTGTTTAGTAGTTTTATTACTTAAAGCATTAGTAATTGCAGCGGCATCATCTATATTACTATTAAACGCAGTATTTAAATTCCTAAGTCTAGCACTACTAGTATTACCACTTAAAGCATTTTTCCATAAGTTTTTTAAACTATAAACTTGCCATACATCAAAAAGAACATTAGCCCAATCTTCTGCAAAAGTAATATCAGCACTATTTTTAGCAATATCTTTAGCTACTTCTTCATCAGACATATCTTTATATTTAGGATTATTATTATAAAACTCTTCTCTTTGTTTATCATTCATATTAGCAAGTTGAGTTTTAGAATAATCTTCAATATCATTATAAGTTTGTCTAGCTTCTTGATAATTTTCAAGATAACGAGAAGGAACTCCAATAGCAGTAGCTTCTGCTATTCTACCAGTAATGGCTCTACTCTTTTGAGTCATATTAATAGCATTAGCCATTTTATTAGCTAATTTATTAAACTTTATGCCTTTACCTAATAAAGAAACACCTTTAGCAAGACCGGTACTAGGAACCATAAGAGTTAAAGAACTAGCTATACTAGGAGCATTGCTAGCCCACCAAGCAAAATCTCCAATATCAAATGCAGCATTAGGATTTTCTCGATATATAGCTAATCTTTCATTAATAGATTCTTTTAAAGATTCAAGTCCAGAACTTATTTCAGATTGATAATCATTAGGACTATCACTAATCATATTATAGAAAGCATCAGCTAAATCTGCAAAACCAATAGCTGTACCAACAGTAATCTCATTACCAATTTGCCCAATCATTCTTAATCCTTGTTCCCAATTACTTTGATTAACAGCACGTTCTTTATCAAGTTTTTCTGGGTCATCAACAGGATTAACATAAACATCATAAGGAGCATATTTATCTATATCATATTGATTAAGATTATATGATTGCCCAGCAATACGACTAAATAAATGACCACGACCCCGGTCACTAATAGAAGTGCCGGGGTTGTAATCAACTAAAGTAGGAGGCTGTATAGCCCCCTTTTTAGTTTTAGGATTATATTCAGGATTAGGTGTTTTATTACCACCTTGTAGAAACTTTAATACATCCATATTAATATAGATTATTAGTTAATTCATCGTAGTAATATTGAATAACATAAGGGTCTGAACTACCACTAAGTTGAGCAAGTTTAGTAGCAACATTTTGTTGAATAGCTTTAACAGCATTTTCATCTACTGCCATACCAGCTTTAACAGCAGTTACAGTTTGTTCCCATTGAGATAAATTATCTACAATATCAACAGCATTTTCTTTACTTACTAAACCAATAGTTTGATTATTAGTAGAATTAATTAAATTAAAACCTCCACCATTGGGTACTAATTTAAATTTATCAATTCCAGTAAATGCAGCATTATTAGTAAGAGAAATAGGTCTATTAGCATTATAATAATTTTCTACTTTACCAGCAGCTCTCCAACTAGTATCTTGATTCCAAGATTGAATAATAGAACTATCAATAGCACCACTACCTACAAGTAAAGTAATAGGTTCTCTTTTAAGTTTACCTTCTGTATCATAGTAACCTGCAATATTAATTTGAACTCCAACATCACCAGTTTTTGGGTCACGAACAATAGTAGGAGTAATCTCATTTTCTTTAGCACTTCTAAGATAAGCTGTATAAGCTTTTCTATCTTCAGAAGTCATAGGTTCAAATATTCCATTTTCACTAGTAATATAAGCTTCACCTTGAGTTAAATCAATACCACTACGAATAGCCATCATAGCTTGTTCTTCTTTATTCTTCTTATAAGCAGAAAGTTTACTAGCTTCTTCAGGATTAGCATTCATCATAAAATTAATTTCAGCTAATTCAGGAGTTAAAGCACTAATACCAATAGTAGAAGAAGTTATTTTGCCACCATCAAGAACAGCATCATTTTTAGATTTAAGAAAATCAACATAATTAACTAAACCAATATAAGGTTCTTTATTACCTGTTGGTAATCCAGCATGATGTTCTTCACCATTAGAATCAACTCTAACAAACTTATCACCATAACCAAAGAATCTAGTTTTAGCAGAATTAAGAAAAGCATTTAAAGGATTTCTAGTATCTTCAGCTTCTTTAACAGCTTTACCAAAACTATAAATAGATTTATGATAATCTTTAGGTAATTCAGCATATCTATAACCATTGCCATCAGAACCAAATCTTATTCCAAGACTAGCAGCTTTTTTCTCTCCACCAAGAGCATTAATAAACGAATTATAAACATCATCGTTATTAAAATATTGTCTAATAGAACTACTATCTCCAAATATCTGATTAACATATTTACTATATGTATAAGAATATTTATTAGAAGGTAAATCACTTAAACTAATAATAGAATTATATGTATCAAACCCGTCGATACTATCTTGAGATTTACCAACTTTAAGACTATTAATATATTCTTGATTATCAATAATATCATTAAGATAACTAAGAGCATAGGCTCTATCAGATGGATTAGTAATATTAGTCATGATGCTAGTTCTAATATCATCTGGATTAGCAGTGCTTAAATTAATATTAATATCAGGATTATATTTATTAAGTAATCCAGCTATTGATTGTCTATTACTAGTAATTTCAGCTTGAGCCTGAGCAGGCATAAAATTATCAATACGAACAGGAGTACCTTTATAAGTTAGATTATCAATAGCTTGTTTTCTTTGAGTTGCACTTCCTAGTCCAGCTTGTTTAGCTAAAGCTAATTGAGCTTTCCATGCTTCACCATAAGTAGTATTACTACTTTGATTATAAAAAGTTGCAGCATTATAGAAAGGGTCAATACGTTTAGCAAGATATTGTTCAGGAGTAAGAAGAATACCATTTTTATCTGTTATATCAGGATTACTACCATTTTGGTCATATTTCCATTTAGCAATCTTATAATCTTGTTCAAGACTAGCTTTAGCACCAGGAGTATTTTCAATAACAGCTTTAACAGCTTCAGCAAGTTTAGCTTTACTTAATCTTTGCCAATCACCTTTAGTATGAGAATAAATCTCTCCTGTAACAGATTTAGTAATATCATCAGTAACTTTACCGTTAGCATCAAGCCATCTTGTTTGACTACCACCACCTTGTTCTTTAGCAGCCCATTGAAGTGCTTGATTAAGTATTTGGTTCATAGGAATTTCAGAAACTTCTTTATCAATAGGAGTCCATTTACTTCCACCAATAACATTACCATTCTTATCAGTTATATCTTGATAATTATATTTATTAACAGTACGATAATAATTCTTATAATCTTCTGATAAATCAGTACGTTTATCAAGATTATCCATATATGCTTTATAATCTTGTTGAGCACGTAAACGACCAATCATTCCGGGACTTGAAGTTATATCTCCATAAGTTCCAACTATATCATCAAGACTAGAATACGCATTACCATATTGCATATTTTCGGTAAGAGCATTACGAACTTTATTAAGTTGTTCTTGACGCCAAGCATCTTCAGCTTCATTTAAATCTAATTGAGCAAGTTGAGCATCAATCTGAGATTTAGTTTGAATAGCTTGTTGATGTCCTTGTTCAAGAGTATTATAAGTTCTAGCTAAGACATTTAAGTCAATAGGATTAACTTGTTGTCTAAAAGTAGGAGTATAAAAGTTTATCGGCATGATTGTTTTCCTCCAAGTTTTCTACGTTTACGAATAATAAATTCATCATAATCAACTCCAGCATCCCGCATAATTCTATCATCTACATTAGGAGCAGATGCTCTCATCGCACCAATAGTATTATTTAAAGCTTTACGATTTTCATATCTACTAATCATATCTTGAATACCAGCATTAATACCACTAAATAAATTATTAATATTAGTTACTTTAGCTTCTCTAATACCATTATCAAATGCTGCTTTTCTATCTATATATTGATTGTATTGTTGAGCATTAAATTGACGAACACTTTGCTGATTACGTCTATCTTGATTAATAAGATTAGTTTCTATATTTTCTTTATTACCATAAAGTTCATTAGCAGCTTGACCAGCAGCATTACGAACTCGTTGTTTACGAGCTAAACTTACACGACTACTAGCAGTATTAGAATCAATATCACGATAAGCTTCAAATTTATTTTCTCTAATTCTATCAAGTTGAGGATTAATATTATATTTAGTTTTAAGTTTATTAGCACTAATAAGAGTAGGTTGACCAGGACCTCTCATTTTATTAATAGCTCTTCTACTAGCAAAATAGCTAGCTAAACTACCAGCTACATTACTACCTAATCCAATCCAATCAGCAGTAGTAAAATTTTTAAATTTACCTTGACCTTTACCATCAGAAGATGTAGTTCCTTTAGCAGGTGTACTAGTAGGAACAGGCAAAGTAGTTGGAATATTAGCTTCTACTTTAGGTAGATTGCGATTATAAACAGCAGTAGGAGGTGTTTTAGTAGAAGTAGATTGAGTTGATTGACTTGACTTACTACGTCCTCCACGGGGGGTCTTCCCGCTAGATTTAGTTTTAGATAAACTTGGAATATTAGTATTATTTGTACTAATACCTCTATTATTTCCATGACTCCAACCGGCTCTAACTAAACCACTAGTAATTCCAGCACCATCTTCAAATAAAGGAAGTCTACGTTCTGCATAATATTGAGGACGACGATTACCATTATCAATATTAGATTTATTAGTATTAGTATTTACATTATTATTTGTAATACTATTTTTAGACCATCTTCCATTTCTAAAAGTATAATCACTACCAACAATAGTTTCTCCTCTAGCAGATTTATTAATAGGATAAGCAGAAGTTCTATTAATAGTTCTATTAGTTATAGGAACATAAGCTCCAATTTTTTCATCATATTCCCAAGTTCTTCCATGGCGATTAATACGTTTTCCGCCAACAGCAAATTTATCGCGTAGACCCCCCGTAGAGGATGGAGAATGAATTAATCCATTCTTAACATTACCATTAATACTAACAACTAATCCAACATTACCTTTCTTTCTAAGTTCTGGATATTTATTATAAACTTTAGCTTTAACATCATTTCTACCATGTAATCCAGCTAATCTTAAAGCGTCAACAGCATCTGCTTTTGTAGGAATAGGATAACTTCTATGTCCACCAGCAAAATCTTTTTTAGCTATACTAGGATAAGGTTTCTTTTTAGAACCATAATCTTTATCTCTACTTAATCCACCCATAGCTTTTTTATTTTCATTTATATTATTTTTATTTATATAATCAATAGTTCTAGGAAGATTACTACCATGTTTACCAATAGTTGTTCTATAAACTTCTTTAATTCCTTGATTAATCCAAGTATTATCAATTTTATTAGCTAAATCATAAATCTTTTGTCTACCTAAATTAATAAAATTAGTAGCAGTTCTACCTATTCTAGAAGCTTTAGTTAAACCTTTAATAAATTTATAATTTCTATTACCAGCTATTGTAGGATAACCACCAATAATTATCGAACCACTTTCAGCGATTTGTCTTTTGTATTCATTAGGTGCTTGATAAATTTTGCCACCTTCTTTATATTTAGTTCCATCATCATTAATTCTATTTCTATCTTTAAAATCTTCTTGAGCTTTAAATACTTTATTAGGGTTAGCTCCACCCATAACTAATTGAGCAGGACTAGCACCGTTAAGAATAGGTTGTGCAGAATAAACTTTAAGTTCATTTCCATTAGTTTCAACAACTTCACCACCTTCTACTTCAATACCAGTTTTATCACTAGGACCAATATCAATACCACCTTGACTATGTTTTCTTCCATTCATATAAAAGAAATTATTACCAAGAGGTTGAGCAATACCACCAGCAACTACATTTGGTATTTTACCACCAACAGCATATTGCTTTTGAGGAAGCTTTTTTCCATTACTTCTAGTAGTTTGAATAATATTAAATGGAAATGTTGGTCCAAGTTCATCATCACTAGGTAGAGATTCTTTATTAAAATCTTTAACATAATTAATAAGTCTACCAGCAGTATTATTCATTAATTTTTCTCTATTATCTTTAGATACTAAATTGTTTATACCATTATAGAGAAATTCATTACCGAGTCTTATTAAACCAGTAGATTTAGCAACTTTATCATAAGCTCCACCGAGTGGAGGAATACCATTTTGAATAAATCTTCCATTACGAGTAACATTACCTCTAAATGTACTAGGTAAATTACTTATATGAATAACTTTATCTTTTCTAGGCATTTTATATAATATAATGAGAAATTGTAATTTGATTGATTTTAAGGCTCTCTGCTGAACGATAGCCTATCAGTCGATTAATAGTTCATACCTATATATAATAATTCAACAGAGAGCAAAAGACTAGCGTTTATGACCGCCACAGCGATATACATTTAGCCTATCTCGATATACTGATTGAGGCATAACAGGTTGTTGAACAGTACCATTAGTAATCCATTCAGGACGTTCAAGACCAGTTTTAGGAGCACTATAACTAGCTTGGTCAGCTTGTTTAACTTGAATTGGTTGTTGTCCTTTACTTCCAAACATACCACCAATTAAACTTCCAGCAGCACCAATAGCAGCACCAATCCATGCTTTTCTACGTCCACCACATTTATATTTATTAATAAAACTAGAACGTTGATACATAGTCATTGGATTAGTCATTTTATCAGAAGTAATATTAAGTTGTTGTTGACCAGCTTGAAGTTGTTTACGTTGTTCAGCTTCTTGAGCAATACGTTTATTTTCATTAATTTGTTGATTAGCAGAAATACCTTGACCTATTGCAGTACCTAATTCACCAAGTCCTTGAACTCCTGTAATAGAACTAGCAAGATTACCTAAACCTGGAAGAGCATCAGCAAATTCAGTACCGAAACCAGCTTTACGTCTAACTCTACCACCACATTTAAGAGTAAGTTTATCATTATATTGACCAACATAATCTTGATTAGCATAAGCACTAGTTAAAGCTTGAGCATTTTGTAAAGCATCTTTATGGTCTTGTGCAGCTTGAGCTTCAGCTTGGGCTTTTTCTTGAGCTTTCTTTTGTTTATTACCTTTAATTATACCACCAGCAATACTAGCAGCTGCACCAATAATAGCACCAATAAAAGCTTTTTGTCTTTGTCTATCTCTATACTGTATCATAATTTTCTAAATTGAGTTTGAGCACATTCAAGACTTTCAAATTCAATGCGCTTATTATCTGAATTATTAAATATGAAACGAACTACAAAATAATTACCATATACTCTACGAAGTTTATCACTTACTGTATTAGGATGTTCTTTAATTGCATTACGGAAATAATTAAAGTTATATTGAGTAAGTTCATACCAAGGTTTTTTATACTTATTAAATTCATTAAGTTTATCAATATTCTTCCGCGCCGGACTGCCATTAACTTCGTTACTGTATGGAAATTCTGGCATGACAATATACCTATCATCTGCTCCTGCCGTAGAAGCAATGCTCTTTAAATCTCTTATTATGTAATT
>SKEO01001395.1_pt1 | contig 19516 bp, 18 predicted proteins | sample 4826801 | NCBI WGS metagenome assembly SKEO01 (sample SAMN11008807, study PRJNA524170) | human gut metagenome | biome: Human fecal sample; material: Feces; isolation source: fecal sample from pouch patient p3 | host: Homo sapiens | place: Israel: Tel-Aviv | collected 2016-02-25 | reverse complement strand
TAATATCTCATATAATAACTAAGGAAGTGATGTAATGAATGATTCAAAAATGCAAATATTCGCAACAAGATTAAAAGAGCTCCGCACTGATAATGGTATGACTCAAAAAGAATTTGCACAGAAAATAGGTGTTACACCTGCCGCTTTGTCTGCATATGAAAACAATCAAAAAAACCCTTCCGTTGCTGTCATTCAACGAATAGGGGAAAATTTCGACGTTTCTTTAACCTGGTTGTGTGGAGTCACAGAACGAAAATCTGTCAACAAGGTTTTTTCTACCTATACAGATATAATAGATATGTTTTTTGATATTATGGGAATTGGTAAGTTGCATATATACCCAGAAACCCAGCAAGTAATAGACGTAGACAATAATTCCGTTGAAATGTGGGGCGTTATGTTCTCCGATCCACATTTAAATAATTTTTTGAAAGACTGGCATCGCATGAGAAATTTAGTTATTTCAGGTACTATAGACCGGGAACTTTATCAAATATGGATTGAACGGGAAATAAAAAAATATGATTTCCCTATTATTCCACAAGATTTTGAGGGAACGACTATGGAACACGCCGCCCCACCCGATCGGGACGAACCGGAAGCCCTGAACGCTGCCAATGACCGAGGGGCAACACCGGAAGAAAAGAAAAACGCTGATGATATTATGCACAATCCGGATGAATGGGAATAGCTGATCTACTTTCTTCCAAAAACGGAAAAAAGTTGACGGGACAAAACACCCTATCAACTGCGTATCGATTCCGGATCAGGCTGGCATAGTAAAACACGATGCCAGGTATTCGTCATTGGTGAAGAAAACCACTTTTACTCAAAAATGAGTAAAACCGCTTCCCAGATTTGGGAAGCAAATCTTATGCGTGCGTATCGTGTCAACAAAAATGAGGTCGCAAAACTCGACCCCATGCAATAACAAACTACACGCTCATTATTTTCATGGAAAAAATGTGGATTGGAAATGGTGTATCAAAAATGTTCCACCGTTTCGCCGGCGAAAAAAGGCAACAAAAAAGCCCCAACCACGAGGAATAAGGGTTGAAGCTTCTTTGATTTACTTCTCTTATGCACTATACAGGCACGGCTATAAGCCGCTTCATTTTTTTGGCATCTATAGTTTACTATAACTCCATAGTTACGTCAACTAATTGCTAGTGTATGAACCTTTTTCCCTATGGATCAGACCGGCAGCAGTTGAAAAACACCGGAAAATGTCTTAAACTTCACTCACGCACCGCCACGCAAAGAGGAAGGAAGATGTTTTTATGTGGGTAGAGAAAACCAAAACAGGAAAGTACAAGTACACGGAGCGTTACACTGACTACATGACCGGGAAAATACGGCGTGTAAGCGTGACCATGGAGAAGAACAACCCCAGCACAAAGAAGCTTGCACGGCAGGCACTGCTGCGGATCATTGAAGAAAGACAGAACGAAGAACCGGAAGAAGTACAGCCGCTTACCCTCTGGCAGCTTGTGGAGCATTACAGAGCGTATCAGAAACAAAGTGTTAAGGAATCCACTTACCGCCGGAACTTCTACCAGTGCAAGGCACTGCTGGAGATCTTAGGGGCTGATGTGCTCGTTGAGAACCTGACCGCCAACTATATCAAAGAGCGGTTCTTGCAGACAGGGGAGGCTTTCAGCACACTGAATGAACGCAGAATAAGGCTCATTGCCCTGCTTAACTGGGGATATGAAAACGATTATATTACAGACGTTGCCTATCTCCGCAAGTTCAAACCGTTCAAGGATGCCACACACCGGGAAAAGATCCAGGATAAATACTTGGAATCTAAAGAGCTTACAACGCTGATCCGGGGTATTGAGATTAAAAAATGGCAGCAGCTTACCCGGTTTCTTGTTCTGTCCGGTCTCCGGATCGGTGAGGCTCTGGCTCTGACTGCTGCCGATCTGGATATGTATAACAAAGTCATTCATGTGAATAAGACTTATGATGCAAATAACAGAAGCGTGGGGACTCCAAAGACACTGTGCTCTATCCGGGATGTGTATATACAACCGGAGCTTGAGCCGATCTGCAGGGACTTGCTTTTGACTGCCAAGCTTGAAAGCATGGCGTATGGTGTCCGTACTCCGCTCTTGTTCTTTAACCGGAACGGCAACCATATAAACCCATTCAGTTACAATAAGTATCTGCGTGAACGATCTGAGAAGCTTATAGGGCGGCGGATCACTGCACACACACTCAGGCACACGCACGCATCTATGCTGCTTGCTTCCGGTGTGAACATTGAGACCATAGCACGGCGGCTCGGACATGAGAACAGCAAAGTTACCAGGGAAATTTATTTGCACGTGACGGAGAAGCTGACAGAGCGTGATAACGACCAGATCAGGCAGGCAAAAATCATCTGATTTTGAAGGGGCAGAAAAGGGGCAGGATTTTGCCGTTCTGTTCCGGCACAGAAAAACAAAAAACGACTGAAAACCTTGATTTTACAGGGTTTTTCAGTCGTTTTCCTATATATGCATATTGCAAAAAATGCCGCAGACCGGAATCGAACCGGTTAAAGTGCATTTATTACAAATGCAGTGTTTTTGAGACTTTGCGTAAAAAGCCGATAAACACTACATTTTATATATAAGTAAGTTGTACTAAAAGACACGTTTTTCACAATAATATAAAACTATGCAACACGAAATGCAACACGAATTTTAATTCCTTATACCCGCGTCACTTTCTTCAGATACACCCAGCCCGAGCCATTTTTCAGCCTGCCAAAACCGTTCTTCTCCTCGATAATCGCATAAGTTCCAGCTGGACACATCTGCACACGGCTGTAGGTTTTTCCCGGTCCCGTTCTGATCGGGACGTTGCTGCTTTTCGACTGCACCTTGTATGGCAGTTTGACAGATGCATAAACTTTCTTTCCAGCATCATTGTAGACATGATAACCGGCATGCTGATCCGCACACTGCTTGGCTTTCTTGAGCGTCTGAAACGCTCCGATCTGGCTGCTGGCGTTCTTCCAGGTCTTGCGGACACGGTACCATGGTTTCGTGGTTGCCGGAAGAATGTCGCCGGATCCGGCAATTTTTTTCTTGAACTCATTCCACGTCCAACTGGTCTTATAGTGGTTGTTGTGCACATACGGTGCCGGGCATACCTTGTTGACGATATCATAATGCCGCAGGACATGGTCTGCAGCGATTCCAAGCTGCCCCATCAGATGCTTGACCAGCCATACACAGGCCTCCTGCGTCTCTTTCGTAAAATACCATTTTGGGTCAGATGCAAGTGCAGCGTTGCCGTCACACTTGCAGCACATTTCGATGCTGATCGTGTTGTAGTTGTTGGCCTCCGGGTGTTTCTGGGTGTAATAACCGGCTGTTCCTACCGCCCACGGCACGGCGTCCAGACTGCATCGCTGGTAGATGGTGCCGTCCCAGTAGATGTAAAAATGGGCACCGCATCCATCAGCCGTCAGGTCATGTGCCTGACCGACCACGCCCAGATAATGCACTGCGATGTGCTTTTTCTGATTTCCCCATGCCGGGACTCTGGATGATGATATGGCGTTTGTGATTTTGTAGCTCATAGTTTTACCTGCCTTTCTCAGAGGACGCTCATGCATCCCCTTTTTTCTCTGCTTTCTGTGTTAGTATGTCGATCGCATTGGCAATCACCGCCGGCAGCGGTATGCCCATCAGTCCGGCATTCTCTACGATGCTGATCAGTTCGTTGGCAATAAACCCGATGATCACCGCATCACGGATGTAATCCACACCGATTGCCAGATCCAGCCGGTATGCCACCAGAACAAACAGCAGCGTCATGCATTTCCTGCACAGACCTTTCCAGCCTGTCCGGCTCTCAAGTGTCCCGGATTCCGTTTTCTTGCTGTTGTGGAACACACCGGCTACAATCAGACCGGATATGTAGTCAATTGCCATGAAAATGATTAAAGTTACAAGAGCCTGATCCCAGCCTCCAAAAAAATAAGCAATCGTCCCACCGACTGCTCCTGTAATCGTGCATAACATTTCTTTTTTCATCATCGTCAGTCTTTCCTTTCTTGGTCAGATGTGTTAATATGTATCTAATCAAGAAACAATCTAAGAAGTCTTGTGGGCATTGGTATCGCTCAACACAAGGCTTCTTTTTCGTTTATGGTTTCAAAAATTGCAATAAAAATGGACCCCTACGGTCCTGCTCTGATGACACTTCCTCGATTAATATTCATATGTGTAATCATCCCCATCTCCATTTGCAATCAGCTGCAGACTGCGTTTTTTTGATCGACCACAATATAATAGCTGGTCGATATATAAGAATAGGTCGGATGTCCATACACAGCTCTTGTTGCGATGTAATAGATCCCATTCTGCTGTTTATGATATCATACGAGTGGCATGGTAGTTTACCGTAGCCTCCTTTAGTTAATTAGTTTCCGCTTTCGGTTCTTCTTCCTTATTAACATCCATCAGCTCATTGTACTGTTCCTCTGTAATCCTGCCCGTCGCAAAGAAAATATCAATCTTATTTTTCAAATCATCTGTAAGTCCATTTCTTTCTTTAAGTTTTAATAATGTTCTATATAACATAATCATACCTCCAATTCTGTTAATGCTACTGCATATTCGCTGTTGACATAGGCTTCTGCTGCCTGTGTGTCGATGTCCTGTGCCTTAGCGTCCATATCATAGATGTAGTCACGGTTGTCATTTAATTGTTGTTTTATGTAGTTCCATCCCTCTGCCATGCTAATTGGGTAATTAAATACAGTATAACCGTCTAACTGGTCGGATGTGATTGAGACGTTGGTTACTGGGTAGTTGGTGACAAGTCCCTTAAACGCTTCAATCTCTTCTGGTGTGAGGTCGGTTTCGATGGGTTCTGCAAGCGGATACATTATATCCATTGGATGCTCCACAAGCCATGCATTAATATCATCCGATGTAATGTTTCCGTCATTCTTGTATGGGACAATCCAGAATACATTACTTCGTCCAAACGAAAAACCATTACTCCATGACTGCGAAGAATCTCCCATATTGCTTTTCCATGCATTCTTCATTCCGAGTTCTTGTGTTGATATACTGTTTTTGTATAAAAATACATACCCAAGTGAATACTCTTTTCGTTGATTCTGGATGATCCACTTTGTGTCGCTTGGAACTTTGTCTGTCTGTATCGTTTGAACATACTTCCAACTCTCTATATCCACGTAATCCGCTATATACTGCTGTCCGTCAATGGTTACATTGCCGCCAGATGTTACTGGGATGGCGTTGAGAGTGTAGGGGAGCTGGACGGATTGCTCAGTGTATGGCTCGTAAGGGGTGGCTTCCGAACCTTTTTCGATTTGAATTGTATTGTATATACCAGACGGGGCTGACACTCTAATATATTCTGTACCTGTTATATTAAATGTGTTTATGCTATATTTGTTTCCGCCTGAAGGAAAGATATTTTTTATCCACTTTTTTTCTGCATTATAAAGTCCAATTCTATATGCATAACTGCATTCAATTGCCAAACTAAAATTGCGTGCTATAACAGTAATATCTTTTCCACTTGTTTTTATAAAATCTGTTACGGCGATTTGTGTCTTTAAACCTTTTACTATTGACCCATCATTGCCACTTATATATCCTCCTAGTATTGGATTCCACAGGTTCTTCCCACAAACCTTCACTGTTGGATTCACAACGCTCTTAATCTCAACTGGATTCTCTGGCGTTGGTGTTCCATTCTGTGATGATTTGCCATATATCATCATATCTTGAATCTTGCCATTGTCGGAATCGGCGATGTGCGTTTCACCCTGATTCGATGCGTAAAATTTAGTGATTTTGTTGGATATATCTTCCTTTAGCGAATCAATTTCTGTTGCATTCTTCTGGATCTGATCCGCTGATTCCTGGATTTCTTCTTTTGCCGTCTCAGCTCTTTCTGCCGACTTTTCCGCTGAAATTGCACTTACCTGTGCCGCTTTTGATGCCGCTTCTGCAACTTCCCTATCTGCTGCCGTTCCGCTCTTTGCTTTCTCAGCGGCTTCTTTTGCCTGTACTGCATCGTTCTTTGCGGTTTCGGCTTCTGACCTTGCAGTTTCTGCCGATTCTTTCGCAACATTTGCATTATCAGCATAGCCTGCCACCGTGCTCTGCATGGTTTCTACTGCTGTCTTTGCGGTTTCCGTGGCTGTCTGGGCTTTCTTTGCTTCCGCCTCTGCATTTTCCGCAGCTTTCTGTGCAGCTTCTGCTTTTGCCTGGGCAGCCTCAGCCTCTTCCTTATTCACATCTGCTGCCGCTTTCGCTGCCTCTGCATCCTGCTTCGCTTTTTCTGCTGCGGCTCTGGCTTCTTCCACTGACTTCTTAGCGACCGTTGCATCCGTTGCTGCCCGGACTGCTTCTGATCTGGCGGCTTCTGCTTCTGTTTTGAATGCTTCTGCAACTTTTGCTGCTGTTTCTGCATTTGCTTTTGCTGTTTTTGCTTCATCGGCACTTGCCTGTGCTGATCCGACAGCTGCCTCTGCGGCGTTCTTCGCATCCTCCGCCTGATCTGATGCCGTCTCTGCTGATTTCCTGGCACTCTCCGCTCGATCAGCGGATTCAGCAACTGCCACAATTGCCTGCCGGAACAGTTCCCCTTCTTCCGGTGTGGCATGGGCTTCCGGTTTCGGCCTTGCCCGGACTTTCATGCTGACACGATACTCCGTCTTTCCAGAATCGCCGTTTTCGATGTACACGAACGCATAGATTGTATAATCTTGCGTTGTTCCGCTGCCCTCCAGCAGTGTATCTGGGATAGGTACCTCAGTAACCCCCTCTTGCGTCACACCAATTCTGGTGACTGTTTCGCCGATCCGCTCTGTTGTCGAAAACTGAACCTCGACCGCCGCCGGGAGCTTCACGCCCTGGATCCGCAGTGTCTGTCCATAATCCCACTGCCACAGGTCACTGACTGCCTGGCAGTAATGCTACCCTGCATCTATGATTGCTGTTATCATGTATTTCTCACCTGCTTTCTGTAATTGATTGTTACGAAAATGTCAGCTTCAATGCCGCATGCACACCACATGGTGCATTATTGATTGCGTTAGTTGTGTTCGGCATAGTGGCTGCAACAGAAACCATGTTTCGGTTAATAACGCCACGGTAGGACGATGCCGCTACCAGTGTGGATGCATTCCCGCCATAGACATAATTTCCGTTCTGCCGGATCTGCAGTCCGGTTGCCGATGCTATGCTAACAGAACTGCAGCCGACAATCGGTGTCGATACCGGAATGCAGAACTGCACTTCCTTGCCTGCGGATGTCACATAGCCAGCCGTGAAACATTCAATATTTATGCTGTCGCCCTTGGTCAGGATATTCATGTTTCCGACCACGTACCAGTATGATCCGCTGTAGACCAATTCCAGGACTGTATACTGCTCGATCAGTTCTGCCGGGATATTGCTGTTTTTATAGTAGATCGGTTTAGCTCCGGTAGCATTAACGTTCAGTGTTGGATTTGTGGCCGTGTTGGCGTAGTTGAAACGTACACAGACTCTTGCACCTGCAACCAGCTCAAAACCTGACAGGCTGACCGTTTTTGCCGCTGTTGATGCTGATGTATAGCAGTTTGCATAATTTCCAACTAATGTATTCACGTCTACTGCTATACCGTTGCAATTACAGTATGTCTTTCCGTTACTCGCAACACGCAACCTAGGCGTATTAATATAGCCATTGTTCAGATCTATAAGAAATCCACTGCTTGGAAATGATTCTCCAGAAGAACCGCTATAATTTCCGGATTTTAGTACACCTTTTTGGAATGTACCGAGATTATCACTGATAGCAACTATACCGTCATTTTCCAGATCTTTTGCATCTACAGTCTGTACATTTGACACGGAAAATGGGCTTGGTTCTGTATCAAGATCTTCCACCTGTTCGACTTGAATCCCAGAAACTATAAACAAAGCAGCTTCCATATAACCAAAACCTAATGCTATATATGGAAAATCTTTAACGCACGTGTATTTTATTGTTTTCCTTTCCCATTGCAAACCACAAAAAACATATTCACCTTTCTTAGATGCTAAGATATTTCCATTATACAAATGGCTACGTTCTTTGCTTTCCCATATCAAAAACTCAATTCCTCTGTTTTCTGATTCAGAAAGATAAGGACATCTTATATAAAAAGAAATCAGGTACTTTTTCCCAGGAATTAAGGTTATGAAACCATCATGTTTTTTACTGCTCCCTAAAATAAATCCATTTTTTGATTGCAAGATTTCTGTTGTTTCTCTTCCGTCAAGCCATAGTGCATTGGTCCCGGGAACGTTAGGTGCTTGTGCAAAAAATGATCCTCCACATTCTTTTACTTCTGTTGCTACCTTTACTTGATAGTCTTCAAAATATGAAAGCAATGTACTTCCCGTGATTGTTGCAAAATTATCATATCCAAGATTATATAAATTACTGTTTAATCCAAAAGTTAATTTATCTACGCTGATTGCACCTGCTGCTATCTTATCTGCACTGATTGCACCTGCCTTGATTTTTTCTGCTGTCACGCTGCCTGCTGCCAGTTCGCCTGTGGTAATGGCACCTGTTGCAATTTTATTTGCTGTGATGGTCTTTCCCGCAATTTCATTGGCAGTAATGGCACCTGCCACAATCTTATCTGCAGTTATGCTTCTCTTGGTCAGTACATCACCATCTATCGTATTTACATTCTGAGATACCAGTTCACCTGCATTATTGATTGCATAGATGATCGAATTCTTATCGCCACAGATGATCAGCCTTTCCACCGATAATGTACCGGCAGTGATTTTGTTGGCTGTCAGCTCCACTATTTTCGCATCGGTAATAGATCCGTCTGCAATTTGAGCAGAACCTACAACACCGACACCTATCATTGCGGTTGTAATACTTCCGTTTTTGATATTTGCAAGATCTATCTTTGCATAATTTGCATCTAACGAACCAAGAACCGCATTTACAGCTTCAAGACTTCCGGTTATTACCACCTTGTAATCTGCTAAATTTCCGGAAATACTATCAATTCTGGCATTCGCTGCATCCAGATCTTTTACATTTGCCTTATCTGTTTTTATTATTTTGATTTCTGCCTCATCAGCTGTCAGTCGTCCACTGATATCCACGTTTTCTGCCTGTAGTTGTTTTATATCGGCCTCACCGACATCTAATCTTTTGGCTGTCAGATCTGCAAATTCACCGTAACTTGCACTCATTTTATCGAATGTAGCTTTTGTTGCTTTCAAATCATCGAAGCTTGCCTTCTGTCCTATGATTTCTTTCGCTGCAACCAATTCTATGTTCAGCCGTTCAATCGCCTGTGCTGTTGGTCCTTTACTGCTACTTATGCTCCCGGATTCAATTTCCGTTTTTCCCTGACTTTCAATTTCTGTAATTAATCCACCATCATAATCCATCGACAGCTTCATAATCGGGATCTTAATTTTTCCTCCGTATTTATCGTGAATAGTAACGATATCTCCTATGTCAAGACGTGGATCTCCAAGAAAAGATACCGAAGCAGGCTGAAAAGTAAAATCTTTCAGCTGATTGCAAATTTTATCAAGGACGGGCTGCGTCATAACCGGATTCTCAATCTGTATTCCTACAGTGCCCACGCCGGAAAGTAATGTTGCGGTTGCCGTATCGCACTGGATTCTGCCAAGCTTGAACAGACTTTCGCTTTTTTTTAGATCATCATAATATCTGGATGCAGATATTTCATAATCCGCCTGTTTATACCAACGAAGTTCAATTTCACCATTTCGATTAATGACACAATATTTTCCATAGAACTGTGCAACATATCCCAGTGCATCCTGCATGGTATATCCGTCGAATGGGTTTACATAATTCCCTTGTGTGATTTCATTGCCTTCGTCATCATACGTTGTTTCCGTTTCTTTCCAACGCTTCGGAATTTTGACACCGGACGGGAGATTATCAATGCTGCTTGCAAGCGGTACTCCGGACATGTTGCTAATCTCTTTCAGCACTTCTTTTCCGTCTGCTGGGTATTCCAATTTACTTACATATGCTTTTGAAAACTTCACATACATCCTGTCATATGCACAAAAATTGATAATTCCGTCATCATTATTCACTTTTTCCGGTGTGAATTTTCCAAGGTCACAGTATATATACTCCGTACCGAACAATACGCCAATCTGTAACGTTATTTCTTTACTTTCGAGAGAAATGGTTGTTGCTTCCATTTTGACTTGTACACTGGCTGCCACAGCTCCGCCGATACTGATATGAGCAGAATTGTTCGAGGCAGCATGAAGTGCAAAACTTTTGATACCCTCAAAAATATCTTTCCCCAGAACGACTCTTGCCTTAAATGTTCTGCTGTCCTGCTCTACTGCATTTTTGAATATTTCATTAACTTGAAGCATTTTGTACCTCCCTCCTGATGATTATTTTTCAATCAGGTTTACCGTGACACCTACATACCGTGGCTTCCCCCCGACATAGGTGTATACCGGACACGTAAGATCGCCTGCATACATATTTACTGTAATGTTCTTTCCAGTCTTAGGACTTCGGAAAGTTACATTGAAAAAAGCTGGTTCAACAGCCGCTTCTACTATTGCCATCTGTGCATCTGTAAGCGGCAGGAATTCGATTTCCAATTTCCACTTCAGTCCGATAATATCGCCGGTCATTGTTCCATCTGCTCCACGCCCTGCATTTTTCGACCAGATCTTATTTCGTGAAATTTTCAGACCATTTAACTTCGGTTCCGGCATGGCAACGCCGCCGATCGTGATGGATGCGGCCATTTTTTGTCACCTCATTTCTTCAAAAAGTACCGCCCTTTCGGACGGTACCGGTTAAACCAATATCGGGCATACGCCTGTCGATTTGGTTCTGTGATTGATTTCTTCTACGACTACGTCTGTGACCTTTCGACCGCCAACGTAGATATTGAATGTAGGGGTTTCATTCTGAGACTTTCCGTTCTTTGCTGACTGCATAGAAAACGCTGCCATAACAGCTTTATATACACCCTGTTCAATACCCGCTATAATTTGCTGCTGGTTTGCGACGGTAGTTTTATTTCCCATCTTTCCTACCAATTCAGGACCAGCTTCATTTGCCATGAACATTTCTCCTGTTTTTGGAAATCCACCGCTTGCATACCATTCAACATCCAGTTTTGGTATCTGAAATGTTTTTCCCAGAAATTTATATGGTGATGTGCTGAATTTCAAATGCGGCAATGCAAAATGAGGTATTGATATTTTCCAGTTCACAACCTTATTTACCAGCCAGTCTTTCGCCTGACCTAAAACACCGGAAACCTTGTCCCAAGCACCTACGGCATTTGCTCGGAAAGTAGCTGTTTTGCTTTTAACGCTGTCATACAATGTACGTGCGTTACGTGCTATACCGCTCCAGTCACCCGAAGCTCTTGCAGTATAATCTGCAGCTCTATTCTTGATATTTCTTCCGAATTCCCCAAGATAATTTTTGATTCTGTCCCAAGCACCGCGTGCGTTCGCAGTATAATCAGCTGACTTACTTTTGATTTTATCAACAACTGTTCTCCCATATGCTTTCAGTTTATTCCATGCACCTACAGCTTTTGCTTTGAATGTGTAAGTGGTATTTTTGGCCTGATTTTTCACTTTATCCAGTGCTGCATCAAGTTTATCCCAGCCGCCTTTTAACGTTGCTGAAACGTTAGCAACGATAGAGTTATTTTTTACTTTATCCCAGGCACCTTGAACGGAATCCCATAAATCTTTTCCGGTACTTAAAACTTTCGTGCCTATACCCAATACTTTGTCACCCAGATTATCCCAGGCATCTTTAATGCCGCTCCAGATTTTTTTCGCAATTTCTGCAATATTTCCTGGAATATCCGCAATGCCTTGCAATAATCCTGCAATACATTGTTTGCCTAAATCCGCAAATACTGTTGAAGGTGAATGAATGCCGAATGCTTTCTTAAAACCATCGACAAATGGATCTAAAATATTTTCCTTTATCCAATTCCCTACGTTTTCGAGTGCGTCCGTAATTCCTTTAAATATGCCTTTTACGAGGCTTCCACCGCACTCGTCTTTTTTCTCCATGAAGTAGTTGTAGATTTCACCTGGAATATCCCCCAGCAATCCGGCCACAAAAGCTGCTGCTCCACCTGCAATACTTCCTGCTGCTTCGGCCGCTTTCTGCAAGATTCCTTTCCAGTCAATGGCCAGGATTGCAGTCTTAACAGATTCTCCAAGATTCTTCCAATCTACATTCTGCACTGCTTCGCAGAAAGATGTGAGAAGACCTTTCATCGTGTCAGATGCAGTTTTTCCAAGCATCGACCAGTCTATGTTTTTGATGGTGCTGTCAATAGTTTCTCCGACAGATTTTCCTAATTTACTCCAGTCAAAATTGGTCACAAAGGTAGAGGCTGTCCCTACCGCAGTGTTTATGCCTTCTGCAATTGTCTTTCCTACAAGTCTCCAATCCGTTCCTTCCATGAAACCGTTCAAGAATGTTGCTACTGATTTTGCAACCTTATTGCAGGTCTTTTTGATGTCATCCCATGGGATATTTTCAAGAGCCGCATTAAGCTTCTGTCCGGCAATTTTTCCTATTTCCGTGAAATCTGCGTTTGCCCATGCATCCTTGATCATCTGGGCGAAATTTGCATATTTATTTGTAACTTCGTTCTCTTCGAAACTTCCGCCGTCACTTCCGGATGATCCACCGGAACTGCTTTTGCTGTCATCATCCAGCTTATTGATCTCATCAAACCCCATCAGGGATTTTTTGACCTTATCTGCCGCATTAGCTGCAGAATCACCGGTCTTGTCCAGACTGGCGGCATAATCTTTCTGCACCTTAGAGGCAGTAGTGTATGTCTTCTGTCCGGTAAGAGCTGCAAAGAACTGCCCAACAACATTGCATGCCTGCACCAGATAATTTATCAGCGTTGATAATGCCGGTGTGATCGTATTGAGAATTGGGGAAAATGCAGTCGCAAGGCTGTTTTTCAACTGCTGCAATCCGCCTGATAATTCTGAAAGATTTGCGTTTGTTTCGCTGTTCTTCTTTGCAAGGTTCTTGAAACCATCTACCAGGGCATTTCGAAGCTTGCTGAACAATGCATACATACTTCGAATGCCAAGACCGTATTTGAGTAATTTTCCAATTCCGCCACTGAGAGCATTATTTCCTTGCTTGATTCCTCCGGCAAATTTCCGGATTCCTGGCAATCCGGTTGTGAACTTTTTAAGTAATGCCCCGAATGCACCGGATGCTGTTTTGATCACAGGACCAACGCCTTTCAGAACAGCACTCATAGCCTTAAATGCTCTCGAACCGATATATGCAGCACTGGACGCAACCTGACCGACAACCGGAATATTTTGAATCGCAGATACTGCCGCCGCCCGTGCCTTCCTGATACTTGCTGTCATGTCTTCAAATGCTGCTTGTGCTGTCGCTCCCATGGTCGCAAATACACTTCCGTCCGCAAGATGCGGTGTCTGGATATCTGTACCACTGTTCTCCATACTTCTTCGTTCGGCATTATATTCTCGCAGTCGGTTCGTAAGATCTGAAAGTGCAACTCCATCCCTCTGATATTGTTCAGACTCCTGCAAGTTGGAGCCATCCAGCAACATAGAACTTCTGAGGTCTTTGTATTCTTTCAATTTGTTCCTCATGATAGACAGCTGGTTTGTGTTCTCACGGTACTGATCCGTCGGTATCATTGCTTTTCCGTTATCCTCAAGGTCTTTCATTTCACCTTTTAGATATTTCATTTCCGTTTCAACTTCTTTGATTTGCTCCGTCAGACCAGTCATTGCACCACCGTCGCCAGGCTTAAATCCGAGATCCAACCATTCTCTTTGCTTCGCAATTAACTTCTCTAGTCTTGCCTGTGCATCATCATAATGAGCCTTCACTTCGCTGTAATCAGCACTCGGAACCGTCGCTTTTCCTGCTGCCTCTAATGCCTTCTGCTTTTCTTCCAGCTTTGCGTAAGCGGATTCGGTCTTTGCAATATTGGCTTCTAGGTCTTTAAACTCCTGTGTTGGCACAAAACGCTTGCTCGCATCCATGCTGTTCATTTTCTGGATCAGTTTTTCCTGCTCCATCTCTGTTTTTGCAATAGTATTGCATAACTGTTCATATTCTGGATTGTATACACGAATGCCGGATGCGACCTGTGCTTCCCTGACATAGTCTCTTATCTGTCCGGTAGCCTGCTTCCAGATCGTACCATTGACCATATCTTTCCAGGAACTTTTTATAAGGTTCTGCATATTTTGAATCATTTGCATATTTTCGCTCATTGTCTGGCGAACTGGTTCCTGAGTTTCATTCATGCTGTTGTTGATATCTGCAGCTGTACTTCTGACAATATCTTCTGTCTCTTTTGCCGACTGTCTCAGATCATCATTCTGAAACACTGGTTGTGACTGCTGCACCGCATCCTGCATATTCTTAATAGCTTTTACGGAACTGTCCGTATTCAATGCATCTTCCGGTGCTTGCAGCTCATTCAGGCTCTTTTTAACGTTTTTCATCGCTCCCGACAGTTCGGCACTTGCTGCACTGCCCGGTGTTTCGATTTTTGATGTGCTGGTGTTCATCTGAGAAACTGTGTTATTCACAACGCTTGTAGCTTCTCTCATTGCCTGTTTCAGTTTTGCGTTGTTTGCCTCAATGATGACTTTCATTCTGTGCAGTGTATCACTCAATGTTCACACCTCCTTCCCTTTTCACTATTTTTTATTGATGTCTTCGCCTGTTGAACTCTGCGGCATATAAGCGGCGGTTTTCGGCAGCTGTTACAACCTGTTCTTCTTGCTTGCTTTCCTCGAACTGTTCTCGCTCTTCCCTGAACAGTTCCGGGTAGAAATCCCATGGTTTGCGTGCCTTGTTTTCTGAATTCAGATACCTGCCGATATGCTCTGCGATGCTTTCTGCCTGTATGAACTGCTGCAGGATCTTAATCTTCGCACGCCTCCCATAGCTCCGGATGCAGTCATGGACTTCCGGGATAGACATATTCCAGAAGTCCGGCACTTTGATTCCTGCATCCAATGCATCTTCGTATAGTTTCCAGATTTCTTCGGTGACTGTTTCTGTTACAGGATCACATCTGCCTGATCCAGATCTTTCATCAGGCTCTCTGCCATCGCCGGCGTAAAAAAACCGGATACCGCCATAGTCGGCATAATTACTTTTGCCATGAAATCAAACTGATTGCCGCCTTCTTCCAGCCACTTGTCGTACAGCTTTGTTACTTTGTCGAACGTTGTACCGTGTTCCCATGGCTCGATAGATGCCTGGACAATCGTCAGCATAACACCAAGCGGCGGAATATCATTCGCCGTTACCAGCGTCATAATATTGGTACGGTATTTGTTTTCCAGTTTTGTGATCATACCGGTATTCAGTTTCATTTTGTGCTGTACGCCCGCCACTTCCCAGTAATGAAATGGTGGTCTTTTTTTCTTTGCTTCTTCGATAGATGTTACTTTTTCTGTTTCTTCTTTCTGGAATTCTTCATCCAGTCCTTCTAATCTTTCCATTGATCGCCCCTCCTTATGACGGATCTGTAACTTTCAGATCACTGCAGATTGTCATCTTTGCTTCTACTTCAACAACTCCGTTCACACCGCCGCCCGTACGTTTTACGGACACTTCTGCGTCATATTCCGTGGTTGTGCCATCTTTTAATGTTTCTTTGAAACTAAGTACTTTGCCAGATTCCTGTGCTTTTCGAAGAATGCGATACGCACTGGTTGCCGCTCCATTTTCATACTTGAATTTGTATGTCATGTCTCCAAGATCACCAATACCATTCTCGTACTGTTTATTTTTATCGTTCAGACCGGTATTTTCTACTTTTTCCGGTTCAACACCACAGTCCGGGATCTCTTTCAACCCTGGAAGTTCTTTGTAAGCACCAGCTGCGTCACTTTTTTCCTTGTACTCAAGTTTTGCTCCATTTGCCAGCATATTCTTCACGCTCCTTTTCTAGTTCGGCCAGAATACTTCTTCTGACTCCATATCAATGATTGCTTCATATCTCATTACTTTATGTTTCAACCCAGATGGATCCGGGGTGTCCTGACACAGGGTACGCACCAGCCCAAGTGCTGCCAGTGCCTTGTCTACCTTGAGTGCAGATTCGGACGTAGAGCGGTTATGCCAGATATCTACACGATATCGTACATAGCTCTTTTCCTCTCCCTGTGCGGTATGTTCATATACCTTGTTATCTTCTTCGGTGTACTGCACTGCCGGAAGCTCTGCCCAGTCTTTTGGGTACTGGTCCGTTACATTCCCGAACGCTCCGGCAAGTGCGGAATAGATCTGATCTTTTACGTTTTTCATAAATTCTTTTCGATTGCCTCCTCAAAATAATGTGCAATTTCCAGTTCATTGTTTTTTAGTGCCGGATATAAAAATGGTTGTGCAGACTGTCCGGTACACTGGTAGAATCGGCCGTCCGGCGTATCCACATAAAACCACTTATACTTTTCGGCCGTCTTCCGCCCGATCATGCTTTCGTGGATCCACCAGGGCGACTGTACATAGGCATAGGCAACATCCGGTGATATCCCCGCGTGTTGCTTCTGACCTTTGGGGCCTGTGCCAAATTCTACATATTGTGCATACTTTTTGTTGGTGTAACAGATTCCTACAATCTTTTCGCTCCCGGTTTCTATCGCCGTGTATATACTCCCCCTCAATTCCCCATCATTTACCGGGCATCTTGTTTTCGCCTCAGCCTGCACTGTTTTGATACTTTTTGATACTGCATCATACATATTCACCGCTGCCGTTTTTTGAAACGCATCCGTAATCTCTTTTTTACCTATGATCACAGTTTTTCCACCTCCAGCGTAAGATAGGTGTAAGGATAAATGGCAACGACCTTATAATCCGGATCATCTCCACCATTTACAGAAATACCGTCATTCACAGATATCGTCATACCTTCCTGGAACTGATATGACGGTTTCCCGTTCTTTCCCGGCACTTCTGTATATTTCCCATCAATTCTCAGGTTTCGGATAACCGGAAGTCTGCTGCCGTACATTTCTGCCTGTACTTTTCCACCGGCTGTCCACATTTCCGCCTGAAAACAAGAGGGCGGAGCATACTCTGTATATGTTCCACCCTCTGCATCTTTTTTCTGCACCATCTGGAAATGTTTGAGCTCTCGAAGCCTATTCCTTTTCAGCCTCATAAGTTACACCTCCTACACGTGCCAGCCGATACCGGTTCAGCACATCATAGATCTGTTTTGGTGCATTATCGAAGTTGTAAGATTCTCCTGAACCGGTTCTCGAAGATTCCCCCTCGGTTCCCATGCGGTTGATGGCGATCACTGCAAGATCACGCACCGTTTTTTTAAGTTCCGGGATCATCTTCTTTCGGCCGGTATACGCCAGCACCCAGTCTGTCGCATCTTCCAGGACAACTTCCACCAGCTCTTCATCTCTTTCACCAGTCAGGATTTTGATTCTCTCAAAATCAGTCATTTAGACCACTTCCTTATCATCAGCCATTGGTAATCAGGCGAGCCATCGGGATTGCTTTCGGATCGAATTTAATGTTCCAGTTTGCAGTTGCAAACAGCTGTGCATCTGTAGGTGATTCAGTCCATCCGGATTTTGGCACCGCAAAGCTGAATCCATTCGGGTGAATGGTTTCTCTCATTCTGGTGATAAGTTCATCCTGACCGCCATTCTTTTTCGGATCACGGTTCGTTTCTACCGGAACATCCACACGGCCTCTTGCGGTACGGATCACCCCTCGTCCAAACAGATAGGTTGTGTATTTTTTCAGATCCTTATTGTCCCCTGATCCACCGACAGCGGTGCATGGCACACCATCATCAACGATAACGGTATATCCGTTGGCAGAAGCGATATTCATTGGTCGCTGGATGCCATTTGCATCGGTATATTTCCAGTATTCCAGCAGCTGCTTATTTTCCAATGTTTTTGCAACATTGGAGTGCATGATTGCCAGGCCGAACTGGTCTTTGTGGTCTCCGCAAGCCAGAGTAGCCAGGTCATTGAGGTCTGTTTCTGCGATATTTCTTGCGGCAGATGAAGAAGAACACAGATCAAGCGTATGCGTCTCATTCCATGTCTTGGCATTGCCGGAAGCTCCTGTGATGCCAAACACCGCATCTGTGATACCGATCAGACGTTTCTGTCTTCGTTTCTGCCAGTATTTCGCAACAGTGGCAACAATGTGTCCCATCGGGTCAGCCCCGGAAAGTTCAGCGGTGAAGTTGCGTGCAAAGAAGCCTTTTGCTCTTCCGTATACAATACCGCTCTGAGAACCGCCGCCAACTTCTGTTACCGTGATATCTGTCTGGCCATCATAATTCTGATCATCGCCATCCAGTGTGTCATAAAATGGAATGGTGTACAGATTTCCACTGCCGGCAATTCCGTTTGCAATTACCGGATCATCTACTACCGCACCAGATTCGATCATTGCTGTAAGATATGGATCCGGTGCTTCGTTCCACATCTCCATGAATAACTCATCGTCAAAAGGAATTCCAAAAATTGTTCCTGCCATTTATTATTACTCCTTTCATTTCCCGGCCAACTGTTTATACAGTTCCGGATTTTCTGTTTTCAGTTTCAGTCTTTCTGTGTATCCCATCTTGGCATACGTTTCTTTTGTTACGTTTTCCTGAGGTACTTTCTTTGGCGGCGTTCCACCTTTCAGGCGTTCATTCACTGCTGCTTCTACTGCCTCCTGAAATGCCTTTTCTACTGCACTGATAGATTTGCTGCAGGTGTCTGCATCGGTATAATTCAGTACTTCTGCCAGGCTTACCGGCAGTTTTTTCTCTGCCAGAGTATTCTTGGCTTCTGCCATCAGTTCTTTTCTTGTGATCGCAGCCTCACGGTCTGAAAGCTCTTTTTCCTTTTTCTGCTGCATATACGCAGCTTTTTCCTCTTTGTTCATTTTTGCAAGCTTCTCTGCTTCAGAAAGCCTGTCATCTGTCAGAGCCTGCCATTTCTGCTGTGCATTGCTTACTGCTGTATCAATCGCTTTCTGCACACGGCGGTCGAATTCTGCCTGATTTCCCTCTCCTTTCAGGAAATCATCGAAACTCATCGGTTCTGTGCCTGCTCCCGGTTCTCCTTCGCCGCCTGTTCCGGATCCACCGCCATTGCCGCCTTCACCAGCCCCAGCACCGTCTCCTTCTGCAAAGATCTGTAATCTCATTGGCACTTTACAGTTGCACATAAAAAATCTGTTTTTCATTTTCTGTCCTTTCCGCCCAGCCTATCCGTTCTCACGTCCGGGCCATTCGTGTTTTATGGATCATCCTGCTTCTTTTACGTCTGGCAGAAAAAGACATAAAAATAAGACACCTGACCCCGTGCCTTAAAGGGAGATATCTGGATCACCGCCTTTCTACGGATAACCGTCTGCCGTTGAACTGTACCGTGTCGCCAATCTGTGCCACTTCATCGCCAATCTTCACCCC
>SKEO01001134.1_pt1 | contig 19534 bp, 17 predicted proteins | sample 4826801 | NCBI WGS metagenome assembly SKEO01 (sample SAMN11008807, study PRJNA524170) | human gut metagenome | biome: Human fecal sample; material: Feces; isolation source: fecal sample from pouch patient p3 | host: Homo sapiens | place: Israel: Tel-Aviv | collected 2016-02-25 | reverse complement strand
TGAACCTCCTGTCGTTTCGCTAGCTCCTCGGTGGAGCTATGTAAGCACGACACGCCGTTCTTTCGCACCGCAAGGTGCGAATATGAGCAGGGTTTGGGGCAGGCACGCCCCAACAAGATCACTTCGGAAATGCAGATGCATTGAAGAAGTGAAGTCCCGGTGGAGCACAAGATTTTCAAGAATTGAAAATTTGTGGCCACGGGACGGTTCTTGCCCTCTACCGCTGCGCTCAAAATCAACTTTCGGCAAATGTTTCCGAATTGTTAAGACGCAAAAATAAGTAGAGGTGGTACTGCTCATGTAAGGGGATTACCGTTTGCTCCGAACGAAGTTCCTGCCCCTGTTTTGCAGCGGCGTTGTCCGGCTCACCCACAGAAAGTGTGAGGTCATGGCACGATATCACGTTCAGACGGCTTATGAAGGATTCAAGGTTCAGTATGAAGAAAGTCGGGCGCAGTGCAGACACTACAACCTACTTCTTTCAAACACAAGAATAACACTTTGAAGTTGTACTGTCAACAACCAAAAACGAATTTCGGAGATTTGTACAACTACATAAGATTTTATTTGTTAAAAAGAAAAATACCGCCCACGCAGTACAGGCGAAGGATTTTGTCGGGGTGAAACGGCGGCAAAATGATCGGGTGTGTTGCGGGGCGGTACGTTCTTCCTGGGCAATCATCCGCTGAAAGTGGTGGTTATCACGGTGAGCACCACCACTTTTCGGCAGGATTTGGAATAAAGGGTATCATGGAAGCGTGGGTGCGTCAATATGGTTTTGCAAAATTTATCACGGTAAAGTGGCGATAGTAGGTGGTGTATAATTGCACCCTTGTCTCCGTCAAGGGTTTTCGCCCTCGTCCGCTTCCTGTGTTTCTCTCCGGCTCTCAATCAGCAGATTCAGCTTCTTTTGAACCGCTTCGCTCTGGAAGATGAAGGCCAGCAGCTCCATCACATCCTCATCGGTCAGGACGGTCGGCTCTTTCAAAAAGCTCTCCAACATTCCGGCTCTGGTGCAAAGGCGGTGGGTTCTTTCGTTCCGGGTCAGCTTCGACATTCGATTTTTTAATATCTTTTCTCTCTGCTTGGCTTTCCTCAGTTCTTCCTCGGCTTCTGCTTTGGCGGCGTAAAGCTTCGGCAAGGTCTGCGGTTTCTTTTTTCTGCTCATGGTCAGCACCTCCTTTTTGAAAATGAGCAAAACAAAAGGCACGAACTTTTTTACGGTTCGTGCCTTTTGGCTTGGTCACTTTATTTGATTGCCGATGCAATGGTTGTATCTTTCATTTTGTTCCCATCCCCAATAGAAACGCTATTATCGTTATAGACTAAAACAAGAATTCTGTTATTGATGTCTTCGATTTCTTCATCAGATTTTGATGTGGTGTCAATATCCAATTCATCTAAAGAACCAAATTCCTTTTCCAAAATCATAAGTATATCAAGAAGTTTGCTTTCGATAATTGAGAAAATGTTACTAATGATATGTTCGCCGATAACAACCCTTGCTGATGTAATTATCATGTACGGGTCATTATTGTAGGTTGCAATAGCTGGGAAGAAATCGGCTGGTATAATTTTTCCTAATTGATTTCCTGAATCCTGACTGGTTTGAGCCAATTTTTTTAGTGCTTCAACACCTTCATGAAACTCGACACTCAACAGCAACTCCTTTGTGTCATCAGGCATTTTCCCTAAAGGAATCGATACATTGTTCCATGTCATGTGGGTTGCCATTGATCCTTCAAAATATGAGCCAACCAAATTTCCAAATACTTTTCTATATGAGGGAACTTCTACCTTTGTTGGGTATCCAGAAATTTCGTGGTCAATCCATTTCATAACCTCTGGATTATCCAAGTCGGATACAAGTACTTTTGCTCGCTTTAGAGCTGTTATAGTATCGACCGACCCATTCGCAATATCTTTGATAATTTTACTTTTTGCCATCAAAACACCCCTTCAATAAACTTCACAATGTCAGCCCAGAAGGGAAAGAGGAGGATGACCCCCGCAATAACGGAGACAATGATGTCACTGATTATTGGATGCTTCTCGCACCAGTTTTTCTTGGTAGGTTCTGCATTGCCATTCACAGTATTGGCAATGGTGCTATTTTTGATTTTGTTGTTATCTCCAATTTTGATGCTCATTATTTAGTGTCACCTCATTTCAGCCGCTCACACAGGGGCAGCAGTTCTTCCAGTTTGGCAACGATGCGCGTTTGCTCGGCGAGGGGTGGAAGGGGGACAAGGACATTACCAAGTTCCTTTGCTGGTAGCTGTCTCACAGCAGTTCCAGTAACTTTCGACTCGATGTACTGAGAATAAAATGGTGACATTAAGAACTTCTGCATATAATCGCAAATAGCTTTATCAATACATCTTACAATTACCATCTGCGCACATATAAAGCCTGTTCGATGTTTTTCATCTGCAATAAATGCTGCACATTTTCCAACAGAGCCTCTCAATAAGCAAATAAAATCCTTATTTTTCAGCTTACCATTTCCAAGTTCAGAAAATTTCTTCTCTGATATGTATCGCACGTTTTCAAGGGACATCGCACTACCATTCATATCCTTTGCCCCAAAGAACGGTATCCCGAAATCAACATAATCGCTTTCAACAGGGTATTTGCTACTGCGGTCTCCATTTTCTAATATCGCTAATTGAGAGAGTCTCACCCACTTCCAACTCTCCGGAATATCAAACGGCACTTCATCCTCTGTGATTTCCGGCAGAGGTTTTTCTTTTTTGATTTTACCCTCTTTGACAAGCCGCTGTTTCTTAGCCTGTATTTGCTGATAGAGTTCCTCGCCGGTGCCTTCTTCCGGTCTCTGCTCCACCAGCTTACCCTGTATGGCATATTGCAGAATGGACCTCTTCATGTCCTCCGGGAACTTGGTGTTAAACTGCTCCAGCTTCTCATAGGCGACAGCATAGCGGTCAACCAGAGGGAGGAGTTCTTCAATCTTGGCAACAATGCGCTTTTGCTCGTAAAGAGGAGGCAAAGGAATTAAAAATTGCTCTAAACTTTTGGCAGCTAAATTTGGTTGAGCAGTTCCGTTATCATATTTTTTGATTTCTGAAAAAAATAGCGGTGAATCCAAATATAGTAACAAAAATTCATCATCACATATATTAAAAAAGTAATTTCTCAAAATTACCAGTGACGATGCGATGGCGCCTTGGTCAAATGGGTATACACCATGCTTTCCCAGTGAACCTCTAATACAAACTACAACATCGTTTTTTTGTAGTTTACCATTGACTAATTTATCATACTGTATTTGGGATAAGCATAATAAATTTTCATCTTCGACAACCGTTTTTCCATTCAAGTTTATTGCACTAATAAACGGAATACCTGTTTTTGAAAGTGTTGATTTTGCAGGATAATTTTTCCCTCTATCACCGTTTAAGATTGACCAAATTTGAGATAATCTTACCCATATCCAACTTTCCGGAATATCAAACGGCTTTTCGTCCTCCGTGATTTCGGGCAGCGGCTTTTCCTTTTTGATTTTCTTTTCTGCAATCAGCCGCTTTTTTTCTTCCTGTATCTGTGCAAAGAGCTCCTCGCCAGTGCCTTCTTCCGATCTCTGCTCCACCAGCTTGCCTTGAATGGCATACTGCAAAATGCTCGATTTTAACTGTTCCGGTGTCATTCGCTCACACCTCCCGGCAGCAGAGCTTCCAGCTCTGCCAGCACTTTGTCGATTTCCGCATTGAGGGTGGTTCGTCTCTCCTGATACTCCCGGATAGTGTCTATCGGGTCAAGGATTTCTTCTTCCTCATGGGGATAGCCGCATAGGTCGATGTTGCAGCCCTGTTCATTCAGCAGATACTCGGCGGTAAACTTCTTCGCCTTGAAGTTTTCGCCGTCCGGAATTTCCTTTCGATCATTCCACCAGGCAATGCAATCATCAAAGTGCTTCAGCTCCATGGGCTTCGTCTTGGAAAAGTGCTTTCTGTCAGACGGAATATCCACCCGATAAAACCATGTCTCTGCGGTCGGCTTGGTGTTGTCAAAAAACAGCAGATTGGTGGTGATTGAGGTATAAGGGCTGAACACAGAGCCAGGCAGCCGGACAACAGTGTGCAGGTTGAACTGGGAAATGAGCTTCTTCTTAATGTTCACCTTGGCGTTGTCCAGACCGAACAGGAAGCCGTCCGGCACGACAACAGCAGCCCTGCCGTTCTTCTTCAAGCGATACATGATAACCGAAAGAAAGAGGTCTGCGGTTTCGGAGCTTGCCAAATCATCAGGGAAGAAACCCTGAATGGACTTGTCCTCATGCCCACCGTAGGGCGGATTCATCAGGATCACATCGAACTTATCATCGTCCGTGTAGTCCAGCAGATTGTGTTTCAGCGAGTTCATATGGTAGATGTTCGGAACTTCAATATCATGCAGCAGCATATTGGTTACGCACAGCAGATAGGGAAAAGGCTTTTTCTCAATGCCGTAAATGCTGTCGTCAAGCTGCTTCTGAGCGGTGGTGTCCGTTACCTGCTTGGAGAGCTGTCCCAGCCAAGAAGTGATAAATCCGCCGGTGCCACAGGCGAAGTCTGCCATTTTTTCGCCCAGCTGCGGCTTTATCATCAATGCCATAAACTCGGTGACTGCTCTCGGCGTATAAAACTCACCAGAAGAACCGGCAGATTGCAGCTCCCGCAAAATCTCCTCATAGACAAAACCGAAAGCATGGCTTTCCTTCACATCGTCAAACTCGATCTCATCGATGACATCAATGACCTGACGAAGATAAACGCCGTCCTTCATATAGTTGTTGGCGTCCTCGAAGGTGGACTTGACAATGGCTTTCTTAATTGGAGTATCGGGTGTCACCTTGATACCCTCATAGAGAACTACATCGCCGTCTTTTACATCGTTGCCTTTCAGCACAGGGAACAGGGTGTTGTTGACAAAGTTCAGTAGCTTGTCTCCGGTCATTGCGTGACCGTTGCTGTCTGATTTCGCCCAATTTCTCCATCTGAGGTCTTCGGGAATGATGGATTCATAGTTATCTTCATTCAGTTCCCAATCATCTTCTTTGGCATCGTACACTTTCAAGAAAAGCATCCATACCATCTGCTCAATTCTCTGGGCGTCGCCATTGATACCTGCGTCCATTCGCATAATATCTCTAATTCGTTTTATAAATCCTGACTGCATCGCCATATTTATCCTACCTCTACTTCTTCATAGATACTTGCTTCAAGCTCCCTAACAGCGGCTTCGTATTGTGCCTTGCCGCCAAACAGCTTGACAATTTTTGCAGGCTTACCGTAATTGGCAAAATCCGCAAGGGAGAGAACCTTAATATCCTCAACCTCTGTGATACCTTGGTTCATGTACTTATCCAGCAATATATCAAGAACGGCCTGTGCGTCGGCAGAATACTTGCTGAAAAAGTCTTTCTTCTTGACATTGTTAGCTCGTTCTTTTCGGGTCAGCGGTTTCTTACCGTATGCCACATAGCAGATGAAGTCAAAATCGTCCACATCTTTCATGCCTTGGTCTACTTTTAATGCTTTCAAGTCGATACCCATTGTCATAAAGGATTCTTCAATGGTTTTCTTCTTGTCCGATGCTTTCCATTTACGGATAAAGTCGGATAAAGAAGCGTATTCACCTTTGATGTTGGTTCTGGTGTAGTCGATAATATCTTCCTGTCTCAGCAGCTTGCCGTTGGCATCATAGACCGAAACAGTTTTATTGATAATCTTTACTCGGCAGCCGTCTTTATCGACAATCGGGGTTTCTACGGGGTCAACAGGAGGTTCTTTTCCTCCGCCACCTTGTCCACCACCGCTACCTTTCGGCTTGCTGCCACCATGCTGGAAGCCCTCGTTCTGTTCAACAGGACCATCCCAATCCGGGTCGGAAAATAGCCTTGTCACATTCCGAAAGTCCATAACAACGAAATGTGTCTTGCCTTCTTTTTCTCTAATACGGGTTCCTCGCCCAATAATCTGCTTGAATGTGGTCATGCTTTCAACAGTCTTGTCAAGAACAATCAGCTTTGTCATCTTGCAGTCCGCTCCGGTGGAGAGAAGCTCCGAAGTCGTTGCGATAACAGGATACGGGCTGGACACAGAGATGAAATAATCAAGTTTAGATTTTCCATACACATCCGAACCAGTGATTCTTACGCAGTAATCGGGGTTCTCCTTAACCATATCAGAGTTATAGTTGATAAGGGCAATCCTCATGCGTTCTGCATGGTCTTCGGAAGCACAGAACACAATGGTCTTTTGCATCCTGTCTGTGCTTTTCAGATACTCCGTAATCTCCCTTGCAACCTCATCAATGCGGTCTTGGAGAATGATGGTGTAATCGTAATCCCGATTGTTGTAAATGCGGTCTTCAATGACATTGCCGTAGATGTCGGTCTGTCCATGGTAGGGTCTCCATCCATCTCCGATGTTGGTCGTGATATTGATAACCTTGAACGGAGCGAGGAAACCATCCTCAATACCTTGTTTCAGACTATATGTGTAGACAGGCTCTCCAAAATAATCTATGTTCGATACTTTTTCGCTTTCCTTCGGTGTGGCAGTCATACCGATTTGGGTAGCAGAAGAAAAATACTCCAAAACCTTACGCCAGTTACTGTCCTCCTTGGCGCTGCCACGGTGACACTCGTCTACTATAATAAGGTCGAAATATTCTGCTGGTATCTGCCTGAAATGTTCTTCGTCATTCTGACCTACCATCTGATGGTAGAGGGCGAAGTTCACTTCATGAGAAGCAATCTTGTTCAAGCATTCTTTATCGGAGAAATCCACCTTATAGATGGTCTTTTCGAGAGGGGCGAAGTCCTGCAAAATGCTTTGGTCAACCAGAATGTTTCGGTCTGCCAGATATAAAATTCTCTTTTTTAGGTCAGAACGGAGCAGACGATATACAATCTGGAAAGCAGTATATGTTTTACCCGTTCCTGTTGCCATAACAAGCAACAATCTCTGCTGTCCTCTGGCGATTGCTTCAACAGTTCTATTTACAGCGTTTCGTTGATAATATCGTGGAGGATATGTGCTTTGAGAGGAATAGTAGGGCTGGGCTACAATTTTCTTTTCCTGCTCAGAAATGCCCTTGCCACCATTCAGCTCCGCATAATAGCGTGCAATCAGCTCATCCTGTGTCGGGAATTTTTCCAATTCGATCTGTTGTTCCTGTCCGGTCAGAAAATCATGCTCATAGAAAGCGTCGCCGTTTGACGAATATGCAAACGGCAAGTCCATCATCTGAGCATATGTCATCGCTTGTTGCAATCCATGAGATACAGAGTGGTTGTTATCCTTCGCTTCCACAACAGCAATCGGTTTGCCATCGTTTAAGTACAGCAAATAATCGGCAAACTTGGGTTTGCTGCGAGCCACGATATTGCCTCTGATGTTGATGCGGCCATCTGTGATTCTGGTCTCCATCGTGATATGACCTTTCCAACCTCTCTGAATGACCGGAGTTATGAAGTTTAATTTGATGTCTTCTTCGGACATCTGTTTTTTGCCCAATATCGTCATAGTAACACCTCCCCATTCATTCTTTGTGTTGGCTATTCTCTGATCGTTTCAAGAATATCTTCTATGCGGCAATCCATAACCTCGCAGATACGAAGCAGAACATCTGTGGTAATGTTTTCCCCCTTGCCCAGCTTAGCAAGGGAAGCAGAACTAATACCGGATTTTTCCCTCAAATCGCTTTTTTTCATCCCTTTATCTATAAGCATCTTCCAGAGCTTATTGTAACTGATACGCATCATCGGAAGCCCTCCTTGCTGATTTCGTTAATTTTCTATATTGTATCACGCATCGACAGATCTTTCAATTTGTTTTGCGAATACCGTATTTGCAATAGCGAATTTAGTTTCGCATTTATAAATCTATTATCTGTTTCCTTTCTGATAAAAGCTCACATCCTTGCAACGCTATTTTACACCTGTATTGTTGTAGCAGCGTAATTTGTATTCTTATGTATTTTTGCAGTCAGAACATCGGATACAAACCCGACATTCTGACCGCAAATCGCCCCTTAACTGTTACATTATTCCGTCCTGCTCTTGAACCCGGTTTGCTTTGCGTTCTCGCTGGCTTTCCGTCTGCGTTCTTCGTTGTATCAAGGAACTTCTGAAAACGGCACAGGAGATCACGGAGCTGTACAATAATGGTAAGAAACTGGGGTTGTCGCAGGAAGAGCTGGCATTTTACGATGCTCTGACCAAGCCGGAGAACATCAAGGATTTTTATCGGAATAATGAATTGATCGACTTGACCAGAGAACTTACAGAGATGCTGCGCAAAAATCGGACGATAGATTGGCAGAAAAAAGAAACAGCGCGTGCCAGTATGCGGAAGATGGTGAAACATCTTCTGAAAAAGTATAAATATCCCCCTGAGGATTACGACACAGCAATCAGCACGGTTATCAGCCAGTGTGAGATGTGGGCAGATAACATAACAGCGTAAAATGCGAGAAATATCGATGATTTCCTCTTGACAACACACAGCTCAGTCCTTAAAATAATCTTAGAGAATACTATTATTGAAAATACGAAAGGCTGCTTTATGGGAAAGATGATTTTAGACGACCTCCGCAAGCGTCTGGAACGGCTGGACGAAGATGCTGACCTGATGATCGACAATGACGACCGTTACCAGATGGTGATCGTGGGCGGCAGTGCGTTCATTCTGCTGGGCAAGCTGACCCGTGCCACCCATGACATTGATGCCTTGAGCGTCCCGAAAGAGCTGTACGGACTACTTGGCAAGTACGACATCAACACGGATGTGGAAGCCTATATTGATAATTTTCCCTATAACTATCCCGACCGCTTGAAACCGCTGCCCTTCGGTGGCACAAAGGTGCAGTTTTACACACCCAGTCTGGAAGATCTGGTGATTGCAAAACTTTGCTCTTTCCGTGACACCGACAAGGCAGACGTGGAGAGTGAAGCGGTGCGGAACTCGTTGGACTGGGACCTGTTGGAACATCTCGCAACGGATGAGGATGAACTGAAAGCCAGTATCCTGAATGAGTGGCGGTATCGGGATTTTTACATCCGGTATCAGGAGTATCTGCTTATTTTGCGTTGCAAAATACTTGTTGGGAACACCCAAACCCTTGAACTGCATCGTGCCGGTGCAGGCTAGATGCTCTCGCAAACCTTACCCTAGTTTCGCCCACAGTGCATCATTCAATGCGGCAGCAGCATCTGCATCCATGCCCTCGTTCAGGCGGCGGGCGGCGTACCAGAGGGTAGAGCTTTCGTTTTGCAGCCCGGCAAGGGCGGTGCCTTGCAGCGGCAGGGTAAAGTCTGATACGGTCAGAACATCCCCTTCCTCCGGGTCGGTGCCGTCCAGCGTCTGGAAACAGCCGTACCGCTGCTCCATGGCGGCGGGGTCGTCTATGATGAACAAGGTACTCTCGCACAGATAAAAATCAGAGTTCAGCTTGTCCTCACTGGACTGCATCAGCTGCTGCAGGGCGGCATCCTGCGTTTCAAAGTCCAGCGCCAGCCAGATGCCCTTTACGGTTACCTTTACTTTGCCATCGCCGTTCACGTCTTCGTCAAGGCCTTCCAGCTGGGTCTCCAGTTGACTGAGAAAGGCGGTATCCGGGTCGGTGCGGCTTACCACAGCCACGGTGTAGTCCGGCTGCACCTCGGTGACCCGGCTCCAGACAAAATACCCCACCGCCAGCAGGGCAGCAGCGATCAGCACCACATAATACCAGTGGTAGTGCCACCAGTTGGCACGCTGCTGCGCCGGGGTCAGGGGAGGGGGCGTTTCTTGGATCAGGTCTTCGGGGGTGATATCCCGTTCGTAGCTGTAGGATGCCATGGCTGTGTCCTCGTTTCTCTGGTAAAATTTGCGTTGATTCTATTATAACACAATTCCCGGACAGTGAAATACCGTCCGGGAATTTCTGCGTTTACGGCTCAGATGGACTGTCCATTGGTGGCGGCAACTTCACCGTACCAGAATGCGCTGTCTTTCGGGATGCGCTGCCCGGTGGCGTAATCCACATACACCAGACCGAACCGCTCCCGGTAGCCGCTGTGCCACTCGAAGTTGTCCAGCAGACTCCACTGGAAATATCCCCGCACATCTGCACCGGCATGGATGCCCTCCGACAGCTTTTCCAGATACCGTGCCAGAAAATCGATGCGGTCTGCATCGTGCACCTTGCCGTCCCGGTAGACCTTATCCGTACAGGACAAGCCGTTTTCGGTGATGAACATGGGCAGACCGTACCGCTCCTGCATCTGGCGGGGACCCCAGTTCAGGCATTCCGGCTCCACCGGCCAGTTCATGGCGGTATGGGCGTACCCGGCGGGGCGCTCTACATAGCTGGGACCGTTTTCGCCCATCTGCGCCGGGGCAGCGTTGTAGATGTTCAGCCCCACCATGTCCGGCTTGCCCAGAGGCAGGGCATCGTTGATGTACTGCGGCACAGCGGCGATGCTGGCGGCAAGTCTCGGTCCGCAGATGTCCGGTTCCGGCCAACGGCCCAGACAGACCGGGTCCAGTGCCATGGTGTGGGTGAAGGCCCAGTCGTCATCCGGGCAGGCGAAGGTCAGGACCCGGGCAGCGTCCACGTCTGTTTTTGCCTCCGACACCGGATAGCAGATGCGGCCGGTGGAAACAAAGCCCACCTTGTTTTCCGGGTCTGCATGGCGCAGCTCCTGTGCGGCAAGGCAGTGGGCGTAGATAACGTTCCGCCAGCAGGTAAACTGACCTTCCAGCGGCAGTTTCAGACCCGGGGCGTGCTCTCCGGTGCCGTAGCCCATTTTTACGATGCAGGCAGGCTCGTTGAAGGTGAACCACTGATGTACCCGGCCTTTGAAGTGCTCTGCCATCTTTGCGGCATAGCTTGCAAACGCGCGTGCCGTTTCCTCACTGCGCCAGCCGCCCTTTTCTTCCAGCGCCTGGGGCAGGTCCCAGTGATACAAAGTTACATAAGGCTCGATCCCGGCTTCCAGCAAGGCATCCACAAGGGTATCGTAATAGGCAAAGCCTTCCTCGTTCCAGTCTGTGCCGCCGTTGGGGGCAATGCGGGTCCATGCCACGGAAAAGCGGTAGGCTTTCAGGTGCATGGACTGCAGCAGTGCAAGGTCCTCTTTCCAGCGGTGGTAGCTGTCGCAGGCAACGTCACCGGTCTCGCCCCGGTAGGTGCAGCCCGGTGTGTGGGAAAAAACATCCCAGATGCTCAGTCCCTTACCGCCCTCTGTGGCACCGCCTTCGATCTGATAGGCCGCTGTTGCAGCACCCCAGACAAATTCTTTTGGAAATTCAGCCATAATAGTTTTCCTTTCTGTCATTCAAACTTGTGTGCACAGGCATTCCACTGTCATGGTAGCGTGTCGGGTCTTTCATCTCGTCTGCCGCCAGCCGATTCAACCATTTCTTCAATTCCTCTTTCAGTGCAGAGGTCATGAAGATGGTGCGGCATGAGGATGCGGTTGCGGCTCGATCTGCGATTTTCGGATCCCCGAATAAGCGAAATACAATTTTGTATAGTCCAGTTCCTCAAGCTGGTCGCTTGCCTGACAGAGCGCATGATGTTTGTTGATTTGAATTTCTGTCTGCATTCGAAATTTTAACTGTTGACTTTTCTCCTCAATTTCGATATGCTGTTCTTGCTTTATCCGTTTCATTTTTGCACTGTTAACGTTAAAGCAAAAGACCAGAGTTGTAAAGCCTTTTGACTAAATAACTCTGGTCTTTTTGTTGGGCTTGTGCAACAGCCCCATGCAAATTAAAATAATAATTCCGCTATCTATGCGCAGAGCAACGCGGAGCGCATTTTTGATCGTTGTACGGTCGGATAAGCTGTGAAACCAACGCCGCCGTGCAGGGGGGGCTGCGCGGCGGCGTTGGTTATGAAAAGGAGAATAATATGAGGAAGCAGAAAAAGTCGGTTTAACCCATAGTTACCTGCACCGTTACCTCGGTCCCGGCGGCAGCCAGCGGCAGCACATTGCCGCAGATGGCCTTGCCGTCTACGGTAACCGCCTTGACGCCGTGCTGAACCCCGGCGGCGTTGTCCACCGTGATGCGATACTCTGCGCCACGGAAGCGGCGGGTGACCGTGTAGCCGGTCAGGGTGTGGGGGATGCAGGGGTCCACCCGCAGGCCGTCCAAGGTGGGCTGGATGCCCAGAATGTACTGACTGATGTTGAAGAAGGTCCATGCTGCCGTGCCGGTCAGCCAGCTGTTTTTGGCTTCGCCGAAGGTGGGGGCGTCCTTGCCTGCCACCATCTGGCTGTAAACGTAGGGTTCGGTGCGGTGGATCTCAGAGATGTCCTCGATGTAGGCGGGGCAGGTCTTGCGGTAGACCGCAAAGGCGCGGTCGCCGTGACCCAGCGTTGCCTCGGCGCAGCTGATCCACGGGTTGTTGTGGCAGAAGATACCGGCGTTCTCCTTGTATCCCGGAGGATAGCTGGAGATCTCGCCCAGATTCAGCTGATAGCCGGTGTAGGCGGGCTGCAGCAGCACCACACCGTATTTGGTGTCCAGCCGCTCCTCCACGCTGGCAAGCGCCTGCGCGGCCTGTCCGGTCTCCCTGCCGATGCCCGCCATGACGCACATGCCCTGTGGCTCGATAAAGATCTGACCCTCGGCGCACTCCTTGCTGCCGATGGGGTTGCCGAAAGCATCGTAGGCACGGCGGAACCACGCGCCATCCCAGCCTGCAGTCAGGACGGCCTGCTCCACCGCGTCAATGCTCTGGCGGGCGGCGGAAGCCTCGGTGTCAAGGCCCAGATGGTCGCACAGCTCGGCGTATTCGTGGCCGTACTTAACGAACATGCCCGCAATGAACACGCTCTCCGCCACAGGACCCTCGCTGGGCCCGGTGATCTGGAAACTCTCGCCCGGGTGCTCGGAGAAGCAGTTCAGGTTCAGGCAGTCGTTCCAGTCCGCACGCCCGATGAGCGGCAGACCGTGGGGACCCAGATGGGTGCAGGTAAAGTTGAAGCTGCGGCGCAGGTGCTCCATCAGGGGCTGCGCCTTGGCGGCATCGTTGTCAAAGGGAACCTGCTCCTCCAGAATGGACCAGTCGCCGGTCTCCCGCAGGTAGGCGGCGGTACCGGCAATGAGCCACAGCGGGTCATCGTTGAAGCCGGTGCCGATGTCCCGATTGCCCTTTTTGGTCAGGGGCTGGTACTGGTGGTAGGCGCTGCCGTCCTCGAACTGGGTGGCGGCGATATCCAGAATGCGCTCCCGGGCACGGGAGGGGATGATGTGCACAAAGCCCAAAAGATCCTGACAGCTGTCCCGGAAGCCCATGCCGCGTCCGGTGCCGCTTTCAAAGTAGCTGGCGGAGCGGCTCATGTTGAAGGTGACCATGCACTGATACTGGTGCCAGAGGTTCACCATGCGGTCCAGCTTTTCCTCGCCGGACTCCAGATGGTAGGTGGACAGCAGCGTATCCCAGTGCTGCGCCAGTGCGGCGCGGGCGGCGTCCACCTGTGCATCGGTGGCGTAGCGTGCCATCATGGCGTGGGCGCGGGTTTTGTTGATGACCCCGGAGGCAGAGAATTTTTCGTCCTGCGGGTTCTCGATGTAGCCCAGACCGAACAGGATCTTTTTCTCTTCGCCGGGGGCAAGGGTGACGTGGATGTGCAGCGCACCCACCGGTGCCCAGCCGTGGGCGATGCTGCCGCTGCAGTGCCCGGCGCGGACAGCCTGCGGGTCGGCGGGGCCGCCGTACACCCCGCAGAAGGCATCCCGCGTGGTGTCAAAGCTGGTGACGGGGGTGTTGGACCAGAACATGGCGTAGTGGTCGCGGCGCTCCCGATACTCGGTCTTGTGGTAGATGACCCCCGGCTCCACCTCCACCTCGCCAGTGGAGTAGTTGCGCTGGAAGTTGGAGCTGTCGTCCACGGCATCCCACAGGCAGAACTCTACATAGCTGAACACGTCAAGCTCCCGGGGGCGGTCGCTGCGGTTGGTCAGGGTCAGGCGGTCCAGCTCGCAGGCGTCGCCCTTGGGGACGAACAACTCCTGCCGGGCGGTCACACCGTCCTTTTTGCCCTCCACAACGGTGTAGCCCAGACCGTGGCGGCAGCTGTAACTGTCCAGCGGGGTCTTGGTGGGCTGCCAACCCGGGTTCCACACGGTGTCGCCGTCCTTGATGTAGATGCGGTGACCGTCCATGTCCAGCGGAGAGTTATTGTAGCGGTAGCGGGTCAGGCGGCGCATCCGGGCATCCCGGTAAAAGCTGTAACCGCCCGCCGTGTTGGAGACCAGACTGAAGAAGTCCTCGCTGCCAAGGTAGTTGATCCAGGGCAGGGGCGTCTGCGGGGTGGTGATGACGTATTCCTTGTTCCGGTCATCAAAATATCCGAACTTCATAATGCTTCCTCCTTAAAACTGCGCCTTGTAGGGTGGGCAGCACATCGATGTGCGAAAACGATTAAGACACTGTGAAAGAAGCAATCTTATCACGTTAAGCATACCGTATCTCGCAAAAAAATGCAAGGGCTTTTTGCAAAAATCCGGGAAGATTTTTAAAAATAATCTGCGAAGTCCCGGTAGTTTTTGGCGTAATTTTGGGGTGTGCACCCCGGCGGAGCACAGAACCAAAGCCCCGAAACCCCATTTTAAAAGTAATATATACATACGACCTTTTTCACCGAAAAACATAACGAAACTGCAACGAAATTTTTTCGGTTTTAATCGAAATGTAACGAAAGTAAATCGAGATGCACAATTTCTACAGGTCGCATTGGAACAAAATGCCGAAAGTGATGCAGTCAGACTAAAACTTTTACATTAGCGCTTGATTTTTGGTGCAGAATGCGCTATATTGAAGTTGCGAAAACGATTAAGTGACTTGCGAGAAACATCCCGCAGCTCCTTTCATCGGAAGGAGGCTACAAAATGCCATCCCTGAAGGATCTGGCAAAAGAGTGCGGCGTATCCGTCGCAACTGTCAGTAAAGCTTTGAACGACCAGCCGGACATTGCTCAGGCTACGCGGGAGCGGATCCACGCAGCGGCCCGCCGCATGGGCTACCTGCCCAATGCAGCGGCTCGGGCGCTGAAGACCAACCGCACCTACAACCTTGGCGTTCTGTTTGTGGATGAAAAACAGAGCGGCCTGACCCACGAGTACTTCTCCGCAGTGCTGGACAGCTTCAAGGTTGAAGCAGAAAAGCGCGGCTATGATATCACCTTTATCAACCACAACATCAGCGGCAGATCCATGAGCTATCTGGAGCATTGCCACTACCGGGGTGTGGACGGCGTGGTGATCGCCTGTGTGAACTTTTACGATCCGCAGGTGGTGGAGTTGGTCAACGGCGATGTGCCGGTGGTGACCATCGACCATGTGTTCAACAACCGGATGGCGATCCTTTCGGACAACGTGGTGGGCACAAAGGCCTTGGTGCAGCAGGCATGGGCCTGCGGACACCGGCGCATCGCCTTTATCCATGGCGAAAAGACCGCCGTTACCGAGAACCGTCTGGCAGGCTTCTATCAGGCCTGCGAGGAGCTGGGGTTGAAGGTGCCGGAGCAGTACGTCCGCTGCGGCGTGTACCACGACGTGGATCGCTGCGCTGAAGAGACCCGGGCGTTGCTGGCGCTGCCGCAGCGCCCCACCTGCATCATCTTCCCGGATGACTTTTCCGCACTGGGCGGCTACAACGCCCTGGCCGAGGCGGGCTTGAGCATCCCGGAGGATATCTCAGTGATGGGATACGATGGCATCTATCTCTCTCGGGTGGTCAAACCCTCGCTGGTGACCTACCAGCAGAACACCAAAGCCCTTGGCAGGCTGGCGGCGGATAAGCTGATCGAGCTGATCGAGCATCCGCGTGTGACCCTGCCGGAGCAGATTCGGGTGTCCGGCAAGCTGCTGGACGGCGGCTCCGTCCGCATCCTTTGACAAAGGCCCACAACTCCCAGCGCAGAGTTTTTTGAGAATGATTTTTATTTGATGGAAAACCATGAAGGAGGTTTACCCTTATGAAAAAGATCTCTCGTCGTAATTTCCTGCTCGCATCCGGCGCAGTGACCATTGGTGCAGCTTTGGCTGCCTGCGGCGGTTCCTCCGCTTCCACCAGCACTGCTTCTTCCGCTCCCGCATCCAGCGCAGCCGCTTCCGGCACCTCTGCCGCCGGCAAGGTGCTGAACATCTGGTGCTGGAACGACGAGTTCCAGAGCCGCTTCAACGACTACTATCCGGAAGTTTCCGAGATCGCAGCGGACAAGTCCACCACCACCCTGAAGGACGGCACCACCGTCAAGTGGACCATCAACGCCAACGAGAACAACAACTACCAGAACAAGCTGGACGAAGCACTGCTGAGTCAGGACAGCGCCGCCGACGATGACAAGATCGATATTTTCCTGATCGAGGCCGACTATGCGCTGAAGTATGTAGATTCCGACTACGTTCTGGATGTGAAGGCCGACATCGGCCTGACCGATTCCGATCTGGCCGGTCAGTACCAGTATACCAAGGACATCGTCACGGTGGACGGCAGCCAGCGCGGCACCACATGGCAGGCAACGCCCGGCCTGTTCGCATACCGCCGCAGCATCGCCAAGGATGTTCTGGGCACCGACGACCCCACCGAGGTGCAGGCACACCTGTCTGACTGGGATAAGTTCAACGATGTGGCGGCACAGGCCTCTGCCAAGGGCTACAAGATGCTGTCCGGCTTTGACGATGCATACCGCACCTTCTCCAACAATGTGGCCGCTCCGTGGGTGGACGGCACCACCGTCACCGTGGACGAGAACATCATGAAGTGGGTGGAACAGACCAAGGAATACACCGACAAGGGCTACAACAACAAGTCCAGCCTGTGGGACAGCCAGTGGGCGGCCGATCAGGGCCCCACCGGCAAGGTGTTCGGCTTCTTCTACTCCACATGGGGCATCAACTTCACCCTGCTGGGCAACTCGCTGGAGACCCCTGTGGCCGAGGGCGGCAAGGAGGAAGTGGGCAACGGCATCTACGGCGACTACGCCGTGTGCGAAGGCCCTCAGCCCTACTACTGGGGCGGCACCTGGATCTGCGGCGCAGCCGGAAGTGACAACATCGAGATCATCCGGGACGTGATGCAGAAGCTGACCTGCGATGAAGCCATCATGAAGCAGATCACGCTGGATACGCAGGACTACACCAACAACGAGAAGGCCATGGAAGAGATTGCAGGCAGCGATTACAAGTCCGACTTCCTTGGCGGCCAGAACCATATCGCCCTGTTTGCCGAGGCTGCAAAGAAGATCGATATGTCCAACGCAGGTCCCTACGATCAGGGCCTGAACGAGAGCTTCCAGACCGCATTCAAGGACTACTTCACCGGCAACGTGGACGAGGATACCGCAAAGGCAAACTTCGAGACCGCCATCAAGGAGAAGTACCCCGAGCTGACCGATGTGGTCTGGCCCGCATGATTGCGGCATGACCCAATTCGCTGACACGGAAAAGTGAATACAGAGGGCGGGCGGCATATCTCGCCCGCCCTCTTTGCTTTTCTACAGATAACAGGAGGCGATCCTATGGGAGAAAAGAAAAAGAAAGGGTCGATCAGCTATGCGAAATGGGGCTACATCTTCATTGCGCCGTTCTTTATCATCTTCGCAGTATTCCAGCTGATCCCCCTGGCATCCACCATCTACTACAGCTTTTTTGAATATTACCGCAGCGGCCTGAAGATCATCGGCCCCAGCTTTGTGGGCCTGAAAAACTACATCACCCTGTTCGCCACCGACCTGCCCAAGTATTTCAGCAACACGCTGATCCTGTGGATCATCGGCTTTATCCCGCAGATCGCCGTTTCGCTGCTGCTGGCGGCATGGTTCACCGACCTGCGCCTGAAGCTGAAGGGCCAGACCTTCTTCAAAACGGTCATCTACATGCCCAACCTGATCATGGCTTCGGCCTTTGCCATGCTGTTCTTTGCGCTGTTCTCGGACAACGGCCCGGTGAACGCCGTGCTGCTGAGCATGGGCTGGATCAAGACTCCCATCAGCTTTTTGAACACCGTGTGGGGCAACCGGGGACTCATCGGCCTGATGAATTTCCTCATGTGGTTCGGCAACACCACCATCATGCTCATGGCAGCCATCATGGGCGTGGACCCCACCCTGTACGAAGCTGCGGAGCTGGACGGCTGCACCCCGAACCAGATGTTCTGGAAGATCACCATCCCGCTCATCCGGCCCATTCTGGTCTACGTGATGATCACCTCCATGATCGGCGGTCTGCAGATGTTCGATGTGCCGCAGATCCTCACCAACGGCAAGGGCGGGCCGGACCGCACCTCCACCACCATGATCATGTACCTGAACAACCACCTGTTCAGCAAGAACTACGGCATGGCCGGTGCTGTCTCGGTGGTGCTGTTCCTCGTTTGTGCGGTGCTGTGCGTGGTGGTCTACTTCTCCCTCACCCGGGAGGATGACGGCCTGACCAAAGCTCAGCGCAGGGAATTGAAAGCTGCCCGAAAGGCAGCAGCTAAAGGGGGCAAGTGAATATGGCACGCACTCCGAAAACGCAGTCTGAAAAAGCAACACTGGCGGCACGCCGCGCCTGGTGCTATCTGGTGCTGGTGCTCATCAGCTTTCTGTGTCTGTTCTTCTTCTATGTGCTGGTGATCAACTCCACCCGCACCCATTTTGAGATCCAGAAGGGCTTCTCGCTGCTGCCGGGCAAGTCCCTCGTCACCAACTTCCGGAACGTGCTGGCAGACGCCAACATCCCGGTGGGCACCGGCATCCGCAACAGCCTGATCGTCTCGGCCTGCTCGGCAGCCCTCAGCGTGTATTTCTCGGCCCTGACGGCTTACGGCATCTACGCCTACAATTTCCGGTTCAAAAAAGCCGCCTTTGCCATCATCCTGCTCATCATGACCATGCCCACGCAGGTGTCGGCTCTGGGCTTTTTGCAGCTCATCACCAAAATGGGCCTGAAAAACAGCTTTGTCCCGCTGATCCTTCCCAGCATCGCAGCGCCCACGGTGTTCTTCTTCATGAAGCAGTATCTGGACGCTTCCCTGCCCATGGAGATCGTGGAGGCCGCCCGCATCGACGGTGCAGGCGAGTTCTATACCTTTAATAAGATCGTGCTGCCCATCATGAAGCCGGCCCTTGCCGTGCAGGCCATCTTCTCCTTCGTGGCCAGCTGGAACAACTACTTCATCCCCGCTCTGGTGCTGGACAGCGCCGACAAAAAGACCCTGCCCATCCTGATCGCCCAGCTGCGCAGCGCGGACTTCCTGAAGTTCGATATGGGCAAGGTGTACATGATGGTAGCCATCGCCATTCTGCCGGTCATCATCGTCTACCTGCTGCTGTCCAAGTTCATCGTCCGCGGCGTGGCTCTGGGCGGCGTCAAGGGCTGAAATTACGACCGGCGCCAAAGCCCCTCCTGTGAAAATGCAATGGGGCTGTTGCACAAGCCCAACAAAAAGACCAGAGTTATTTAGTCAAAAGGCTTTACAACTCTGGTCTTTTGCTTTAACGTTAACAGTGCAAAAATGAAACGGATAAAGCAAGAACAGCATA
>SKEO01001392.1_pt1 | contig 19551 bp, 18 predicted proteins | sample 4826801 | NCBI WGS metagenome assembly SKEO01 (sample SAMN11008807, study PRJNA524170) | human gut metagenome | biome: Human fecal sample; material: Feces; isolation source: fecal sample from pouch patient p3 | host: Homo sapiens | place: Israel: Tel-Aviv | collected 2016-02-25 | reverse complement strand
ACACGCTCTTGAGTTCTCAAACCACCACCACACCAGCCAGACGGGAAACCAACCAGAGGAAGGAACCCGCCGCGCTGAGCGGCAACAGGTGAATAACTTACACGCATGTCCGGATTCACGCAAATCAGGCGCACGAAGATAAGCCCAAATCGTTGAAACGACAGGCTTCGCCCGGCGTGTCGCAAACAGCCTATTTGCGCTGTTCTGATATCAGAATAATCCGTTTTGCATTGCCGATGCGTAACAAATTCATGTGTTCATCGGCGTGTTGCAAGAATTCGATTGCGTGACCATCCAGGTTCACCTTCTCGCAACCGGTCATCGCATATGCAAAAAGGGACTTCCCTTTACGGGAAGTCCCTTTCAGTAGCTATTGAAGCTCGCTAGCTTCAGGCCAGGGTGTTCGGGTCAACCGGAACGCCCGGGTTCATCGTGGAGGTGATGGTTGCCTTGGTCAGGTAACGGCCCTTCACGGTGGACGGCTTCAGACGCTTGACTTCGTCGGCCACAGCCTTGAAGTTCTCGTCCAGAGCGGACTCATCGAAGCTCATCTTGCCGATGAGGAAGCTCAGGTTGCCGTTCTTGTCGACACGGAACTCGATCTTGCCGCCCTTGATGTCCTTGACAGCCTTGGTGACATCCATGGTCACGGTGCCGGTCTTGGGGTTCGGCATCAGGCCACGCGGACCGAGCACACGGCCCAGACGGCCGACCTTGCCCATCATGTCCGGAGTAGCAACCACGGCGTCGAAGTCGAGGAAGCCGCCCTGAACCTTTGCGATCAGGTCGTCATCACCGACGATGTCGGCGCCAGCCTCGGTAGCCTCGGTAGCCTTCGGGCCACGGGCGAACACGAGGACCTTGGCGGTCTTACCAGTGCCGTGAGGCAGGTTGACGGTACCACGCACGAGCTGGTCGGCCTTACGCGGGTCAACGCTCAGACGGAACACAGCCTCGACGGTCTGGTCGAAGTTGTAGGAGGGCATGCTCTTGAGCAGAGCGATGGCCTCGTTGGCGGTGTAGAGGTTGTTGCGATCGACGCGCTCAGCGGCTTCGCGGTACTTCTTGGAACGCTTTACCATCTGTCCTTCTCCTTATCAGTCCGTAACCGTGATGCCCATCGAGCGAGCGGTGCCCTCGATGATCTTCATGCCGGCCTCGATATCGCGAGCAGACAGATCTTCCATCTTGATCTCGGCGATTTCGCGAACCTGCGCCTTGGTGACAGAGCCGACCTTGTGGGTCAGCGGGTTCTCGGTGCCCTTCTCAACGCCAGCGGCCTTCTTCAGCAGAGCTGCAGCCGGCGGGGTCTTGAGCACGAAGGTGAAGGAACGATCTTCGTAAACGGTGATCTCGACAGGGATGACCTGACCCATCTTGTCCTGCGTCTGGGCATTGTATGCCTTGCAGAAGTCCATGATGTTCACGCCATGCGAACCCAGAGCCGGGCCCAGCGGCGGGGCCGGGTTGGCCTTGCCAGCCTGGATCTGGAGCTTGATCAGCGCCGAGACTTTCTTCTTGGGAGCCATATTATGGTTCTTCTTTCTATAACGCGGTTCGAATGGTCGCCGTCCTCAGGTTCGGCTGTCTGCCATCATGCTCGGTCTTGACTCATTATTTATCCGTGCATGCTGCAGGCAATCGGCCTGTGGTCGGTCTCCTCCCGCAACTTATATTGCTGTGCTGTGCTAGCGAGTCTCCTCTCCAGACACAAGCTTTCCTATTATGCAAATCCACCCGGACAACACAAAAAGCCCGACCACGATGGTCGGGCTCTGCAAAGTTTGGGAGTTAATCTAGCTTCTGAACCTGGTGGAAGCCAAGCTCCACCGGCGTATCACGGCCGAAGATGGACACGAGCACGGTGAGCTTCTGAGTGGTGGGCTCCACGTCGGAAACAACGGCGGCCATGGTGGCGAAAGGCCCATCGGTGACGGTGACCTGATCGCCAACGGCGTAGGAGACCTCGACCCTGCGCTTCTTGGCGGCGGCGGGCTTGTCGCCGGCGGCCTTGAGTGCCTCGGAAGCAATCATCGGAGCCATCATCGCCACGACTTCCTTGCGGGAGAGCGGCGCCGGATCCTTGGTCGGGCCAACGAAGCCGGTCACGCCTTCGGTCTCACGAACGATACGGCGGGCGTTCTCATCCGGCCACATACGAATCAGCACGTAGCCAGGAACACGCACGCGGGTGATGACCTTCTTGCCCTTCTCGGTGTGCTTCTCGACTTCTTCCATCGGCACCTCGACCTGGAAGATCTGGTCTTCCATGCCGAAGGAGGCGACGCGGGACTCGATGTTGGTCTTCACGCGCTTCTCGTAGCCGGAGTAGGTGTGCAGCACGTACCACTTGCCATCAAGGGAACGCAGGGACTTGGAGAATTCGTCAACGGCCTGCTGACCGGCATCGGTCTCCTCGGCCTGCTCGGATTCGTTGACTTCTTCCTCGTCCTCATCCAGAGAAACGGTCTCGGTCTGAGTGGAAGCAACGGGAGCGGATTCAGTCGCCGCCGGAGCGTCGGACTCAACATCTGCATTGTCGACGGATGCGTCAGATTCTGCGGAAAGGTCAGCGACCGGTTCGACCGGGGCAGCTGCCTCATCGGCAGCAGCTTCGGAAGCCTCGACAACAGGCTCCTCAGCCGGGACGGCGTCGAGGTTCTCGAGATTCAGTTCATCACTCATGCGTTGTTATTCACCTTAGGTTGTGCGGATCAGCCGAACACCCACAGCGTGGCCTTGCCTAGACCGAAGTCCATGCCAGTCACGAGGGCCATCAGCAGCAGCACGAAGATGAATACGGCCAGAGACCAGAAGAACAGTTCCTTGGCGGTAGGGGTCACGACCTTGCGAAGCTCGTCGATGATCTGCTTGATGAACAGACCGATACGCATGAAGACATTCGGCTTGACTGCCTTTTCACTCTTGCTCGTCTTAGCCATTCCGTACCTCGCGTCAGCTGCTTGATTATTAGAAACTTGGCAGGGAAGGCGGGACTCGAACCCACAACCTACGGTTTTGGAGACCGTTGCGCTACCAATTGCGCCACTTCCCTAGGTGAAAATCCACCTCGGCGTGCGTTCCGTAGAGAACGCTTCGCCACGGCGAAACCGCCAAGTCGTTATAGTAACGGCTCCGGTGGATTATCGCAAATCGCGTGTCGCGCGCGTAGCACGCGACTCTTCTCAGTTAGCCCATTCCTTGAATCGACGCATGCCTTCGGCTAGGTCTTCGTCGGCCAGTGCGTAGGAGAAACGCAGGTAACCGGGAGCACCAAAGGCCTCGCCGGGGACGGCGGCCACGTGGGCCTCATCCAACAGTGCAGCGGCAAAGTCAGCGGACGTATCGGACACTGTGCCCTTGGGACCCAGCGGCTTGCCAAGCAAAGCGGTGATGTCCGCAAAAACGTAGAACGCGCCGGTCGGAGTCGGGCAGTTGACGCCCTCGATATCGTTCAAGGCGGTCACAATCGCACGGCGGCGCGCGTCGAAGGCCTTACGCATCTCGTGCACCTCATCCAGCGGGCCGGCCACAGCAGCCAAAGCAGCACGCTGGGAGATGTTGGCCACATTGGAGGTCATATGACCCTGCAGCTTGGCGGCGGCCTTGGCCACCTCAAGCGGAGCGACCATCCAGCCGACACGCCAGCCCGGCATCGCATAGGTCTTGGCCACGCCGTTCAGCACCAGCAACTGCCCGCGGCATTCCGGCACGGCGGCACCGATGTAGGTGGTGTGCGCATCGTCATAGTTCAGGTGCTCGTAGATCTCGTCGGAGATAACCCAAATGTGGTGCTCGACGGCCCAACGACCGATCGCTTCCACGGTTTCCGGCTTCCAGACGGCTCCGGTCGGGTTGTTCGGGGAGTTGACGATGATTGCCTTCGTATGCTCGGTACGGGCCGCTTCCAGCGCCTCAAGCGAGGGCTCGAAGTTCACGTCGGCACCGGCGAATACTTCGACCGGCACACCACCGGCAAGCTTCACAGCCTCGGGGTAGCTGGTCCAGTACGGAGCGGGAATGATGACCTCATCGCCATCGTTGAGCAAGATCTGGAAGGATTCATACACGGCCTGCTTGCCGCCGTTGGTCACCACGACCTGATCGGCATTGACCTCATAGCCGGAATCGCGCAGCATCTTAGCCGCAATCGCTTCGCGCAGCTCGGGCAGGCCCGGCGTAGGCGTGTACTTGTAATTCTTCGGGTCAAGGCAGGCATCTGCCGCAGCCTTGACCACGTTTGCGGGGGTCGGGAAATTCGGTTCACCTGCGCCGAAGCCGACAACGTCAAGTCCGGCGGCCTTCATGGCCTTGGCCTTGGAATCGACGGCGAGCGTAGCGCTCGGTGCCACAGTGTTGATACGGTCGGAAAGAGTCTGCCATTGCGCCATAGTCATGGCTCCCATGCTAAACCTACAGCACGAAAAATCGCCAGAGCCGCACTATGGTGATGGAATCTGTCGTGTGACAGATTCCATCAGTCACACGAGCACGAGATTGTCGCGATGAACCAGTGGGTGGGCGTACTGAGGGCCGAGGAAACGCTTGAGTTGGGCGGTGTTACGCCCGAGCATCTGCGGAATTTCTTCGGAATCGAAGCCGGCGAGGCCTCGGGCCAGGTGTTCACCGCTTTCGGCATCGATCCAGACCGGATCGCCGGCGGAAAAATCGCCATGTACTTCGAGCGCGCCGGCCGCCAGCAGCGAGGCACGCCCGCCGCGAATCGCCTGGCCGGCACCCGCATCGACCACAATCGTGCCGCGCGGGTCGGCGGCGAAGCCGATCCACAGACGGCGTGAGGAGCCGCGGGCCTTAACCGGTGCGAACACGGTGCCCACCGGATCGCCCATCATCGCAGGGCCCGCGTTCGAGGCGCAGGTGAGTACCGTGGGGATGCCCGAGACGGCCGCCACGCGCGCGGCCTCGAGTTTGGTGACCATGCCGCCGGTGCCGACCTTGGAGCCGGAGCCGGAGACTTGGATGTCGCCCAGCGCATCAATCACGTTGGGCACATATTCCACACGGCGGGAGCCGGGCTGCGAGGGCGGCGCAGTGTACAGCGCGTCCACGTCAGTCAGTAGCACCAAGGCTTCGGCCCGCACCAGGTTGGCCACCAACGCGGAGAGTCGATCGTTGTCGCCGAAGCGAATCTCGTTCGAGGCCAACGAATCGTTTTCGTTGATGATCGGCACCACGCCGAGGTCAAGCAGACGGTCCAGCGTGCGTTCCACATTGCGGTACTGGGTGGCACGAATCGTATCTTCGGCAGTGATCAGAATCTGGCCGACGCGAATACCGAATCGACCGAACGCAGTCTCGTAGCGGGCCATCAGTAGCCCTTGGCCGACGGCTGCGGTGGCCTGCTGAGTGGCCACGTCCACCGGCCGCGAGTCAAAGCCCAGAGGCCCGAAACCGGCGGCGATAGCACCGGACGAGACCAGCACCACACGTCCGCCCATCAATCGGACCTGAGCCAAGGCCGCGGCCAACGCGTCGAGCTTGTCCGGGTCGAGGTGACCGCTCGGCTGGGTCAGCGAGCTGGAGCCGACTTTCACGACAATGGTTCCGGCTGCGGCGATCATGCGCCGCACCTCGGCCTGACTCGGAGTGCTCATTTATTCCTCGGTTTCACCATCTTCGCTGGACTCACCGTGGCCGAACAGGCTGGTTTCGTCATGGCGATCGTCGTCAACGGTCGGGTCGGCCCAGTGGCCGGCCTTGCGTTCGGCCATCATCGCGTCGCGCACGGCGGCACGGGCGTCCATCATCTCGTGGTATTGGGCACGACGTTCGGCGTTGGAGCGGCGGTGCGTGCGCGGGTCCAGCTCTTCGAGACGCAGATCCTTGCCTCGGGCACCGAGGTTGGAGCCGTCGAGCATTTCGGCACCAGCGGAGATGGTCGGATCCCAATCGAATTCGACCATACGGGCACCACGACCGATGCGCACTTCGTCGCCGGGGTGAGCACCCTTGCGGCGCAGCTCGTCCTCCACGCCCAGCTTGGCCAAGCGGTCAGCCAGGTAGCCCACGGCCTCGTCGTTGTCGAAGTTGGTCTGCATGACCCAGCGCTCCGGCTTGACGCCACGCACCTCGAAGAACACTTCGCCATTGCCGAGTTCGCGGCGCTCGACCGTGAACTCAAGCGCACTGCCGCCCTCGTCAGCACGACGCGGACGGCGGCCCTTGGTCTCCAATGGCTTGATGACCACGCGAGCCTCCTCTTCGGCCTGCTCGCGGTTGGCCACTTCCTCACGCATCTCGTGCACCAGCGCAGACAACGCGAAGTTGAGCTCCTTTAGACCCTCGTGCGAGGCAGTGGAGATCTCAAAGACCTTCAGCCCGAGTTTCTCGAACTCCGGACGCACGAACTCAGCCAATTCCTTGGCCTCGGGCACATCGATCTTGTTCAGAATCACGATGCGCGGGCGTTCGGGAATCGGGATGGCACCCAACGGCAGCTCGAGCTTGTCGGCGTAGAGCGCCAACTCGTTTTCCAGCGCGTGGTAGTCGGACATCGGGTCGCGGTCCGGTTCAAGCGTGGCGCAATCGATCACATGGGCGATGATTTCGGTACGTTCGATGTGGCGCAGGAACTCCAGTCCCAGGCCCTTGCCTTCGGAGGCGCCCGGAATCAGGCCCGGCACGTCGGCGATGGTGTATCGAGAGTCGCCGGCGATAACGACGCCGAGATTCGGCACCAGCGTGGTGAACGGGTAGTCGGCGATCTTCGGCTTGGCGGAACTCATCGCCGCAATCAGGGACGACTTTCCGGCCGAGGGGAAACCGACCAACGCCACGTCGGCGATGGACTTCAATTCCAAAATCACGTCGCGCTCTTCACCGAGTTCGCCGAGCAGGGCGAAGCCGGGGGCGCGGCGGGTCTTGTTAGCCAGGGCGATGTTGCCGAGGCCGCCGGCACCGCCTTGGGCGACGACGCAGCGGTCGCCCTCGTGGCGCAAGTCGGCGAGCTGCGCGCCGGGATGCTTGGCTTTGCCCTGTTCGCCGCGCGCCTCAAAGACGACGGTGCCGCAGGGCACGGGCAGAATCAGGTCCTCGCCCTTGGAGCCGTCCTTATTGTCGCCCAAACCCATGGTGCCGCTGCCGGCGACACGATGCGGCATGAAACGATAGTCGAGCAGGCTGGTGGCGTTACGGTCGGCCACGAACACCACGGAACCACCGTCGCCGCCATTGCCACCGTTCGGGCCGGCCAACGGCTTGTATTTCTCACGACGGATGCCGGCCGAACCGTTGCCCCCATCGCCGCCCTTGACATGGACGGTTACTCGATCCACAAAATCACTCATATTGATTACCTTACAAAAAAGCCGCGTCCTTACGGGCGCGGCTTGAAAAAAGCTTGACGCTATATCGCTCAGGCGATGACGTCGACAACCTTGCGGTCGCGACGCACACCGAACTTCACGGAGCCATCGGTGAGGGCGAACAGCGTGTGATCCTTGCCCATGCCGACGTTGTGGCCCGCGTGGAAGTTGGTGCCACGCTGGCGAACGATGATGTTGCCGGCCACGACGGCTTCGCCGCCGAACTTCTTCACGCCGAGGTATTGCGGGTTAGAATCGCGACCGTTGCGAGAGCTGGACGCACCCTTCTTATGTGCCATGATTCATGGTCCTTTCTATAACTCAGGCAATCGCCGTGATCTTGACGATAGTCAGCTTCTGGCGATGACCCTTACGGCGAGCAACACCAGTCTTGTTCTTGTACTTCTGGATGTTAATCTTCGGGCCCTTGGCTTCGTCGTTCACAACCTCAGCCTTGACGGACACCTTGGCCAGATCGGCGGCGGCAAGGGTGACCTTGTCACCATCGACAACGAGGGAGACCGGAAATTCCACGGTATCGCCCTTCTTAGCGTCGAGACGGTTCACGAGGATGACGTCGCCAACCTCGACCTTTTCCTGATGGCCACCGGCCTTCACAATCGCGTACATTATCGTTCCTTTTATGTTTTGGAAAGCTACCTTGCCTAACACGCACCGAGCTTGCGGTCAGACACCGAGTTTCGAATCTACACCACCATGCGGACTAAATCAAATGATTTTTGCCCGCGTGTCAAGCACGACACACCTGTTACTCTTCCGCTTACTCTTCCGCCGTGTTGTTGGCAGCGACGGCAGCGGCGGCAATCTGAGCCAGTTTGGCTTTGACGTCGGCGCTGGAACCAGCCGGTTCGGGAGCGGGAGCGGTGCCGCGACCGTGCTTGTTGGTTTTGACGAACGGGTCGCCACCGCGAAGCGCGTAGGGATCGTCGTAGTCGGCCGAAACGGTCGGCTGATCATGCAGGATGAAACCACGGCCCTTGCAGGTCGGGCATTCCTCGGAGAACGCCTCGACCAGACCCTGGCCGATGCGCTTGCGGGTCATCTGCACCAAACCGAGCGAGGTGACTTCGGCCACCTGATGCTTGGTGCGGTCGCGTGCCAAGCATTCGACCAAGCGGCGCAGCACCAGATCGCGGTTGGCGGGCATGACCATATCCACATAGTCGATCATCACCATGCCACCGATATCGCGCAGGCGCAGCTGGCGGGCGATCTCTTCAGACGCCTCCAGGTTGCAACGCGTCACCGTTTCTTCCAAGGACTTGCCCTTGCCGATAAAGCGGCCGGTGTTCACGTCAATGGTGGTCATGGCTTCGGTGCGATCGATGACAATCGAGCCGCCGGACGGCAGGTAGACCTGACGCTCCATGCCCTTACGCAGCTGGGAGTCGATGGACCACTTGTCGAACACGTCCTTGCCTTCATGCTCGGCCGGGTCCCACTTCTCCAGCTTGTCCTTCAAGTCGGGGGCCATGGTGTCAAGGTATTCCTCGATACGGTCGTAGACCTTGTCACCTTCCACGATGAGCTTGCTGAAGTCGTCGTTGAAGATGTCGCGCACCACGCGGATGGCCACGTCGGGCTCGCCCTGCAGGAGCTTCGGGCGCTTGCCGTGCCAGAATTCCTCGCGCTTGGCGTTGATGCGCTCCCACTGGCGGACCAGTGATTCGAGATCCTTGACGATGGCGTCTTCGGATGCGCCCTCGGCTGCGGTACGGATGATCACGCCCATGTCTTTCGGGGCGATCTTGGAGACGATGTTCTTCAGACGGCTGCGTTCGCGCTCCGAAAGCTTGCGGCTCACGCCGGTCATGCCGCCGGATGGCACGAGCACCAGGAAGCGGCCGGCGAGCGTGACCTGAGAGGTCAGGCGGGCACCCTTGTGGCCGATCGGGTCCTTAGTGACCTGCACGAGCACCGGGTCGCCGGACTTGAACGCCAGCTCGATGCGGCGCGGCTGGCCTTCGAGACGAGCGGCATCCCAGTTGACCTCGCCGGCGTAGAGCACGCCGTTGCGGGCCTGGCCGATGTCCACAAATGCGGCCTCCATGCTGGGCAGCACGTTCTGCACGCGGCCAAGGTAGATGTTGCCGACGGTCTGTACTTCCTGAATGTCGGAGACGTAATGCTCGACCAGAACATTGTCTTCCACCACGGAAATCTGGGTGTGATGTTCCTTCTCACGCACCACCATCAGGCGGTCCACGTTCTCGCGGCGTGCGAGGAAGTCCTGTTCCATGAGCTGGCTCTGGCGGCTGCGCTCACGGCGGTTGTCACGGCGGCGCTGCTTCTTGGCCTCGAGACGAGTGGAGCCCTCCACATCAGTGATCTCGTCGATGTACTGCTGCTTGCGGGAGCGGCGGACCAGCGGCTGTTCGCTGTTCTGACTCTGGTCGTCGGTGCCCTCGCCGTTCTTGCCGCCACGGCGGCGACGGCGACGGCGAGTAACGGTCTGCTCCTCATCGTCCTCATCGCGATCACGGTCATGATCATCGCGATCGTCACGACGGCGGGAACGCGTATCTTCGGCATCGTTCTCGGCGGTATCGTGCTCGCCGTTGGCACCGGTTTCGCCGCGTGAGCCGCGACGGCGGCGACGGCGCGAACGGGTGCGGGTGGCGTCGGATTCTTCGTCGCCCTCCTCTTCGGCAATCGGCGAGTAGGCGATATCGTCCAGCTCGAGGTCTTCCTCAATCTGCTCGACTTCGGCGGCTGCACGGCGCTCCTGGGCGTTCAGGCGGCGGGAGCGACGGGAACGGCGAGAGTCGGAAGCGTCATCGGAATCGAAATCATCATGGTCCGTGTTGGCGCTGGCATTGGCGTCACCGGCGGCAGCGTTGCGGGAAGCGTCACGAGACGCATCACGGTCGGCGGCATTGCGGCCACGATCGTCACGGTCGTCACGGCGGCGGCTGCGCGGCTGCGCGTCGTCATCATCGTGGCTGCGCGAGCGGCGGGAGCGACGCGACGGACGTTCGTCGTCGTCAACATCGTCATCACGAGTGTCAGCGGTATCGTGCGCATCCACAGCGGCGGGCAGTACCGGTTCCTGGAAGAGCAGGGACGTCATCGGCTTGCCGCGACGCACGGCCTCGTGGCCAGAGGGCAGGGATTCGACCGCGTCGAACAGGCGCTCATCCGGGGTGTCCTCGTGCGTATCCGCAACTGCACGGCGAGAACGACGGCGAACCGGACGGTCCTCGTCATCATCATCCATATCCATAGACGCACGGCGAGAGCGGGAGCGAACCGGCCGATCCTCGTAGTCATCATCGTCGGACTGGCGGGAGCGAGAGCGGCGGCGAACCGGGCGGTCCTCGTCGTAATCGTCATCGTCCACAACCGAACGGCGGCGGGAACGTGGGGCGTCATCGTCATCGAAATCATCGGCACTGACAGTGCGGCGCGAACGACGAGGACGATCATCCTCGCTATCCGAGTCGGCCACTGCGGAAGCGGCGCGGCGCGAACGGCGGCGGGTTGGACGTTCGGCGGAATCCTGGGAATCGCTGGATTCATCGGAATCGCTGGAATCGGCTGACTTGGAATCGGCCGCAGTGCCGGCATCGGGAAGCGCGGGGGCTTCGAACAGCGGGGCGCGTTCCTGCACTTGCAGTTCCAGAGAAGCGCCGGCAGCACCGGTGCCGCGGACCACGCGGCGGCCGCCACGACGACGGCGAACAGGTTCGGCGGGCTGGGAGGCGGCGGCAGGCGCAGCGTTCACGGCTGCAGCCGAATCGGCATTGGATACGGTTGAATTATCGGTTCCGTCGTTGACGAAACCTTCACGGTTGTCAGTGGGCACAATGCTCCTCGCGGCGCGCTGCATCACGACGCCTATTTCCAGGCCTATACGCTTGTCTCACACCACGCTCTCACCGTGGCCGCACGAAAACGCGCCGCGTAAAGGCAACTTCGTCTCAAGTCTGTCCTGCGGGTGGCGGACACCGGCGCTTGCGTTGTCTCATTCTCAAGAGCCGCAAGGGGATCGACGCCATCTCGCACGCTGATGGTTATGCAGAACCACCATCCTTTAGTATGCCACATATTTTGTGCGGGCGTGGCCCGGCGAGGCTGACGTTCTCTCGGCTCCCCTCCCCCGCGGTGACAGCTCCCCTCAGGGAGGGGAGCTAGAGAGGTGTCAGACCAGCCAGTCGGTAAGGATTGCGGCCATGGCGGTCAGGTCGGATTCAGGCACCTGCTCGTCGTGCTTGTGAGCCAGCAGCGGATCGCCGGCACCGAGGTTGACGGCCGGGATACCGAGCTGAGAGAAGCGTGCCACGTCGGTCCAGCCGAGCTTGGACAGCGGGTCGCGGCCAGTGCGCTCCTTAACCAGTCGGACCAGATCCTGGGCGAGCGGGGCGTGCAGGCCCGGGCGCGCGGAGGGGCTTTCGTCCTTCATTTCGATGCCGTAGCCCTCGAACACGCCGCCGGTAGCCACATGCTCGCCATTGCCGAGTTCGGCACCGGCGTCCGCGCCCATCATCAGAGCCTTGGCCTCGGCCAACGACTTGTCCGGGGCGAAGCGGTAGTTGACGTGTACGCGGCATTCATCCGGAATGACGTTCGTGCCTTTGCCGCCGGAGATCAGCGTGGCGTTGAGGCCCTCGCGATAATCGAGCCCGTCCACGTTCACGGTGGCCGGCTCGTAGGCGTTGAGTCGGTTCAGAATGTCGGCCGCCTTGTGGATGGCGTTCTCCCCCATCCACGCGCGGGCGGAGTGCGCGGCCACGCCGTGGGTTACGACGTCGAAGCGAATCGTACCGTTGCAACCGCCCTCGATGCCGCTGTTGGTGGGCTCGCCGATGATGGCGAAATCGCCGGTGATCCAATCGGGATGGGCCTCGACGACTTTGCGTAGGCCGTTCTTTTCGGCGACGACTTCCTCATGGTCGTAGAAGACGTAGGTGAGGTCGACTTTCGGGGTGGTTTCCGGCGTGCGGCCGTCGAGCGTGGCGGCGAGGTAGAGCATCACCGCGTCGGAGGCCTTCATATCGGTGGCACCGCGGCCCCACAGCACGCGGTCTTCGGGATGAGCGTGGGCGATTTCTTCGCGAATCAGCGAATCGCCGGGCTCCAGCCACTTTGGTGGGAAATTGTCGATGACCGGCACAGTATCGAGGTGCCCGGCCAAGATCACACGGCTCGGCTTGCCGAAGTCGGTGCTGGCCACCACTGTGTCGCCGTGACGGCGGACGGTCAGGTGCTCTTGCTCGTTAAGGAAGGCCTCGACCTCGTCGGTGAGGGGGCCCTCGTGGTCGGACACGGAGAAGTTCTCCATGATCTGGGTGAGCAGGCTGTTCAGCTGCTCGGCAGTGGATGCGGTGCGGTTCAATTCAAGCGTCATGTGAACAGCGTACCGCGTGGGCGGCGGGCCCAGCACACTCACTACATGAGATTTTGCGGCCGAATACATTTTTATGTGCCACACTGGGGTGGCGAAAGGGAGGATTATGTCAGGTCTAATCAGCGCCATGCAAGGCTTCTGCGTTATCGGCATCGTGATTGCGGTGGGATATGTTGCCGCACGAATGCGAATCGGCGGGCCGTCCGCTCAGATGGTGCTCAACCGGTTCTCCTTCTTCGTATCGAGCCCGTGCCTGATGTTCGCGATTCTCTCCAAGGAGCCGATTTTCGACATCTTCCACCCCTCGATTATCGTGGCGTTCTTCTCCGCCGTGCTGGTAGGCGTGGTGTTTTTGGTGCTCAACCGTATGTTCTTCCACCTGAATGCCCCGGACGCCACCATCGGTGCCCTGAATTCGCTGTACCTCAATTCCAATAACATCGGCCTGCCAATCGCCACCTACATTCTGGGCAATCCGGCTCTTGTGGCACCGATTCTGGTCATGCAGCAGGCCATCTTCACACCGGTGGGCCTGACAGTGCTGGACGTGACCACCAAGGGCAAGGTCTCCATCAAGGAAATCGCCAAGCAGCCACTGCATCAGCCGCTGCTTATCGGCTCGCTGCTGGGCATTGTGGTCTCTGCGATTTCCGCTAAAAGCGGCTGGTTCCCAGTGCCGAAATTCATTTTCGACCCGATCGACATGATCGGCGATTCGGCTGTGCCAATGATCCTGATGGCGTTCGGCATGTCCCTGCACGGCACCAAGCCGCTACAGCAGAAGGGCGATCGCCCGGCCATCTTCACGGTCGCGGTCCTCAAGAACATCATCATGCCAATTATCGCGTTCCTGCTCGCCTACTTCGTGATGGGCTTCCGCGGCTCCGAGCTGTACGCCTGCGTGGTACTCGCCGCTCTGCCCACCGGCCAGAACGTATACAACTACGCGGCCCGCTACAACGTGGGTCTCACCTTCGCGCGCGACGGCATTCTGATGAGCACCATGACCAGCCCGGTGTTTATCGCGATCATCGCGGCGCTGCTGTCGTGATGGGTGCGCAGAGAAGCGTTCTCAATAGTATCCGTGCGCGCAAATGCACAGATATCGCACAAACGAACATTTGCTCATCCGCATATTTGCGGTGATTTCAGCGTTTCTACGTTCGATTTGCGTATACGAAAGTACGCACAGTTGTTATTGAGAACGATTCGCTGCGCAGCTCGGCTCAGTCATCAGCCCGATAATCGGTCAGATTCAAGCTGGCCGCCACATGATTGGACGCGAACGCGCCGATGGAAACCAGCGCATAGCACAACACAAGCCCGCCGAAGAAGCTGGCCAGCGTGGCCGGTTCGGTCATCGAAGCGGCGAACAGAGGGGCCATAAGCAGCATGGAACAGCCGCCGGCCACGATCACCACGATGTTGAGCGGGGTGAGTACCTCGATGAATCGCGCACGGTTCAAGGTCTTGACATCAGTGCCCTCCAACACCAGCATGCGATATTCGCCGGCCTGATCGTACACGCTGCCGGCCTGCATCACACCGGAGCTGACCGCGGCAAGCACAGCGGCGAACACGAGCGTCAGAATGCCGCCGGTGCCGATGTCGCGAATGAACACGGTGAACGGGTCGTTGGCGTCATCGACCACGGCGGCCGATCCGAAGAATCCGCAGATCGACGTGATGCCGGCGATAAACACGGCCAACGCAATGCCGGACACATTGCGCCAGGCGCGCTTAGGGTTGTCGAGAATACGGCGCATGGCAATCATCGTGGCCGCATCCTTGGGGCGCTTGGCCTTGGCCTTGGCGCGAGCGGTGATCACCCACGTGCCGATAAGATTCACCAGCGCGAAGCACAGCAGCATGAAACCGATGATCACGCCGTACATCACCGCCTGGCCGGCCTGAGCCAGCATGGCCGGGTTCTTGAAGACGATCATGGCCACCACCACGACTACCACGAACAGCACCATACGGGTGCCTGAGGGCAATGCGGTGGCGGTGCGCGAGGTGACACCCAATGGGGTGATTGCCACGCGGCGCAAGGTGACCAGCGACGATATCAGCGCCAAGATGGCCACGCCCGCCAAGGTGATTACCAGCGCCAGCGGGCCGACCCATAGCTGTTCGAAGGTGAACCGCTGCTCCTGGAAGGGAATCAGCATGACTGCCGGCATCAGGGCGCAATAGCCGGCAATGCCGATAAGCGCGCCGATCAGCGCCTGTCCGGCGGCGTCAAGCGCGGTGAGACGCACCACCTGACCGGTGGTCGCGCCGGCCAGACGCAGGGCGGCGAGACGGGCGTCGCGGCGGGATGCGGCCAGTCGTGCGGCGGAACCGGCGAGCGCCACGAACGGCACGACGAGCAGCATGCAGGCGAATACCGCCAACGCCACATAGGCGGTGGAGAATTGGGCCAGGCTCGTCGGGTCGCTGATCTGCCGTTTCCACGCGGCCACCGTATCGGGCCGGCAGGCACCGAAGTCGAACGCGCAGGCGACGGTATGATCGGCCGAAGCCCGCCAGATGAAACCGTGTACGCCGCCGAGCACGGTGAGGAAGATGGTGGTGGCTGCGGCGAAGGCGATGATTGCCAGCATCGAGGTGTGGCCGGCGCTGCCGCGCAAGCCGGGGCGGTGAAACAGCCGCCAGAGGGCGAACGTGCTCATCGCGCGCCTCCTGCGGTGGTTTCGCTCCCGCCGGCTGGAGCTGCCGAGCGTAGCGAGGCTGAGGGTGGTTCAGCGCCCTCGGGCCACCCCCAGTCAGCCTGCGGCTGACAGCCCCCGCCAGCGGGGGCGGAGTTGGGGTTGGCGTCTGTCTGGTGCAGACGGCCGTCCTGCATCATTACGGTACGGCCGCAGAACGAAGCGACGTTGGGGTCGTGGGTGACGACGACCACGGCGGAACCGTTGTCCCGCGCGGCGGCCATGAGAATGCCCATGACCTCGCGGCCGGTGGCTTGGTCGAGCGCGCCGGTCGGCTCGTCGGCGAAGACCACGGCAGGTTTGACGGCGAGTGCACGGGCGATGGCGATGCGCTGCATCTGTCCGCCGCTCATCTCCCCCGGCCGGTGCGTGGCGAGCGCGCGCAATCCCATGCGTTCCAGCCACAGGATCGCCGTGTCGGTGGCGGTGCGGTAGGGCATGCCGTCAAGCATCATCGGCAGGGCGATGTTTTCGACCGCCGGCAGTTCGGGCAGCAGCTGGCCGGACTGGAAGACGAAGCCGAAGTCGTTGCGGCGCAGTTTGGTGCGCTCGGCGTCGCTCATGCGGCTCAGGTCGGCACCACGGAAGATGACGGTGCCGGCGGTCGGCTTAATGATGCCGGCGAGCGCGTGCAGCAAAGTGGATTTGCCGGAGCCGGACGGGCCCATCACGGCTACCGTCTCGCCCTCCCGGAGCGTGAAGTTCACGTGGTTCAGGGCGAGCGTGTGCATGGTCGGCATGGCGAAGCCGGGCTGGGCTGGCTGGGATGGCTGGCCGGCCTGAATGGCACCCGGTCCGGCCGCAGCGGGATTCGCCGACGCATAACCGGCTCCCGTGCCGGCTGGCATCACGCCGGTGACGCCGTGCCCTGCCTGTGCGCGGGCCATGCTGGCGGTGTAGTCCATGACCAGGTCGTGCGCCTCGATGACCGGGGCCCACTGCTGGGTGTGCGATGCCGGCTGCTGGAACTGTTGGGGTTGCTGAGACTGCTGAGGCTGAGCCGCCGGTCCCGACGCCGGCTGAGGCTGCTGCAATTGCGATGCTGCTGTGTTCATACTCCCGAGCGTACGGAGCGAACGCCCAGCCGACCATCGGGCTGCGGTATGAACCTTTCTGGATCACCGGCCCGCTCCTCATCCGCAAGGATTAGAGATACGCAGTCGACGCGACAATCCATATATCAGATGTTCATTGCTCGAGAAGACGAGGAACAGTGGAAGACCGGTTCGGGAGCTGGAACCACATAGGCCGGTTCGGCTGGATATGCGAATCGCACGCACGGTATGTTCAGGGAACCAGCGCGCTGCGCGCCTGTACATCGAACAGACCAAGCAAAGGAGCCCACATGGCCATCGCAATCGACATCCCGCACACACCAATCGTGTCCGTACAAAAGTCGTACAACAGGAGTATGACTACAGAGAATAACAAGAACAGTCGTTTTGAAATGAGACTCACCTAAGAGCAACGTTCCAGAATCGACCAAGCGGCCGAGTCCAAAGGCATGACTTCGTTGCAATGGGCATTATCGAATCTGCTCGCCGCCGCAGATCGGGACATCCATGAAGCTCATATCATTCGGCTCAACAGTAAAGCGTGGAATGATTTCACCGCAGCATTAAACGAACCTATGGGCCTACGTCTGAATGAATTGTTGGAGCGTGATCCCATATGGACGTGACCAACTTCACTGAGCCTCGGCACCTGACTGCGAGCGAGGATATTTCTGGTTTCGACTGCGGCCTGCCATTGGTCAATGATTGGCTGGTTTCCACACACTAAGTGCATACAGCATTGAGCATTCGGAAGCTCCCGGTTGGCTGAGGCGAAATAGTCCGAACCCCATTCCCGTAATTTTGCTAGGCATGATGGGCGTGGATATCAGATTTCAAACCATGCACGTCGACAGTCAGTTACTCCGAGATGCGGTACTTCATTCTCTGAACGATATGATTTTCGGCATATCCCTGAATCATCTAGAATGTTTACTCCGCTCAATGTCCACAATCACCAATGATTAATGGCTGGAGACCGCTATTTGACGCCGACCATTGTCTGAATCGCATTCAGACACAACACTCCTCATTGCGCGCAGACCAGCGAGTTCCGCCGAGTCGGCGATGTGTCTCTTCGGCGGTTGATTTAGGATTTTCCGCATGCGACAGCTGACCACACCGCTAAAAATGCCATTTTCGCACTGACTTGGGGCGGAGGTCGTGGCGAAACGCACGAGGAAACGTGTGTCATCCGATATGGTCATGCCCGCCAGGCATTGAAGCGTCCTGTCTATGCGCGGTTGATGTCCCGGTGGCGGGGTCAATCGATCGACATACGAACCGGGACAGATTCGGCTGTCCCGGTTCGGGATTTCGGCCTCTTTTGGCGAACCGGGACAGGCCCTTCCATGAACACCCGATATATGCAAATCCAAAACCCCGGAATTCCGCCATTCCCCGACGGCGACCATCGCACGATAGGGCGTCAGGTGAATGAGATTCTGTCCCGGTTGCCCAAAAAGAGGCAAAATGACGAACCGGGACAGCGAAATCTGTCCCGGTTGTCCCAAAAGAGACGAAATGACGAACCGGGACAGCAGAATCCGTCCCGGTCCACACGCGGTTCACACGGCATTACCCAAGTAAACTCCTCGGCAAAACATTGGCCCAGCCAACACCACTACCGATGTCCAGCACAGGCCAACTCGTCCAGGCGGGCGGCGAAGCGGGGCCAGTCGGTCTTCATGGCGGTGAGGAGCTTGCGGTTGGGCACGTCGTCAATCGGGACCCAGCAGATTTCCATGCTTTCGTCGTCGTTTGCCTTGGGCTCGACGGTGTGGCCGGGCTTTTCGAAGGCAAACACGGTGGTGTAGGCCCACGGGCCATGGTCCTCGCGGTAGGAGCCGACCACCTCGATGTCTTCGGGGGTGATGTTGGCTTCCTCGTAGCTTTCGCGCAGCGCGCCTTCGATGGACGATTCGCCGTCCGCAGTGGCACCGCCGGGGATACCCCACGTGCCACCTTCGGCGCTCCACGCGGCACGGTGCTGCATGACCACGTGAGTCACCTTGCCACTCACCGGGTCGCGACGAGCCAGCAGAATGCCGGACGCACCGTTGGTGCCCCAATGCTTGCGGCCGCAGGCGCAGTCCACCCAGCCATCGCCGGGCTGATGCACGTTTTCGACCGGCGGCAGAATGCCAGCGTGCTGGTTGCCCGAGGCCTTGCTTTCCGGCTCCAGTTCGCCACGGCCGACATTCCACAGGTCGGTCCACGTGATGCCCAGTTCGCCGGCCAGATGCCGGGCCAGCGGCAGGCTGAGGCCGATGATACCGTGCGGATCGCCCTCGATGCTGTCGATGAACGCGCCGCCGAAGCCTTCCAGCGTGAACGATCCGGCGACTTCCAGCGGCTCGCCGGTGACGATGTACCGTTCGATGTCGTCATCGGTGAATTCGCCGAAATGGACTTTGGCATGGCTTGCGCCGCGCACGGTACGTCCGGTCGCGAAATCGATCAGGCAGTGGCCGGTCCAGAGCTCACCGGTCGCACCGCTCATGCGCTTCAGTCGTTCGCGGGCCACGGCTTCGCTGTGCGGCTTGCCGTAGCATTCGCCGTCCAGGAGGAACATCGAATCACAGCCGAGAATCAGCGGGCCGACCGTCGCCTCGGTCAGTCCCGGCTGTCCGGCAATAGCGGTGGCGATGGGTTCGGTGACGGTCGGCATGTCGATGCCGGAGAAGTCGCGCGTGGTGGCGACTTCCGCCTTGGAATAGTCGATGGGCTGGCCAGCGGCGGCTTTGCGCAGGTCTTCGACGACGGCTTCGCGTTCCGAATCCTTGATTTCCTTGGCCTTGAGCGGGTAGGCAATCACGCGATCGCCGGTTGCGGCGGCGGCAGTATCGGCCACATCGCGATACGCACGGTGAACGGCCTCGGCCTTGGCTACGGCAAGAATCATCACACGCTGCTTGATGCTCAAATCGTCGACGGTGACACCTTCCTCACGGGCGGCCGCTTCCAGCGCAGCAGGCTCATCCACGTGCGAGACGCGAATTGTGGGGCAGATACCCGCCGAATACAGCACGTCACGGCGAGGCTTGGACTTGGAAGCAAGAATTAGTGGAATGGGCATGACTTAAGTCCTTATG
>SKEO01001388.1_pt1 | contig 19589 bp, 17 predicted proteins | sample 4826801 | NCBI WGS metagenome assembly SKEO01 (sample SAMN11008807, study PRJNA524170) | human gut metagenome | biome: Human fecal sample; material: Feces; isolation source: fecal sample from pouch patient p3 | host: Homo sapiens | place: Israel: Tel-Aviv | collected 2016-02-25 | reverse complement strand
GCGCTATCTTTGTATCAAAAAAATGGATTTGAAATAATTGCTAGTGCTTCTAAAAAAGTTGGAGATGTAATTGCACACAAAAACCATCTTTTTCTCGAAAAGATATTGTAGTTCGTAAATTCCAGTTGTGCGCCCAGCTAAGGGTGTGTAGTCAAGCCGGTGGGATTCCGGTTTATCCAAGGTTTAGCCAACCAGATAATAGCGAGTCTTGGGATGATGCCGGTAACGGCATCTGACAAGCGTAGACAGCAAGAAAGCAGGGTTGAATAGTGATTGAGCTTCGAAACGTTAACTTCAGTCGGTCGACGTCTTAACTGGTGCGGAAGACAATATCATGTAATGCGATATGGCGAGTGTTATGTGGCACTGTGGAGTCAGAGAAACGTACTATTGTTTATATTGAAGCAAATGTTACTATGAGGAGCCGTATGCGGGAAAGCCGCACGTACGGATCTGTGAGGGGCTAAGATTGAGAGGTCTTAGTCTACTCGACTGACGAGAAGGAAGATGAATATTGGAAATGCAATTCTTCCTAAAATATCAAAAAAGTCACTCAACCGATTCAATGCTCCTCCATCCAAATTCGGATAGATTAACGCTTTGTTTGTGTGATCGATAAGCATGGATAGAAAAGCGATGTATTTAAGCTGCGCTCCTGAAAATATTTTGATTCTCTCTTTTACATTGTTCATAAAAATTAGTCCTTTTTTTCAATTTCTTTTTTTATCAAATTTCCTACACTTGAAAAGTGCGAACATAATAATCGTTTCATGCAGATGATCCTTTATCAATTCCGATTGTTATTCACATGATATCATACTATTTCTACATCCACTTACTGGGTCATCTTTGTCTTTTAAAGATCCCTATAATGTTGTACTTGCTACTTGTTTGCTGAATATTTCTCAAATAAAGAAATATTATTCTGGCATCTTCCGGCTTCTGTATTTTTTGGGGGTGATTCCCTGGTATTCTTTGAACTTACGAATGAAATAGCTGATGTTGTCAAATCCACAGTTAATGGCAATATCAGAAACAGACAGTGAGCTGTCATCCAAAAGGATAGCAGCTTTTTTGATGCGGTATTCATTCAGGAAGGCGAACGGTGTTTTTCCCATCTCCTGATGGAAATATCTGCAGAAATAGGTCGGGCTCATGCAGGCAATGTCAGCAAGTTCTTTTAATGTAATTTCTTCGGCGTAATGTGACCGGATAAAATCAAGCACTTCCTTCAGCTGATTCATGGAGGAGAGCTGCTTTCCGGTAGTCTGGTTCTGTATAAGAATTTCTGTGCGGAAACAGAGTTCCAAAATCTGTAGAAGACAGATCTTAATTTTGAGAAGTGCACATTGTTCCGGGTAGTGGTAATTACAGATCAATTCAAGAAAAAGCTGTCGGAGACTTTCTCGTTCTTTCTGACTGAGGGCATTGGAGATGTTGTTTGGGAAGAGTAGTTTCTTCTGTGTGATTGGCTGGATGAAATTGTGCTGACAGGCATCATACAAATCAAAATTAAGTAATTGAGGATCGAAAACGATTGCATGATGCAGGGAATGGTTGTGTGCGCTTAGTTCATGCAGTTCACCAGAGTTGATGAAATAGAACTCACCGGCTTTCATTTCATAAGGGGTTCCGGAAATGATTCCGTGCATAGTTCCTTCCTCAATATAGAGAAATTCCAGTTCCTCATGCCAGTGGGCAGTAACGGAATAGAAACCGTTCTTATCTTTATGAGAATAAATCTGTAAGGGGAACATAGGGGTTCCGTGAAAATTTGTCTCTTTTAAGGAACGTGACATGAGTGATCTCCTTTCTTGTAGTGAAACAGTTCAGCCATGCAGCTCGAATTCGACACTGCGTGACGAATCCTCGCTTAGGGGCGTCTGCCCTATGTCTGCATAAGAACAGACTATTTTATATAAGCGAGCTTATAACGATAGTCTGTCCTTATACAGCCGCATGGCTGAACTGGTGCATAATATTGTGTTATTTTTTGATAAAATAATGAAAGTATCTTCTTATTTTTTGTATTATACTTGGTTCAAATAAAAAAAGCAAGAAGGGGGCATAAGATGGAGAAGAAATGGTGGCAGAGCAGTGTCGTTTATCAGATATATCCTCGGAGTTTTGCGGACAGCAATGGGGATGGAATGGGGGATATTCCAGGAATTACAGGGAAAATTGAATATCTGAAAAAACTGGGAGTTAATGTACTCTGGATCTGTCCAATCTATCAGTCGCCGCAGGATGACAATGGATATGATATCTCTGATTACCGTACGGTTTACCCGGAGTTTGGAACAATGGAAGATATGAAGATATTGATACAAAAATGTCAAGATAATGATATTAAAATCATTATGGATCTGGTAGTGAACCATACATCAGATGAACATCCATGGTTCATAGAAGCAAAGAAAAGCCTGGATAATCCATATCGGGACTACTACATCTGGAGGAAAGGTGAAGATGGACAGCCACCGAATGATCTGATGTCAAATTTCGGTGGAAGTGCATGGGAGTATTCGCCGGAGACAGATGAGTATTATCTGCATTTTTACAGTAAGAAACAACCAGATCTGAACTGGGAGAATCCGAAGCTGCGGCAGAAAATTTATGACATGATGAACTGGTGGCTGGATCAGGGGATTGCAGGTTTCCGTATGGATGTGATTGATCTGATTGGAAAGATACCGGATCAGAAAATCAAAGAGAATGGGCCGATGCTTCATAAATACCTGCAAGAGATGAACGAAGCGACCTTTGGTCACAGGGACAGCATGACGGTTGGTGAGTGCTGGGGGGCGACCCCGGAGATCGGAAGATTATATACTGATCCGGCAAGAAAAGAACTTAGTATGATCTTCCAGTTTGAACAGATTCAGCTGGATAAGAAACCGGGCGGACAAAGATGGGATTTGAAACCACTTTATCTGCCGGATCTGAAGTGTGTTTTCAGCAAATGGCAGACAGAGTTAGAAGGTCATGGATGGAACAGTTTATTTTGGAATAATCATGATCTCCCAAGAATCGTTTCCCGTTGGGGAAATGACGGAGACTATCGTGTTCTGTCTGCAAAAATGCTTGCGACACTGCTTCATGGAATGAAGGGGACACCGTATATCTATCAGGGGGAAGAGATTGGAATGACGAATGTTCCATTTCAGACGATTGATGAATTCCCTGATATTGAGACACAGAACATTTATCAAGAACGTCTGAAAGCGGGATTCACAGAGGAAGAGACCATGTATGCAATCCGGGCGAAGGCGAGGGATAATGCAAGGACACCGATGCAGTGGAATGCCGAAAAGAATGCAGGATTTACAGAAGGAATTCCATGGTACAGAGTCAATCCAAATTATAAGGCAATCAATGTAGAACAGGCATTAGCGGATCCAGAGTCCGTTTTCTATCATTATCAGAAATTGATTCAGCTTCGGAAAGAACATGAAGTTATGGTATACGGAACTTATCAACTGCTGTTCCCGGAGGATGAAGACCTTTATATCTATACAAGAACGCTGGAGGAGGAAAAATGGCTGATTGTCTGTAACTTTCATGAGAAGACAAGAAAGTTACAGTGTAAGAGAGCCGGGCAGGTCATGCTTAGTAATTATGCAGATACGCCTGCCGCGGAAAAAATTACAGAACTCAGACCATATGAGGCGGTTATTTATCAGATGGAATCCTGGGATGCGAATCATGGAGAACGCGGACAAGATCATAGTTCTGATTTTGAAGCCGATATTGAGTTGGTGTAGTTCCGAAAGCTTTTCGAAAGACCTTACAAAAATAATTATCATTTGAAAATCCGACCATGGAGGCGATTTCGGCAATTGTGTGCTGGCGGCTCTGTAAAAGAAGCGCACAGGATTTCTGAAGACGCAGATTCGCCAGATATTTTCCGGGCGAGATTCCATAGAGATGGTTGAATTCTCTGCAAAGATGATACTTGGACAGCCCGACGGCATCAGCGACTTCGTCAAGGTTCAGATCCGTGTTGTAATAATTGGAATCCAGATAATTCTTGGCCAGTGTAACACGAGGTGAAGAAAGTGCCGGGTGTTCCAATGCATAATCTGCCAGATCTAAAAGAAAAGCGTAGGCCGCTTTGGAATTATCAAATACCGATGCTAACTGATTGGAAATCGCATCAGCATAGAGCTGTTTCATCTGTTCAGGTAAAGTACTGGATGCTTCCAGGTGGAAAGCAGGTCCACAGGATTGATGAATGTGGTAGAGAAGAGGGAGACACTCGGAGGAAAATTCTAGATAAAGAACATCCCAACATTCCGAATCATCGGGTAATGAGTATTGGCTGTCTCCGGGTACTTGAACAAGGAAGAGATCACCCGCCTGTTGAGGATAGGTATGGTCTGGTGTCTGGAAACTTCCTTTTCCCGAAATCGTGTACTGAAGTAATACATAAGAGTTTTTGCGGACTCGGTTATCCCAATGATAGTCATGGGAAGTGATGTGATGCATGCCGATTCCACGAAGTGTCTGGAGGGGAAGCGCAGAGGTTATATGAAAACCGACGGAATCAAAAGGCGGTTGGGCAGATGATTTTGTGTTTGTCATAAAAAGTACTCCTTTCAAAATAAATGAAGATTGCGGGGCGCAACACGAAACAATCTGTAGAAATCTTAGTTTTGGGTTTTTAAATCCGATATTATAATATAGCAATCAATAAAAAATAGCAAGAAATTACCATTCACTAATCTGCATTACCATTGAAAGTGAAAAGAGATGGAAGTTATAATGCATTTAGTCAAGCGATGAAATGAAGCAGAATGAGAGAGTGGAGGAATAGAATGCAGATCAGTTTTGAGGAAGAACAGCAGGTTTTTCATCTATACAACGATAAGATCAGTTATGTGATTCAAGTAGAAAAACAACGATATTTAAAGCATTGTTACTACGGAAAAAGAATAAAGAGATGGCACAGCGGCATCAAGGATTATTATTACGACCGTGGATTCTGTGCGAATCCGATAGCGGAAGACAGGACATTTTCTCTGGATACACAGTTGAGGGAATTTCCGGAGTCCGGACAGGGGGACTTCCGAAGTCCAGCTTACGAACTAGAAGATAGAAATGGAGATAAAAACGCAAGATTTTTCTATAATGGCTATCGCATTCTGAGTGGAAAGATCGCTCCGGATGGCCTGCCACATGTCTATACTGATGCGGACACCGAGGCAATGACACTGGAGATTACGCTTCAGGATAAGGTGAGAAATCAGAGAATTCTGTTATATTACACCATCTATGAAGATGCAGTGGTCACACGATTCGCAAAATGGATCAATGACGGAACAGAACCGATAGAAATCTGTCGATTCTTAAGCATGAACATGGATCTTCCAACACAGGAATATGATGTACTGACATTATCCGGTGCACATACAGAAGAGAAAAACGTGTATCGACGTCCATTGTGTGCGGATTCAGTCACGATTGAAAGCAGTCGTGGAACGAGCAGCCCACAAGCAACCCCATTTATCGGATTGTTAAGTCCCGGGACTACGGAAGAGCAAGGGGAAGTGCTTGGAGTAAACCTGATTTACAGTGGAAACTTCTATGGATGTGTTCAGTGTGGACAGTATGGAACAATCAGGGTACAGCTTGGAATTAATCCGTATCAGTTTGGATGGCAGCTTGCACCGGGAACAAGCTTTTGCACACCGGAGGCTGTACTGGTCTATAGTGTAAATGGACTTGCCGGAATGTCGAATATATTTCATCGGTTATACAGAACGCGCGTCTGCCGGGGATGGTACAGAGACCGGGAACGGCCAGTTCTATTGAATAGCTGGGAAGGTATGTATTTTGAGATCAATGAAGAGAAAATGCTGACGCTAGCGGAAGAAGCAGCGGAACTTGGAATCGAACTTCTGGTGATGGATGATGGCTGGTTCAAGGGAAGAAATACAGATACGACTTCCTTGGGGGACTGGACGGAAGATAAGAAGAAATTTCCGGATGGCCTGCAGAGTCTTGCCGAAAAGGTGAAACAGAAGGGGATTGATTTCGGAATCTGGTTTGAACCGGAGATGATTTCAAGGGAAAGTGACCTTTACAGGGAGCATCCAGACTGGGTGATCCGAAGTCCGCTCTACGAACCAATACTCAGCCGACATCAGCTGGTACTGGATCTGTCGAATCCGGCAGTTTGCGAATATCTGATCGAAGCAGTCAGTAAGGTGTTGGTACCGGGAAATATCAGTTATGTGAAATGGGATATGAACCGGCATCTGACAGATCTTGGAAGTGCTTATCTTGACAGGAAAAATCAGAATGAACTTTCACACCGCTACGTGCTTGGACTTTATCAGGTAATGGAGACATTGACAGAACGTTTTCCACAGGTGTTGTTTGAAAGCTGTTCCAGTGGAGGTGGCAGATTCGATGCAGGAATGCTTTATTACATGCCACAGACATGGACCAGCGATAATACAGATGCGGTCTGCAGGCTGAAAATCCAGCATGGAACAAGCTTTCTGTTTCCGACAGTTACAATGGGAGCGCATGTGTCAGCATGTCCGAATCATCAGGTCGGACGGACCACACCGCTTGCTACAAGATTTGCCGTGGCGGCAGCAGGCAATCTTGGATATGAACTGGATTTGAAGAAGCTTTTAAAAGAAGAGAAGAAAGAAGTCAGAGAGCAGATTGCAGAATATAAAAGGAGACGAAGAACCGTACAGTTCGGAACTTATTACCGGCTGGCGGATTCATTTCAGGAGAATCAAAGTGCCTGGAATATTGTTTCAGAAGATGGAATGGAAGTCATCTTCACTCACGTGCAGATCCTTGCACGCTCAGCCTATAGGGTTCCGGTAATTCGCTTAAAAGGACTGGATCCGGATGCAGTTTACACAGATTGTGAGACCGGGCAGGAGTACGGCGGGGATGAACTGATGTATGCAGGAATCCGAATACCAAGAATCAGACAGGACTTTTCAAGTACAACGATGGTACTAAGAAAATCCTGATTGAGATAGAAAAGAAATGAAGTTACAGGAGGAGTTAGAATGAGTAAAGAGCAGAGTTACCAGAATGCAGCAAGTGAACTTCTGCGTCTGGTAGGCGGAAAAGAAAATGTAATCAGCGCGGCTCACTGCGCAACCAGATTACGTCTGGTATTAAAAGATGAGAGCAAAGCAGATGTAGATGGAATTCTCAAGACAGAGCTTGTAAAAGGACAGTTTTCCACAGGCGGTCAGTTCCAGATCATCATCGGAAGTGGTACAGTAGATGAAGTATACAAATATTTTATTCAGTATGCAGACATCAAAGAAAGTACAAAAAATGAAGTGAAAAAGGCTGCTGACCAGAAGATGAATCCGTTACAGAAACTGGTAAAGATGCTGGCGGATGTATTCGTACCGATTATTCCGGCACTGGTTGCCAGCGGTCTTCTGATGGGTCTGAACAATGTTCTGACAGCAGAAGGACTTTTTATCTCAGGAAAGTCACTTGTTGAAGCATATCCGAATATTGCAGATCTTGCATCTATGATCAACACATTTGCAAGTGCAGCATATGCATTCCTGCCAATCCTTGTAGGGTTCTCAGCAACAAAGATGTTCGGTGGCAATCCTTATCTTGGAGCAGTTATGGGAATGATCATGGTATCCGGTGATCTTCTGAATGCATATTCTTATGGTACAGCCATTACAGAGGGAACGGTTCCGGTATGGCATATCGGAGCGCTGACAATTGAGAAGGTTGGATATCAGGGAACTGTACTTCCGGTACTTGCAGCGGCAGCAATCCTTGCATTTATCGAGAAGAAACTTCACAAAGTAGTTCCGGAATATCTGGACAACCTCCTGACACCGGCACTTTCCGTACTCGTAACAGCATTCCTTACATTTACAGTGGTAGGTGGAGTGATGCGTACAGCCGGAGACTGGATTACAAATGGTATTTTGTGGCTCCATGATACATTAGGTGTTGTCGGTGGATTTATTTTCGGATTTATCTATGCGCCATTAACAATGACAGGAATGCACCACAGTCTTCTCCCGGTTGATATCCAGTTGATTGCAGCAGGCGGATCTTTCCTCTTTGCAATCGCAGCATGCAACAATGTGGCTCAGGGTGGAGCAACACTGGCAGCAATGTTCTGTGCAAAGGATAAGAAGATGAAGAGTATCGCAGTTTCTTCCGGTATCTCAGCACTGCTTGGTATTACAGAACCAGCAATGTTCGGAGTCAACTTGAAGATGAAATATCCATTCTATGCAGCAATGTTCGGTTCTGCTGTAGGATGTGCTTATGTGACACTGACAAATGTTCAGAATATCTCCCCGGGAGCAGCAGGAATCATCGGATTCGTATGCATCAAGTCCGGCGGAATGCTGAATTATATGATCGGAATTCTGATCTCACTTGTTGTTGGATTTGCAGTGACAATGGCATTGTCCAAGCATTCGAAATTTAAAGAAGTGTAAGTCATTGGGGACGGGGAAAACGGATTTTTCCCCGTCCTTATTGGCTTTGAGAATAAGATATAATACAAGCAAATCCATCTAGACAATATATTCGGGATCTGGTGAAAGAAATGATTGTACATTGCAGAAGCCGGAAAAGTGCTTCCATTTACAGCAACGACATTGACAAGAGCAGTAAAGTAGTTGGAAGACCTATTGTGGAGTCATTATCCACGATAGGTCTTTCATAGTTGGCACTTTTTTAAGACGGAATCAACACACATGCACAATATCCCGGAGCTGGTTGAAAACAGTAGATGGTTAGAGTCTTGTCGATTTCCGGACTATAATCATGCAGGATATGTTTATTGCCGTTTAACGCTACATCCGCATAAGTGACAAGCCATTTTTTATCTCCATTTTCAAAGACTTCATAAAATGAACGATTCAACATTTCTGAAACGGGAACGCCTTCAACAACAGCCATTTCATCATTGCAGTAACGGAATACAAAGTCTACACCATGTCCATTCGCATCAAATACAAGCTCAATAATACAAAAAGCAAGTGGCATATCATTGAGAAAGCTACAGTTATCAAATAATTGAAGAGAGCTGTCTTCTGAAACATCCGAAAGGTCCTGCGTATTTAAACCAAGTTCCTTACGGATCTGTTTGTGCTGACTCAGATTACGTTTTCTTCCTTGAAAGACAGCACCGTCAGTCATTGTATAAAGTCCTTCGTCGGATATATGAACAATTTGATTTTTTCGAAGAACAACGCCTTTTGAAATGTTTAGAAAATCTTCTTCCGGCAAGTAGAGCATAAGTTCTTTTATCGGGATTGTAGTCGTGATGCTTTCTCCCGAGGAAAGCGTAATGATTGTGTGAGGATTCTGTCTGGTAAGGTAAAAAATATCTGAACTTTTGATATTCTTTCGTTCGAAATATAGTGGAACATTATAACGCATATGAGACCTTCCTTTATTGTGATAAATTTATATTACTATAGTTGTTTTGAAAATACAATAGAAATAATTAAAATGCAATAATTAATGCAAATAAAATGCATTTTAATTGATCTTCACCACGATTTGTTGAAGAAATATCAAAAAAAGTGCAGATTTAAGCGAAAAAGATTGCTGATTAACTGTGTGAGTGGTATTATAAAAAGATATAAATAATGATACAAAACGAATCATCAGGCAGAGACAGGAATAAGGAAGGAGTGGGAAGCGGATGAAAAGAAGAATTTCGAAAAGGATTATTGCAATTGGAGTGAGCCTTTGCGTAGCATTTTCGATTATGCCTTTACCAGTAAGTGCAGAAGCAGAGAAAGAGACAGGGACTTCATCAGCGCAATCTAAAGAAAACCCATGGGTGAGTACCGGAAGAACATTTAGTATCAATCGTGTTTACTCAGCAGGGTTGACTGCTTGTGGGTCAGCACTTGTCAGAATTGCCGGAGCGACAGAGAGTGAAGGATTTCAGAAAGTAGCTTCATTTGTTAATAAATGGATTTGTGGAGGCAATAACACTGGACAGACACTGGCAGAAATTCAGGCTCTTTGTAATGAGATACTTAATGAAGTTAAGATCGTTGATCAACATCTTAAAGAGTATGATGCAGAAATAGAGAATACACTTCAGAAAATACAGTACACAGAAGCGAAAAATGAGCTGAATCAGCAATGGTCTAAAGATATAGATGTATATGAAACTGCCGGAAATGTAGGAAATACATTGAGCGCCTATGAAGATTATATGAAAGCCGCGCAACTGTATATGGATGGTAAGACGGATATAAATGCTGTCGAAAAGAGTAAGCAAAAGCTTTATGACAATTTTATTGAGGTTTATAAAGCGGCTGGAAATAGCTTTGAAAATCCAACCGATGAGAAAAAAAGGACGCTATATTTTGTAATGACACGATAGATGGTGTATTCAAAAGATCGATTTGGAGTATGATCAATGCGTTGAATAAGCCAAGTGATGAGAAAAATTATGCGGATGCTGCGGCACAATTTGCATATAGGGCTTATGGATTTTCTGGTGATCAATATAATTACATAGTTTCAAGCATTGATAAACAATTTATGGAAATCATTGCGATGGAGATGATGTATCAGGAATTTATTGCACAGCGCGGTGATTATTTTGAAGAAAAATATAAAGATGATGAAAGAAAATGGGACCGTTATGCTGCATGGACGGATAATTTAAATGTGTTGAATGAAGATGTTGCCAAAGCTATGGATACTATGCTTGATAGAGAAATATTAGTTTCGGATTCAACGGTTAGTTCGATTCGGATGAAATTGAATGAATTTGTAAAGCCAGAAGACATGGTATCTGTACGTATGAAAAATAAAAATTACCATGAGAAATTAACAGGCGAGTTCTATAAGAAGGAGCAACCGGTTATCGATGCGTTTGGCGAGAGAATTTACGAGGCTGATTATTGGGAATCCAATGCCGATGTAATTACGCCGTTTGTTAATTTTCACAGAATTGCTGTGCCGACACCTAAAACGGAGAAGAATCCATCGGGAATAGATATTTATTATATTTTCGATACATCACAGCCACACAATGCGGAAGAGGATGGGGATTGGAATTCAGACGATTCTGTTCCTGAAAATTTGCGGTTTTATCAATTTGAAGAGAAATTGGATCATAAAGGGCTGGCAGATGAGCATATTCCAAGTTGTGATTTTATTAATTTAACAAAAGAAAATTATAGCGATGGGCAGAATCAATTTAGTTGCGTGAAAAATACGGAAGAATTTCAGAGTTTATTCGTTACAGGAGTATTCCTTGCATCATCAAGTATACCTGCTAATTATTTGAGTGAATATTTGGTTACAAAAGAAAATACAAAAACATATATTGCTTTACCGGATTATGATTATGATTGGACAGGTCATTTATTGGATGCATATGTGACAAGCTATACGATTTTCCATGTGGTTGATACAACAGGACAGTATCCGGGAAGCAGTCTTGAAAGTTCTACTTTAAGTGCAGAAAAAATTCAACCGGATAAATCAGCGGGGGCATATTCGGTATATACTGTTATATTAAAGAACCGCCCACAAGAAGATGGTTATTATAAGACGAAAGTTGATGTTGCTACGAATGGAGTCGGAGATACAGAGTTAGAAATGGTTCAGGAAGATGGGACAACATGTCAGGAAAATATTGTTCCTTCAGGAAAAGAGGTAACACTTCGGTTTAAGGCGGAAGGTACAACTGTTCTGGAATCCATTACATTACAGAGACATAACAATACAGAAAATCCATCAGAAGTAACTTCGGAAGAAACGTTGTTGACAAAAGACCAGATCGCGACATTGAGTCCGGATGAAGAAGGATATTATACATATACATACAGTGCACCATATTCAAATGCAACATTTGTTTTAAACGGAGCAGTAGGACATAAGGTATATGTGAAAGGTACGAATCAGTCATTTGAAGATGCAATTCAATTGGATTCCTATGTAGATTACTTTGAAGAAGGAGAAAATGTTGAATTTTATGTATCAGATAATGTAAAGAGTGTCGGATATTATGAGGGAAATACTTATAAAGAGCTTGCATTAACAGAAAATTATGAGGGTGACAGAAAAGGAAGTTTCGTAATGCCGGCGAAGGATATTACATTATACTATAATGCAATCTGCGAGGAACATTCCTATGACAATGGATTCTGTACAAAATGTGGCGAATATCAGCCGGCAGACTATAATGAATCTACAGGCAGTTATGAGATTGGTAATGGTGGACAGATGTTTTGGTTTGCCGCTCTTGTAAATGGGGATGGTGAACATACATGGATTCAAGAAGCGAAGCCAGATGCACATGGAGCACTGGTGTCTGACATTTCACTTAAGAATCCGGCGGATGAAAACTATGAATGGAAACCAATCGGAGAATTCAAAGGAATTTTCGACGGACAGAATCATACGATTTCTGATTTCAGTATGACGAAAGTAAATGATGAGTCAATAGGCCTTTTCCAGTGGCTTAGGAGTGACCCGAACGAGACAGAGAAAGCGACGCTTAAGAACTTTACACTGAATGGAACAATCGTTACAATAGCAAGTTTTGAAAGAACAGCAAGTGCAGCAGGTGGTGTTGTAGGAACAGCTTCCGGCGGTGTGATCAGGCGGGTGAATTCAAATGTAAATATTGCAAAAGGAGTGATATACTATATCGGCGGAATTGCCGGAGTGATCAACGAAGCAACTTCTATAGAGGAGAGTACATATTCAGGTGAAATCGTACTGGATTTCGATTCCTACGGAGTCGGCGGAATTGTAGGTGAGGTATCTGGTGATGCAAAAATCAAGGATTGTGCAAATTACGGATCAATCATACCTTATAAACATGATGAAGGATATTACGGTAACACCGGTTGCAGAGGTGGAATCACTGGATATGTTTCATCAGGGAATTTCATTCTTTCTGATTGTTACAATTATAGCCGGGTGCTCATAAAGGCGGGGGATAACTATGGTGCAATCTCCGGAAAATGTCAGGCGAATAAAGATGGAATCAAGAATAATTATTATCTCGATACACTTCAGGGAAAAGGTTTTGGTGGGAAAAATGAGATTGCGAATGATGAAGAACTGGCAAAGGCAAAGACAGCAGAACAGTTCAAGAGTGGTGAAGAGGCATATCTTTTAAATAACGAGGTGACAGACGGCTCTCAAGTATGGTATCAGAATATTGATAACGGAGAAACTCCGGATGCTTATCCGGTTCTGGATGATACACATGGCACAGTCTATCGTTGGGAAGATGGAACCTATTCGAATTATGAGAAAGAACCTGTAGAAGAGACTTACGAGATTCGTACATTTGAAGAATTTAAGAAAATTCCGGAAATTGTTAAGAAGAACAATCGTGCAAACTTCAAACTGATGAACACAATTTTCGGAAACGGTAAAACAATGACAGAATCAATCGGTTCAGCAGACAATCCGTATAATGGTACATTTGACGGACAAGGATATTATGTCTACCGATTCGATATCAAATCATCCGATGGAAATGCAGCACTTTTTGATACGATCGGTGCACGGGGAAGTGTAAAGAATTTCGCAGCTTTTTATCAAAATATTGAAGGAGAGAAAGCAGCAGGTCTAGCGATTGTCAATTATGGATTGATTGATGAGTGTATCAGTGGATCAAATTTCAGCGGTCCATTTACTGATCAACTCACGCATGAGCCTAAAAATTTGACGGAGACAACGACATTTGTTAAGGGCACATCAATGGCAGGAGGCGTTGTAGTTGAGAATAAGGGTGTGATTCGAAATACTGCGAACTATGCAAAGGCAACAGCAAGTGCATCAGATGGAATTGCCGGAGGAATTGTTGGAAAGCTGGATAAAAATGGTTCCATTCAAATTGCATATAGTGCACAAACTGCGATAGAAGGTGGGACAACCGGAGCAGTATTTGGCGCAAAAGAAGAAACAGCAGGAGCTGTAAATAACACATATTACCAGGATACCTTATCAGGAAACGAAGAACAGGGAACAGCGAAAACAGCGGCTGAGATGAAGAGCAATGCTTTTAAAGAGGAATTAAATACTCTGGTAGCAGGCAATGAAGAATTGTGTAGTTGGACATGGAATTCAACAAAGAATCAGGGGTATCCAAGAATCTTATCTTCGCTTATTACGGAAGTTGAATTAGTGAACGCATCAAGAGGACTTACCGTAAAAGGTATGATGCATAAAGATACGAAACTTCAGTTGAACGAGCTTGACAAGAAGAATGACATTTATCAGGCATTTAAGAAATATGCACAGAAGACAGATAAGCAGGTTCTTTATTCAGCAGAACCGACGTTAGTATATGAAGATGGACAGCCGTCTGCATACGAAGGAAATCTGAATGTAAAACTGGATTTGTCAAAGTATCGAGGAAAAGGATATAAGGTTCTTGTTTATCGAAATAATCAGATCGAAGAGCTTGAAATTGATAAACAGATGATCGCCTCAAAAGATGTGGAAGAGATGGTTCCGTTTGCTGTACTGGCTGAAAAGAGTGAGCTCTCCAAAGCAGTTGATCATATTAAGGATACAATAAAAACAGGAGATAACAGCAGTGTGATTCTTTTGCTTTGTATTGTTGTTGTGGCAGGTAGTGTAGCAGGTGGAGTTATTTACTGGAGAAAAAAGAAAGCAAGAAAATAAGATGAAAAAAAAGACAAAGATTATAATCGGAATTCTGATTGCGGCTGTGATAGCAGCCGCAGAAATTACCTGGTATGTTATGAACCAAAAGAATCAGAAAACCGGAAATTCGTCTGCAGAAGTAGTAGCCTGGGATGTGGATATCGAGGAGGAAGAACCTTCCGAGGAAAAAGGAATCCTGATTCCGGGATATACAAGTATGGTAATGAAGGCGAATACAAAGGAGCAGACAGTAAGCATTGGTAATCCAGCAGATAATGATTGCATTTTTGTAATTGTATTGAAACTGGAAGACGGAACGAAACTGTTCGAATCACAAGAGCTGAAACCGGGCGAAGGTCTGGAGAATATTACGCTTGACCAGGAACTGGAAGCCGGAGAGTATCAGGCAGTTATAGAATATAAGTGTTATTCATTAGAAGATAAAAGTCCGTTAAACGGCGGAAGCGCAGAGTTTAAATTATATGTAAAAGAATAAAACGTGGAGGTAGAATGATGAAAAACAAATTAGTAGCAGGATTTATGGCAGCAACGATGATGGTATCTGTTATGTCAACAGGTGTTTTTGCAAAAGAGCTTAATCCGGATAGTGAGACTAACAAAGCGGGAGATACGCAAGTGACTGCAACAGTGGAGGAAAATGAAAATAAAGCAGCTTATGTTATAGAAATTCCGGATAAGGTTGATTTTGGAAAAATACAGCAGCCTGAGACAGAAGGAAATGCATATTCAACCAAAGATATCACAGTATCTTGTATACAAGCAGATAATCTGGCGGCAGGAAGTGGAATCGCTGTTTTAGTGAAAGATGCGACAGCAACTCAAAGTACTGATCCGTTTTGCCTGACACATAATACACATTCAGATTGTGTTCTGAATTATGAGATTATGAATAACAACGATGAGAGTATTCAAAATGGGACATGGTATGCAAATGGATTTTTATTTAATCTATTTACGGGAGCAGGTCAAGAAGCAACTGACAAATTAAGACTGAACCGTAATCAGTTATATAATAAAGATCTTTCTGTCTGGGGGGGACAGTACACCGGTACACTTAATTTCTATACAAAGATTGTAGATGTACATGCACAATAAAAAAGAGTGGAGTAATACAAGAAAAAGCTTGTTAAAAATCTTTTTTATGTCGCTCGTTCTTGTATGTATTTTTGCTTTATCAGTTCCAAGAAAATCTCTGGCTCAGGAGACAACAGATTCTGCAACTTATGCGGGAAGTACCAGCGTAAAAGCATATGTGACAGGAAATTCCGAAAATGAGCAGGAGAACCATCCCGAAGATGAGGAACATTTACAAGACGAAAGCACAACAAATGCGAAAACAGGAGACGAGAGCAATGCAAGAATTTGGATTGCGATATCGATATTCTCAATGCTTGTATTTGGTTGTGGAATAAAATATAAAAAGGTAACAAGTAAATAAAAAATTGTGTTATCATAGAAAAAAAGAAATGTAAAAATGAAAGGGGCAGCAAAAATGAAGGAGAATAAAACAATTAAAATTATCACAATGATCACGGGAATTCTGACAGTGTTGTTAGGTTTTTATGCAGTAGTTCGACCTATGAGGACTTTTTTAGCAATCGGATGGATTCTTGGAATGCTTCTCTTCGTGAATGGTATTGAACTTGTGATACTTTCATTGTCAAAAGAGAAGAAAGATATCGGAGGATGTATTCTTGGAGTCCTGGAAGGACTTGGCGGTATCATTTTATTGTTTAGTGGCGTACAGAGATTCCTGACAGACATCATGGCAACTTATCTGGTTGGAGCCAGCGTCCTGATTTATGGTATCTTCCAGATTGTAGCCGGAGTGAAGAAGTTTAAGGATTCTAAGGGAAAAGCAATTTTAGCAATTGTTTGTGGTGTGTTATCCATTATTGTAAGTATTATAGCCTTTACTCATCCGGTATTGACTATGTTCTCAGTTGGATATATGATCGCATTTGCTGTTTTAATGCAGGGAATCAATATGATCGTACTTGCTGTGAATTTTGGAAAAGAGAGTGAGTAAATCAAAGAAAAATAGTAAATGACTAAGAGAAGAGAACTCCAGTAAAATGAAAGTTCTCTTCTTTTTTTGTTATGGCAACAGAAATACAAATCACAGGACAACAAGTAAAACTGCGTTCATTTGTATGAAAAATATGCTTGACGCAATATATTGTCTGAATTTATAATAAAAAAAGTATAAATCATACGAAAATATGGTTGAGAGGAAGGAAGAAACGGTGATGAAAAAGGAATATTTGGACAAGATTGCAGAATATGGACAGTTGATTGTTGTTTCGGGACCGTCGGGTGTGGGGAATAAGACGGTTTTGAGAGAGTATTTGCAGGATCATGAACAGGCGTGTGTCAGTGTATCTGTGACAACAAGAAGACAGAGAAAGCATGAAATAGACGGAAAAGACTATTGGTTTGTGTCTGTACCGGAATTTGAGCGAATGGTTCGTATGGGTGAGATGTTGGAATATACATATGTGAATGGTAATGCTTACGGAACAACGAAGAAAAGTGTAGAGGAAGCGCGTGCAAGAGGGAAAAATGTAATTTTGGACGTGGATACAATCGGAGCAATGAAGATTCGTGCACTTTGTCCGGATGCTACACTGATTTACATTTTGCCGCCATCTTGGGATGAATTAAAGAGCCGGCTGTCTAGCACTGGAATTTATACCGAAGAAGAAGTGAATGCTTTAATGGAAATAGCAGAAGAAGAGATTTCATGTGCCAATAGTTATGATTATATTTTGGTCAATGATACAATTTCAAATACTTTGAGTCGTTTTGCACAGATTATTCATAGTAATCGCTATAGCCGTAACTGTATGAAAGAATTTCTTGATAGTTACATAGACGGAGAAGTGAAGCCTCATGTTCAGTCATACAAAGAGGCATTACTGTAAATTTTTTGATTATTGGAAATATCCTTTGGAAGACTGCACATATTTTGCGAAAGAAGATTCGGATGAAAAACAGAGGAGAGTCGTTTCGCCTACCTTGCTTTTAAAGAAAACTTACAGCGTATGCTCACGGACAGTGAGTTTACTGTAAAAGAACGTATATATAGGGAAAATAAAAGCTTTACATTATAAAAAGTATTATGATAAACTGAATATCAAACTGAAAATTTGCGGTGTAGGAGATTCCTTACACCGCATCTGTGTTTTAGAAAGTAGAGGGATGAATATGCCAATAGGAGTTATTATCAATGCCCTGTCGGTTGCAGCCGGCGGTGTGATCGGGGCATTATTCGGGCACAAGCTGCCTGCAAAAATCAATTCGGAACTTACCAAGATATTTGGTGTCTGCTCAATGGGAATGGGAGTTAGTTCCATTGGACTTATGAAAAATATGCCTGCTGTTATTTTTGCAGTGATAATTGGAACTGCCTTTGGTCTGGCAGTCAATCTGGGCGGAATTATTAATAGCGGAGCGACCTGCATGGAGAAACCAGTGGGAAAACTCTTCCCAAATAAGAACAAATCCATGTCCAGAGAAGAGTATATGTCAATGCTTGTGACGATTATCGTATTGTTTTGTGCCAGTGGGACAGGGATTTATGGTTCACTGGATTCTGGAATGAGCGGTGATCATACAATTTTGATTTCGAAATCGATTCTGGATTTCTTTACTGCGATGATTTTTGGAGGAACATTAGGTATGGTGGTTGCTGCAGTTGCAATTCCGCAGTGTGTGATCTTCCTTATTATATTCGCAGCAGCAAAATTTATCTTCCCACTGACCACGCCGGATATGATTGCCGACTTCAAGGCATGTGGAGGCTTTCTGCTTCTTGCAACTGGTTTCCGGATCGCAAAGATTCACGATTTTCCAGTCGCAGACATGATCCCGGCCATGGTGCTTGTGATGCCGGTGAGCTGGTTCTGGGTAAATATGATCGTACCGATGCTGTAAAGTAGAAGAAATGTATCATTCTATATTTCAGCATGCTCCAATACATAATTCTTAAAATTCGTAACAACAGGTGCCTGATAAACATTCTTCAAAGTTGCCATGTAGAAGAGTCTCTCCCAGGACGGAGTTGAAATTTCTATGATTGAAACCGGTAAAGAGGAAAGAATCGGCATTCGCGGCACAACTGCGATGCCGAATCCGGCACTGACTAATCCGGCAACACCCTGATCTTCTTCCATTGAGTAAGCAATCTGAGGGTATCCGCCACATTTTTCAAATAACTTGTCAATTACATGTCTTAAACCGCTTCGCTTAGAGAAAACGATGTGCGGATACGTAAGCGCTTCTTTTAGATCAATCGAAGTTTTCCCGTCCAAAGGATGTCCTTCCGGTACGATCAGTACAAGCTCTTGTTTTGCGACCGGAACAAACTCAACGAGCGGTTCATTGTCCATCTTGGAACAAAATGCGATGTCGTATTTTCGCTCTTTTAATCCCTGGATCATGTCGGATGTGAGTCCGGTCGAACTGTGAAAATAAAAATCGATTTTTTTGTTAGGCGTGGAATCCAAAAAACCTTTTACAAAGTTCGGAACAACTGCACTGCTGAGCGTACGGAGTTCAACAATATCGATGCGGCCTTCTCCAAATCCGGTCATCTGCAGTTTATTGATGCTTGAATCCAGCATATCCAAAGCCTGTTCCACATCGGCAAGAAAAGCCTGTCCACATTTTGTGAGGACAACGTTACGTCCATCTTTTTCAAAGAGTTTTACTCCGAGCTCACTTTCCAGAGATGAGATTGCATGACTTAAGCTTGGTTGAGTGATAGAAAGAATCTCCGCAGCCTTTGTGTAGTGTTCTAGATGAGCGAGAGTAACAAAATATCTAAGATGATAGAGATTCATAAAGTCTGGTACCTTCCTTATAAAAATTTGTATCTTCCCATTTAATCAGGTTCATTTTATATCTATTTGGTAACTGTTCAGAGC
>SKEO01001365.1_pt1 | contig 19794 bp, 15 predicted proteins | sample 4826801 | NCBI WGS metagenome assembly SKEO01 (sample SAMN11008807, study PRJNA524170) | human gut metagenome | biome: Human fecal sample; material: Feces; isolation source: fecal sample from pouch patient p3 | host: Homo sapiens | place: Israel: Tel-Aviv | collected 2016-02-25 | reverse complement strand
CTCTCTTAGTGTTTCTTATGGTATGGAACCTGAACAAGAAGCCTTATCTATTGTTTCCTTCAAGGACTGAGAGGCCGCTTCCCCAGTTAATAAATTAAATCCCAACTAATCTAATTTCAACCCTTTGAATAAATCTCCGAGACTTGTACCAATATCCTCAGCTTTAGGAATCTCTACATGGATTTCCTCTTCTTCTTTTTTCTCTTCTTCAAGAGCTTTCATGCTGAGACTGATCTTACCGTCTTTTACGCCGATGATCTTTACATTTACCTCATCTCCGACATTTAACACATCAGAAGGTGATTTGATCCGTTTTAAACTGATCTGAGAGATGTGTACCAGTCCGGAGAGTCCGTCGCCGAGATCTACAAATGCGCCGTAGTTCTGAAGACTTTCTACCGTACCAGTTACTATGCTGCCGACTTTAACAGCTGCAATTCGAGCTTCTCTTTCCTTTCTTGCTTTTTCCTGTAGGATCTCACGTGCAGAGAGCACAAGGCGGTTATTGGCTTCATCTACATCAATGACCCTGACTTCAATATCTTTTAACAGATATGTTTCCAGATCTTCGATATAAGAAAGAGATAATCTGGATGCAGGAATGAATCCGCGGATTCCCTCGATCATGGCAATGGCTCCGCCGTTCACGATTCCTTCTACTTTTACAGGCAGGATCGTGCCTTTTTCCATATAAGATTTTACTACGTTCCATGGATTTGCATCATCGAAATGTTCCTCAAGGTCAGCCATTGTAACAGCTGCTTCTGTCTGTGTTTGTTCGTGTAATAATTCTTCGCTCATAGTGTAATAATTCCCTTCTTAGTAATAGTAAGAACATGCAAATAATATGTTCTCCAGTATTAATTTCAGTATAGCATAGAACCATAATATTGTTCAAAGAAAAATACGAAATACATGGAAATAAAGGTTGACGAAACTTCAAAAAGATGGCAAGCTTAATACTTGAAGGATATAAGCAAAAGGATGTGAAAGATAAAAGATGGCTAAAAAAGAAGAAAAAATATATGTTGTGGGACATAAGAATCCAGATACGGATTCCATCTGTTCGGCAATTGCCTATGCGAATTTAAAAAGAGAAATAACCGGTAATGATTATGTAGCCAAAAGAGCCGGTCAGATAAATGAAGAGACACATTATGTATTACAGAAGTTTGGGGTAAAAGTACCGACACTTCTTGAAAATGTAAAACTGCAGGTAAAGGATATGGATATCCATCAGATTGATGGTATCGGTCCGAATGTGTCTATGAAAGATACATGGATAAAGATGAAGGAGAATAATATCAAGACCATTCCTATATTAAGAGACGAAGAACTTCTTGGTGTGATTTCCACAGGAGATATTGCAACATCTTATATGGAAGTATATGATAACATGATCCTTTCCAAAGCAAAAACACAGTACCGTAACATTATGAATACACTGGATGGAGAGATGGTAACCGGTAATGAACACGGATATTTTACCAAAGGGAAAGCGGCAATCGGTGCGTCCAGTCCGGAACTGATGCAGGAATTTATTGAAAAGGATGATCTGGTGATTCTTGGAAACCGTGTAGAGTCACAGATGTGTGCCCTGGATATTGATGTAAGCTGCATGGTTGTCTGCCAGAATGCGGAGGTTTCAAAAGAAGTGATCAAGCGTGCAGATGAACAGAGTACGGTGATCATCAGTACGCCACACGATACATTTACCGCGGCAAGACTGATCAACCAGAGTGTCCCGGTTAAGCGCTTTATGACGAAGGCACCTCTGATTTCTTTCCATATGAGTGATTATGTGGAAGATATCAAGGAAGTGATGGCAAAGAAGAAGTACCGTGATTTCCCGATCATTGACAGACATGGAAAGTTCAGGGGATTCATATCCAGACGTCGTTTTTTAAATGTAAGTAAGAAGAAAGTAATTCTGGTAGATCATAACGAGAAGAATCAGGCTGTAGACGGTATCGAAGAAGCAGAGATTGTGGAGATCATCGATCATCACAGACTGGGAAATATAGAGACAATGGGACCAGTGTTTTTCCGTAACCAGCCAGTAGGATGTACCGCAACGATTGTATATCAGATGTACAAAGAAAATGATGTGGAGATCAAGCCGACAATTGCAGGACTTCTGTGTTCGGCAATTATTTCAGATACACTTTTATTCCGTTCACCGACCTGCACACCGCTGGATGAAAAGATTGCCAAAAAACTGGCGAAGATTGCGGGTATCAATCTGGAAGAACAGGCACAGGCGATGTTCAAGGCAGGAAGCAGCCTTGCCGGAAAGACAGCAGAAGATATTTGCTTCCAGGATTTTAAGCAGTTTACAGTCAATGATATGGTATTTGGCGTAGGACAGTTGAATTCCATGAGTAAAGAGGAACTGCAGGAAGTAAAAGAGATGCTGACACCATATCTTCCGAAAGTACTGGAGAAGAATGGAGTGCAGATGGTGTTCTTTATGCTGACAGACATTCTGGATGAGTCGACAGAACTGTTATGCTGTGGGGCAAGGGCAAAAGAGTATATCATTGATGCATTTGACCTGAAAGAAAACACGGAGAAGATGATCTTAAAGGGTGTGGTATCTAGAAAGAAACAGCTGATACCGACTTTGGTAAGTGAATTACAGCAGTAAAGGAAGCGGGGGAGAAGACATGGCAAAGCAGATCTGGAAACCGGGGAATATGCTGTATCCGCTTCCGGCTGTGATGGTAAGTACTGCAGATAAATCCGGCAGATCGAATATCATAACAGTTGCGTGGACAGGAACAGTATGTACGAATCCGGCGATGCTGTATATATCTGTAAGACCGGAACGATATTCGTACAATCTTTTGAAAGACAGCGGAGAGTTTGTAGTAAATCTGACGACCGAGAAGCTGAAAAAGGCAACAGACTGGTGCGGTGTACGTTCCGGTCGTGATGTCGACAAATGGAAAGAGATGCATCTGACGGCCGGCAAAGCGTCAAAGCTTGATCATGCACCGATCATAGAAGAATGTCCGGTGAACATTGAGTGTAAAGTAACAGAGATAAAAGAACTTGGTTCGCATCATATGTTTCTGGCAAAAGTAGAGGCTGTTCAGGTAGGAGAAGAATATCTGGATAAAAAGGGAAGACTACAGCTGGGAAAGGCCGGACTTCTGGCATATTCTCACGGAGAATACCTGACATTGGGAAAGACTCTCGGAACATTTGGATGGAGTGTCAGAAAGCTTTCTGCGTCGGGAAGAAAAGCGGCATCACGAAAACGAAAGAAATAAAAACAAAATAAATGTAGGGCGTCAGAATGCTGACGCTTTTTTTAATTCCATGCGTTCGAAATAAGGGTATGAGCATGGAATTTTCTGTCTTTGCATATAGTAAAATGAAATGGTGGTATGTGGGGACAGCATGGAATTAAATCGGGATTATGAATCTGCTGCAATATATAAATGGCGGAAGAAGAGAAAGAAAGCATTTGTTTTGTTCATTTGCATAGTTGGAATCTGTTTTCTTGTGACAAGGATGGTGCGGGTGGAAGATAAGACAACAGTGAAAGTTCATAACATGCATACGGAACAGAATGAAAAAGCCATTCGGTATGTTGCATCAAATATGATAAAAGAGGATCCAAAGATTGCAATTACCTTTGATGACGGACCAAGTCCGGTATGGACTCCGCAGCTTCTGGATGGATTGAAAGAGCGGAATGTAAAAGCAACATTTTTTCTGATCGGAGAAAACGCAAAAAATAATCCGGAACTGGTAAAGAGGGAAGCGGAAGAAGGACATCTGATAGGCAATCATACCTATCATCATGTGGAAATCACACGGGTGCCGGATGAGACGGCACAGGAAGAAATACTGATGACAAATGAAGTAATCACCGGAATTACCGGAGAGGAAGTCTCTTATATGAGACCGCCGTTTGGAGTCTGGCAGAAGAATCTGGAGAGGAAACTGGATGTCATGCCTGTGTTGTGGACCATAGATCCGCTGGACTGGACAACGGACAATGAAGACGAAATTATCAATAAAGTAGTGACGCAGGCGGGGGAAAATGATATTATTTTATTACATGACTGTTATGAATCTAGCGTGAATGCAGCACTACGTATAGTGGATATTTTGCAGAAAGAAGGGTTTGAATTTGTAACAGTCGATGAACTGATAATGAATTAGAGTTGTACTCTTGTGGTTCAACTAAATGGAGATGAAAGAATGGATTTATTTGATTACATGCGGGAGCAAAACATGGAAAAGGAAGCTCCGCTTGCATCCAGACTGCGGCCGACAACATTGGAAGAAGTAGTGGGACAACAGCATATTATAGGAAAAGACAAATTGCTTTACAGGGCGATCAAGGCGGACAAATTAAGCTCAGTCATTTTTTATGGTCCTCCGGGAACTGGGAAGACCACGCTTGCCAAAGTAATTGCCAACACGACCAGTGCGGAATTTACCCAGATCAATGCAACGACTGCGGGTAAAAAAGATATGGAAGAAGTGATTGCCAAAGCAAAAGAGATGCAGGGAATGTACCGTAAGAAGACCATCCTGTTCGTAGATGAGATCCACAGATTTAATAAAGGACAGCAGGATTATCTGCTTCCGTTTGTGGAGGATGGCACGATCATCCTGATCGGTGCAACGACGGAAAATCCGTATTTTGAAGTAAATGGGGCGCTGCTTTCCAGATCGAGCATTTTTGAGTTGCAGCCGCTTGCAAAAGAAGATATTAAGACGCTGATCACGAGAGCGGTCTATGACACGGTAAAAGGTATGGGAAGTTATCAGGCAGTGATAGAGGAAGATGCATTGGAATTTCTTGCAGATATTTCCGGCGGGGATGCCAGAAGTGCATTGAATGCGGTTGAACTTGGTATCCTGACAACAGAACGGGGGGCAGACGGAAAGATTCATATAACACTGGATGTTGCGTCCGAATGTATTCAGAAACGGGTAGTCAAATACGATAAGACCGGGGATAATCATTACGATACGATCTCTGCATTTATCAAAAGTATGCGGGGTTCTGATCCGGATGCGGCAGTGTATTATCTTGCAAAAATGCTGTATGCAGGAGAAGATATCAAGTTCATAGCCAGGCGTATTATGATCTGTGCATCGGAAGACGTCGGAAATGCAGATCCGATGGCACTTACGGTAGCAGTATCTGCGTCCCAGGCAGTTGAAAGAATCGGTATGCCGGAAGCACAGATCATCCTTTCACAGGCAGTCACTTATGTGGCAACTGCCCCAAAGAGTAATGCCTCATATATCGCAATCGCTGATGCAATGGCAAGTGTGAAGAGGACAAAGACGACTGTTCCGTCACATCTGCAGGATGCACACTATAAAGGAGCACAGAAACTGGGACACGGAACCGGATATAAATATGCTCATGATTATCCGCACCATTACGTAGAACAACAATATCTTCCGGACGAGATCGCAGGAGAAAAATTCTATGTGCCGTGTGAGAATGGACATGAGAGAAAGATTAAAGAGTGGATGCAGTATATTCGGCAGAATCAGTAATTCCGGAATGTCATTTATTAACCGGAACGGCCTCTTTCTAAAAAATATCTAAACAGTGTTGACAAAAATATGCGGGAGTGCTATCTTAATAGTCGAAAGGTGTTAGCACTCAGATATAAAGAGTGCTAATAACCCAAAACCGAAAGGAGGAGGTACCGGTGATAAATTATGAAGAACTGAGTGAAAGAAAATTGAAAATACTTCATGCAGTCATTCAGAATTATCTGGAGACAGGAGAACCGGTTGGTTCCAGAACAATTTCCAAATATACGGATCTGAATTTAAGTTCAGCAACGATTCGTAATGAGATGGCTGATCTGGAAGAGATGGGATATATCATCCAGCCTCATACGTCGGCAGGACGTATTCCTTCGGACAAAGGATACAGGCTCTATGTAGACATGCTGATGGAGGAAAAAGAGCAGGAATTAAATGAGATGCAGGAGCAGATGCTTGATAAGGCTGACAAGATGGATCAGCTTCTGAAGCAGGCGGCAAGGGTTCTTGCAACGAATACAAATTATGCAACGATGGTTTCCACTCCGATGAACAATTCGAATAAGATTAAGTTCATTCAGTTGTCTATGGTAGATGAGGAACAGGTGATTGCAGTCATTGTACTGGGCGGCAATGTGATCAAGAATAAGATCATCAACATTGACGAACCAATCAGTAATGAGAATCTGCTGAAGTTAAACATGCTGTTGAATACAACACTCAATGGCATGGCAATCGAAGAGATCAACCTGGGGCTGATCGCCAGATTGAAAGAGCAGGCAGGAATCCACAGTCAGGTGGTCGGATATGTTCTGGATGCAGTTGCGGATGCCATTCATCTGGATGATGACATGCAGATTTATACAAGCGGTGCAACGAATATTTTTAAATATCCGGAGCTGAGTGATAACCAGAGTGCACAGGAGATCATCAGTGCATTTGAAGAAAAACAGCAGTTATCCGAGCTGGTAACCCAGACCCTGGCAAAGGAAGACAATACAGGAATCCAGGTATATATCGGTGATGAGACGCCGGTACAGACCATGCGGGACTGCAGTGTGGTAACCGCAACGTATGAACTGGGGGATGGTATGAAAGGAACGATAGGAATTATCGGACCGAAACGTATGGATTATGAACATGTTTTAAAATCTATGAAGCGTCTCCAGACAGAACTGGATCAGATGTTTCATAAGAATGATAGAAAGGTGGAATAACCCTTGGAGAATAAGCAGGAAAAAAGTCAGGAAGATATGGTAAAAGAAGCTGTGGAAGAAGCCAAAAAGTCTGCAGCTGAGACTGAATCTGCAGAAGCTGAGGCGGAAGAGACAGAAGAAACTTCCGAAGAAGCCGGAAGCGAAGAAGCCGGAAGCGAAGAAGCCAAAGAGGATGCAGAAAAGAAAACTGGCAAAAAATTATTTGGTAAAAAGAAAGATAAAAAGGACGAGAAGATAGAAGAACTGACAGATAAGCTTACTCGTCAGATGGCAGAGTTTGATAACTTCCGCAAACGTACAGAAAAGGAAAAGTCCCAGATGTATGAAGTTGGAGCGAAAGATATCATAGAAAAGATTCTTCCGGTTGTAGATAACTTCGAAAGAGGATTAGATGCGGTAAAGGAAGAAGAAAAAGAAGATCCGTTCGTTCAGGGAATGGAAAAGGTATACAAACACCTGGTTACCACACTTGAAGGAATAGAGGTGAAGCCTATTGAAGCAGTAGGTCAGCCGTTTGATCCGAATTTCCACAATGCAGTGATGCATGTGGAAGACGAAAACTTTGGTGAAAATATTGTTGCCGAAGAATTTCAGAAAGGTTACACATACCGTGATTCGGTCGTAAGACACAGCATGGTAAAAGTAGCAAACTAGAAACAAGCATATTCACAATTATCAGAATAAAGAATAATACAGGAGGAAATTTATCATGGGTAAAATTATAGGTATTGACTTAGGAACAACAAACAGTTGCGTAGCCGTAATGGAAGGTGGACAGCCGACAGTTATCGCCAACACAGAAGGCGCAAGAACAACACCATCTGTAGTTGCATTTACAAAGACTGGTGAGCGTCTTGTCGGAGAACCTGCAAAACGTCAGGCAGTAACAAACGCAGAGAGAACAATCTCTTCTATCAAGAGAGAGATGGGAACCGACTATAAGGTAACAATTGAAGATAAGAAATATTCTCCACAGGAGATTTCAGCAATGATCCTTCAGAAATTGAAAGCAGATGCAGAAGGATACCTCGGAGAGAAAGTAACAGAGGCTGTTATCACAGTACCTGCTTACTTCAACGATGCTCAGCGTCAGGCAACAAAGGATGCTGGTAAAATCGCCGGTCTTGATGTAAAACGTATCATCAACGAGCCGACAGCAGCAGCACTTGCATATGGACTTGACAACGAGAAAGAACAGAAGATCATGGTATATGACCTTGGTGGTGGTACATTCGATGTATCAGTTATCGAGATTGGTGACGGAGTTATCGAAGTATTATCTACAGCCGGTAACAACAGACTTGGTGGAGATGACTTCGACCAGAAGATCACAGATTACATGATCGCTGAATTCAAGAAACAGGAGGGTGTTGACTTATCTACAGATAAGATGGCACTTCAGAGATTAAAAGAAGCAGCTGAGAAAGCTAAGAAAGAACTTTCATCTGCAACAACAACAAATATCAACCTTCCATTCATCACAGCTACAGCTGAAGGTCCAAAACATTTTGATATGAACCTTACAAGAGCAAAATTCGATGAACTGACACATGATCTTGTACTGAAGACATCTGAGCCGGTACAGAGAGCATTATCAGACGCTGGCATCACAGCTTCTGAACTTGGTCAGGTACTGTTAGTTGGTGGATCTACACGTATCCCGGCAGTACAGGAAGAAGTAAAACGTCTGACAGGTAAAGAGCCAAGCAAATCTCTGAACCCGGATGAGTGTGTAGCACTCGGAGCATCTGTTCAGGGTGGTAAACTTGCAGGAGATACAGGCGTCGGCGACATCCTTCTTCTGGATGTAACTCCACTGTCACTGTCTATCGAGACAATGGGTGGTGTAGCTACTCGTCTGATCGAGAGAAATACAACAATCCCTACAAAGAAGAGCCAGATCTTCTCTACAGCTGCTGATAACCAGACAGCCGTTGATATCAATGTGGTACAGGGTGAGAGACAGTTCGCAAGAGATAACAAATCCCTCGGACAGTTCAGACTGGACGGAATCGCACCGGCTCCACGTGGAATCCCGCAGATCGAAGTTACATTCGATATCGATGCAAATGGTATCGTAAATGTATCTGCAAAAGACCTTGGAACCGGAAAAGAACAGCACATCACAATTACAGCAGGATCTAACATGTCTGATGAAGATATCGACAAAGCTGTAAAAGAAGCAGCTGAATTCGAAGCTCAGGACAAGAAACGTAAAGAAGGAATTGATGCTAAGAACGAAGCTGACGCTATGGTATTCCAGACAGAGAAAGCTCTGCAGGAAGTTGGCGACAAGCTTGACGGTGCAGACAAAGCAGCAGTAGAAGCTGACTGCAAAGCTCTGAAAGAATTACTTGAAAAAGCAAATACAGATACTCTTACAGACGAGCAGGTTGCTGAGATCAAAGCAGGTAAAGAAAAACTGACAGAAAGTGCTCAGAAGCTTTTCACAAAGATGTATGAGCAGGCTGGTGCAGCAGCAGGAGCTCAGGGAGCAGGTCCTCAGGCAGATGCTTCAGCAGGAGCAGGTCCGGCACCAGAAGGATTCCAGGGCGACGATGTCGTAGACGGAGATTACAAAGAAGTCTAAGAACATTAAGTGAGGAATAGGAAATGGCAGAGTCAAAAAGAGATTACTATGAGGTGCTTGGGGTCAGTAAAGATGCTGACGAAGCGACTTTGAAAAAAGCATACAGACAGGTTGCCAAGAAGTATCACCCGGATATGAATCCGGGTGATGCTGAAGCTGAAAAGAAGTTCAAAGAAGCTTCTGAGGCATATGCAGTCTTGAGCGATCCGGAAAAACGTCGTCAGTATGATCAGTTTGGACATGCTGCTTTTGACGGAAGTGCAGGAGCAGGCGGCGGATATGGCGGATTCGATTTTAACGGTGCTGATTTTGGAGATATTTTCGGAGATATCTTCGGAGATCTGTTCGGCGGCGGACGCAGAGGCGGACGTGCGAACCAGGGACCAATGAAAGGTATGAATATCCGGAAGAGTGTCAGGATCACATTTGAAGAGGCTGTATTCGGATGCGAGAAAGAATTGGATGTTGTATTAAAAGACCCATGTCCGAAATGTAACGGAACAGGTGCCAAACCGGGAACATCTCCGGAGACTTGTCCGAAATGCGGCGGTAAAGGTCAGGTTGTATATACACAGCAGTCTTTCTTTGGAACTGTACAGAATGTACAGACCTGTCCAGATTGCCAGGGAACTGGTAAGATTATTAAGGAAAAATGTCCGGATTGCGGCGGTACAGGTTATGTAGCCAGCAAGAAGAAGATATCCGTATCCATTCCGGCAGGTATTGATAATGGTCAGAGTGTGCGTATCCGTGAAAAAGGTGAGCCAGGTGTAAACGGCGGACCAAGAGGAGATCTTCTGGTAGAGGTCGTGGTATCAAGACATCCGATCTTCCAGCGTCAGGATATGCATATTTTCTCAACGGTACCGATTACATTTGCACAGGCGGCGCTTGGTGCGGATATCCGTATCAAGACGGTAGACGGAGAAGTAATCTATACTGTAAAACCGGGAACCAAAACCGATACAAAAGTACGTCTGAAAGGAAAGGGAGTTCCATCTCTTAGAAATGCACAGGTTCGCGGCGATCATTATGTAACGCTTGTTATCCAGACACCGGAACACTTAAGTGCCGAAGCAAAAGAAGCACTTCGTAAATTCGATGAACTGACAGGTAATTCTCTTGGAACAGAAAAGAGTGACAAGACGGAAGAGCATAAAGGTAAAAAGAAAAAAGGATTTATGGATAAATTAAAGGAAACCTTTGATGATTAATTTCATCAGGGGTTTCCTCTTTGTGTCTAGAAGTATCTATGGAAAACCGGTGACGGCAGGTTCTGTAAATCTGACAGGTATTGAAAAATATACAAAAAAATGCTGGCATTCACCGTGGTAAAGTGCTATCATATTAAACAAATCAAATTTTTAACAAACCAGGAGGACTCAAGTATGTACGCATTTGATGAAATTAAAAAAGCAGACAGTGAAATTGCAGATGCCATTCAGGCCGAGATGGAGAGACAGAATTCGCATCTGGAACTGATCGCATCGGAGAACTGGGTAAGTAAAGCGGTCATGGCAGCAATGGGAAGTCCGCTTACAAATAAATACGCAGAAGGCTATCCGGGCAAACGTTATTATGGTGGATGTCAGTGTGTGGATGTAGTGGAAGATCTTGCAAGAGAAAGAGCAAAGAAGTTATTCGGCTGTGATTATGCCAATGTACAGCCGCATTCCGGCGCACAAGCAAACCTGGCAGTATTCTTTGCGATGCTGGAGCCCGGAGACAAAGTTATGGGTATGAACCTGGATCACGGCGGACATCTGACACATGGTTCTCCGGTTAATATTTCCGGTAAATATTTCAATATCGTATCATATGGAGTGAACGCCGAAGGCGTGATCGATTATGATAAAGTCCGTGAGATCGCAGTGAAAGAAAAACCAAAGATGATCATTGCGGGAGCCAGTGCTTATGCAAGAATCATTGATTTCAAAAAGTTCCGTGAGATTGCAGATGAAGTAGGAGCATACCTTATGGTTGATATGGCACATATCGCGGGACTTGTTGCAGCAGGACTTCATCCAAGTCCGATCCCGTATGCAGATGTAACTACAACTACTACACATAAGACACTGCGTGGACCAAGAGGAGGTCTGATTCTTTGCAATCAGGAAGCAGCAGATAAGTTCAACTTTAATAAAGCTGTATTCCCGGGAATTCAGGGAGGTCCACTGGAACATGTGATCGCGGGAAAGGCTGTGTGCTTTAAAGAGGCACTGGAGCCTGAATTCGCAGAATATCAGAAGCAGATCATCAAAAATGCACAGGCACTCAGCAAAGGTCTGATGGGTCGTGGTGTAAAGATCATATCCGGCGGAACAGATAATCACCTGATGTTGATTGACTTAAGAGGCGAAGAGGTAACCGGTAAAGAACTGGAAAAACGTCTGGATGCCGCACACATCACATGTAACAAGAATACGGTACCGAACGATCCAAGATCTCCGTTCGTGACAAGTGGTGTCAGACTTGGAACACCTGCAGTTACAACAAGAGGATTAAAAGAAGAAGATATGGATGTGATCGCAGAGTGCATAGCACTGGTACTTCAAAGTGAAGACAATATTGAAAAAGTCAAAGGAATGGTTACAGAGCTGACTGCAAAATATCCTCTGGATATGTAATATTCGAGAATAACGAAAGAAAATAAGAAAATCAAGGATGCGTCGGAGTATGGTTTTTAAACTTATTCAGACGCATTTTTGCTGTGCAGATACCAAAAATTTTAGTAATAAGACAGCGTATTTTTATGAGTTTTTATGAAAATGATAAAAACAAAGCAATAACAGGGTGGAAATTTAAAAGCAGGAAGCGTATAATTAAAAATAATGTATATTAATCTATACAAGAAGAAAAAGGAAGACCTGGTATAATATAGAAATCCGGGAAGGAGCTAGATTTTGAGACTGAGAAATAATAAAGTAGCAAAGAGATTGGGAACAAAAGCACTTGCAGGAGTGCTTGCAATAGGACTTATCATCAGTACTCCGGCTGCAGCGCTGGCAGATGGAGGGGCAGAGACAGCCGGGACGCAGAGCACAGCCTCTCAGACACCGGCCGCACAGGCAGAGAAGCTGCAGGCAAAATCAGTAGATGGCAAGGATACACTTACAGATGTATCAGATGCAGTGAAAGAGATGATCCAAAGAGGTGAGGTAAAGCTGGATGAAAGTACAGGATATCTGATAGATACAACAACCGGACAAAAGACGAATCCGGTTACAGGAGAACGTGTAGATCAGATTCCGGAGATACCGGAGACACCGGCAGAACCGGAGGCACCAGCAGAGCCGGAACAGCCGGCAGATACAGTTACAAGTGCAAAAAGCAATCAAGCACTTGTTGCAAAGCAGCAGATTATAAAATTACCACAGATCGTGGAAGATTTCCGGTTCTGGACAGTTGCCAGAAAATATGCATTTGCAAAATCGAAGATCAATATCCGCGAGGCAATTCCGGAGAATATTGATGGCAGTAATACACAGGATGTAAAGACGGGTCTGGAAAATGCAAAAGCAGATACAAAAAAGCTACAGAAGAAAAAAAAGAAAATAACAAAGAAACAGACAAAAACAATTAAAAATAAAATATTCAAGAAAGCAAAGAGTAAAGCGGTTAGAAATCTTCAGAAGACGATGGAAGAAAGAAAGAACCTGAAACAGAAAGGTCTGGACGCAGCACTTGCAAATCAGCAGCTGGAAGAAAAAGTCCGTACAGTAGGAACTTTATCACAGGATGGTCTGTTATATATCCTGAAAGAAGAAGAGAAGGGCTGGCTTTACGTCGAATCTGGAAATGTCAGAGGGTTTGTAAAAGCATCAGAAGTATATACAGGGGATGCGGCACAGGAAATCCTGGATGTTTATCAGACCAAGGCTCAGAAGAAGGCAGAGAAAGCCGGAATGGAATATACCGGTATTGAGGGAACTGCAAAGACAGCGGAAGCGACTGTCGATGCAAAAGAAAATCAGGCATACACATATCTGCGTGCGACGGTGAACCCGACGGTAGCAGAGAAGGATTATGCGCTGGTTAATGATCAGATCGGGACAGGAATACTGAATATAAAAGAAGAGAATAATCCAGATGCGAGAACTGTCGGAACACTGAAACAGGGACAGCTCTGTTATATCCTTGCCGATAAAGATGCCGACTGGGTATATATAGAGTCCGGTGATGTCAGAGGGTTTGTTGAAAAGAAATATCTCGATAACAGCGATGAGACAAAACAGCAGATCACGACAACAGGGGAAGAACAATATAAAACGGCGGAAGAAACAGTAAAACCAGAAGAAAATGCTGCTTTATATTATACATTGGCTTCTGTGAAAGAAGGAACGCCAAGCGGTGAGATCAGAGAGTCCATCCTGCAATTTGCTTCCCAGTTTATCGGTAATCCATATGTATGGGGAGGTACAAGTCTGACAGACGGGGCAGACTGCTCCGGATTTGTACAGCAGATCTACAAACAATATGGATATGATCTCCCAAGAGTGGCAGAGGACCAGAGCCAGTGTGGAACGAAGATTCCTGTAGAGGATGCACAGCCGGGTGACCTGATCTTTTATGCAAAAGAAGGCCATATATACCACGTAGTGATGTATGCAGGTGATGGAAAGACTATTGAAGCAGCCAGCACGAAACTTGGGATTATTGAAGGCAAAGTAAATACTAAAAATGCAGTATGGGCAACACGTATTATCAATGATAATTATACACTTGCCGGAGGCGGAATCAGTAATGTCAATGCGACGAACGAAATGTATGGACAGAATCTTGGTAATTTCCAGATTACATATTACTGTGCATGTGAAATCTGCTGTAATAAAGCAGACGGAATTACAGCAACAGGAACGCCGGTGGTAGAAGGTCAGACGATTGCGGTTGATCCAAGAGTTATTCCTTACGGAACGAAAGTGATCATCGGAGGTCATATATTTACAGCTGAGGATTGCGGCGGTGCAATTCAGGGAAACCACATTGACATCTATGTAAATAATCACGCAGAGGCAACGGCGCTCGGGGTGACAAATGCAGATGTATTTCTTGTAAAATAAGAATAAAAATGAGAAAAGACAGCTTTTTCAGATTTGAAAGTTTGAAAAGCTGTCTTTTAATATTACGTTGCATTCATAAAAAACGCTGGATAGATATGGATTATTTACAGATCTTTAAAAGTTCTTTCAGATAATCCCACATACGCTTTGTAGATTCGATATGTACGCGCTCATTATAAGTATGTACACCTGTCAGTTCTGGTCCGAAAGAAATGATATCAAGATCATTCTTCTTTCCGAATAAGATTCCACATTCCAGTCCTCCGTGAGTTGTCTCAACGGTAGGCTCTTTGCCGAACATTTCTTTATAAAGTTCAATTGCTTTCGGACGGATCACGGAATCTGCATTGTAGCTCCATGCCGGATATTCACCGGAGATTTCGCGGGAAGCACCTGCAAGATCTGTTGCAAGATCCAGTTTATTTCGCATATCATCTAACTTGGTAGCAACGGAGCTGCGAACCTGGAATTTGATCTTTACCGTATCTTCTGTGGTTTCAACGATACCTGTATTCAGGGAAGATTCTACAGCTGTAGGGAACGCACGGTCATAGCATTGTACACCATCGATTGCTCCATACAGGAATCCGATTACATGTGCGGTAGTATCTGCGTCAAATGCTTTTAAGGCAGTCTCGCCTTCGGAAACAGCGTTCAGAGATAAAGTTGGTTCCTGTCCGGCAAACTCAGCGGAGATCGTCTGTTCCAGTCCGGTAACAGCATCTGCGATAGCCTGAGCCTGTGCAGGGTCAGCAATAATTTCAGTTGTATTATATTGTGCGATTACGTTTGCTGCATTTCCGCCGTTTGTGCTTACAATGTTGAAGTCGTAATCTTTTGCAAGAGCATACAGGACGCGTCCCATGATCTTGTGTGCATTTCCAAGCTGGTTCTGGATTTCTGCGCCAGAATGTCCACCCTGCAGACCAGAAATGGAGATCGTCATCTTTGTTCCGTTTTCTTCACTCCATTCGATCGGGATGAAGGTATCGTAAATGTAGCCGCCGGCACATCCGACAGTCATAACACCTTCAATTTCAGAATCAATGTTCAGACAGATCTTTCCCTTTAATATAGATGTATCCAGGTGATGTGCACCGCCCATACCAATCTCTTCATCAATTGTGAATACAGCTTCGATCGGTGGGTGTGGAATGTCTGTGCTGGCAAGGATTGCCATAGCGTAAGCAACGGCGATGCCATCATCGCCACCGAGAGTGGTGTTCTTTGCCCCAATCAGATCACCATCTACAAAAAGGTCTAAAGGATCATTTTCAAAATCATGATCACTGTCGGTTGTCTTTGTAGCGACCATGTCCAGATGTCCCTGGATGATAACCGGATCACTGTTCTCGTATCCGGCAGTACCAGGTTTTTTGATGATTACGTTGTTCACTTCATCCTGGATATATTCCAGATTGTGAGCTTTCGCAAATTCCACACAAAAATCACTGATTTTTTTTGTGTGGAAGGTACTTCTAGGTACCATACTTAATTCTTCGAAGTAATGGAATACTTCTTTTGGTTCAATATTAGACAAAATTCCCATTGTTCATTCCTCCGTTTGTCTTTAGTCTCTATCTGTCATTGTACCATGAAATTCAGTACTTTACCATGATAAAATTTAATGTGTACATAACGGAATGTAATAGCTATAATAACTGTAGCTTATAAGATTTTATTAAAACATTCAATAACTGCAGGACTACACAAAAAAGAAGAAAAAATATATAATATTTAAGTTAAAAATAATATGAATCGCCATGCGTTCGAAAGAAATTTACAGGAGGATATATATGAGTACAAAAGAAGCAAAACAGATGGACAAAGCATTATTTGATTTTTATGGAAAACCATCTATCGGACAGGCTTTGCCACTTGCAATCCAGCATGTACTTGCGATGATCGTCGGATGTGTAACACCATCGATCATTGTTGCGGGAGTGGCCGGAATTTCACAGGAAGATTCCGTGATCTTAATACAGGCAGCACTGGTGATGTCGGCACTGACGACATTACTGCAATTGTTTCCATTTATAAAAACAAAGAATTTCCGGATCGGTTCGGCACTTCCGGTTATGATGGGAATCAGCTTTGCGTATGTTCCAAGTATGCAGGCAATTGCGTCTGATTTTGACATTGCAACAATTCTGGGTGCACAGATTATCGGAGGTGTGGTTGCACTTCTGGTGGGATTGAATATTAAGAGAATCCGCAAATTCTTCCCGCCGCTGATTACAGGAACGGTCGTATTTTCTATCGGTCTTTCTCTGTATCCGACAGCAATTAACTATATGGCCGGAGGTGCGGGCAGCAAGACTTATGGATCATGGCAGAATTGGGTGGTTGCGATTATTACATTGATCATTGTAACAGCATTGAATCATTACGGAAAAGGGGTATGGAAACTGGCATCCATTCTGATCGGAATTATTGCAGGATATATCGTAGCGTTGTTCTTTGGAATGGTAGATTTTTCATCTGTGTCATCGGCAGCGTTCTTCCAGCTTCCGAAGCCAATGCATTTTGGAATCAAGTTCGAACCATCTGCATGTGTTGCGATCGGAATTCTGTTTGCAATCAATGCAGTACAGGCAATTGGTGATTTTTCGGCAACAACAACAGGATCTATGGACCGTATGCCGACAGATGAAGAACTGACAGGTGGAATTGTAGGCTATGGAATCAGCAACATTTTCTGTGCATTCTTTGGAGGCCTTCCGACTGCGACATACAGCCAGAATGTAGGTATCGTATCAACAACAAAGGTAGTCAGCCGTGTGGTAATGGGGCTGGCAGCAGTGATATTACTGGCAGCAGGACTGATTCCGAAGTTTTCTTCTCTGCTTACGACAATTCCGTATTGTGTACTTGGCGGTGCGACAATCTCTGTATTTGCTTCGATTACAATGACGGGAATCAAACTGATCACGACAGAGCCAATGGATTTCCGTAATACAACAGTTGTAGGACTTGCAGTAGCAGTAGGAATGGGTGTGACACAGGCAAATGCTTCACTGGCACAGTTCCCGGAATGGGTGACAACAATTTTCGGAAAATCTCCGGTTGTTCTTGCAACGATCGTAGCAATTGTGTTAAATTCAACCCTTCCAAAAGCAAAGAAAAAAGAGGAGAAATAATCCTTATATGATAAGAAGCTATAAAAATGGTGAATGGAAAGAGCCTGGCAGTTTATGCCAGGCTATTGGAATTTCTAAAGAAAATTTTCATAAGACGGTATCCGTTGTCGGCGGAGGCGGAAAGACGACAGTGATCCGCAGGCTTATGGATGAATGCCGGAATGCCGAAATTCCATGTGCGGTTTCTACAACAACTCATATACAAAAATGTGATGCCGGATATTTTTTGGGAAAACCCTCGGTGGAAATGTTCCGTCAGATTATGATAAAATATGGTGTTGTATGGATGGGAAGAGAGACAACGGATGGGAAGCTTGCATCTTTTCAAGAAGAATATCTAAAAGAGATCAGCCGTGAACCAGGTGTACTGCTTCTAGAGGCAGACGGAGCGAAGCGTCTGCCGGTTAAAACCCCTGCGGAACATGAGCCGGTGATCTGTGAGCAGACAGATATTGTTTTGAATGTATATGGGATGAGTGCGGTTGGAAAGAAGCTGAAAGAAGGTTGTTTCCGGGTGAAAGAGACCGGGAAGATTCTCGGAAAGACAGAAGAAGATATTCTGTGTCCGGAAGATATTGTCACACTTGCGGTAAGTCAGAGTGCGGGACGAAAATACGTGACGGATGATATGGAATATCAGGTGATACTGAATCAGGCAGATACTAAGGAGCAGAAAAAAATAGCAGTGGAACTTGCGGAAGAGATCGTAAAGCAGTTGTCAGACAGGCATGCAGATAGTATGGAATGCCCGGGGCAGATCCACAGAGTGCATGTGGTATCGGACCTGATTCCGTTGAAAGAAAGATGGTAACTATGTCAGAAATGTATAAAAACAGAAAAAAAGTATTAATCAGAGGAGCCGGAGATCTGGCTACGGGTGTAGGAGTGGCACTTCACAGGGCAGGATTCCGGGTGATCATGACGGAGATTGCAGTGCCGCTTACCGTCAGACGTGAAGTTGCAATGTCACGGGCGGTATACGAAGGCAGGATAGAAGTAGAAGGAATAAAAGGAATCCTTGTGAAGAATTATCAGGAAGCCAGGAGGGTACTGGCAGCGGAGAAGATTGCCGTAATCGTAGACCCGGAGGCAGAGATCCGGAGAGAATTCAGACCGGATGTACTTGTGGACGCAATTCTTGCAAAAAGAAATACAGGAACCAGCCGGGCAGATGCACCATATGTGATCGGTCTCGGACCGGGGTTTATAGCGGGAAAAGATGTCCATGCTGTCATAGAGACAATGCGTGGATTAACACTTGCGGATATCATCTATGACGGACAGCCGATTCCCAATACCGGCATTCCGGGATATGTGGGCGGCTATGCGCTGGAACGTCTGATCAGGGCGTCAGCAGCCGGACGGATGGAGCCGAAAGCACAGATCGGGGATGTCGTCCGAAAAGGACAACTTCTGGCTCTGACCGGAGGAAAACCGGTCTATTCTCAGTTGGACGGTGTGATCCGGGGGATGTTACAGGAAGGCGTGCAGGTAAAAAAGGGTCTGAAGATTGGAGATGTGGATCCGAGAAAGGACAAGAAATTGTGTTATCTGATCTCGGATAAGGCAAATGAGATTGGCAGTTCCGTGGTAAAGACAGTAGAAGCACGTCTGTCAGATAAAGATTATGCGATGATTCTCCTGGCAGCCGGAAAGTCAAGCCGGTACGGGAACAATAAGCTGCTGGAGAAACTGGATGGAGGGCAGATGTTCGAACATACCCTTCGTAAAATGCGTGCATTTCCATTGTGTACACAGGTAGTGGTAACAAGATTTGAAGAGATAGAGAATGCGGCAAAAACACAGGGGATGCTGGTGGTACAGAATACGGAGCCGGATCTTGGAATCGCACATTCGCTGAAGTTGGGATTAAAGAGAGCATTAGATGAGAATCCGGGGTTAAAGGGGGCTATGTTCATCGTATGTGACCAGCCGGGATTGACAGCCGGGACATTTGCCCGTATGCTTGAGATGGGGAAGATGCATCCGGGAAAGATTGTATGTGCCGGATGGAAAGGAAGAACCGGGAATCCCGTATTATGGGATTCGTGCTTTTTCCGGGAGTTGTGCAGACTTTCCGGTGATAAAGGCGGAAAACAGATCATCTGTGCACATAAAGAAGATGTGGTGCTCTGTGAGACAGAAGAAGCAGAACTCCGGGATGTAGATGTACCGGAACAACTGATAAAATGGGAGAGAGATTATGGAGAATCAGGAAAATCAAGAGAAGAAACATAAACGGAGAGTCCGATATT
>SKEO01001363.1_pt1 | contig 19820 bp, 20 predicted proteins | sample 4826801 | NCBI WGS metagenome assembly SKEO01 (sample SAMN11008807, study PRJNA524170) | human gut metagenome | biome: Human fecal sample; material: Feces; isolation source: fecal sample from pouch patient p3 | host: Homo sapiens | place: Israel: Tel-Aviv | collected 2016-02-25 | reverse complement strand
CGGATATATCCGATATCAGGCAGATTGAGTAAGCAGATTATACTTATTTCATAACAATTTCATAACCATTCCAATACGCTTAAAGTAAAAAGCTGATATACACATGCATAGTCCTGCATGCTATATCAGCTTTTATTTTAGCCATTTAAGCTCATCACAGATTCATCCTCTTTAATTGTTCTTTTGCAAATTCATCCATTTTCTTTTTCAGTATTCTGTTTTCCGGTGTACAAAGCGCCGGGTCTGCTTCAAGCACCTCATCCACCATCTCAGATGCTTCCTTTAGCACATCGCTGTCCTGATACACATCCGCAAGTGCAAACGCAAGGTCTCCACTCTGCCTGATTCCAAAGAAATCCCCGGGACCTCTGAGCTTTAAATCCTCACTTGCTATAAAAAAGCCATCATTTGATTTATTCAGTATCTCCAGACGCTTTTTCGACTTCTTTGAATTTGACGAATTGATGAAAATACAATATGACTGTGCATCTCCCCTGCCCACACGGCCTCTTAGCTGGTGAAGCTGTGCCAGTCCAAACCTGTCCGCGTTTTCTATCATCATGACGGTTGCATTGGGCACATTTACACCAACCTCCACGACGGTTGTGGACACCAGCACCTGCGACTCGTTATTTGCAAAGCGCTGCATCACCTCATCCTTCGCCTTGCTCTTCATCCTGCCGTTAAGCATATCTACCTTGATATCCTTTGGCAGCGCCGCTTTAAGCACATTTGCATAGTCAGTGACATTTTCCCCTTCCGAGTTTTCGGTTTCCTCCACAAGTGGACATATAACATACGCCTGATGGCCGGCTCTCACCTGCTCAGCAATAAAGCTGTAGGCCTTTGGCCTGAATGCCGTGCCAACCACACAGTTCTTGATCGGAAGCCTCTTTGCAGGCACCTCATTTATGACAGAGATATCCATATCACCGTATATGATTATTGCTAACGTACGCGGTATCGGAGTGGCACTCATCACAAGTATATGCGGCTTCTTCCCTTTATCGGAAAAGCTCTCTCTCTGCTTCACACCAAACCTGTGCTGCTCATCTGTGATAACAAGCGACAGATTGGAAAAATCCGCTTTCTCCTGTATGAGCGCATGAGTGCCTATAATAAGCGCATTTTTCTCATTTTCAAGGCGCGCATAGGCTTCTCTTTTCTGCTTTGCCGTCATAGAGCCTGTCAAAAGCACAACAGGACTGTCAAGCCCAAACTGACCAACCAGTGAGCAAAACGTTTCATAATGCTGGTTTGCAAGCACCTCTGTCGGAGCCATAATGGCAGACTGATAGCCACATTTTGACGCCCACGCCATAAGAAGAAAAGCAACAATCGTCTTTCCAGAGCCCACATCGCCCTGAATAAGCCTCTGCATCACATAAGGACTTTGCATATCCTGCTTTATCTCTTCTATGGTCTTCTTCTGCGCGCCTGTCAGCTCATACGAAAGCCTCTCAATAAGTCCATCTACAAAACCATCATCCGTAAACTCAAACTCATTTTTGTCCTTCTGCTGCTTTTTATTCTGATACCGCATGCCCATGATAAAGAGAAAAAACTCATCAAAAACAAGCCGTCTTCTCGCCTCTACAAGCGCATCAAAGTCATCAGGAAAATGTATCTGCTTCATAGCATAGTTGTACTCGCAAAAGCCGTATCTGTGCCTTATATCCTTAGGCAGGTAATCTGACAGCAGTGTATCATGCGACAGAGTATCCTTTATTGTCTTCACTATCAGATTGTTTGTCACACCGCTTGTCACGGAATACACAGGCTGGAGCGTATCGCGTATAGCCTCGTACTTTTGCACCTCATACACCACAGGCTGCTCCATCACATATCTGCCGCCCTTTGGCTTAATATGTCCGTAAAATATAAGATGTCTCCCCTGCACAAGCTGTGCCTTAAGGTATGGCATACGGTACCATACCAGCTGTATCATATGCCCGGGCGAGCCGATATCCTGCAATGTAATCTGCATTCTCGCTGTATTTTTCACTACAGGTGCCTTTTTAATCACAGCATGGACGGCATAGGTGCTGCTTACGTTTACATTATTCAGTTCATCAATATCCGTTATTTCCGGAAACTTTACATAATCCCGGGGAAAATGAAGGAGTATATCACCAACGGTGTATACTCCCATTTTAGCAAATGCTTTTTGTGTTTTTTCCCCGATTCCCTTAACCGCGGTAATCGGTGAAGCTATATCCATATTTGCTCCTAAATATAATAAATGTCATTTATATTCTTTAAAAGGCTTTACTCTACAGAAATAACATAATAGTAGATTGGCTGTCCGCCATCGTTGACCTCAACCTCTACATCAGGATATTTCTCTTCGATTGCTGCCGCAAGCTCATTAGCTGAGTCCTCATCAGAATCACTTCCGAAATAGATGCTGACAATCGCTGAATCCTCATCTACCATGGCATCTACCATCTCAAGTGTGGTAGCCTTTAAGTCTGTTCCAACAGAAAGGATGCTCTTGTCTCCGATTCCCATGAAGTCGTTCTGCTTGATGGTTTTTCCGTCAATCTCAGTATCACGGACTGCATATGTCACCTGTCCTGTCTTGACATTTTCTATCTCAGCCATCATCTGCTCTTTATTCTCCTCGGCACTGTGGTCAGGGATATAATTTACAAGCGCTGTGATACCCTGTGGGATAGTCTTTGTAGGGATAACAATAATCTGTTTATCCTCAACAAGGTCTACTGCCTGGTTTGCAGCCATGATGATATTCTTGTTGTTTGGCAGGATAAATACTGTCTTCGCATTTACATGCTCGATAGCGTTGAGCATATCCTCTGTGCTAGGGTTCATTGTCTGACCACCCTCTATGAGATAGTCTACTCCAAGGCCTCTAAACACTTCATTCATGCCTTCTCCGATTGAAACAGATACAAAGCCCATTTCCTTTGCAGGCATGTTATTTGTCTTTTCATCAGCCTGAGCAGCTTCATAAGCCTCTTCCTCAGCCTTCTGCTGTGCTGCAAGCTTTTGTGAATCCTTGATGAGCTTTTCCTGATGCTCCTCACGCATATTGTCGATCTTTATCTTGCTGAGTGAGCCGAAGGTAAGTGCCTTCTGCAGTGCAAGTCCAGGGTCGTTTGTATGTACGTGAGTCTTTACGATCTCATCGTCAGCTACAACGACTATAGAGTCACCGATTGACTCGAGGAATGCCTTGTATGCGTGCTCCTCATTGTCTGACATTGGCGCATTGAGTACAATAATAAACTCTGTGCAGTAACCAAACTTAATCTCTGCCTCTGTCTCAGCCGAAATCTTTGCAGGAGCTGCTCCTGTTGGTGCGCCCTCGATTGTATAGTCAATCTCCTTGCCGATAAGGGCATCATATGCTCCCTTTAATACCTGAACAAGTCCCTGTCCGCCCGAATCCACAACACCTGCCTGTTTTAATACAGGAAGCATCTCCGGTGTCTGGTCAAGCACATACTCAGCCTGCTTTATAACCTCTTCAACAAATGTGACAACATCCTCTGTTTCGTCTGACAGCTCCAGAGCCTTTTCTGCTGCGCCCTTTGCCACTGTAAGGATAGTTCCCTCCTTCGGCTTCATAACCGCCTTGTAAGCTGTCTCAACCGCCTTCTGGCATGCTTCACAAAGAATAGTGACATCTATTTCATCGTATTCCTTTATAACCTTGCAGAAGCCTCTGAAAAGCTGTGATAAGATAACACCCGAGTTTCCTCTAGCGCCTCTTAAAGAGCCTGATGAAATAGCCTTTGCAAGCTCTGCCATGGTAGGATTTGTGAGCGAGCTGACCTCCTTGGCCGCAGACATGATTGTCATTGTCATATTTGTTCCGGTATCACCATCCGGTACCGGGAATACATTCAGCTCATTTATCCAGTCTTTCTTTGAATCAAGATTCTTGGCTCCCGCAAGAAACATCCTTGCAAGGAGCTTTGAATTAATGCTTGTGATCTCCACTTTTTGTAGTCCTCCTTAATCAATTACCCTTACGCCCTCAACGTAAATATTGATCTTTGCAATTTTCATTCCTGTAAATGACTCAACCTTGTACTTAACCGTCTCGATAAGATTGTCCGAAACAGTGCCGATTGAAATACCATACGCTACTATTACATGAAAATCAATGGTAATTTCGTTGTTCTCATCTACCTTTACATTTATTCCATGGTTCAGGTAATCTCTCTTTAAAAGCTTTACAAGACCATCCTTCATGTTGACCGCTGCCATGCCTACTATTCCAAAGCACTCTACAGCTACAGAGCCTGCATAGGTTGCAATAACATCTGTATCAATTAAAATTTGTCCATATTGGGTATCCATCTGTCCCTTCATAATATATACCTCCATCATATTGTGACGTAGCTAATGTTATTATACCTTTTTTTTCACAAAAAGCAAATATTTTTATATTTTATCCTTGCATTCTTTATTTTAATCTGATAGAATACATTTGTTGTGAGCTTAAGAGTATGGTAAGCTTAGTGAAATGCAAGGAGGTGCAATATCATGGCAAAATGTGCAATTTGTGAAAAAGGTGTTCATTATGGAAATAATGTCAGCCATTCTCATAGAAGATCAAATCATGTTTGGAAGTCAAACATTAAGAAGGTTTCTTGCAAGGTCAATGGAGTTCCACAGAAGTTATATGTATGTACTTCATGTTTAAGATCTGGCAAAGTTGAGAGAGCTTAGTCTTTATTTTTGAATCTTTTGAATTTTAAAGGACATCCGTTTGGATGTCCTTTTTATTTGCTCTCATATATGATATTAATCCTGCTTGTCGTCCTCTGCCTCGTCTACCTTTACATCGTCGAGATTAAGGTCATCATTTTTTCCCTTTGAGAAACGGCTTACAATGTCCGGCACCATATCAAGTATCTTGGTCATGCCGTCCTGATTCTTTACATTTACAAGCTTTGTCTGTCCATTCTGGATAACGAGCACTGCACTTGGCTGAATCTTTCCGCCCATACCACCGGCTCCGTTATTTTTCTTTTCTGCCGAAAATGCTCCTGCTGCCACTCCAAACGACACATCCACAAGCGGAAGTATGATTGTATCCCCTATATGAATCGCATCACCAACTACAGTCTTTGTAGTGATAAAGCTGTCCATCCCCTTGAAAAGTGACTCTACTGTGTTATTGAAACTATTATCTGCCATAATATCTTCCTCCTATCTGCTTACCCTATTATATAATCTGCGGCAGTTTTTATCAAATAAAATTCTAAGTGTTGCCGCTAAAATACTTATTACTATCACATGCCCCTTTATATCAAAGCTGCCCTTTGCATACGGCTTTTCACTCTCGAAATCAGGTGTAATCCGCCATCTGTTTGTATAGCCGACAGGAAAACATGCTAAAATTCCCAATGAAATACCTGTTGTATCAGGCGAGCCGGTTGAATAAACCATTGTAAGCTTAAGCCTCCTTGGGCATATTCTTTTAAGAATGATAAAAAGCTCTTTTTTCAGATGTAAAAAAGCGGCTTTATTTCTCTCATCACTGTATTCTCTTTTTAGCTTATAGATACAGTTTTTTATTTTATCTGACCTATCTTTAAATTGCTTTTTATGTGACTTTTTGTGTGGCTTTTTATACCTTTTTTGATGTGTGAGCTTTGTTTGTTGTTTTATATGCTGATTCTCATCAGTTACTGACCTTTGCTCATTATGAGTCTGTGCTGTGCTTTCATTCTCTGTCTGTTCATCTGCGACATGTTCTGACTCATCTGCCGGTATTTTAGGCTCATCTCCGGTGTTTTCACTGACTTTATCTTCTGTTTCAGTTTTAGCTGCCTCATCCATATCGTCATCATCCAAAGCCTCATAATTATCAAACAGCTTCTTCTTCACAAAAGCAAACCTTATATATCCGTCAGTCTCCTGTGCATACTCTATATGAAGTGCAAACAAATGAAAAAGCCATGACGCATGTGCTTTTGCTCTTATGTCTGTATTGTCAAAGCTTCCGACAGCCCTGTACTTGACCGGCACAAACAGTACGCAAAGCAGCGCTGTAAGTATAAGAGCAAGCACTACAAGGAGTATGATGCCTATGACCTTTAAAATCGTAAATATCATCTATCTATTTCCTCCGTCTGCTCTTTAAATAGCTCTTCACATCTGTTTTACCTGTATTTTCGTAGGTCTCCTTAACAATATCACAGGCCAGCAAAAGTGCCTCATCATAATTACCCGCTACTGCGATTATGTGCAGATTCTTCTTAGGATATCCCTTTTGCAGCAATTCTCTTGTCGGAATGATATCCAAAAGATTTTCCTCATTTGACGGAAACGTGATGATGTATGTGTGAAGCATGCCGGCATTATGCTCTATCTTCCACTTGATTTTCTTTATCTTTCCGGTAACAGACTCTCCTACAAATAAATCCTCATACCATTTCATTCCAAAACCTCAAAAAGCAGTTTTTAAAACTGCTTTTTAATAATACTAATAATACTTGTGTGTCCCCCATAAATTGCTTTTCTTTAAATCCAGGTACTCATTGTAAGCCTTCTCAAGTATCTGCTTCTCATTTGCAAACTTGAGCAGATGATATGCCTCGTGATACTTGTAAAACCCTGAATCCATGAAATACTCTTCTCTTTGCGGTTTACTATAATAACTTTCGCCCATCATAAGATACCAGTGTACATCCTTTTCCACTGTATCATGTGGCACGGTAAAAGAATAGTGGCTCTTACCCACGTATTGGATTATCGTTGCACTGGCACCAGTCTCCTCTTTCACTTCACGGATTGCAGTGTCCTTGTACTCTTCATCAGATTCCACAGTTCCCTTGGGCAGTACCCACCCCTCGTACCTGTTCCTGTAGTTCTTGTATAAGAGTAATATTTTGCCACGAAAGATTACCACACCGCCACAGCTCGTTGCTTCTATCATTGCCATTCCTCCAAGTGTGGTTTAAACGCTATCTGTCAGTTCAAGCGAAATATGAACGATAACGTCTGTCATTACACTTAAGTATAACCTACTTCTAAAAAAAGTGCAACAAGCCTATTCATTGAAATATTTATCAAATACCTTTTTTGCCACCGGCACCGCATATGTGCTTCCGGCACCCGAATCCTCCACAATTACTGCGATTGCCAGATCATTGTAGCCATCCTTTTTTCCATAGCCCACAAACCAGGCATTGGTCTGGTCTGTAGAATCCGATACCTGGGCAGTTCCGGTCTTTCCAAAGGCCTCATAGCTCTGATTGCTTAGCTTTGCGCCTGTTCCATCAGATACCACTGCTGCCATAAGATTCTGAAGAAAAGCAGCCTGATCCTTTGACATAATCTGCTTGTATGAAGCCGGTTTATTCTGCTCCACAAGCGCCCCGCTCGCATTTTCCGTATGGTCTACCAGATATGGTCTCATCAGATTTCCATCATTGCAGATTGCACCGGCAATCATGCACATGTGAAGCGGTGAAACAAGCGTGTTTCCCTGACCTATCGTGGTCTGCATGGTCAGAGCTGACGAAGCATTGTTATCCAGTGTAAACTTACTCTTTTTTGAATCAAAGGCTATAGGCAGCTCCTTGTTGAAAAGCATGTCGTCACACAAGGTATTAAGCTTATTGTTATCCACCAAAAGACCTATATTGGAAAAGGACGAGTTGCATGACTTTGCAAACGACTTTGTTAAGTCCTCCTGTCCGTGTGATTTATTGCCGGCGCAGTGGATTGTAAAGCCGTCCTTTGTAATACTGCCGTCACAATCAAAGCTGTAGTCGTTGTATGTAGACGGATTTTCGTTATAATACTCAAGTGCTGTAAAAATCTTAAACACTGAGCCCGGAGCATACTGTCCCTGTGTTGCCCTGTTGTAAAGAGAAGTGCTGCCATCACCGTTTACGCTCTCCCAGTCACTTGCGATGGTATTTGGGTCATAATCAGGCTTTGACACCATAACTGCAATCTTTCCTGTTTTCGGCTCAATTGCAATGACAGCACCTTCATAGTCGCCAAGTGCATTGTATGCAGCCGCCTGTGCTTCGTAATCCAGTGTGGTTATGACATTATCACCGGTATTTTTCTTGCCGCTTATATCATTTACTATCTGGTCAAGGAAAAACTCATGTGAGCGAAGCAATGAGAAATTTTCCTGCTTTTCAAGCCCTGCCTTACCGTTTACGGCAAAGCCCGCTACATGCGCAAACACTCTGCCGTCAGGGTATTCCCTTGTCTCAGACGCATCTGAGCCTACCTTTGTCCGTGCTATGACATGTCCATCCTTAGTCTGTATCTCGCCCCTCACTACATTCTTAGAGAAAAGATCCTGCAGCGAATTGTATGGACTGTTGATGAATTCGTCGCTTTTTACAAACTGGAAATATAAGAAATAACCTATCAATCCAACAAAAACTATAAGGAAAAAATATGTAACAACCGCATACTCTCTATTTCTGTGTCTTCGTGCTGTTTTTGCTGCCTGCTGCCGGTTTTCTCCTTCTCTGTTGACTTCCCTGCGCCCCCGGCTCTTTAGCTGTCTGCTTTTGTCTGTTTTTTGTCTCATGGTCCTTTCGTCTCTTGTCATCTATATTTCTCCTTTTTTCAGGGGCTGCCTGCATAATATACATGCCCTGTATCATTCCAAAAATAATCATCGTAGATAGAAGCGAGCTGCCACCATAGCTCACAAGCGGCAGCGTCACACCGGTCATCGGTATAAACTTGGTTGAGCCGCCGACAGTTAAAAGCACCTGAAGCGCATACACACTGCCAAGTCCCAGCGCTACATACTTGTAAAACGCATCCTTCATCTGCATGGAAAGATTAAATATCATAAGAAAGCAGCTGACACAAACCATAATGAGGCAGATGGCAAATATACCGCCCATCTCCTCTGAGATAGCCGCTATGATAAAGTCTTTTGACACAATAGGTATCTTATTCGGCAGTCCCTGTCCCAGTCCAAAGCCAAACAGTCCTCCTGTACCTATGGCAAAGAGCGACTGACACACCTGATAGCCGGCCTTGTCTATGACAGAAAGAGGATCAAGCCATGCAACAATTCTGTTCTTCACATGTGAAAACAGATGATAACCAGCGTACATTCCAAGCCCCACAAACGCAAGACCTCCGGCAAAAATATAAAACCTTTTTGTCGCAACATAAATCATGACCAGATATGTAAAGAAATACAAAAGCGCTCCACCGAGGTCGTTTGATGCAACAAGTATCAGCACAAACACTGCCGATACGCCGCTTGTTATGGCAAGCTGCTTTAAATCAGTTGATTTATACAGCATGGATGCTATAAAAAACACAAAAAGTATCTTTACAAACTCTGACGGCTGAATCGAAACAGGACCAAATGTCAAAGAAAGCTTTGCTCCTCTGCTCGCCACTCCTACCACAAGCACCGACAAAAGTCCAACTATTCCCACACCGGCATATGTCCATGTCAGTTTTCGAAACATCGTGCCTTTTTGCATGATAAGCGGTATTAAAAACGCAAATATCGTTCCGGCAAGTACAAAAACAAACTGCCTTAATGCCTTGTCAAACGAAATTCTCGTTAGAATAATCATGCTTATACAAAGCATCATCACCATGTTGTTTAGCACAAGCTCTGAGGCATTCTTATAAAACTTATGATAAATCAGGTAAATTGATTCAAAAAGCACAAGCTGTGCTATATAAAATCCTATTATCTTTGTATCCATTGTCGTGACAAAGAGCACCAAAAAACCATCTAAATGAATCAGAAACATATAAAATCTCTGCAGATTATATATATGCCTCTGCTTTTTCGGCTTGTCGGGATACTTGAATAAATGAAAGCATAAAAAAGTATATATGAGAAAAAGTATTATCATAATATACTTGGAAAGCTGTACTATCAGATGTACCATGTTATTCTACTCCTCTTTTGTAATGTCCGTTTGTATATTCAGCTACCTTATCATCCATAACCGCCTTAATCTGCTTTGGAGTCTCGATTGTAAAGCTGTATCTAAAACTTCTGATACCTGCCTCCTTAAGCTTACCTATGTTCTTTGTGAGCATGGTAGGCAGTGAATTATATATTGTATTATAGCACTCCTTACAGTTGTTACAAACTGCAAAGGATTTATTGTATCTGTCCTTTAAATATATAAGCTTTTGCTTTTTATCACAGCCCTTTGTGTTTTTGTGCACACAATTCGCGGTTGTCATAAGCGGATAATATCCATAGACTATCATCTGCGAGCCTATATTGTTTCTATGCATAATCTCCCTTGAATTGAGTTCAAGCGGCACTGTGTCACCACTTACTCCGTGCTCAAAAAATGCGCTCTTTGAAACATCATTAAAGGTATACATATTGTGGTCTAAAATAACTTTTTTCCCTGTAAACAGATTTTCTGTCAGATAAAGTTCCTCATAGTTTTTCACAACAAAGCCCTCGAAACTTACCTTATCAAGCTCTTTTGCGATAGTTACAAAATAATCAGATGAATCCGCCCTGAATATCGCAGGCAGCATGAGATACACTTTTTTATTTCGCTTTGTAAGGCATTTCACATCATCTGCAAACTGCTGTATCAGAGTATTCCTGTCATACATGTCAAAATCCAGATAAAATACGTCAAAGCATTCATAGCCAATAAGTGTATCAAGCTGCGCGCGTGTCATACACGAGCATATGGTGGTGTAATCATTTATAGCTTCATCATGTGCTGCATCACTTTTTACGACATGCTCAGGGAGTGCTGTAAGTCTTGACATATCAGCGTATCGTGCATCATTCCTGTAATACTTTTTCAACAGCTCATCACAAAGCCCTGAAATTGCATCACGACGCAGCTTGTTTAGTGCTCCGTTTGGCACAAAGACGTTTTCTCCGATTTGAGCTTTAATATGTGAAAACTCAAAGTCTGTATCACCGGTTTTGTTTATCCTGTCGATAGCGGCCTTTTTATCAAGCGGTGCCTTAAGTGCGGCGCTGACAGGTTCTATTGAGGCTTTGTATGTCACATCACCTCTTTTTACAGTGAGGCTTCCGGGCTCGCCCTCTCTTAAAACAAGCTCTCCCTCTATCGAGAGCTTTCTTTTTTCAGGCGAAGGCTCTGCAGCATTTGAAACGAAATTAGGCTTCACATAAGTCACCATATCAGAGCCATTGTGGTCGAAATAATACCTGTCTGTGAAACCGCAGCGGTTTCCAAGTGCCTTTATCCTGTCATAATCAGCATCGGTAACAGGCTTCATACTGTCGATATAGCTTCTGTAGTATTTTACCACTCCGCATGCATACTCAAGCTGCTTCATACGTCCCTCAATCTTGAGCGAATAAACGCCTGCATCATGCAGCTTGTCAAGAGCCTTTATACCACACATATCCTTAAGGCTTAAAATGTATTCATCCTTTTTGCCCTCCACGGTATACGGCAGTCTGCACGGCTGTGCACAGCGGCCTCTGTTTCCGCTTCTACCACCTAAAATGCTGCTGAAAAGGCACTGTCCGGAATACGAATAGCACAATGCTCCATGAACAAAGGCTTCAAGCTCCATGCCTGTTTCCTCATGTATGCGCTTCATCTCGGCAAGAGAAACCTCCCTTGCCATGACCACACGCGTCACTCCAAACTGCGAAAGAAAGCGCACTCCGTCTGCTCCCGTTACCGTCATCTGTGTACTCGTATGTATCTCCATTGACGGAAAATACTCATGGATAGCCTTCACCACTCCAATATCCTGCACTATCACTGCATCAAGCCCTCTTTTGTAGTATGGAAGCAGGTAGTCGTAGAGCTTTGAAAACTCACTGTTTTTAATCAGCGTATTGACCGTCAGATACACCTTTACTCCTCGTAAATGCGCAAAATCAATTGCCTCTAAAAGCTCATCCTCTGTAAAATTATTGGCATATGCCCTGGCTCCAAACATGCTTCCGCCCACATACACAGCATCGGCGCCGCTTTCTATCACACCCTTAAGTATCTCAAGGCTTCCTGCCGGTGCAAGAAGTTCAAAATCTTTATTTCTCATATATTTCCTCATATAGATGCTCATTTGATATCATATAAACCTGCAATAAAATAGGGAACAGTGTACGATAACTGTTCCCCTTTTATTGCTATTTATCGCTACTGTCATTTGCCCCTTTAGAAGCATGTGCAGATTTTTTAACAGGCTTTTTTCCATCAAGAAGTGACTCCTCAAGAGTTGCCTCAAGTCTCGCCTTGTTGAGTAAAAGCTCTTTGTTTTGTGCCTCAAGCTCCTTCATGCTTGCCTCAGCATTCTCGGTCTTTACCTGATTGGAAATTAAATCATGCTTTAAATCATATATTTCCTTATCCTTATTCTCTATATCCCCCTCAAGCTTTTCGACAAGTGCCTTTGCCTTGAAATAATCATCAGCAATATTGAGCTCGATAAGTGTGCTCTTCATATTGCCCGGAAGATGCTTATACTCATCCATATCATCAAACTCTGCAATCTTGTTGTTGATGTATGCCGCAACCTTCTGTAAGTATTCCTCATTCTCATATCCTGACAGTGTGTAAACCTTTCCGTCTATTACCACCTCGGCATTTGTTTTTGCAGACATTTAATCATCCTCCGTTTTCACATTTATTCAAACCAGCTATATTAGTATTAATATTACTATCAATTTCAATATCAAATACTTATTTATTATATGCCTTATAGATATAAATTGCAACTTTAAGCCCTTTTTCTCTCAAAATGCTCAAAGGCTAGTTCTGTTGCCACACGTCCCTTTGGTGTGCGGTTTATGAAGCCGTTCTTCACCAGATACGGCTCGTAAACATCCTCAATGGTTCCGGCATCCTCACCTATTGCCGCCGCAAGCGTATCAAGACCTACCGGTCCTCCCGCAAACTTGTCAATGATGGTGAGAAGTATATTTCTGTCGTTTAAATCCAGTCCGTACTTGTCCACTTCCAAAAGATCCAGTGCAAAGCTTGCCACATCATAGGTGATTTTGCCGTCATACTTGACCTGCGCAAAATCCCTGACACGCTTTAGAAGTCTGTTTGCAAGTCTTGGGGTACCTCTTGAACGACGCGCCATCTCGTAGGCTCCCTTGTCATCTATCTCAACTCCAAGCACCTTTGCGGAATTGACGATAATATGCTTTAGCTCATCGACAGTGTAAAACTCCATGTGATTTACCACACCAAACCTGTCCCGAAGAGGTGCCGAAAGCATACCCGCCCTCGTTGTTGCACCTACAAGTGTGAATTTTGGCAGGTTGAATCTGATTGACTTTGCAGACTCGCCCTTTCCAATCATGATATCTATGGCATAGTCCTCCATGGCAGGATAGAGCACCTCCTCTACCTGACGGTTTAATCTGTGAATCTCATCGACAAACAGTATATCTCCCTCAGAAAGTCCGTTGAGTATGGCTGCCATCTCTCCCGGCTTACCTATTGCAGGACCGGAGGTCACCTTTATCTTTGTACCCATCTCATTTGCAATGATTCCTGCAAGTGTTGTCTTTCCAAGCCCCGGAGGTCCGTAAAACAGCACATGATCGAGCGCCTCGCCCCTTGATTTTGCAGCTTCAATATATATTTTTAAATTGTCCTTTATCTTCTGCTGACCGATATAGTCATCAAAATACATAGGACGCAGGGATTTCTCTATCTTTATGTCCTCTTCCTGCAATTGTGTGGAAATTACTCTTTTCACGTTTTGTTCCCCGTTTCTGTTTTAAGCTTACAGCTTTTCCAATCAGCCCATATTTTTGAGCGCAAGCTTCAGCACATCCTCTACATCCATATCCTCTGTGATATCAACCTTGGACACTGCCTTAAGACTCTCAGTAGATGAGTATCCAAGCGCATTGAGCGCCATAACAGCATCATTTTTCACAGTGCTGTTCATGGATACAGCAGCACCGGAAGTCTGATTCTCAAGCTTCTTTTCAAATGCATCCTCAAGCGACAGCTTGTCCTTTAAATCAAGTATCACTCTCTGAGCCGTCTTTGCACCTATTCCCGGTGCCTTTGATATAGCCTTTGAGTCGCCCGATAGAATCGCAAAACGTAAATCATCGGCAGGCAGAGTTGACAAAATCGCAAGACCTCCCTTTGGTCCGATTCCGCTGACTGTAATCAGCAGCTTAAAGATTTCAAGATCATCCTTGCTCAAAAAACCGTAAAGTATCATGGCATCCTCCCTGACACACAGGTAGGTGTAAATTTTTACATCCTCTCCCTCGTCAGGCAGCATATCAAAATACTGCGTCGGTATGTAAATGAGATAGCCTACACCTGCTGCCTCCACTACAATGCTGTCTATATTTTTTTCTGCAAGCTCTCCTTTTATATATGCATACATTGAATCCATTTGTTACTGTTTCGTCTGTAGCCTGACACACAGGCATAAAACAGCAGCATCTCCTTTGTTATTAAATATACGTAGATTACAGCCCATTAAAACTATACATGAAAGCTGTCAGAAATCCTCAAAAGCACCTGTGAAGCTACTATTCCAATCACAAGACCTGTGATGCATCCCGCCACAAGAAGCACCGGAATATAGTACACTACACTGTAGGTTGACAAAACTATAGCCGCAACTATTATCTGTCCTATATTGTGACACACTCCACCGACCAGGCTTATAGAAACCGAACTGAATTTATCTGATTTCTTAAGCAGGTACATAACGATAAAGCTTAGTATACAGCCTGCCAGTGAATATATGATGCTGAACGCATTTCCAAACATAAAGCCCGAAAGCACCGCGCGAAATACACATAGCAGAAACGTCTCCATGGGTGCTGCTATATAAAGCATGATTACTGTCACTATATTTGTAAGTCCAAGCTTCACTCCCGGTATGCCTACCGCAAACGGTATAAGTGACTCAACATAGCTTAGCACCAGTGCCAGTGCCATAAGCATACCAAGATATGCAATCTTTCTGGTTTTCATTTATCTCATTCTTTCTATAAAAATGTTCGGGTATCACTTGGATATCGAATCTATATCGGATTTCGTGTCGCTTTTTACCGTCACAACAACCTTATTTGGCAGACAGATAATCGACTCTCCCTCCTTTGATATCGCCTTCTGCTTCACACACAGATGATCCGGACAGTCGGCAGAGGTCATATCCGCCACACCGCCCTTTATGACAAGGGTGTTAGTAACATCGCCATCGCCGTTTTTTATCTCAATTGTATCATCCTTTGAAAGCGGATATGTGCCATAGGCCCTTCCATAGATAGTCACCTCGACACATGCATCACTATCCGTATCCTGCCCATTTAAATATACAAGCTTCCATATAAGAAACAGAGCGACGGAGATAATTACAATAACCGATATCAGGATTATATCATTTCTGCCAAAACGCTTACGCATCCTCTTTTATCTCTCCCATATAGTAAAAGCCTCTGCACTCATCAAGCTTCACATTATAGATATTTCCAATCATATCCTCGGTACCCGGAAAATGTACGATTGAATTATTGTCCATACGTCCGGTCACATAGCCGTCCTTCTGGTCATCCATTTCCTCTGCAAGTACCGGCACCACTTTGCCCTCATAGCATTTTGCCTTTTCTGATGAGATAGTCTGAACCTCCTTTAAGAGCCTGTCAAACCTGTCCTTTACCACATCATCAGGCACCTGATTCTCCATGGTAGCTGCGCGTGTGCCTGTTCTCTTTGAGTAAATAAATGTAAAAGCACTGTCATATCTGACCTGCTTGACAACATCCATTGTCTCAAGGAAATCCTCCTCAGTCTCTCCCGGGAAGCCCACAATGATATCAGTTGTGATTGCAATATCAGGAATCTGCTCACGAAGTCTCTTTACCTCGTCGAGATATTTTTCCTTGTCATAGTGCCTGTTCATCTCCTTAAGCACCCTTGAGCTTCCTGACTGAAGCGGCAGATGCATATGTTTGCACACCTTGTCGCACTCCTTTATCGCCATAATCAGGTCATCAGATAAATCCTTTGGATGAGATGTCATAAAACGAACCCTCTTAAGTCCCTCAATCTTATTGACCTCGCGAAGAAGCTCAGCAAATGTCATAGGATTGTCAAGAGTTTTACCGTATGAGTTGACATTCTGTCCGAGAAGCATTATCTCGCACACTCCATCTGCAACAAGCTTTTCTATCTCTCTTATGATATCCTTAGGCTCCCTGCTTCTCTCACGTCCTCTTACGTATGGCACGATACAGTAGCTGCAGAAATTGTTGCAGCCAAACATGATATTGACACCTGATTTGAAAGAGAACTTTCTCTTCACCGGCAGATCTTCGACAATCTGATTGGTATCCTTCCATATGTCAATCACCTGTGAGCCAGACTCGATATTGTTGCACAAAATCTCTGCAAACTTGAATATATTGTGGGTTCCGAATACGATATCTACAAACTTATAGTGCTTTTTGATATTTTCAACAACCTCCGGCTCCTGCATCATGCAGCCGCAGAGAGCAATCTTCATCAGAGGATTCTTTTTCTTGTAGTTCTGCAGATATCCAAGCCTGCCATACACCTTGTTGTTAGCATTCTCACGTACGGTACAGGTGTTGTATACAATAAAATCCGAGTGCTCATCAGTTCCTTCCACATAGCCTATCTGCTCAAGTATTCCGACAAGCTTTTCCGAGTCACGGGCATTCATCTGACAGCCGAAAGTCTTGACGAAATAAGTCATGGGACGGCCGATTTCTTTAGATTTCTTTTCAACAAAATCCTTTGCCTTTGCCATGTAGTAATACTGCCTCTCCGGCTCATGTGCCGGTGGTGTATTTGTTATATCTATATCGTAGCTCATGTTATATTATATTTCCTCTCAAATTAATTCTATGATACTTTACCTGACTATTCCCTGATCTGACCACTGCCGTAAATAATATACTTATAGCTTGGCAGTGCTTCAAGCCCCATAGGTCCCCTTGCGTGAAGCTTCTGTGTGCTGATTCCTATCTCAGCTCCAAAGCCGAATTCATTTCCATCAGAAAATCTGGTTGAGGCATTTACATAAACGCATGCGGCATCTATCTCATTTAAGAACTTCTGCGCATTGTCGTAATCATTTGTGACGATTGCCTCTGAATGTGATGTGTTGTATCTGTTGATATGCTCGATTGCCTCATCAATACTGTCAACAATCTTTACCGACATGATGTAATCAAGATACTCCATACCCCAGTCATCGGAAGCTGCCTCTGTCACATCGTCTCTTCCGGCAAGAATTGCCTGTGCTCTTTCATCACAACGCAACTGTACATGATGCTCTCTTAGCTTATCGTACAGCTTTGGCAGAAACTCCTCTGCTATGGCACTGTGTACTACAATGGACTCACATGCATTGCAGACACTGATTCTTTGTGTCTTTGCATTGTTAATAATATTAACAGCCATGTCAAAGTCAGCATCCTTGTCCACATATACATGGCAGTTACCTGTACCGGTCTGGATGACAGGGATTGTGGCATTTTTGACAACATTTTGGATGAGTCCTGCACCACCTCTTGGTATAAGCACATCCACATACTGATCCATCTTCATAAACGCATTTGTTGTCTCTCTGTCTGTTGACTCAATAAGTGCAAGTGCAGCAGCAGAAACCAAATTGTCCGTCAAAGCCTTTTTTAATGCCTTAACTATTGCGATATTGGTATTTATCGCATCACTTCCACCCTTCAATATGACACAGTTGCCAGTCTTAAAGCACAGACCAAAAGCATCTGATGTGACATTTGGGCGCGCCTCAAAAATGATTCCCACAACACCGATTGCAACTCTTCTTTTTCCGATAATAAGGCCATTAGGACGCTTTGCCATAGACATCACTTCCCCAATTGGGTCTGCCAGCTTTGCTATCTGTCTGAGTCCGTCAGCCATGCCAAGGAGCCTGTCATGGTCAAGCGAGAGCCTGTCAATCATGCTCTTTGCCTTCATATTTTCCTCTGCTGTGGCCACATCCCTTTTGTTTGCCTCAAGGATTTCTTTTTCTGCCTTAAGCAGATTGTCCGCTGCATCGTTTAATACCTTATTCTTGATATCCGTATCCAGTGTTCCTATCTTTACTCTGGCCTCATATGCATCCGCACAAATTTTTTCTAAATCAGTCATCAATAAACACCTCTCTCTTATCTGTTATCACTCCATCTAAGGGTACGTCATATTCATCTTCAAACGTCATGCTGCTAAGTAACTGGAAATCGTAGCCCACTCCAACTGCCATAACAGTGTCTCTTTTTGTAAAAGACGATAAATATCTGTCATAAAAGCCCTTTCCATAGCCGATTCTGTAACCGGTATCCGAAAATGCAAGCCCCGGCACTATCATAAGCGCCCTGCCATCCGCCTGCGTATACTCCTTCGTCATATCAGGCTCTTTAATATTAAATGAACCACAATTAAGCTCATCAAGGCTTCTTACCCTGTAAAAGGACATTTTATCGCCCGAAACCCTCGGATAATATATCCTTTTTGCTTTGTTTATTAAATATGTAAAATACTCATCAGTATTCACTTCATTTCTGATAGCTGAATACAAAAGTATGTTGTCATAATCTCTGTCGAGCTCTGATGCCATGAGTCTTTTATAAATTTCATGGCTCATGTTGTGGCACTCATCAGCACCCAGAAGGCCTCTTTGCTTTTTAAGCCTGCTACGAATTTCTTTTTTTGTTTCCATATTTCTCGCCGAGGTTCTCAACCGAACCGTCATCGTTTACCATATCGATATTGTTGAGCTGGTTTCTTAAATTCTTCTTCACGTTTGCTATATACTCCTTGCGCAAAAGATCCTGCTCCTTTTTCTCTGCCTCAGAAAGTCCCTCTGCCTGTGACTTTCTGTAAAGCTCATTGATTCGCTGTATTTTTTCCTGTGTCATAGCACTCTCCTGATTTCAAATTTATAGCTGATTACTGGCCGCCTGTAGATGTAGGTGCCATCTCTCTTTGTATATAATCCGCAAGCACAAACTCTGCATCCTTTGCCCTGTGGAAAAGTGTTCCTGTATATCTGTCATTCATAATGTCATATAAAATCCCCATATTGCCGCCGTTTGCGATAATCATATCGGCACCGGAATATGTGGCAATCTTTGCCGCTGTAAGCTTTGTCGCCATGCCGCCGGTTCCGACATCGCTGCCAGTTGATGACTTTGCCATGCCAAGTATTTTCCTGTCAAGCGTATCAACCTCTCTGATAAGCTTTGCATCCGGATTGTCATGAGGATCATCGGAATACAGACCGTCTATATCAGAAAGCAGTATAAGCAGATCAGCCTTCGTGATTGATGTAACAATAGCAGACAGCGTATCATTGTCACCAAACTGCATCTCATATGTGCTTACCGTATCATTTTCATTGACAATAGGCACCACGTTCAGATCAAAAAGCTCCTCAAATGTATTCATAACATTGCGTCTGGAAACAGGATTGACTATGGTATTTTTTGTCATGAGCACCTGTCCGGAATTCTGATTATACTCGGAAAAAAGCTTCTGATATGTCATCATAAGCCTGCCCTGTCCCACTGCGGCGCATGCCTGCTTTATTGAAATGTCGCTCGGGCGCTCCTTTATGCCTATCACATCACGTCCAACCGCGATAGCGCCGGAGCTTACGAGGCACACATCCATACCGCTGTTTCTGTAATCACATATCGAGCGCACCAGACGCTCCATCTTTGAAAAATTGAGGCTTCCCGTCTCTGCATGTGTCAGCGTCGATGAACCTATCTTTATTACCACTCTTTTATAATTGTCTAAAAAACTCATTTCTATCATCTTTCCTATTGTAAGTCTAAATGCATACATAATTACATTACGCATACATTTACTACTTTACCA
>SKEO01001352.1_pt1 | contig 19911 bp, 17 predicted proteins | sample 4826801 | NCBI WGS metagenome assembly SKEO01 (sample SAMN11008807, study PRJNA524170) | human gut metagenome | biome: Human fecal sample; material: Feces; isolation source: fecal sample from pouch patient p3 | host: Homo sapiens | place: Israel: Tel-Aviv | collected 2016-02-25 | reverse complement strand
GCATATTTCTAACGGACATCTAACACAACTACACATGAAATGCAGCCGTTGACGCCCCGTGTGAAAAAGGCTTTTTCTAACGTCCTTTCGCAAAAAGCGGCTGATTTTCGCCTGCAAATTGCGGTGTGACGTGCCTTTTTGGAGGTTACAAGAATGCCCTCAGCTGCCAATGACAGCCGCGAGGGACCAGCTTCATCCAACAATTTCAAAGACTCGAAATCGTTTTGTCCTTAATCGGGCACGTGGGTTCGAATCCCACCATCTCCGCCAATAAAAGGCATCAGCTCAGGCTGGTGCCTTTTTTGCGGCTAGATGGTGAGGATGAGAACAGGGCGGCGGTCCGCAGACCGCAAGCAATCAGCCCTGCGGGCTGTTGCTTAGCCCGCGGGAGAATATCCACCATCTCCGCCAACAAAAGGCATCAGCTCAGGCTGGTGCCTTTTTTGCGGCTAGATGGTGAGGATGAGAACAGGGCGGCGGCCCGCAGGCCGCAAGCAACCAGCCCTGCGGGCTGTTGCTTAGCCCGCGGGAGAATATCCACCATCTCCGCCAACAAAAGGCATCAGCTCAGGCTGGTGCCTTTTTTACGGCTAGATGGTGAGGATGAGAACAGGGCAGCGGTCCGCAGACCGCAAGCAACCAGCCCTGCGGGCTGTTGCTTAGCCCGCGGGAGAATCGGCATCGATCAAAATGGTCATGCGTGTTCTGCCATCCCCCCACCGAAAGGCTTTCGCCGTGCGCAAATCGGCGTCTTTGAAGTGTCCGCCGCTGTTCCATTCAAGGGTGCAGTCTGCGCCGCGCTCTGCAAGTCGGCTGTGCAGGGTGCGGATATTATCCCCCACCGCAGCCATGACGGTGTTTTTCGTGCGTTCTTCCTTGTCGCCAAGGCTCAGATAAATGTGCTGTACCTGTATCGGGTGCCGCTGTTCAAACTCCATCCAGCCCGGGAACCACACCGAGGGAGATGCAGCGGCGACACCGTAGAACAAATCGGTCTGGGTGGATGCCCACAGCGAAAACAATCCCGCCAGCGAGTAGCCGCCCAGAATGATTTTGACGTTCTCCGAGAGTTCAAACTGTTGTTTCAGCGTGGGGATGACCTGTTCTGTCAGAAAGCGCAGGGTGTCCGCAGCATTGCCACCGAAACCCTGCTTCCCCCACACGGCAGGGGCTTCCCACGGAGAAAGTGCATCGTTCCAGCTCTCCACCGGGATGGCCGCAAACAGAAAGTGGTGCGCACTCTGTGCAATAGTGGCAACCTCGTTTTCCATGCTTTGCAGCTCGTGTTCGCCGGTCATTTGGAGCAGCAGGTATTCTGCATGAGCTTCGCCGTAAATGCGGCAAGGCCTGTTTCCGATTTGCATTGTCTGTGCGGTCATTGCGGCATCCTCCCGAAAAAACTTTGATAAGCCCAGTATAGCAACTGAAAAATCATTTTGCAATTCAAAAAGGCGTTCGCATTCGCAGCAAGCAGGGCTTGTTGGGAAATCCCAAACCCTTGCCTGCATCGTAGGAGGGTGTAGCCATCACGGAAGCGTGATGATTGCAGGAATGCTATGCCGAAGCAACAAGAGCGGAGCCTTTTGCAAGGCCCCGCTCTTGTTGCTGCCGTTAAGCAGAAAATGAAAATGAAGGAGATTTATCTTTCAAAACCGCCTGTGGACTGCTGCAGCGATGGGGAGCCATAACAAATCCATCAGACAGGCTTTGGAAGAAGCAAACAGGGACGGGAAAAATGCACTGTCACAGGTTGATGCCGATTCCAAGGATCACGAACAGGATCGCCAGACAGATGCAGCTTACCCCGTTTCTTCGTTCCGTGAAAGCGTCCAGAGAACACTTTGCACGCTGTTTTGCCTGTTCCAACTGGGATGCCCCCGCATAAGCGGAGAATCCGGCACAAATCAAAAGCATCAAACCGATCCAGATCATCATAAGCATGCGCCAAAGGGCTTTGCCGATTCCTTCCCCGGGCTGCAGCGGATGCCGGACACCCAGCTGACCATGCTCACGCTGGAAAACCCTTCCACCCAGGCACTCCGCAAGCTGCTGCCGGAATTTGAGCACCGCAGCGGCATCCGAATCAAGCTGATCGGTGTCCCCTACGATGACCTGCTGGCGCAGCTGAACCTCATCGGGCCGCATTTCACCTATGATATGATCCGTATTGACGTGGCGCAGTTCGGAGACATCGGGCAAAGCATCTATCGTCCACTGGACGAGCTTTCCATCTCCCCGGAGGGACTGTCCCCCCGGCTGATCAAAAACGGCTACGACAGCTACTCGATGCTGAACGGCCGGGTCTATGCCCTTCCCCTTGACCCCAGCGTGCAGATCTTTTTGTACCGCACCGACCTGTTCCACGACGCCAAGCTGTGCCGCGCCTACTACGAGCGTTTCCACGAAAATCTTGTGGTGCCCACCACCTACGAGCAGTATCTCCACGCTGCGGAGTTCTTCACCCGCAGCTGCAACCCGGACTCCCCCACCGAGTACGGCACCACCATGACCTGCGGCTCTGCCTCCGTTGCGGCAAGCGATTTTCTGCCCTTCTACCTTTCCCGCATTGACCGCTTCGGCTCCACGCCGGAGACTCTCCGGCTGGACTGCCCCGAAATGCAGGCGGCCATGCGCCAGTACCATGCACTGGAAAAGTTCTCCTGCAAGCAGAACTGGTGGGGCGACAGCATCCAGAAATTTGCGGAGGGAAAGACCGCCATGACCGTCATCTACTCCAACTATGCAGCCGAACTGATCAACTCCGGAAATTCGGTGGTCGTCGGTCGGGTGGGCGCGGCCATCCTTCCGGGATGCAAGCCTCTGCTGGGCGGCGGCATCGTGGGCATCTCCCGATACAGCCAAAAAGCGGAAGCCTGCAAGCAGTTCTTCCACTGGTACTACTCTGCGGATGTGGCTTCCCTGCTGGTTCGTCTGGGCGGCACCTCCCCCATTGTGGATGCCTATGAGGATTTCCAGAACTACAGCATCTTCCCGTGGATGAACACTTCCAAAAAGAGCTTTGGATTGGGACAGCGTGGGGTGATAAACCAGACCCCGGAGCGGTTCTCCATCCCGAAATACGAATTTGCAGTAGGCACTGCCGTCCGCAACGTGGTGCAGGACCTGATGACCCCGGCGGATGCCAGCCGTATGGCGCAGGCCCTTTACGATGCCGCCGACCCGGTCTGTCGCTAAACCGGAACAGAACCTGCACGAATATGAAAAAGCCCACAGGCCGGAATTCCATCTGACCTGTGGGCTTTTTGTCTCTTTTCGGTTCTCAGTGCTTCGGTTTTTTGCCCCAGAGACCCAGTCCACCGCGGCTGGATGCTTTGCCGTGCTTGGGCGATGCAGTCGGCTTCGGTGCACGGCTGCGCTTCTTCTCTGGCTTTGGTTCGGGTTCCGGCTCGGTCCAAGGGAGCAGACCGGCCTTGGACTCCGCTTCGGACTCCGGCTGTACGGGTTTCGGCTTCGCCACCGGTATGGGCGCAGGCGGTGCTTCCGGTACGGTCTTTGGCTTCTCCGCTGGCACGGGTGCAGGCGGCGTTTCCGGCACAGGCTGGGGGGCCGGAGCCGACCCCGAAGCCGGCGGTGCATCCGGAACGGACTGCGGCGGCTGGGCAGCGCTGTTGTCCGCCGCCGGTGTCCGCTCTGGCCGCTTCCAGCTTCCGTCTTTTCCCATGCGGAGCAGCTCCCACATGATCTCATCATCGCTCCGGGTATTCTGGCTGCGCTGCAGATCATCGGTCAGCTCGTCCATCACGCTTCGGCCATCTCCTGCCGGTTTCCATGTCGGTTCCAGCGCGGAATCTGCCGGACGGAGCAGGTCCTCCGGCAGCGGGCTGTCGGCATTCTCCGGTTTCTTCTTTTTCTTCCGGATGGGAGCTGCGACGTGCTCCGGATGGAGCGGAAAGATTTCCAGCGACTGCACTTCGTTGACCACACAGCCCAGCAGCTGCACACCGGACTTGTTCAGCTTTTCAATGGCATCCTGTATGACAGACAGCGGGGTGGCATCGTGACGCACAACGAACAGCGCATGGTCTGCCAGCTTGTTCAGGCGCAGCACATCCGAGGAACGTCCCACCGAGGAAGCATCAATGATGACATACTCGTAGGGCTCCATGATCGGTTTCAAAAAGTCGAACAGGGCGGCATCCAGCGGCACCGCATCGGGTTCCAGCACCATCGGCAGAAGGTCCAGATAGCCGGTCAGCGAAATAACCGCTTCCGGCTCGGCAGATTCGCCTTTGTACAGGGCATTCAGCGTCCGGCTGTACGGCAGATCCTGCAAAAACATTCCGCCCAGGCGGGGAGCACGGGTATTCAGATCCAGCAGCAGGGTGCGCTTTTCCATATCGGACAGCTGCAGGGCCAGATTGGCCGCCACTGTGCTCTTGCCTTCTCCATTCTCAGCCGAAGTCACATAGAACCAGTGCGGCTCTGCCGTGGTGCCGAACCGGTTGATCAGGATATGCGCGGCCGAAGCAAAGTTCTGCACGGCATCGGCATCTGCACGGTGCGTTTCGCTCAACAGCTGCATGCTCTTCTGGAAGTAGCTGTTGTCCTTGGGGATGCTGCCTAGAGTTTCAAGCTTCAGGACGTCCTCCACGTCCTTCACATTCAGCAGGGTGGGCCGCAGGAAAAACTCCAGCACCGCCAGACCCGCACCGGCGGCCAGACCCAGCACACAGAAGATCACCCACAGGCGGACGTATTGGCCGGCACCGCCGCCCGTTGTAGAAGCTGCTTCCGGAGCATCGATCATGGCTACAGAACCCATCATCAGCGTTTCCGGCAGGATCTCCTTGATGGCATCCACCAGCGCATTCATCAGCTGGACACCGGCCTCGGCATTGTTCCAGGTCAAGGTAAGCAGCAGCACCTGCGTCTCATTGTAGCGGCTCACCTGCAGATTCTGAGACACGTCCTGTGTTGTGACCGATACAAGGCCCGAATGATCAATGGCAGTCTGCAGGGTGCGCTCGCTCTTCATCACAAAGGTCGCGGCGTCCATCATATCCAGGGTCTGATAAAAGGTGTTTGAACTCAGATAATCAGAATTATTGTTTACAACGCCGTCTGCAGAGGGTTGGGAGGTGATCGCAACGGAACAATTGACCGCGTAGTTGGTACGGCTGTTCCGCAGAAAGGAGACGCCGCTGAACACGAATCCGCAGAAAAAGCCCAGCAGGCCCAGCACAAGGATCGTCTTCCGGTGCTTGAAGACGGTGTACAGCAGGTCGCTGATGCGGATCTCGTCATTGTCCATTGTTTCTCACCACCTTTACGATTTATTTTCGCTCTGGTCGAGGGTCTCGTCCTGAGCTGCAGCAGCTTTCCGCGCCTTGCGGCGGCGTGCAAGGATGCCCCACAGGAACACCAGCAGCCAGACCGCACCGGCGGCGACTACCGCCAGAACCGCCAGAGCCACCGCACTGCGCAGCGTAAACACCGGCACGGTCCAGTTCTGCGTACTTGCCGTATCCTGTACAGTGAAGGGATATTTCCGGGCATTTGCGGAATCTGCCTTGCCGCGTACCACGTAGTAGCTGCCCTCGGTCAGATCGGTGAACAGCTGGCCGGAATCGCTGGACGTCCAGCTCCGGATCAGCTGATCCTGCTCGTTGTACAGGGAGAGCTGTTCGCCCTCCGTATTGCTGCGCAGCACCGTATCCACAGCAGAGATGGATACCCGCAGGAGCCGGTTGGTGATGTCCAGCGTTGTGCTGCCTGCACCGTCAATGCGGCCGTCCGCAGCGACGGTCACCGTGTGATCCGTGTCATCCGGACGGTAGTTTTCCGGTGCCTGCTGTTCGCGGATAAGATAGGTCGTGCTCTTATCCAGATCGGTCAGACGGATCTGGCCCGCCCCATCGGTCGCCACCGTCTGGGTGGTGCCGGTGCGCCGGTTGGTCACCGTAAAGACTGCACCCTCCAGAGCGGAGGAAGTAAGCTCGTCCGTGACGTTCAGAAGGATCTTGGTCTTTTCGGTATCGATCTTGTGCAGCTCCGGGTCGCTGCCGTTCTTCTTTTCCACTTCTGCATCCAGATCCTGCTGCATGGTGGTGTAGTAGTTGGGGGACGACTGCTGCTGCACCGTGTACTTGCCAAGATACAATTCCACGCTTTCGCCGTAGCCGGCTTCGTCACAGGTGATGGTATCCACCTGCTGGCCCTGCGTATAGCGCACCGTGCCATCCTTCGTGATGATATCTTCGGCTGCGATCACCCGAAAGGTGCCGCCGCCTACAGGCTGCTGGGTTTCGGCGTCGTTCATCTGCAGCCGGATGATGTTTTTGCAGGGAGCCACCCGGATCTGCACGATATAGGGCTCCGGCCAGTCGTACATGCGGTCCACATCGTAGTAGGTGTCCGCTGCCGCATCGTATCCTTCCGGCTCACTGAGCTGACGGAAGTAGTAGCTGCCCTGCCAGATCTTTTCCGGCAGATAGAAGGTGCCTTCCCCGGTGGTCTCATACTCCCGGTAGCTGATCTTTTCCGGGTAGTAGGTATTCAGGGTCTGCAGGCTGCCGTTTATCAGATGGGCCGTATCCGTGCGGTACAGCTCAAAGCGCACACCGGCTTCCTGAATGCGCCGCTCGGTCTCTTCATCGATCAGCTCGGCAAACACGGCGGCCTTAACGCCGTCCTCGTCGTAGCCGCCGCCACCACCGCCGCCGCCGGTCTGGATGATCTGCTGATCGTATCGTCCATCGCCGTCGCCGGGGTCATCATCGGCACCACCATCGTGCCAGCCGTCGTAGTCGTCGTCATGCCAGCCGCTGGACGCGGCCTCCTCACTGGAAGAGGAGGGCTCTTCGAGGCCGGTATAATCGCTCAGAAGATAAAGGCCCAGCAGTGCAATGATCAGAAGCAGCACATACACAAGGGCGCTCATCATATCGGTTGCCGGCTGCCAGAAATTGTATTCTGCATCCGGATCCTGTCTGCGTTTTCTCGTTTTCATCCGGAGTGCCCCACTTTCAGGATCCTGACAAATTCATCCACCGACAGCGGACGGGAGAAGAGGTATCCCTGCCCTTCGGTGCAGCCGGCTTTGCGCAGCACGTTCAGCTGCTCGGTGCTTTCAATGCCCTCGGCCAGCAGATTCAGCCGGAGCGTGCGGGCCTGTGCAAAAATACCGGGCAGCACATCGGTCTTATTCTGCAGCGCAGCGCTGCGCAGATCCAGCTTGAGCAGGTCGGTGCCAAAGCCGCCCAGTGCGCTCAGTTCCACATAGTCGCCGTCAAAGCCGTCCAATATCACCCGGAAGCCCATCTGCTGCAGCTGTGCTTCCGTATCGCTCAGCGCACCATGGGTCTCCAGATAGGCAGACTTTGCAATATCGATGTTCAGATATTTTGGCGGGATACGGTACTTTTTGAGCATTTCGGAGAAAAACTCCGCCACATCGGTGGCCAGAATATCCGTCTTTGTGACATTGACCGCGATGGGGACCGGGCGGACTCCCGCATCGATCCATACGCGGATGGTCTTGCATACTTCCTCCCAGATGTACTGGTCCAGCTTGGTGATGTAACCATTGTTTTCCAGCACCGGGATGAACACGGCGGGCGAGATCACGCCCAGCACCGGGTGGTTCCAGCGCACCAGTGCTTCGGCACCGACCACCCTGCGGGTGTTCAGATCATATCGGGGCTGCAGGAAGAAGGTGAACTCGTTCTTGCGCAGGCCATCCAGAATCTGCGGCATCAGTACGCGCTCGTTGAGGCCCGCACTTTGCACTGTCTCGCGGCTCAGAACGCCGTTGCCCGCATTTCTGGGCAGGCGCTCCAGCAGTTCCAGAACTGCCGCACTTCGCGGCGGCTGCTGTAGCGCGCCTGCTCGTCGGTGGTGGGAATGACCGACTTGTGGAATTCTTCCAGAAACAGCCCGGTCTCACGATTCATGATAGTGCGCAGGACATTGTTTGTGATGTTGAAGAGGATCGACAGGATCACGCCTGCAATAGAGGTGTAGAATGCCGTGTTGATGCCGGCCAGAATGGACTGCACGCTGCCCAGCGCGGCTTCCACCGTGACGAAGCTGATGCCCCGCAGGCCCAGCAGCAGACCCACGAAGGTGCCAAGGATGCCCAGACCGGTCAGGGTGCCGGGCAGCTGTGCGATGACGCCTTTCCATGTGTGCAGCGCCAGCACATCTTCATTGAGCACTTCGTCAAGATCGCTGACGATCTGCCCGGTCTCACGCTGATGCTGCACTTTTTCACGATATTCCTCAAACAGTCCGTCCAGCGTCTTCTGCTGAAAAAAGCGTTCGATCTGCAGGGCCGCGACCCATGCGGAGCTGCCTTCGGTCTCAGACGCCTTGCGGATGCTTTTTTGGCCGTTCAGCAGACCGCCCGTAATGGAGATGGTCGGCAAAAGGCCATGGATGCACCCGGCCAGTGCAATGATGCACATAAGACCAACGATCAGCGCCGAGAGCAGATCCGGGGAGTACGCTGCAAGTGCAATGCTGCTTAGAAGCAGCACCGCCACAGACAGGTAGGAAAACAGCTTCATATTTCCATCCTTCCTCTTGTTTTGAACGGAGAACCGTTTTCATAAGCAGTGCACACTGCCGGAACGGCCTTTTTGCCCATATCCATTCGGTGCACTCTGCTTACGAAAACGCTTCCAACCGAGCACAAAACACCTGCTCTTCCGAAAACGTTGCCCCAAACGGCCCCTTTATGTAGAAATAGACTGAATTTTTGATGCTTCAGATACACCCTGATAAAAATGTGCATTTTTTGAGTGTCAGGCTTTCATTTTACCATGTTCTCGGCGAAAGAGCAATCATTTCCGGAGAAATTGGAATGCGGAAGTTCCGGCCATGGAGCGGGATTTTGGTGCATGAAAGCCGGCATCCTGCGTCTTTCACAGCGCAGCGCACGCAGCCATCATGCAGCCGCTGCGACGGCAAAACGGATGGGGGACACCTTGCGCCGGATAAAAAAATGCCGTGGATCCTTCGCAGGATGCACGGCAGATCCGCTATGAAACAGGATGGGCCTTACGGTTCGTTTTTCCGGGCAAGGTCCCTGGTGTACAGGGCACGGGTGGCGTTGAGCACAGCCAGCACCATCACGCCCACATCGGCAAAAATGGCGGTCCACATGCTGGCCATGCCGATCGCGCCCAGCACAAGGCAGGTAAACTTGATGGCCAGTGCAAACACGATGTTCTGATACACGATGCGCAGGGTGCGGCGGGCAATGCGCATGGCCAGCGCGATCTTGGCCGGGTCATCGTCCATCAGCACTACGTCTGCGGCCTCAATGGCGGCATCGGAGCCCAGCGCACCCATGGCGATGCCCACATCGGCACGGGACAGAACGGGGGCATCGTTGATGCCGTCGCCCACAAAGGCAAGGTTCTCTTTGGGCCGCTTTGCGGCGAGCAGCGTTTCGATCTGGTCTACCTTGTCGCCCGGCAGCAGGCCTGCATGGTATTCATCCAGACCCAGCTCTGCGGAAACAGCCTTTGCCACGGGCTCGGCGTCTCCGGTCAGCATGACGGTCTTGCGCACACCGGCGTCCTTCAGGCCCCGGATGGCCTGTGCACTGTGGGGCTTTACCACATCGGCGATCAGCAGATAGCCCGCGTACCTGCCCTCAATGGCAACATGTACAAGGGTGCCCGTCTCGCTGACGGCGGGGGCGTTCAGGCCCAGCTTTTCCATCAGGCGGGCGTTGCCGGCAGCAACGGTCCTGCCGTCCACCTTTGCGGTGACGCCGTGACCGCCCAGCTCCTGTACGTCGGTGACGCGGTTCGGATCGATCTCCCTGCCATAAGCGGTCTTGATGCTCAGGGAGATGGGATGCTTGGACCAGCTCTCGGCCAGCGCGGCAGCTTCCAGCAGCTGCTGCTCCGTGGTGCCTTTTGCGGGGTGGATGCCGGTCACCTTAAAAGTGCCCTGGGTCAGGGTGCCGGTCTTGTCAAACACAACGATGCCGGTGCGGGCCAGCTCTTCCAGATAGGTGGAACCCTTGACCAGAATGCCGCAGGCAGATGCACCGCCAATGCCGCCAAAGAAGCTCAGGGGGATGCTGATGACCAGTGCGCAGGGGCAGCTGATGACCAGGAAGGTCAATGCACGGTAGACCCAGTCGCCAAAGCGGGCGGGCTGGCCCATGAGCAGCAGCACCACCGGCGGGATAAAGGCCAGAGCCAGGGCGCTGTAGCACACGGCGGGGGTGTACACGCGGGCAAACCGGGTGATGAAGTTCTCGGCGCGGGCCTTCTTCATGCTGGAATTTTCCACCAGATCGAGAATTTTGGAAACGGTGGATTCGCCGAATTCCTTGGTGGTCTTTACCTTCAGCAGGCCGGTCATGTTCACGCAGCCGCTGATGACCTCGTCGCCGGTCTGCACGTCGCGGGGCAGGCTCTCGCCGGTCAGGGCGGCGGTGTTCAGGGCAGAAGCGCCCTCCACGATCACGCCGTCGATGGGCACGCGCTCACCGGGCTGCACCACGATCACGGTGCCGATCTCCACGTCGTCCGGGTCCACCTGCTCCAGTTTTCCGTCCTCGCCCTCAATGTTGGCGTAGTCCGGGCGGATGTCCATTAAGCTGGAAATGCTCTGCCGGCTCTTGCCCACGGCCACGCTCTGGAACAGCTCGCCGATCTGGTAGAAGATGATGACGGCGCAGCCCTCCATGTAGTCGCCCAGCGCAAACGCACCCACGGTGGCAACGGCCATCAGGAAGCATTCGTCAAAGGGCTGGCGGTTCTTGATGCCAAGCAGTGCCTTGCGCAGCACGTCCCAGCCCACCACGAGGTACGGGATGCAGTACAGCGCCAGCTCCACCGGTGTGGGAAACTGAGGCAGCAGCTTGAGGATGAGCACCAGAACTACCGCAGCGATGATGCGCTGCAGGTTCTTTTTCTGCTTTTTATTCATAGTAAAGCTCTCCTTTTTTGGGGGATCATGGGCCGCATTGCGCTGCGGCAGGCGGGGACTTTTCAACAATTTTTCCCCATGAAAATGGATATTCCACGGTTTTACCCGGGTTTTCCACGCAGTTTTTCTGCCGGAAAAACACTTTTTCACGTTTCTTTTGCAAGTTTTCCGCAAAAGACGTTGAAAACTGGGTGGAAACTGTTGAAAACGGTCTGTTTTTTCAACACGAAAAACATTCCCTATAAAAAACTCCCCCGAAGGGGAGCGGGGCATTTTGAAGGGAGAAAATGCACTTAGATGTCAAAGATCTCGCAGTCGTCCTCCACCTTCTTGCAGGCGGCCAGAACGTTCACCATGGTGTCGTGGGGGTCTGCGCCCTCGGCAAACTCCACCTTCATCTTCTGGGTCATGAAGCTGACGGTCGCACTTGCCACGCCTGCGACCTTGTTGGCAGCGTCCTCCATCTTCTGTGCGCAGTTTGCGCAGTCCACTTCGATCTTGTAGCTCTTCTTCATCGTCAATACCAGCCTTTCTTGGAATCACTCTTCGATATGATCCATCCCCATGGAGAGGATGCTGCGCACATGGTCATCGTCCAGTGCGTAGTAAACGGTTTTGCCCTCGCGCCGGAACCGCACGAGCTTGGAATCCTTGAGCACCCGCAGCTGATGGCTCACCGCCGACTGGCTCAGCGCCACCGCATTTGCAATGTCCTGCACGCACAGCTCGTTGTCGTGCAGTGCATACAGGATCTTGATGCGGGTGGAGTCGCCGAACACCCGGAACAGGTCGGCCAGCTCGTACAGCACCTCGTCGTCCGGCATATCCGGGCCTTCCGGCTGCAGGGCGGGCGCGGGGTCTTTTGTCTCAGGCATGTTGACAGCTCCTTTCGCAGCAGATTCATATGAACGTCTGTTCATGTGTTCATAGTAGCACGCGGAATGCCCCTTGTCAAGGCTTTTTTCAAAGATTTTGGACATCTGCGCTGAATTGATGAAATTTGCCTTAAAACGCAGGAAATTTGCGTTTTTGAATCGCAAAAAGGGTGCAGATTGGAGGCTTTGCACCCCCACGGTCAGCATCCTCGCCCTCTCAGTCAATCCCTGTCGGGCTTGCCAGCTCTCCCAAAGGGAGAGCCTTTGGCAGTCCCCGCAAACTACATCTTTTTGCCAAGGCATCTCCCTTTGAGGAAAGACTTCCCCCGCGCCGGGACGCCGCTCTTTCTGCTCCATGACAGCCCGTTTGCGCAAAAAGAAAAAGAGAAATTTACAAAAAAGTGCAAAACAGGGTGCGTTCTGGTGCAAAATGTGGTATCTTATAAAGGTGTTCAAAAATAAAATGCGCCATACGGCGCGCAAAAGGAGAGGAAAGTATATGACATTGGAAACCGGTATCCGCGGGGAACAGAGCGTGCTCGTCACCGCAGCCAATACTGCAAAGACCATGGGCAGCGGCACGCTGGAGGTGTTTGCCACCCCGGCACTGGTGGCGCTGGCTGAAAAGACCTGCTGGATGAGCGTGGCCGACGCGCTGGGCGAAGGCAATGGCTCGGTGGGCACCAAGCTCGAGCTGGAGCACACCGCCCCCACCCCTGTGGGCATGACCGTGACCTGCGAGAGCGAGCTGGTGGCGGTAGAAGGCCGCAAGCTCACCTTCAAGGTGGCTCTGCACGACGAAAAAGGCCCCGTGGGCGGCGGTACCCACGAGCGCTTTGTGGTGAACGACGCAAAGTTCGCCGCCAAGGCAGAGGCGAAGAAGGGCTAAAACTCCTTCCGTCCTCGCTGAGGAAGCTGGCACGGCAATGCCGTGACGGAAGGAGCCGGCTTACTTCTCGTCCTCCTTCTCATCCAATCGGATCGGCGGCAAGTCTGCTTCCAGCAGCTGTTTTTCGGCCTGTTGCTGCGCGGCCTGCAAAAGCTGTGCGGCCTGCACGCTGGCCCGGAACAGCTCAAAATACATCGCTTTATAATCCGGCGCGGCGCACCCCTCCCTTTGCATTCGATGGGGATAGTTTCTCCTGCACAAAGAGGGGTATGCATCCCCGGAAATTTGAAAAAAGAGGAATCCGTTATGAAAAACAAGAACCTTTCATGGTTCGCAGCTCTGCTGGTGTTTGCCCTGCTGCTGTGGTGCACAGCGGCAACGCCCGGCAAGATTGCGGACCCGTCCACCTATACCTGTGCGGTGTACAGCACCATCTTTTCGCTGCTGCCGCCGGTGATCGCCATTGTGCTGGCGCTGAACACCAAGGAGGTGTACACCTCCCTGCTGGTGGGCATCGCGTCCGGTGCACTGCTGTACGCCAACGGTAATCTGGAACTGGCCATCAACACCCTGTTCTTCAACGAAGACGGCGGCATGGTCGCCAAGCTCTCGGACAGCAGCAATGTGGGCATCCTGATCTTTCTGGTGATGCTGGGCATTCTGGTGGCCCTGATGAACAAGGCCGGCGGCTCTGCCGCCTTTGGCCGCTGGGCCTCCACCCACATCCACTCCCGGGCCGGTGCGCAGTTTTCCACCCTGCTGCTGGGCGTGATGATCTTCGTGGACGACTACTTCAACTGCCTGACCGTGGGCTCTGTCATGCGCCCGGTCACCGACCGGCAGAAGGTGTCCCGCGCAAAGCTGGCCTACCTGATCGACGCCACTGCGGCCCCGGTGTGCATCATTGCACCCGTGTCCAGCTGGGCGGCTGCGGTCACTTCCAGCGTGCCCGAAGGCTCCGGTATCAACGGCTTTACCATGTTCCTGCGCACCATTCCTTATAACTACTATGCCCTGCTCACCATTGTGATGAGCCTGTTCCTCATCTTCACCGGCACGGACTTCGGCTCCATGAAGCTCAACGAGGACAACGCGAAAAACGGCGACCTGTTCACCACCGAGGACCGTCCCTACGGCAACGATGTGGATGACGGCACCGACACCCGCGGCCATGTGGCGGACCTGATCGCCCCGGTGCTGGTGCTGATCGCAGCCTGCATCTTTGGCATGATCTACACCGGCGGTTTCTTTGAGGGCGTGGACTTCGTTACCGCCTTTGCGGACTGCAACGCTTCTGCCGGCCTTGTGCTGGGCAGCAGCATCGCCCTGCTGTTCACCTTTGTGTTCTACCGCGTGCGCAGTGTGATGACCTTTCAGGACTTTGCCGCCTGCATCCCCGAGGGCTTCAAGGCCATGGTCAGCCCCATGCTGATTCTCTCCCTCGCATGGACCCTGTCCGGCATGACCGGCCTGCTGGGTGCAAAGTATTATGTTGCAAACCTGCTGAACGGCTCTGCTTCTGCCCTGCAGTACATGCTGCCGGTCATCATCTTCCTTGTGGCAGTGTTCCTTGCCTTTGCCACCGGCACCTCTTGGGGCACCTTCTCCATCCTCATCCCCATCGTGTGCCATGCCTTCCCGGAGGGTGAGATGCTGGTCATTTCCATTGCGGCATGCCTGTCCGGTGCCGTCTGCGGCGACCACTGCTCCCCCATCTCGGACACCACCATCATGGCCTCCGCCGGTGCCCACTGCAGCCATGTGAACCATGTGTCCACCCAGCTGCCCTACGCCATTACGGCGGCTTCCTGCGCGGCAGTGTGCTATGTCATCACGGGCATTGCACAGGCTTTTCTGGGTGCCAACGGCAGCCTGTTCACCTCGCTGATCCTGCTGGCTGTTGCCATTGTGGTGGAGCTGGCGGTGCTGAACGTGATCCGCCTGCGCACCAAAAAGACGAAGCAGGCCTGAAAAGGATGTTCGGCTTCTCCGTGATTTCCCTTTGCGCTGCGTGCAAAATGTGGTATACTGAAAGAAAATGAACCATCGGAGGCGCACGACCCATGCTGGAACAGGCATTTCAGGACGTATATACCAAATTCAAGCTGCACTTTTACCAGAACGTTTTTCAGCGCTTTGCCACCCGGGAAGCCACCCTGACCACGGTGGAATCCTTCTGTATGGAGGGCATCATGGCCATGGGCGAGCCCACCATTGCGGAGTTCTCCCGCATGATGCAGATTTCCACCCCCAATGCGGCGTATAAGATCGGCAGTCTGGTGAAAAAAGGCTATGTGGAAAAGATCCAGTCCACCACCGACCGGCGCGAATACAACCTGCGTCCCACCCAGAAGTATATCGATTACTACAACATCAGCTATTCCTACCTGCACACCGTAGTGGAGCGCGCCCGCGAACGTTTCTCCCCCGAGGACTGCGCAAAGCTGGAAGAGATGCTCACCATCGTGAGCGACGAGCTGATGCCGGAACTGAATCTGCCCAAAAAGAACGCAGAATAAGCAAAAACCATCCCGGTCGCTGGCCGGGAGGGTTTTTTATGTATCGTTACTTCTGCTCTTTATCTACCACCTGGATCTTGCCCTTCTTCCACAGCACGTAGGAGGTCAGGAGCCGGAAAAGGCGGCATCTGTCAAATGAGTATGACTAAAGCACAAACGGCATTTTTTGGGGATATTTCGGGCACAGAATCCTGCAAAGAACCTTTACCGCATTAAAATAATAAAGTTGCGACTGCCGGTCACTTTGTATCTGTTGAAAATTGCATAAAATTTAAAGAAAAAATCTGTCGTTCTGCCAAAAGCAGCAGGGGACGAAAATCAATTTTCCGCATGAAGGCTTCCCCCGGAAGGGCCGGATGAGGGCGCAGACGGACAGCCGCGATTAGCGGAACCCTCTCAGTCAAAACCTAACGGTTTTGCCAGCTCCCCCAAAGGGGGAGCTTTTTGCCATCTTCCGGTCCGCACAGATAAAGCTCCCCCTTTCGGGGGAGCTGGCATCGAGCAAAGCGAGATGACTGAGAGGGTCAGTCTCCCCGGGGGGAGTTGGCATGGCGCTTTTTTGCTCTGGGTCAAGCTGCAAAAGTTGACTTCCATGGCAGCGGGGCCGCTACTCTTGCAAAAGCCGTGAAACCTGCTATAATAATACAGACATCTACATATCGAAAAAGTGGGTTTGACGGCAGCACTGCGGCTGCGGTCAAAGGCCCTATGCTGTTTTTTTTTGAGGGAAGACCAATGGAATATGCAACCGGACAACAACTGACAAGGCGGCAGAGCACCGTATGGCGGGCACTGCGCGCCGCCGCACCGCAGACCATCCCGGTGCTGGCGGGCTATTTTGTGCTGGGGATGGGCTATGGCATTTATGTGCAGTCGCTGGGCCTGCCGGTGTGGATGCCCATGCTCATGGGCACGGTGGTCTACGGCGGTTCGCTGGAATTTGTGCTGGCAAGCCTGCTGCTGAGCGCGTTCTCGCCCCTTTCGGCCTTTTTGATGGCGCTGATGATCCAGGCGCGGCATCTGTTCTACGGCCTTGCCATGCTGGAACGCTACAAGGGCTACGGCCTGCGCAGCTTTTATATGATCTTTGCCATGAGCGACGAGACCTTTTCCATCACCTGCTCGGCCGAGCCGCCGGAAGGGGTGGACAGGGGCTGGTTCATGTTCTTCATCACCCTGCTGGATCAGTGTTACTGGGTGTTCAGCGCCGGTCTTGGCGCGGTGGTGGGTTCGGTGCTGCCCTTCAGCACCGAGGGTGTGGACTTTGTGATGACCGCCATGTTCACGGTGATCTTCCTCAACCAGTGGGAAAAGGACCGGCAGCACTACAGCGCCCTGATCGGCCTTGCCGCCCCATTGGCGTGTCTGGTGTTTTTTGGCTCCGGCAGCTTTCTGCTGCCCTCCATGGGATGCATCCTGATCCTGCTGCTGGCCCTGCGTAAACCCATTGAAAAAGCCGAGAGCCCCGCAGAAGAGACCGGGGAGGTGGGCGCATGACCGCAGTTCAGATGGGCCTGACCATTGCGGTGTGCACAGCCGCCACCATGCTCACCCGTTTTCTGCCCTTTGTGGTGTTCTCTTCCAAGGATCAGCAGCCGCCGGAGGTGGTGCGGTATCTGGGCCGGGTGCTGCCCGCAGCCATTTTTGGAATGCTGATCGTCTACTGCCTGAAAAGCGTCACCCCCTTTGCGGGCAGCCGCGGCATTCCGGAGGCCATCGCCCTGCTGGTGACGGTGGGCCTGCACAAGTGGAAGCATGAGACCCTGCTCAGCGTCGCGGGCGGTACGCTGTGCTATGTGCTGCTGGTGCAGCTGGTGTTCTGAAGAAAGAGAAAAGCGCGCTGCCGCGCAGGGAGATTCCTGTACGACAGCGCGTTTGTGCATAGGACGATCCGTTGACCGCGAACCGGAGCAGGACCGTCCGAAAAAACGATGCTTTGCGACCCGGTCACGGAAATTTTTCAAAAAAAGGTGTATACTGTAGAAAAATGCATCCGAAGGAGGGGGTTCCCCATGCCCAGCATTATCATTGTCGGTTCCGGCCCGGCGGGCATTTCCGCTGCGCTGTACGCTGTCCGCGCCGGTGTGGATACCACGGTGCTCACCAAAGGCCCCGGTGCCCTTGACCGCGCCGAAAAAATTGAAAACTACTACGGCTTTGCCGAGCCGGTCTCCGGTGCGGAACTGGAACGCCGCAGCATCGAGAATGCAAAGCGCCTTGGTGTGAGATTCGTCACAGCCGAAGCGGTGGGCCTGACCTATACGGATAAACTCACCGTAGAAACAGTGGATAAAAATTACCCTGCGGACGCTGTCATCCTGGCCACGGGCGCATCCCGGGCGGTGCCGCGCATCCCGGGCCTTGCCGGGTTGGAGGGGCACGGTGTGAGCTATTGCGCCGCCTGCGATGCCTTTTTCTACCGTGGAAAGGACGTGGCGGTGCTGGGCAGCGGCGAGTACGCCCTGCACGAGGTGCAGGCTCTGCTGCCGGTGGTGCGCAGCGTCACCCTGCTGACCAACGGCGCACCGCTGACGGCGGACTTCCCGCCGGAGGTCAGTGTCTGTCCGCAGGCCGTGGAGGCTGTTCTGGGCGAAACCGTTGTCACCGGCGTGCAGCTGTCCGGCGGAGCGCAGCTGCCTGTCAGCGGCGTGTTCGTGGCGCTGGGCGTGGCGGGCAGCACGGCACTGGCCCGGAAGATCGGCGCAGAGGTGGACGGGAACCGCATCGTTGTGGATGCGCGGATGCAGACCACCGTGCCCGGCCTGTATGCGGCGGGCGACTGCACCGGCGGTCTGCTGCAGGTGGCAAAGGCCGTGTATGAGGGCGCACAGGCTGGCACCGAAGCCGCCAAGGCCCTGCGGAAAGGATGAATGGAATGACGGAAAAAGCGACCGACCACCGTGGCTGTCTTGCCAAAGGCTTTCCCTTCTGGAATGACCTGACGCCGGAGGAGCAGGAGATGCTCTGCCGCTACACCCGGCCGGTGCACTACGCCAAGGGGGCAAGGGTGCACAGCCCGCTGGAAAGCTGTGTGGGCATCCTGCTGCTGCGCTCGGGCCAGCTGCGGGCCTATCTGCTCTCGGAGGACGGGCGGGACGTGACCCTTTACCGCCTGTTCGGCGGGGAGGTGTGCATCCTGTCAGCCTCCTGCGTCATGGACTCGGTGAACATCGACCTGTATATCGATGCCGAAGAGGACACCGAAGCCTACTGCATCAGCGCGGGCATCTTCCGCAGGCTGATGCAGCAGAACGTGCATGTGCGCTGCTACGCCTATCAGATGACGGCGGAGCGCTTTTCCGACAGCATGTGGACCATGCAGCAGGTGCTGTTCATGAGCGCAGACCGCAGGCTTGCCATTTTTCTCACCGATGAGCTGGCCAAGACCGGCGGCGACGAGGTGCGCATGACCCACGACCAGATGGCAAAGTATATGGGCTCCGCCCGCGAGGTGGTGAGCCGGATGCTGAAATACTTTGCACAGGAGGGCTGGGTGCGGCTGTTCCGGGGCGGCGTGCAGGTGCTGGACCGGAAAAAGCTGCAGCAGCTGGCAAGAGGAGAATAACAAAAAAGGGACGATGTGATGTTCACATCGTCCCTTTTCTAGTCATATGTTATCCTTTGCAGCCCTGTTCTTCCCAGTCGCCAAAGTCACTGGCTTCGGCGATCTTGGTGGGATCGAATTTTCCGCTCTCGTCTTTGGGCGCCACGGCGGGGCCTGCTTCCACCGGGTTCGGGTTGGGCGCCTCCGGGTCGCACACCGGCTTCTCGCCGCCCTCTGCGGGTGCTGCCGGGGCAGCGGCTTCTTCGGCGGGCTGGGCAGCAGGTTCGGCAGCCGCTTCCGAGGTTTCGGCGGCAGCGGCCTCTGCGTTGGCCTCGTCTGCCGCCTTTGCCTCGCCCTCGGCGTAGGCCTCGGCAGCCTTTTCGGCCTCCTTGGGGTCCAGCTCGGCGTCCTCGGGGAATTCTACTTCCTCCACGTGGAGCGGGTCTTTCTGGTTCAGGATCTTGTCCAGTGCCATGATGGCAGCACCGGTAACGGCTACCGCAGCAGCCGTGCCAAGGATACGGAACAGTGTTTTCATGCCGGGACCTCCTTGAAAGATCAGATCAAGAGAATGTTACTACATCTTCCAGCGGCTTTTCGGCGGGCTCCACCGACACAGCGGTGAGCACCGGGCCTTTGCCGCGGTAGATGTTATGGAACTTGTAGCCTACCTTTGCGGTCACACGCACCCATGCGCGCTGCTCCAGCGCCTTGTAGCCATCGTAGCTGCAGGGGAAGCCCACGAACTGGATGTCCTGCACGCAGCAGGTCATGGCGAAACGGCCTGGCACAAAGCTGTTCTTGCCGGCACGATTGGTCTGGCACACCTGTGCAAGGAATTTGACCGTTTTACCGGTGTACTTCTGGGGCTCGTCCTGACAGTCCATATACCAGATGCCGAAATCGTCATCCGGAATGTCGATGATATCCGCGTTGATGTCAAAGGGCAGCGGGTCGGGGATGTCGTCATAGGCCACGCTGCCGTCGGCAAACTCGTAGGCGATGTCGCACTTGCGGGAAGCCTGACGCACCAGCTTGTGCAGCTCCTGACGGGCGGCGTCATTGTTCACGGCTTCGGCGCGGTTGAACACGATCAGCTCACTGCGGGCGATCTTGTCCAGCAGCAGGCTGCGCATGGAGTTGTCGCGGGCGTAGGTCAGGGCGGTGGTG
>SKEO01001351.1_pt1 | contig 19915 bp, 17 predicted proteins | sample 4826801 | NCBI WGS metagenome assembly SKEO01 (sample SAMN11008807, study PRJNA524170) | human gut metagenome | biome: Human fecal sample; material: Feces; isolation source: fecal sample from pouch patient p3 | host: Homo sapiens | place: Israel: Tel-Aviv | collected 2016-02-25 | reverse complement strand
TTCAACATTTGCCAGAACGGTCTGATGCGGAATCAGATTATAACTCTGGAAAACAAATCCAATCGTGTGATTACGATAAGAATCCCAGTCTCTGTCTTTATATTTCTTCGTTGATATTCCATTGATGATCAGGTCTCCGCTGTCATACCGATCCAGACCGCCAATGATATTCAGAAGCGTTGTCTTTCCCGAACCGCTCGGTCCCAGAATAGCAACAAATTCATTATCTCTGAGATTCAGACTGACATCATCCAATGCTTTCTGTATCAGATTACCTGTTCGATATTCCTTGCAAATATGTTGTATCTGAAGCATGCCTTCTCTCCTTTTCCAATCACTATTCAGACATTATTTTACTATTCTACACCCTGCTTGGATGAATTGTCATTCACTTTATAAAAATTTCAAGAATTCATAACTCCTCCCTAACTCTATAATTCTTCCATATTACTATCTTTTTTATAGGTAAACTGTGAATTTCAAAGTTTTTTCTTGATTTCTACACATTTTTTTGGCATAATATGTAATACACGAGAGCATTGGAGGAATTTATCATGAAAACATATGAAAAACCTGTTGTTTCCGTTGACACTGGCCTTGCTGAAGGAGTATACGCTGCAAGCGGTGCTAAGGGAACATTAAATGTTACTTATTATGGTGTCTGGGATCGCTGGGGTACTAACGGCGGTAAAGGTCTTGCTATGGCTGACTGGTCAGATATTAACGGAACTATTACACTCAACATCACTTTTAACGACACAGTAGATCAGGCTGAGACAACTGATGCCTCTGTTCAGTCATCCTGTTCTGGAAATACTGCAACATTTACATTTGCAAGTACAGCAAGTAATCCATTGACAATCGGAGTCCATCTGAATCACGGAACATCTATTGATGATCTTAAGATGACAGGATTCACTTATTCTGTAAACTAACTCTATAACTTCACTTTTTAAAAATTGGCTGCCGGTTCATTTACATAATGAAAACGACAGCCAATTCATTTTTTCTATCTGACTTTCACATTTTTAAGTTCGCAAATAATGATTCCCACTCCATTCATTGACTTGCTTCTCATTTTTAGAAATCCTTTATCATCCGCTCAATCTCGCTCTTCTCAAGCACCTGGCACTTTTTCTCCCTGATTGCATAAACCCGGGTACAGATATTCAGTACCGTCGGCCGGTGTGTCGTCACAATACAGGTTCTTGGATAAGTATCTGACATGATATTTTTCAACACTTTTCTCTCTGTCGCCACATCAAGTGCCGAAGTTGCTTCATCAAGCAAAAGAATCGGAGATTTTCGAAGCAGTGCTCTGGCAATGGACAATCGTTGTGCCTGTCCTTCGGAGAATCCGCCGCCTCGTTCTTTGATCTTGCTTTCGATTCCGTCCGGAAGCCTTTCCACAAACTCCCATGCATCTGCAAGCTTTAACGCCTCAATGATCTCCTCATCTGACGCATCCGGTTTTACATTCCGCAGGTTCTCTGCAATCGTACCGGAGAACATCGTATTCCCCTGTGGGACATAGGAGAACAGTTTTCTGGTAGACGGGGACATCGGCTGCTTTTTCTCATGATCTTCTCCCGCACAGACATCCGCTGTTCCGGACTGCGCTCGCAGAAGAGATAAGATCAGACGAAGCATCGTTGTCTTTCCCTCTCCGGAAGGTCCTACCAGTGCTACAATCTCATGAGGATAAGCTTCCACATCTGCATGTGCAAAAACTTCTGTTCCGGACTCATAAGTATAGCTGAGATCTTTCATTGTCAGTCCGATGCCTTGTCCGCGATATTCCTTTACAAATTTTCGAACCACATCATCCTGACTGTAATCTTCCTGTGGCATCTCCACAATATCCATCAGACGCCCCGCTGAGATTGTGAGAGAAATAGCTGACGGCACAAGACTTGTCAGGGAATTCACAGAACTTGTCAAAGTTCCTGATAAAGACAGGAACATCGTCATCGTTCCATAACTGATCACACCACTCCACACACGGTAAATTCCCCATCCATAACAGCTGTAGGAAACAATAAATCCAACCAACGACATCAGAACGGAGGTCAACATCGACATTTTCTGAAAATCGAGACGCATATCGATATACTCCTGCTGCAGATTTTTCAGCCGGTCAATGTAAAAATGAATCAGATCAAATGCCTTGATCGTCTGTATGTTAGAAAAAGATTCCTGGTTAAATCCATACAACTTCGCATTCATTGCTGCACTTCTCTGGTTATTATTACGCATCCTTCGAAGCAGTGGTCTTGACATCAGTGCACTGAACGGGATTCCAATCAAAGCAAATATTGCGAAGGTCGGATCATAGTAAAGAACCACTGCAAGTGCACTGAAAAATTTCACGATATAAATGATCAGATTCGGCAGCCAATTCAGAATACCGGAAGAAATATTGGACGCATCAGAACTCCACCTCGTCACCAGATCTCCCGTATGATAAGCGGTCAATGACTCCCAGTCTGTCACAAGCATCTTAGCAAAGATATCATTCTTTATCTCCGTATCAACCTTCAGATTCACAAAGGTTGACGCATAACCTGTCGCCTGTGAGACAAGAATATTCGCAACCGAAAAACCGATCATAGCTGCAAATGTACTCAACAGCTTTCCTGTCTGATGACCGGTGATAATATCAACCAGGTCTTTCGAAATCAAACTGGATACCAGAGATACACCGGTTCCCGCAACACCAAGCAGTGTGTAAAGAAGCATTGCTTTCCAGTATCGTTTTGCATACTGTCCGATCCACAGGGTCTGAGTCCACATCTTCTGAAGCGTACCCTCTTTCAAATGTTTCTGGACCTTTTGAATATATTCTTTCATCATGCTTCTATTTCCTCGTTCTTCTCATCAATCCACTTCCTGATCACCTCTACCGCTGATGGATTCTTCGTACAAAAGAACTGCGTGATCCGGGTTTGTTCTGCCATCTGTTCTGCGAATTCAAGATTTCCTGTTGCCATCTGCTCTGTCCAGGCTGGTGAGATCATCCTTTGAGTCACACGCAGCACCTGTTCAAATGGAGACAGTTCCTCTACATGATCTTCCTCGTCTCTTCCAAGAAGAATAATTCCACCGAGCTCTATTGTCTCTGTTGTACATAATCCAGAAGTACCACACCACGGAATCCCATAGATACAATACCCGTCTCCCTTTTCTCTTTTTCCAATAAGGTTAAGATCTCCATTCAGATACGGTGTACCTGCATATTCATGCCAAAGCGCTGTATGCGTAGATTTTCCCATTCCTGAATGCCCGGAAAAAAGCCATGCCTGTCCCCGATACAATATAGAGGCCGAATGTAGCGCATAATATCCATTTTTCTGGGCATACAATAAAAAGACATGACGAATCACGTGAAAGAGATTCTCACAATAAATCTCTTTCTCTGTCTCATCAGCTCTTTCCGCCTCTAAGCTACAATAAATCTGCGCGTATCCTGCATCTTTCGTCACGTAAACTTTTTGAATATTCTTCATTGTCGGAAAGTGAAGCTCATATATTCCTGCCAGATCAAGGACTTCCAGCTCTTTATTCTTTAAAAGTAATTTACCATTGGAATAAAACGGTGGTATCCCATAGAGTACCTCAATTCTCTGCCCTGATGCCAGCTCATGATTGGAAGAGGATTCTTCCTCGATATTTTCAAATCTATCTTTACTCAGAAATGGTTTGAATTTTTCTGAAAAGAACTCTTCTCTTCCATAGAATCCAATTCTGAGCATTCCAATCTCCATATCTCCCCAAAGCGGTTCATACAATGGTCGCAGATCCTCATTCAATACTCCGAGTGTAAGTAACTGATCAATAAATGTCTCTACCTGCTTTTCTACTTCATTCCGCTCCTTCTCTTTTATTTCATAATACTGTATAACTGCTTTCAGTATCTCTTCTCTTTCTTTTGGATGCTCTAAAAAATTCCAGAGAAAGCTTCCGGTCTCGTTAAGTACCATCCCCTTTCTCTGATCTGCGATTTTCTGTCCATAAGGCATCAGATAATTCTTCTCTTTAATTTTTCTTAGAGCATATCCTTCCTGTCTTCTTAACATAATCCTTTAATTGCTTCTATTGTTCTGGTATATTCTCGTTCTACTGCTTCAAACATCTCTGTGCTGTTTTCTTTGATTTCTTTGTCTCGAAGCTCTTCTGTTAATGCTGAGCTGACCTCGAATAACTTTGTAAATCCAAGATTCATGCACACGCCTTTCAATGTATGTGCACTTCGGAATGCGAGTTCTGCATCCTGATTTTCAAGTCCTTCTTTTAATCCCTGGAAACTTGTATCATCCAAAAACTTCAATACAAATTTACGGACCAGTGTTTCACTTCCAAGCCTTCTCATCACATCATCATAGTCACTATCCATTGATTCATAGCATTCTTCTAAATTCATTTTTGTTTACTCCTTAATTTTCTTTTTCCCTTGTTTCTGAAAAAGAGTCTTTCATGCAATGCTTCCTGAACATTCATCTCACTGTCCTTTCTACATTGCTGATTTTTATTCTATGTGATTTTCTTAGAAAATACAAGTAATCTTCCCTTTTCAAACAGGAATTCTCGAATAAAATCTCTTTTTTTTTAATTCCGGCAATGTTATAATGAACTGCTGCTTTTCATAAGCAGTGATTTGCAACGCTTATTAAATTTACAGGAACGTGATTTTATGAATACAAATGATTTATTTTCCCGGACAAAGGGATCAGATACTCCTGATACATACAAGTATGATCTGGAGCAATTACTGAAAGATGGATATTCTATCCGTATTCATCCTCAGGGATACAGTATGTACCCACTTTTCATTCCAAAAAGGGATGAAGCGGTGATCGAACCGGTTGATGTGAATACACTCCGGCGCAATGATGTTGTTCTTTATCGAAGAGATTCCGGTATTCTTGTTCTTCACAGGATTTTAAAAACAAATCCGAACGGAATCTGGCTTGTCGGGGATAATCAGACAGAAATCGAAGGTCCTCTTAGTACAGATCAGATCAAAGGACGTCTCTGTCTTGTAATACGCAACGGACATGAAATCTCTGTCAGCTCTGTACTCTATCGTTTTCTCACTTCCTTCTGGCTCTTCCTTCGGCCTCTGCGTCCTTTCTTCTGGAAACTGAGTCATTTATTAAAAAGGTGAGACTACTCCTTTCTCCTGCAGGAAGTCTATCACTTCCTGCACATCCTGAAGTACTTCTTCCGCTCTGATTCCATATTCTTCACTCAACAGTTCTGCAAGAACTTTCACTGAATCTGCCTCTTCCACATGTTCATAGATCCACGCAGCCGATTCACTTAATGTCAGCACTTCCTGCGTTTCTTCAGCCTTTTCTTCGCATGGGAAAATATTATATTCATCTGCAATTCTTTTTAATATATAACCTTTTTCTTTTTTCACTTCTTTTCTCCTGATTTATTTCATGATACAATGAGCATTGATTATCATTTATTAACTGTATTTTACAAGGAAAGGAACTCTAAATGAATCGTCCGGAAACAACTTACCTTAAAATCCTCAAAAATGTCTGCTCTGGCTCTTTTTCACCCGTTGCAATTACATCTGAAGATCTTCCTGAACTTACCAGCCTTGCTTTGAGGCATTTTACAAGTCCTTTTCTCTTACCTTATCTTAAAAATGAGTCCGCGCTCTCTGCATTGAAGCAGCAGACAAAGCAATTAACTCTGCAGTATTATCAATTAGAGCAGTTTACCCATAAAACAGCCCAGATTTTAGACAACGCACAGATTCCTTATATTCTTCTGAAAGGAATCAGCCTGGCTTCCACTTATCCGCAGGCTGAATATCGTAAACTGGGAGATGTCGATCTCTACATTCCTGATGCTGATGCATTCAAGAAAGCCTGCGAAATCCTGAACAAAAACAATTTTCATCAAATTGAGGAGTTTAGTGATCATCATCTGACTTTCTCATATACTTTTCCAAAGACTCAAAAAAGTTTTCTTTTGGAACTACATTATCGAATTGTCGGAATGTATCAATACGAACCGGCCAACCAGCTGATCAATCAAATTTATAACAGCACTGCATTTTCTCCTGACCGGCAACAGATCGGAACATATGATTATCCGCTACTTCCGCCGACAGAATATGTTTTTTATATGCTCCACCACATGCTGAAACATTATCTGTACAGCGGATTTGGTGTCCGGCTTTTATGTGATTTTGTCTTTTATCTGAAACAGCATGCTGATGAGATTGACTTTTTTAAAATTCATGACTGGTGCCGTCACTCAAAAATACTTCATCTATATGAAATTATTATCGAAAGCTGCCGGATCTATCTGGGACTTTCCGCCTGTATTGACCCAGAGATTCATTATGATCCGAAATTGTGTCAACAATTTATAGAGAAAATTCTCTCAGATTCCGATACTGGAACTGAAACCACAACTGCACTTGTCGGAAGTACCTCTTATAAGAGAATCACTTTAGGCACTTATTTTAAAGAAGGACATTTTCAGATGAAGCTTCAATACCCACGTTTAAGCAAATGTGTCTTCCTTTGGCCTGTCCTGTGGGGGATCACCTTTTTCCGGTTCCTGCATAATACTTACAAAATACGAAATACAACATTATTTCAGACACTCCGGCAATTTAAAAAGACGAATTCACATACTCAGTTGATTCGTATTTTTGAAAATAGTGATTCGTAATACATGAGATACTTTTCAAGAGAGGGGAATCTTTTCAGCTATTCCCTTCTCCCAGCTTTTAGCTTCTTTAACATTACTTTCAATACTTTCTCCAGCTCTATATAATCTAAACTCTTACGGTAAATAATCCATAACAGGAAATTTGGCACTACAGCACAAATTCCCAGCCGAATCATAAACTGGAAAAACACTATTCCTTCTATCTGGCTGCAGCATAAATCTGTTATCCCCCAGACTATTCCCATCACAATCAAATTGAAAGCATATCTCAAAAAGAACGGAAACACGGGCTTTTGGAGACGGTATTTATACAAGACATACGGCTCTACCCAAAGAGAAGTCAGTACTGTACTTGTAATCGTCCCTAAGAATACACCTGCTACTCCAAACTGAAATACAAACAAAATTGATGTGATCAGATTCAATATTGCCTCAATAATTGATTTATATCTGTCATACCAGAACAGACCCATAGACTCTTTAAAAATCAATGTTGGTTTTCTCGTTCCATTCAAAAAGAAATTAATACAAAGAATCAAAACAACCGGAAAATCAAACAGATACTTTCTGCCAAATGCAATCTCTACAAAAGGATTCAAAAGTTCCAACAGACAGATTCCGGCCACCCCATAAAGCCAGTGTCCTAAAAAGAACAATTCCTGAAAGATCCTGTGGATTTTTTCTTTCTCTTCTGTCTCCCCAAGATTCCCTACACTTGCTGCCACACCTTGCAGTACCTGATCTAAAATCTGTCGAATGGAGCCTATGAGAAGATAATAATTGGAATAAATACCTGCACTGATCACACCCACAAAACTGGAGATCAGAAGATTGTCTGTATTACTCACAACTACTGTTCCAATCTTATGCATCATCATTGCTTTCACATTTCTTACAATCTGCTGCTTTTCTTCCTTTGGAAGATGTCCGTCACACGGTTCTTTCAGATAAGGGAACATCTTGTCTGCTTTTCTTGACATACATACATTTCCAAGAAAGGTACAGAACACTGCGATCATCAAAAACAAAATAAAGTTCTTCGTACACAACAGGATCACTATCTGACAGATATCCTGCAGTACAAGAAATCCGTTGTGATACATCACTGTAATATAACTCATCTGATGTGCATCTACAATCGTTTTTTTGTAAATAAGCAGATAAGAAATCACTGAATTCAACAGATATAGAAGATAGATCAGGACTAAATGATCTACATCTGGACGGTCTTTCATCAAAACATCCAGAAACGGAATGAGCAAAAGTCCTGCGATCAATACAATTGCTGCAGTCACCCGATAAAAAAGGCTGAAAAGACGCATCAGAATTTTCTGTTTTTCATAATCTTTTCTTGCAATCGGACCATATAGCGCATAAGTAATCGCTGTACCTACGCCTAATTCAGACAGTGATAATATATTTAAAATATCAGTGAACAGGCCATTGATTCCCACATAGCCTTCACTCAATGTTCTTGTGAAAACAACTCTGGTAAAAAATCCCATCAAAATAGCGCTCACCTGGGCAAGCAACGCTACAGACGTATTCATCATTGAATATTCGGTTCTTGATTTCTGTTTCACGGTTCACATATCCTTTCTTTTTCGTTATAATGAAACAGCGATGTCACCCTATTGAGTATACTCCGGCAAAGATTTCTGAATCTGCTGCCACACTTTCAAATTATCTGAAAACCATCTGAACTATACTTCATTTTTTTCCACCATTTCCAACCCATTTATTTTTTCTTTATCCAGTTTTAATATCTTTTCTCTAATCCAGACCGCAATTATTGAAATTGTCATCCGGAACATATAGATAATCGGCTTAAGACCGGAGTGCATACTCTCTCCTTCTGTTCTTGCATGCATTACTGCCGGAATTTCGCGCACTCTGAAACCTAAAAGGAGCATTTGCATAATCATATTTGCATCTGGATAACGATCATCAAAGTTATTGTACTTTGAATAAAAAAGCACTGTCCGCCAGCTCAATCCCTGTAGACCCGTTGTAGGATCCATGATTTTCTTCCCTGTTCCAATCCAGATCATTTTACGAAATAATACGAATGCTGTCTTTTTCGCTGCTGAAACCGAGAACGATGCACTTCCTTCCATAAATCGTGATCCTAAAACAATATCCGGAAAATTTCCGTTTTCATCTTTTTTCTTTAATTCTTCATATAAACGAAGGACATTTTTTGCATCATGCTGTCCATCTGCATCCATCTGGATTACGTAGCGATATCTTTTTCGTATAGCATATTTATATCCTAATTGAAGTCCACTTCCATATCCAAGATTAAACACATGTGTAATCACTGTGTGTTTTCGTGCTTTTGTCACCCAGTTTGTAGCATCTGAAGATGCATCATTCATCACGAGAACATCCGCTATCGATGCGATCTCTGGCTTTTCCAGCTGGTCCAGAAGAGTCACGATTGTCTTTGCTTCATTGTAAGCCGGTATAATAATTAAAACTTCTTTTTTGTTTTTCATCTTTTCTGCCCTTTTCCTGATTCATCCTGTTTGTTATAGATGAAATGATAAACTTTAGCTCCAAAACATAGATTTGATATCTGGCTTTTCCATTAACAATGCCTCTGCTGATCTACATCCATATATCTCTCTTTGTTTTTCATTTTCTAAAAGTTCTTCAATCTTCGCGCTGACTGATTCCGGTGTTAATGCACAGACTGAGCCATCCACTCCATCTTTCACTTGTTCTCTGTTTCCATTGCAATCAGACACTAAAATTGGACACCCCAGTATCTTTGCTTCCTGGACTGCAATACTTTTCCCTTCAAACCGTGTTGCATGTACATAGAGATCGCACTGTGCATAATAAGGATATGGATTCTCCACAGCCCCTAAAAGAAGAAAATCTTTTTCTAACCCTAATCGGTTAATCTGCCGTTGGAGCACCTCGCGCAGTTCCCCTTCGCCAAGAACATACCAGCGCGCCTGCACCCCTTTCTCTTTTAGAAGCTTCATTGCATCAATTGCAATTTCATAAGCTTTTTGTGAAGTCAGTCTTCCAACTGTCAACAGTCTCCAGCCATCATACTCATCTGAAAAGCCACCTTCTGACTTTGCTTTTTCTCTGATTCCTTTTTGGTCAATCAGATTTGGAAAAACCATTATTCTTTCCTTGCATTCCGGGTATACTATTTCCAAACTGTTTCTTACTTCTTCAGACACTGTAAATATCCTGTCAAAATCCTGATAACAGTTTTTATCTAACTTTCTGGTATATCCCGCATATGTATAATCCACATGTAGAAACGCTATTTTTCTTTTTGCATTCACGTGGTCATGAACATAATATGTTGATCCACCTTCCAAATACGCAACCGCAAGATCATACGCATCCTCTATTTTCATTCCGCTATCAGACATTACTCTCCATAAAAGTTTATCAGGATACACTTTTCTGCATTTTATCATTCGCATCAGATTTTTCAACAAATATGGTATATTTTTGAAGACAGCTCCTTTTTGAAAAAGTCTGCAGAAAATCTGATGGTTTAACGTCTTCTTTCCTTCTTTTGAGAGAACTGACATATTTGAATAATTCTGATTCAGTACTTTTACATATTGGGGTATCTGACTGATCAATTCACCCTGATTTAAAAGAACATATAAGGATACTTCATACTCTTCTTCTGGAAATTCTTTCAGCAATTCCAGCAATGCCTTCTCCGCACCTGCGCATCCCAATGTATTGATCACAAATAAAACTTTCTTTTTTTTCATAATTCTTTTACCCGATATCTCTTTTTTCTCTATCTACCGTATTTTTCTCCCGCTTTATCTCTGACAATTGTCGTTTCAGACTTTTAATTTCAGAAATTAAATATTCACTGTCATGATTTAAAAGCGAAGTCTGCATTGCAAGCTCTTGATTTTTCCGGATTAGGGAAGATACCTGAATACTTATAAACCATGCTCCACTTACAATAATGATTACAATCAACATAGCAAATATAAATCCACATAAACTAATGTGTTTCTGCAGATTCGTCGGTTTTAACAGAAATCCGCATATAACAAATAATACCGATAAAGCTGCCCAAACCAGACAAAACTGCTCTGTCATTTTTCTTTTTGCCAATGATACGACCGTCTTGATCAGTATAAGCACACCCAATATAATCATAAATAATTTTAAAACATTTCCTATATTCATTTTTCATATCCTATCTTTTTGTTCTATTTCTTTCGTTTTTCATATCTGTCAAATACTTTTGACGACGGACATTTTTCGCTGTTCTTTTTCAAAAGTGTTCCTTTACAAAAAATGTGTGTATCCAGATTTTTTTCCACCCATCGAATCCGATGATATGCCATTGACCATCCTGCAAAGCTTCCAACAACCAATCCGACCCCGTACCAGACTTCTGAAAGATGTGTTGCCACAATACTTGCAATCAGTGTAGTAACACAAAACGTTAGTCCTGTCATAACAGCACCTGTCAAATCATTAAAGTAATAGAGGAATATAATCTCCGCATACATCAAAAATAAAATAAAATATCCCACTGATAACCCCGGATAGATCCGCATCGTCAACCCTCCAAATCCAAATCTTGGAAGAAGTATCATACAGATTAAAAACAGGATCAGAGAAATAATAAACTGCACTCTGGCAAGACTCATCAATTCACTTCCAAGAAGGCGGAACATTCGCTTCTTTGTAACTTCTATATCAATTCCTCTCCCACCGATCACAGCCTCTGAATAAGCTTTATATCTCTCATGAAAATACATCTCCACTCTACTTATAAAAATAACACTGGCTGAAATGTTCGTGAACATCGCAAGGCACGATGCCATGTCATAGGAAGTCACACATACAAAACTCTTTACAACCGTCATATGCAGATCAGTCGTCCAAAACACAAAATTATGAATATATAATCCAAGTATATAGAAAAAGTTAGCAGCAACCAACTGCCAGTAATTTTTAAAATATCGGATTACTTTCTTATATTGTCCGCTATTCTCACGAAAATAGCTTCTTACTACAGAAAACTCCAATGCTGCAATCAACGTAAATCCAATTGTCAATGCTAAAAGTATACTATACGTTATACTCCACATCAGTAAAAAACGAAACGCAAGTGACAGCAGAGAACTCACGATCATTCCTATTGTAAAAAATCCTGATATTTTTTTATAATCTTTACAAATTGACAAGTATAACATCGAATAAAAAGTTAAAACTAATGCGATATATCCACAATAACCTGTAAATACATAAATAATGTCTACCTTACCCACAACAAATTCATGAATACAAAATGGAATACCCACCAGTGAACTCAAAAAAATATTTAAAAATAGTCCAAGATAGTAACACGGAAGAATATCCTCATATTTCTCTTCATAAATCACATCCGACATATATCTTGACAACACAGAGTTAAACGGTGACGCTGTCAGCAGTGCAAAAATAAAAATATACAGAATCGTACAGGAAAACAATTCTCTTGCTGCAAAGCCAAGGGAGGAAAATTCAAGTTTCCATTCCATAAATATCAATGCAGCAATCACAACAAGCATTGGCGCAATCGTTACTACTATACTATAACCAGCACCATACAAATCTGTTGTTATTGTGTTTTTTTCATAAATCTTATTTAATCTAACACCGATTCCTGCCATTGTAGCTTTTCCTTCCTGAATTTCTCCTATATCATCCTATCCTTGCTCTAATTCAAGGTCAAACGGTTCCTCACTCCAGATCTGTCCTTGCTTCTCTGCAAATTCCTGATAAATTTCCTTATATACAGCTTTCATCTGATCAATTCGATAAAATGCTTGTACCCTCTTATACCCTGCTTCTCCCATACTATCTCTCATCTTTTTGTTTTGCGCAAGATCTATCATTGCCTGCGCAATTTCTTCCAGATTCATGATATGAGTCAAAATACCTGCACACCCAAAAGAATCTGTTGGTCCATAGATCAGTTCTTGACAATTTCCTACATCCGTAGCGATCACCGGACAATGTGCCGCATAACTTTCCAGAATTGTTAATGGCTGTCCTTCACTAATGCTTGTAAGTAATGTAAAATCCATCTTTCCAAGATAATTTCTCACATCAACTCTTCCTGTAAATTCAACATCTTTCACACCTAGCATATCGACAAGTTCAAAACACTCTCTTGCATATTTTTCATCTTCATCCGTAGGACCCATGATCCACAACTTTAATTCTGGAACCTTTTTCTTTGCGAAGGCAAAAGACTGAATCATTGTCTTTACATCTTTAATTGGAGTAACACGAAGTACCGCTCCGGCATAGATCCATTTTTTCTCTTCTTCAGATTTCCCCGGCAGATTTGCAAGTCTGTCTACATCTATGCCATTTGGTGTGATCCTGATCTTATCCTTCGGACATCCAAGTTCTATCTGCAGATCTCTGGCACGTTGGTATAAACTCGTCACAACATCAGCCCGTTCATATGCCATTAACGACATTTTCTTAAACTGTTCAATCCAAATATTTTTGTAGATCCCATGCACCCAATTAGCCTTGATCAATTCTTCTTCCCGTTCTCTTGTATAGATACCATGTTCTGAAATCAAAAGTCCGCTGCCATGGAAATACTGTGCCATGCTTCCAAGTACTCCGGCATAACCGGTTGCCACGCAATGATATAAATCTGCTTTTGGCACATCTGTTTTCATTACAAAACATAATGGTAGATAAATCGAACGCATTGTCCAGAGAAAATCTGAAAAAATACTGTTCGCATATTTTCTATCATAACATTCTCTTACAATATAGTAAAAATCGTCACCCATTAAAAAATCATTGATTGAGAAAAATGGTTTTCGGAACAGTTCAAATAATACATTCCAATCCGATTTACGGTTCATAACCAGATTCCTCATCTCATTGTATTCCTCTTTCGAAAGATGATACCGAGACTTTTTTTTCTTATCTATCCAATCCTGATCTTCAAGATACACTTCATAAACTTCCGTCAGATTCTCCGGCAGTTCATACTGAAACTTTCCACGTAAAGATCGATTTGCTACAATCGCAAGAACAATAAATTCAATATTGGGAAAAGACCGGATCATACTGTTGATCCAGCCTGAGACTCCACCAATTACATATGGATAGCATCCCTCTGCTACAATACATACTCTCATTTTCTTATTCATCATAATAATGCAGCTCTTTTCCTTTTAGTTCTATCAGTGCAGTGGTATCCTGTACTTTGATCAGATAAGCATTCTCTTCCAGCTTTGTACTTTCTCCACCTTCAATCTCATCTACATCCTCTCCATGAGTCCGCAGAATAAACCAGGAGCCCTTCTCTGTTGTCTGAAGAAGAATTTTCTGGTCCTTTCTTTCATAAGAATAATCCAGTTTCAGGAAAGTGCGTATTCTGTCGTTGCTCTCTGATAACGTTGTACTGGTAAAATCCGAAAAATCTTTCCAGTAAGTAAGAAGATTGCTTGCAAATTTTTCCTGCATTTTCTCCCATCCATCAGAATCTTCTTCCTCCGGCCAGAAGATGTCTTGCAAATTCAGAAACACATTAGTGTATCCTAATGCACTTTGAATACTTCTCATACGGAAATCATCTCTGTAACTATAGTCCATTCCATCACTTATTGCTTCTTGAAGAGTTGTAGAATCATCACAGTAAGAAACGATCGGATATTTTTCTGTATATTCACACATAAGTGTGTTTGTGTCTTTTAGAAACGATAGACTCATTACTTCAAGAGCTTCTGCAAGTTTATCGGTCTGTACATACGCTGCACCATATCTGTAACCGCTTCCTGCGGCTTTAAAAAATTCCTGATCGGCATTTAGCTTTTGCGCAAGTGAATCTGCTTTTTTATATTGGAGTGAAATTCCCGCCTCTGCCCCCTGCTCTTTAAACTGTTTCAAATAAAAGATCAAGGCCTTACTATCCGGCTCTGTCTGATCTGTATAATCTGCCTGTGGCTGGATAAAACAAGTCATTTTTCGATTGCTCTGTTCAGAAATTGAAATTAATGCCGGCCAGATTATATCCCGGCAGATTCCCGAAACAGAACGGCTATATTTCTCCTGAAGTTCAACTCCATTCTCATCAGAGAATCCAGGAAAGTCCAAGATTGACAGATTCTGTGCATTAACCACCGGATAAATCGTATACTGATTCGATTCTGCTATCATTCCGTCAAGAATACCGATTGAGGTACTATCTTTTAGAAAGTTACCACAAACCGCAAATACACTTCCCCCATCAATGCCATTTCTCCAGATTAATGTTGGAAGATCTTCATTTTCTATTTCCTTCCCAACCCCTGCATTCTTTTTCAAACCAACCATATATGTCTTTGTCCCGCTTCCAACCTTATACCACGGAACATTCAATTCAAAATCCTGGCGTTTTTTTTCTTCTTCCTTCTGTGATGTCTCATAAATGCTCTCTCCACCAAGTAGAAGTCCTTCAAAAATCTTCACTCCTGTGATCTCTGTCCTTTTTTCAGAAATCTCTTTGATACCAAGAAATTCTTTCAATTCCTGATCTTCTGCAATTCTGTCAGCATCTTCCAGACATCCAAAGATCACTATTGTGCCAAGACTCTGAAGCTCTTTGATCCGCTCCAGATTTTCTCCCTCTGCATAAGATTCTGATTCAAGAATCAACACCTCCGGATGTTCTTTTGCTTCTTCTGTAATATACTCTGTAATTGATGATAAGCAGATTACATTCCTCTTTGTATAAGAGCACCATCTGCTCACAGCTGTTTCCATCAGACCACCCTTTTCACCAAGAAAAAGAACATAATCCTCCCCTGATGCTGTCAGACTGGTAAGATCCGTCTGTACCTGTTTCCATTCAGAATCCTGATCTGCCTTCTTTGCAGTCAAATATGTATTTTCATCATATACATTTTCTCCATCTCTCATCACCATGAAAAACTGAAACAAAAAAAATAATACGATCATCATAATCGTTATGCTGAAAAAATTTCTCCTAGATACCATGTACTATTTCTCCACATCCAAAACCTGATTATATCCATAATCAATTGCAAAATTATATAACTATTGTTTTATTCTTGTTACATAAAAGTTCGTATCAGCTGCAATGTCTCGTAGTCAATTGTAATATCAGACTGTTTCAGTTCCTGCATCACGCGCTGAAACTCTTTTTTATTCCCGCTTGAAAAATATAATTTCAACTGGCAGGTATAACTTGCAAGACTATTCGGATAATGCTGCGCCGCACGCTCACACCAGATTTTACAACGAGCATATTCTTTTACTTCCAGAAGACGCAGACTGAGCATTTCATATACTTCACTACTAATCTGCTCCCGCCCATTTTCATATAAACGTTGTCCTATCTCTTCCATCTGATCGACCATCGCATGCTGCTCCAGATTTGTAAATATCCTTTGCTCCAAAATTGGATTCATATACTCAATCAGCTCTAGACATTTTTCTGCCTGTCTCTCCGTTTCTTCGCATATATCAGCATAACGCTTCTGGACTGTCACACGAAATTCATTCAGCACATCCTGCAAAACTGAAGCGGCATAGTGCGCAGTCTCTGTATCTTCACTGTCTAATGCTTTTGAAATAGAATACAGCAAATTTTTATAATCCCCGCGAATCACATTCATTATCAGCATTCTTAGATTTTTCTTATCTGTAATCGCAAGAGCTTCTTCAATTGAAACCATATTTCGTTCCATCTCTTCATCCGGATGACGGAACGTTTCAACTTTTTCCTTATTAAAAATAACATCTTCCAGATCCATTGCCTGAGACATAAATACCTTATATAAAAGATAAGCAAAGAAGAAAAAGGAAGGACCAACAACTGGACAAATAAACATAACAAATGCCTTCATCCAGATACTTCGATTTTTCTCCTTTTGCACAATCATATTCCACAACAGATAAATAATTACAATAAGAAGATTTATTAAAAGAATCAATAAAAACAAACTCATTCTTCTTTCCATACTTCTGTCATCCTCTCGATTGTTGTCTCATAACCATTCTCAGCAAATCGCTTCTGAACATATACCGCATCTTCTGCAGATGTATTCGCCAATAATACATATAATTTTTTATTTGAAAGAACACCAAAATAATCTGTACTTCTAAGAAATTTTTCTGTTTCGTTTGCCGTCGTTTTTATCTTATTTGGAGTATGAATACGAAGAAGTGTATATTCCACAAGATTTCTGTTTGCTGCATGCGAATAGGATTTCACAAGTGTCCGGAAAGCATCTGGTTCAAGGATTCTTGATTTTTTCAAATATCGCTTCTCTTCCAGCGCACTCATATATCTTCTTGCACGAAGTACTGCATTCTGGATCAGATAACTGACAACCACAAGATAATTTGCCTGTCCAAGAGTCATGCGTTCCCATCCAAGCCCCCACAGAAAGATCAGCATCTTCATTTGTCCGCCTTCAAAAATAGCATTCGCCATCAGTGGATATCTCTCATCCATGGATTTATTGATATACACTTTCTGTTCCTTTAACTCGTTATAAACTGCTTCCATTTCTTTGTAACGAATGGAGTTTCCAAGACTTCTTGATTTGACCGAACTGGCAGAAAATATTCTTGCATAATCCTCATTCACAATGTTATAAATTGCCACATCTTCTGTATGCATCAGTTCCTTCATCATCTCCACTGCATCAAACAAAACCTCTTCCGGTTCCTGTTGGTCCAGTTTTGATGTGATACTGTATATTTTACCGATACTATCTTCATGTTCGATCAGCTGATGCTCCATTATTTCTTTTACGCGGACATTGCTTTCATTGATTTCCTTGATATCCACAATCTGTCTCGACAGATGTTCTTCCATTTCTTTGCTTTCCATGCGCATTAAGCGAATCTGATCTCTCATATATCCCACAACCAGCCCTAATATAAACAGCTGTGCAATCCATACATAAGTGTTGTAATCTAGTACGACTTCAAACCCACTTCTTGTATACATCTGCCGGAACAGGTATCCTGCAACTGCAAGGATAGCTGAAAATGTTGCCTGCTGCTGTCCATATACGATTGCAAACAAGAGTACATACAGCAAATATGGATCCAGATTTGCAAAATACTGACTTCCAACTGTTCTGTTATTCATCATAAAGAACGGAATAAAACAAATCAGGTTTTCCAGAAAAGGAATCATTGAACGGATCAGCCATGCCCACTGATTTAAAATTCTCTTCCACCATGGCAATTTTTCCTCATCAAGATCTACAAAAAGTGCCTTGTGTTTTTGCATATAGGAAACCATCTTTCGAATTGCCGGTTCCAATTCACAGATTGCTGATTTTCTGTATTCTTCTTTAAATCTCTCTGCCGAAAGAACACATCTCTCCTGTATTCCTTCTGTCACTATCACATTTATTGGTTCCGTAAAACTTTTTTGAATCATCCCGGCAAGTTCTACTTCACTGACTATTGTTTCTGAAGACAAATGATAAATCTCATATTTCTGAGGTTCTTTTGCTATACAATAAATAAATTCTACAGCATCCTTCTCATTTAAAAGTGAAAACTTATGGTTCTCCTGTGCTGTAATGTATCCCGTCTTTAGTGCCTCTAAACACATCAAAGCACAAATGTGATTCACATCTTCTGGTCTTTTCGGTTGATTATAGAGATGGTCTAAGCGAAGCACTGTAAGATCAAGCTTCCAGTTTTGTTGAAAATTCTGACAGATACCTTCTGCCTGGATCAGCATCGAGGCTCGCACTCCTTTTCCGGATAGCGGAGATTTCTCTTGTAGTTTTTCTTCATAATCACCATAATAGACCTCATCAGATGAAAGGTATATAACCTTTCCTTTCTTTTCCTGCGTACAGGCCATTAAGATATTCACAAGATGCGAAGATACTTTTACAGCCTCACGTTCTTCTTTCCAACGGTAATTTGAATCAAACGCACCCATACAGATCGTCACATCCGGATTTACGCTATCTATAATATCTGAAAGTTTTTCACTGTCATATGTGAAATTATATGTTTCAAATACCTTTTCGTATTTCTTTTTCTGGTATCTTTCCCCGGTCAAAAGATAAACACGATGACCTTCTTTTCTGAATTTCACTATTAAATTGTTGATTAGGCTGCACGAGCCTCCGATCAACAGTATATTCATATTTCTTAATCCTTTTCTTTTATTTCAATAGTCCCATTAATTCTTCAAAACAGACACCATCCGTCAACGGAATCTCCATTTCAATTGACTTTTGTATGCACTTCTTTATAAATGCGGATGCCTTTCGGACAGATTTTGTAAATTCCACTCCATTGACCGCATCTGCTGCAATGATTGCAGAGAAAATATCTCCCGTACCACATCTGGAATGTCCTACTTTATGTGTACGGATCATCTCGTATCCTTTGCCTTTTTCATAGCACAAGTTGGATACATACGTTTTCTGTGGAATTCCTGTAATCACAACTTTTTCTGGTCCGGTCTGCACAATCTGTTCTGCCATCTTTGCCAGCTCTCTTGTTGTCCACCGTTCCTTATACGGTGTTCCTGTCAGGATACATGCCTCTGTCACATTTGGAACAACTACATCCGCATAGCGGACTAATTGAATCATCTGTCTGCACATTTCTTCCGTATAAGTCGAATATGCCTCCCCATTGTCCCCCATCACCGGATCGATCACAGCCACTGTATTCTCGTCTCTAAAATACTGGATAAACTCACTGACAATCCGAATCTGTTCTGCTGATCCCAAAAAACCAGTACAAATTCCTTCGAACTTCAGATCCAGCTTCTTCCATTGTTCAATATATGCTTCCATATTTGATGTATAATCTGTAAAATAATAATCTTCATATGCGGTATGATTTGAAAAAATCGAGGTAGGCACTGCACAACACTGCACTTTCAGCATTGAAATAATCGGCATCTGTACCGCAATTGAGCATCTGCCAAAGCCTGTAAAGTCATTGATCAGCGCAATTTTTTTCTGTTGATTATGATTCTGCATCATTCTATTCCCTCGTTTCTTCTATATAAATAGACATACTAATTTAATTTAATTACAATATGTCATAGATGTCAATATTTCTTTTTACTATTCTCTTTCACCTTCTGTGTAACTGCCTTTTCTACTATAATAATTTCTTATTAAATAATATCTGATTTGTTTATGATACCTCAAAAACATTCTGTTTTTTTTACTTTTTACCAAACGTA
>SKEO01001347.1_pt1 | contig 19973 bp, 16 predicted proteins | sample 4826801 | NCBI WGS metagenome assembly SKEO01 (sample SAMN11008807, study PRJNA524170) | human gut metagenome | biome: Human fecal sample; material: Feces; isolation source: fecal sample from pouch patient p3 | host: Homo sapiens | place: Israel: Tel-Aviv | collected 2016-02-25 | reverse complement strand
CCGGATTTTCTGGAAGGTGGTTATGCCTGCGGCAGGACCTGGAATTGCTTCCGGAACGGTACTGGCTTTTGCACGTGCCATCGGTGAGTATGGAGCAACCTCTATGCTTGCCGGAAATATCCTTGGAAAAACAAGAACGGTTTCGGTGGCCATAGCTGCAGAGACCGCAGCCGGAAACTATGGAACCGCAGGCTTCTGGGTCGTTGTGATTGTGCTGATTTCTTTTGTGATCGTGGCACTGATCAACATTGTATCCGGAAGAGGAATGAAGACAAGAAGGTGGATCTGATGGCAGTCAGCGTAAATATCGAAAAGAATTTCCGGGATTTTTCCCTGAAAGTGCAATTTGAGGGCAGCTCGGCAGCCATCGGGCTTCTTGGAGCATCCGGCAGCGGAAAGAGCATGACACTGCGGTGTATAGCAGGAATTGAAACTCCGGATCGGGGAAAAATCGTAATTAACGGAAAAACAGTCTTTGATTCAGAAGCAGGAATCAATCTGAAGCCACAGAAGCGGCAGATTGGCTACCTCTTCCAGAATTATGCATTATTTCCGACTATGACGGTAGAGCAGAATATCCGCTGTGGTTACCGTGGAGAAAAATCTTTTGCACAGGAAAAAGTGTCGGATCTGATCCGGCGATATCATCTGGAGGGCCTGGAAAAACGTCTTCCATCCCAGCTTTCCGGCGGGCAGCAGCAGCGAGTGGCACTGGCCAGAATGATGATCGGGGAACCGGAAGCCATTCTTCTGGATGAGCCGTTTTCCGCACTGGATGGATATCTGAAAGATGTGCTTCAGAGGGAAATGCAGGATTTTCTTCAGGATTATCCAGGCGATATGATCCTTGTAACTCACAGCAGAGATGAGGCCTATAAATTCTGTAAAGAGCTTTCTGTTGTGGACGGGGGACGGATTCTTGTAACCGATGAAACGAAACGGTTGTTTGAGAATCCCAGAATGCTGGAAGCGGCAAAACTTACCGGATGTAAAAATTTTTCAGCAGCTCAGCGGCTGGGAGAACATGAAATTTATGCCACGGACTGGAAAATAAAACTTCATACAGCAGAAAAAGTGGCAGAAGATATTACTCACGTGGGAATTCGCGGACACTGGATCAGGCCGGAAGATAAGCCGGGAGAGAATTGTCTGGAAGTACAGGTGGACGAGTATATCGAAACAACTTTTGAACATCAGTATATGATCCGCAGGAAAGGTGAGGAGGCAGCGGCCGGTTTGTGGTGGATGCGGCCGAAAAACAGTTTCAGAGAGGATCCGGACAGGGGTCTTCCGAAATATCTGTATCTTCCGCCGGAACACCTGATGCTGCTGAAATAAAAATATCTCTGCAATAAAATCCCGGAAATATCCGTCAGGTATTTCCGGGATTTTTTTTGTAGTGTGTTCTATTTTTCTGAGATATTTATTTTCCGTGATTCCGGGAGTAGGTAATGTAATCCGATACCATCATGGCAAGCTTAAAGGCCAGCGCATCTTCGAAGGTACGGATATCCAGCCCGAATCGTTTCTGAAGCTTTTCAAAGCGGTACACCAGAGTATTTCTGTGCACATAAAGCTGTCTGGATGTCTCGGAAAGATTCAGGTTGTTTTCAAAGAAAGTGCGGATGATATTCAGCGTTTCATCATCAATAGAATCCAGAGATTCCTCTCCGAAAATTTCACCTACGAACATGTCACATACCTGAGTCGGAAGCTGATAGATCAGACGGCCAATACCAAGGCGGTTGTAACCGAAGACATTTTTGTCCGCGTAAAAGATTTTTCCGACTTCCAGGGCAGTACGTGCTTCTTTATAGGCATCAGAAAGCTGCATGATATCGTCAGCAACATTGCTGTAGGAAACCCAGGCAGAAGTCATAGCCTCCGTATTCAGCATATCCACAAGCATGCAGGCAATACCGTTAAGTTCCTCGTAGCTCTCTGTACTCTGAAGTTCACGGATAACAATAATGCCGGAATCATCCAGGGCAGTGATAAAGTCACGTGTCCGGGCCGAAAAGATATTCCGGATGGTTGCCAGAGCGTTTTCGTCTTTATGCTGCTTGGTTTCCACAAGAAAGACTGCACGGCGGACAGAAGGTGCAATGTGGAGGCGGGCAGCTTTGTTGAAAGCTTCCACCTGAGAATAGCGGTCCAGAAGAAGGTTCTGCATAAAGGAGTTTTTGTCCGTTTTTTCCGCATAGGCAGTAAGAAGACTTTCGACCTGGCAGACCGCAAGTTCTCCGATGGTGGAAGCGGAGTCTGTGGAACCCCATACCGTCAGAAGCATATCTCCGGATGCGCCGTTTAATTTGTAGATGCTGCAGGAACGGTTGGAAATACATAAAGCAGGATCTTCACGGAACTGGATAAGCTTTTCGGCAGATGGCAGCTTTCTGTCTCCGGTGGAAGCAAAAACCTGATTACTTTCGTCCAGAATACAAAAATCCAGTCCGCTGATCCGGTTCCAGTCATCCAGGCATTTTTGAAGTGTTTGCTGTATTTTCATAAAACTGAGTCCTTTCTGTAGATGAAGTGAAAATTGTGCAGAGGAAAAAAGAAACCCCGGGAAAATATATCCCCCGGGGTTAAATTCATTTTTTGTAATTCGGTAAGAATTAGTTTGTGATGGTAAGCTCTGTCTCTTTGTCGAAGAAGTGAGCTTTCTCCATATCGAATGCGAATCTGATCGGATCACCGGTCTTAGCTGTTGTACGAGGATCAACTCGTGCTGTGATCTGAGTTCCGTCAACATCGAAGTACAGGAATACTTCGGCACCAAGAAGCTCGTAAACTTTAACTACGGAGTTCATCGGTTTGCTTGGGGATGTCTCAAGGAACATCTGAGAATCATGGATATCCTCAGGACGGATACCAAGAACAACTTTCTTTCCAACATAGCCTTTGTCTTTGAGAACTTTAGCTTTAGCTGCAGGAACAATAACCTCATGCTCGTTACCGATTGTAGCGATCATGTTACCGCCTTTTTCGGAGATAACAGCATCAAGGAAGTTCATCTGCGGAGATCCCATGAATCCTGCAACGAAGAGGTTGCCTGGTTTCTGATACAGGTTCTGTGGTGTATCAACCTGCTGAACAACACCGTCTTTCATAACGACGATTCTGGTACCAAGTGTCATAGCCTCTGTCTGGTCATGTGTTACATAGATGATTGTAGCACCAAGTCTCTGATGGATCTTGGAAATCTCGATACGCATCTGTACACGAAGTTTAGCATCCAGGTTGGAAAGAGGCTCATCCATAAGGAATACCTTAGGATTACGAACGATAGCACGTCCCATAGCAACTCGCTGTCTCTGACCACCGGAAAGAGCCTTCGGTTTACGATCAAGAAGTTTGTCAAGGTCAAGGATTCTTGCTGCTTCACGAACTGCTTTATCGATCTGATCCTTCGGAACTTTACGAAGTTTAAGTCCGAATGCCATGTTATCATAAACAGTCATATGAGGATACAGAGCGTAGTTCTGGAATACCATTGCGATATCACGGTCCTTAGGCTCAACATCGTTCATGACTTTGTCACCGATCTTAAGTGTACCACCGCTGATCTCCTCAAGACCTGCGATCATACGAAGTGTTGTGGACTTTCCACATCCAGACGGTCCTACGAAGATGATAAACTCTTTGTCTTCGATTTCAAGGTTGAAATCTTTAACTGCCTGGAAGCCGTTTGGATAAGTTTTATTAATGTGAGATAATGATAAACTTGCCATTGTTGTTTCCCTCCAAAATTAATATATTGTTTTTTACGTAATTTCCTTTGCTGGTTAACAGTATATCGAAAATGGAGGAAAAGAGCTAGAGCTGAATCGTACAAAGTTTCCGGCAGTTTCTTGTCATTCTGACGAAAAAACGAAAGGGGATTTTTCGTCATTTTGTCAAAACGACGGTTTCATATGGATAGATTCACGAATTATTATACTGCATTCCGGCGAAATCCTCAATATTATAAAAAAATCCAAAACAAGTTATTTACAGCTAACCACAGTTGGAGTATACTAACTTATTAGATAAAAGAAAAGTTTTCTCAATAATAAAGGAGGGATCAGAATGCAGAACGCAAAAGCTGAGAAAGAAGAAAAGAGAACAGGATGTTACCGCCATACACAGATGCAGAAAGATCTTATTATAGAGAAGCTGAAAGAACGGGGCTTAAGAATTACCAGACAGAGGAGGATCCTGCTTGATATCATTCTGGAAGGGGAGTGCTCCTGCTGTAAGGAAATTTATTACAGGGCTTCCGCACTGGACCCGAAGATCGGTGTGGCAACGGTATACCGTATGATCAATACGCTGGAGTCCATCGGAGCCATCAGCCGCAAAAATATGTATCGGGTAGCCTGCAGTACCAAAGGGGCCTGCACAGTGGAGCTGGATGATGATACCATCTGCCACCTGTCCGGGCAGAAACTTAACGAAGTGATCCTTGCGGGACTTCGGGCCTGCGGAGAGATCAATGAGCAGAATATCCGTACACTTGCATTGCTTCCGGTTCATGAAGTCGGGTTAATGAATTGATGCAGAGTAACTCTATATAATAGGAAAGGAACATTGCAGTGCAACACAAATAGCGGTTTTGCCTGACTAATAATTAGTAAACCTAAACTATTAGTAAAACTTAACTGTTAGGAGAAATTAACTGAAAATTCAGCAAATTGTGTTAAATTCACAAAAAAAACACTGGACATTTTTTTACAAGTATTTTATAATGATGAAAATACCGGGGCAGGCATGGGAAATTGTCCACCGGAATTCAGTAAAATGATAAAAATTATATATTTAGGAGGAAAAATTATTATGGTAGATTTTAAATTCAAAAAATCAGGACTTTTTGCAGCAGGTGTTCTTTTTGGAACAGCAGGAATCAAGATCCTTACAAGCAAGGATGCGAAGAAGCTTTACACAGGATGCACAGCAGCCGTTTTAAGAGCTAAGGACTGCATCATGAAAACAGCTACAAGCCTTCAGGAGAACGCGGAGGATATCTACGCTGAGGCTAAGGGAATCAATGAGGAGAGAGCTGCAGCAGAAGAGGCTGTAGAAGATGTTGCAGAGAATGCAGAAGAGACTGCAGATGAGGATGCATTCAAGGAGGCAGCAGAAGAGACAAAAGAAGCAGCAACTGAAGAGACAGCTGAGTAAAGAGGCGATTTCCCGTGAAATTTTATATTAAACATGAGACAAGAGGACGACTTCGTATTCATCTTGCCCAGAAGAGAATGAGTTACGAGCAGGCGGATACTTTGCTGTATTATCTCGAAAATCTTGACGGAGTGGCTTCCGCCAAGGTATATGAGAGAACCTGTGATGCGGTTGTGAATTATCAGGGCAGCCGTGAGGCTGTTATCTGCGGTATCAGAGCATTCCATTATCAGGATGTGGAAGCTCCCCAGCAGGTACTGCAGAGCTCCGGAAGAGCACTGAATGCAGAATATCAGGAGAAACTGATCTCCAAGGTGATCTATCATTTTGGAAGAAAGCTTTTCCTGCCATATCCGTTGAACGCAATTTATACGACAGCAACTTCCCTGAAATATATCTGGAAGGGCATTGATACACTTCTTCACCGCAAGATCGAAGTACCGGTTCTGGATGCCACTGCGATCGGTGTATCCGTACTGCGTCAGGATTTCGGTACTGCAGGTTCCATTATGTTCCTGCTTGGAATCGGAGAAATTCTGGAAGAGTGGACACATAAGAAATCAGTCGGTGATCTTGCAAGAACCATGTCACTGAATGTTGGCAAGGTGTGGCTGAAGAGAGAAGATCAGGAAATTCTTGTAGAATCCAAAGAAGTTCAGCCGGGAGATGAAGTTGTTGTCCGTATGGGTACTGTGATTCCGTTTGACGGAAGCGTTACGGATGGAGAAGCTATGGTGAACCAGGCGTCTCTTACCGGTGAGTCTGTACCTGTATGTAAGAAAGAAGGCAGCGTTGCCTATGCAGGTACCGTTGTGGAGGAAGGTGAGATCACTATCCGGGTGAAGACGGTAGGTGGTTCCAGCCGTTATGACAAGATCGTCACCATGATCGAGGAATCTGAGAAGCTGAAATCTTCCCTGGAAGGCAAGGCAGAGCATCTGGCAGATAAGCTGGTTCCGTATACTCTTGGAGGAACAGCCCTTACATATCTGCTCACCAGAAATGCAACCAAGGCCCTTGCAATCCTGATGGTAGATTTCTCCTGTGCACTGAAGCTTGCAATGCCAATCTCCGTACTGTCCGCGATCCGTGAGGCAGGTACACATAAAGTTACGGTTAAAGGCGGTAAATATCTGGAAGCAATGGCTGATGCAGATACCATCGTATTTGATAAGACCGGAACTCTGACAAAAGCAAAACCAACGGTTGTGGATGTGGTTTCCTTTGATAACAACAATCCGGACGAGATGCTGCGTATTGCCGCATGTATGGAAGAACATTTCCCGCACTCCATGGCCAAGGCCGTTGTCAGTGCAGCCAGAAAGAAACATCTGGCACATGAAGAGATGCATTCCAAGGTTGAATATGTAGTGGCACATGGAATTTCCACTACCATAGAAGAACATAAAGCCGTGATCGGAAGTTATCACTTTGTTTTTGAAGATGAGAAATGTGTGATCCCGGAGGATGGCCAGGAGAAATTCGACAGCATTCCGGAAGAATATTCTCACCTGTATCTGGCTATTGACGGACGTCTTGCAGCTGTGATCTGTATTGAAGATCCACTTCGTGAGGAGGCAAAAGCTTCTGTAGAAGCACTGCGCGCGGCAGGAATCTCCAAGATCGTTATGATGACAGGAGACAGCGAGCGTACAGCAGCAGCTATTGCCAGACGTGTAGGTGTGGATGAATATTATTCCGAGGTACTTCCGGAGGATAAGGCCAACTTCATTGAAAAAGAGAAGGCAGCCGGAAGAAGGGTGATCATGGTAGGTGACGGAATCAATGATTCTCCGGCACTTTCCGCAGCCAATGTCGGTATTGCCATCAGCGATGGCGCTGAGATTGCCCGTGAGATCGCAGACATTACCGTAGGTGCAGATGACCTTCAGGAACTTGTTGTTCTGAAAGAGATCAGTAACGCACTGATGAAGCGCATCAGACGTAATTACCGTTTCATCATTACCTTTAATGCAGGTCTTATCGCCTGTGGCGTTGCAGGAATCCTGCAGCCGACTACATCTGCACTTCTTCACAATACTTCTACACTGGCGATCAGTTTGAAGAGCATGCAGAATCTGCTTCCATAGAAAGTTAACCAAATCAACTGCGGAGTAGTTATTTGGTGTAGAGCTACGTAGCGAAGCGGATTGCGAATATCCGCTTGACATAAATATAAAAGCCGGCCAGGTTATCGAAGAGATAAGATCTTCGTGCCTGGCCGGCTTTTTTCAGGTTGATCAGACGTGTATTGCAGGTATCAGCCTGAAGATGGATCTGAGATGGTAAGTTTTATTCCTGCGGAAAAGGTTCACTTTCCAGCTTCCGTCCGTCCGCCATATGATAGCGTTTCTTTTCGGTATCCGAGCGAAGAGGACGGGTATGCAGGCTCCGGTACCGGGAAGGACTCATGTGATAAAATTTTTCGAAGGTATGTGCAAAATGCTGCCGGCTGTTATATCCGGAAGAAAAGGCAATATCCGTAATGTGAAGAGTGCTGTTGCACAGAAGAAAGGCGGCCTGCTCCATACGCTTGCGGTTGATGTAAGTGTTGATGGTGCAGCTGTTTTTTTCTGTAAAAAGTGCCTGGAGGTAGGATTTATTGATCCCTGCATATGCGGCAATGGCAGGAATATCGATGTCTTCCAGATAATGTTCATCAATATACCGGAGCGCTTTTTTCAGATAAACACTTCCCTGGGTGTTCCGGCTGGAGCGGGCGCAGAAAGCAAGTTCTGTGAGCATACGGCCAAACAGAAGAAAGAAGAGAAATTCTTCCTCCTTTATCTGATCGGAACTGCGCTGTAAAAAGGTGAGAAGGTCTTTCAGGCTGTATCCGAAATTCCGGGAATCCGTGCCGGAGCAGAATCCCCGGGAGGAGGCAATAAAATTCCAGAACCGGGAAAATCCGGGATCTTTTTTCAGAAGAAGGTCCAGAGAAATCGGGCTTTTTTCGGAGGTGAGGGAAAATTCCAGATTCAGGATCGAGCATGGAAAACCGTCCGGGATCTCAAGCCTGTGCGGGATACCCGGGCGTATAAAGATAAACTGCCCGGATTTCAGCGGAAATTCCATGTCCTGTTCCTCATCCATGCAGAAAACCCGGCAGGAACCGGAAGTAATGTACATGATCTCATAGCTGGAATGTGTGTGATGTTCCATATGATAATACGGCAGGGAAAGGGCATAAAAGGCGGAAATATGAAAATATCTGGAAGAATCCTGAAAAATGTCTGGCATGAAAAACCTCCTGAGCATGTCGTGAGATCACGAATATCCATTTGACTCGTATATTCTCAATCCACAGTTGCTGTAATGTCCGTTTTGTGGTCTGTGAACAGTATATCACGTAAAAATAAATGCGACAATATATTGCATTTTTTCATTCAGGGGATGATACCTGTCACCTTGTGGAAAATCCGATGATATACTGAAAGCAAGATTACAAAAACGGGAGGATATTTTGTATGAGCGACCAAAACGGGAACATGAAAACAATCGAATTACATGAAAACGGCCTGGATATCCAGTTCCGTATCCGTGAAAACGGCGTGGTAGAGCTGGCAGATCTTTCTTCACAGGAAGTAAAAAAGGCAGCCATGGAGCCGAAGGAAGATATTTATTATCCGGCTGTTGAGATCCACAGAAGCGGCACCGGAAGCCTGAATATGCATGCTTACAAAAACAACATCAATCAGTCCTCTGTAGACTTTGTTTATGAGAAACATGAACTGAAAGAGCAGGACGGTGGAAAAGAACTGGAGATCGTAATGGTTTCTCCGGAAAAGCTGAAAGCCGTATATCATATGCGCCTGTTTGACGGAGTTCCGGCAGTGCAGACCTGGACAGAGATCACCAACGAGGGAAGTGAAGATCAGGGCCTGACTTACGTTTCTTCTTTTATATATCAGGGAATTTCCAGAGGCGGTGACAAACCTTATTACAAAAAAACAGATATCTATGTACCGTTTAACAGCTGGTGCTGTGAGGCACAGTGGCAGAAATATGATGCAGAGACACTGAACTTAAACGGAATGGTCGTAGACGGATTTAATCATCAGGGATATGGACTGAACCGTTATTGTTACAGTGGAAAGGGAACCTGGTCTACCTGCGAGTATCTTCCAATGGGAATTGCCGAAGACAGAGAAACAGGGGAAACTTATATTTTCCAGGTTGAAAGTTCCGGACAGTGGCTGATAGAATATGGTTCCGCCCAGGGTGGGAATCTGTATCTTACTATAAGCGGTGCCACAGAGCAGGAGCACGGCTGGTATAAGAATCTGAAACCGGGAGAATGCTTCACAACTGTTCCGGCAGGGGCAGCCGTTGTAAAAGGAGGTCTGAATCCGGCAGTAGCAGCGCTGACCAGATATCGTAGAAAAGTACGCAGAGCAAATCCGGACGATGAGAAACTGAACGTGGTATTTAATGATTACATGAACTGCCTGATGGGAGATCCCACAACAGAGCGGGAGCTTTCCATCATTGACAAGGCGGCAGAGCTGGGATGCGAATATTACTGTCTGGATGCAGGATGGTATGACGACGGATTCTGGTGGGACCGTGTCGGTGAATGGAAGGAAGCATCCGGAAGATTCCCTGGAGGCCTGAAAGAAGTCTGCGATTACGCACACAGCAAAGGCCTGAAAATGGGACTCTGGCTGGAAATCGAAGTTATGGGAGTTGCCTGTGAGCTTGCAAATAAACTTCCGGATGACTGGTTTGTCTGCCGCCATGGAAAACGCCACATTGACAACAAACGTTACATGCTGGATTTCCGCAATCCGGAAGTACGGAAATACTGCCGTGATGTAGTGGACAGGCTGATCCGTGATTATGGCGTAGAGTACTTTAAGGTGGACTATAACGTAACGATGGGATACGGAAGTGAATTGAACAGCGACAGCTGTGCAGATGCCATCCGTGAGCATTATGAATGCCTCCATCAGTGGTATGAGGAGATCTTCCGTGATTATCCGGATCTTGTTGTGGAGAACTGCGGTTCCGGCGGACAGCGTATGGACTATGGTATGCTGAAAGTCTTAAGCCTGCAGTCCACCAGTGACCAGACCGATTATCTCTACAATGCCAATATTGCAGCCAATGTGGCAAGTGCGGTTGCCCCTGAGCAGGGTGGCATGTGGGTATATCCGTATGAGGATGAAGAAGAGCATGTGATCTACAATGTGGTAAACGGTATGCTCCTTCGCCCGTATATCAGCGGTATGGTATGGAAGCTTGGCGAGAATTCCATGAACCGTATGAAAGAGGGAATCGCCCTGTATAAGGAAATCCGTGAGGAAGTCCGTGACGGTGTGCCGTTCTTCCCGCTGGGCTTCGGTACTCTGAAGTCGGAAGTTCTCGCTTACGGAGTAAAAGCAGAGAAGAATACCTATCTTTCTGTATGGACACCGGGAACAACAGAAGCGGTGATCCCGCTGGAAGACGCAGAAAAGATCAGCAAAGTATCCGTGATCTATCCAAAGGAAGAGATGTGCGAATATAAAGTTGAAAATGGAAATCTTGTAGTGAAGATGCCGCAGGAAAAAGCAGCCAGACTATTTATGATCGAGATGAAATAAGAAAGATATAAAGTCCTTTTTATTGTACTGTAAAAACGACGAATGATGAAAATTACAGGAAAATAAAAAGAGTGATACAAGGCAAGATGCAGATAAAAATACAGCCAGGAGTATCGGAGGTAGATTCTGATATATTCCTGACTGTATTTTTTATAGCAGTAATTTATGGAAATGCTATAGTCCCGGTAAATGGACAGTATTGTTTGATTTACCGGATATCCGCACCCGGTTTCATGATCTGAAGCAGGATCACCGCACAGATGATCGCTCCGATACCGGGAATGGCACCGCCGATTCCCACAAACCGAAGTCCGGCATATTTTACGATCACACCACCCATGGCAGAACCGGCTGCAATACCGAAGTTAAAGAAAACCGAGATCAGAGAAGAAGCCAGGTTTACACAGGCCGGATGTTCTCTGGTGGCGATCTTCAGGAAATGCATCTGCAGCGGTGAATTCAGAAGATACATCACAACACCCAGGATAAAAAGTACCAGTCCTCCGCTTACCAGATTGTGGGTGGCAATGGGAAGAAGCAGCAGACATACAGTCTGGATCACATAGATCAGAGGCAGCATGCGGATGCCGGTTTTGTTTGCCACCTGACCGGAACTTACGTTGCAGGTGATAGCTGCAATACCGAAGATCAGAAGTGCAAGGCTTAACATGGAATCCGGAATGTGAAGTTCCTGCTGGAAGATCGGTGTCAGGTATGTATAAAAACAGTAAGTGGAAGCACCGGCCAGAAAAACAATGGCACAGCCGATGGAGATCCTTTTATCCAGAAAAAGCTTAAACTGTTCCAGGATACTTCCTGCTTTCAGACGGTTCTGACGTGGCAGTTTCATAAACAGAAGCGCCAGCAGAGCCAGAGTCGCCACAAAGATCGTGATAAAAGCCGCACGCCATCCAAAAACATGAGTGATGGTGGAAGCGATAGGCACACCGATGACCGAAGCGATACTGAAGCCCGAAAAAACACCTGCGATCACACCCGGGATATGCTCCGGGATGGAAGCAACATCTTCCGCATAAGTCATGGAGATGGAAACCACAGTACCGGAAACGACAGCCGTAAGAATACGGAATACCAGAAATACCATGTAATTGGTAGCAATGGCACAGATCAGGTTGCAGAGTGCAAACAGTGAAATTCCAAGCATGGTAATACGGAAACGGTTGTATTTTCCCACATAGGCAGCCAGAAACGGAGTGCCCAGGCCATAGGCGAAAGCAAACAGAGATACAATACTTCCGGCCTGTGTCAGTGAAATCCCGAATCCGTCAGCAATTTCCGGCAGGATACCGATCACTGTATATTCACTGGTACCCAGAAAAAAGCTGAGCATGATCAGGCCTACAACAGCCGGATTAAAAAATCGAGCTTTGGATGATGACATGATAATAAGTCCTCCCTGAAAAAATAAAGATCAAGTTTCTGCATCAGAGAAATCTTCTTCAATGCGGTAAAAGAATATCATAATTTTCACCGTGTTTCTTGTTTACAGCTGTCAGATTTTTGTAGTATATTGATATCAGAAAACGGGGAGGAGTAGAAAAAATGGCAATACCGGTATTTGGAAAAGAACAATATCCACTGCGCAAAGAGTCCGGACTTTCCTATACGATCTCGGATATTTACAAGCATGTGCCGCTACATACCCATAATCATTATGAACTTTTTATTATTTCAGAGGGTACGGCCTATCATTTGATCAATGATTCCGTGCAGACGGTGAAAAAAGGAGACCTGTTTTTTATACGCCCCAATGATATGCACAGTTACAGCTTTTTTCATTCAGAGAATTTCTGTGTCCGGAATCTGGGCTTTTCCACCCAGGTGCTTCGAAATGTTTCTCTGTTTCTGGAACAGGAAGAAAAGATGGATAAACTGATAAACAGCGAGATGCCGGCCTATGTTCATCTGGAAGGGGAAAATTTCCGCAAAGTCCTGGATGCCATGGATACTGCCGGAAATCTGGTAAACGAAAGCCATCCCAGGCATGCAAGATATCATGCACAGTGTATCATTGCGCTTCTTCTGGAGGATTATTTTTTTACTTACGATGAAAAGAATCCCTGGAATCAGATGCCGTCCTGGCTGTCAGAACTTCTCCTAAATATGTCCAAGATCGAAAATCTTCAGGAAGGCTATGAAAGAATGTGTGAGCTGGCACCCTGTTCTCCGAGTCATCTCTGCAGGCTGATGAAGCAGATCAGCGGGAAAACTCCTACTCAGTATATCAACCAGGAACGTCTGAAATATGCGGTCTATCTTTTGGCGCAGACAGACAGGGAGATTCTGGACATCTGTGAGTGCTGTGGATTTTCTAATGTGAGCCATTTTTATCATCTGTTCCGGGAACAGTTCGGGGTGTCACCGGCAAAATTCCGGAAGACAGTGTGATCTGCCTGGGGCAGTTATCAGGTTTTGCGAAATTTCCCGGGACTCATGCCTGCCCATTTTCGAAAAGATTCCGCATAATAACTGGCACTGCCAAAGCCGGTGGAAAGAGCGATTTCTGTTATAGTCATATCGGTTTCCCGGAGAAGCTGAGCACTTTTATTCAGGCGGTACTGATTCAGATAGAGATTTGGACTCTGGCTGAAATATCTGGAAAAGAGTTTGCAGCATTTGCTGATACCTACGGAACCGGCAGCCGCAATTTCCTTAAGGGAAATCCTGGAAGTGTAGTTCTGCTGGATAAAACCGGTCATGTTCCGGATGGCGGTAAGATCTGTATTGGTATGGTCTTCGGTCCGGGAGGCAGAGGGCAGATGTTCAAGAAGCAGAGCCCAGATCAGGGAAAAAGAGGACAGGATCCGTAAAGGAGCAGTTTTACTCTTACGGTGCACATAGATGTCGGCCATTTGTTTCAGAATCTGTGCCTGCCAGGAAATCCCGGGATCAAAGATAAAAAAGGAAACTTCGTTGTTCCGGATCAGAGGAAGGACGAAGTTTTTTTCATAGGCAGGTAATGTGCACAGAAGCATGGGGTGGATGAGGATGCAAAAAAATTCACATTCCCTGTGACTTTCAGAAAATCCGTAATGCATCTGCCTGGAATTTACAAAAATCCCCTGTCCCTGTTCCAGAGTGAGGATTTTTCCGTTGACATTATATTGCATCTGGCCGGACTGGATCATCAGAAATTCAATGTCATCATGCCAGTGGCTGATAGCGGAATAATTGGGATAGTGGGAAAGCATTTCATGGATGGTGTAGGCCGGACAGTCAGGATAATCGTAGACCATTTTTTCAGAAAGGTCATCCTTTAAGTCTATATAGATCATATTCATACCTCGCAGGATTGCTATAAAGTTAGATAGAAAACCGATAGAATAACTTAAAAATATACAATATAATTATAAAACGAAAAGATGCTTCGGTCAATGTCCGCGTAAACTGTAAGGCAGATATAGTGGAGCATGCCGCCGTCCTCTCCGGAATCACTCACAGTGCGTCAGGAGACACCGGGCATTTTTTTGAAGAAAACAAAGTGTATTTATAAGAGAGGGATTTACAATGGACAATATTTACAGAAGAGATCACGAAATGGCATACATCTCCGATGATGCAGTAGTGGCGCAGCAGAAAGAAACAAAAAAGGCCGTCCGGGAGTACAATGAGGCCATGCCTTTTGACCCGGAAAAGGGTATGGAATATCTGGAACGCACAGGACTGAAACATAAGAAAAACGTATATTTTGAGCCGCCGTTTCACTGTGAGTACGGAAGCCATATCGAAGTCGGAGAGAATTTTTATGCCAACACCCACTGCGTGATGCTGGATGTGGGAAAAATCACCATCGGGGATAACGTAATGTTTGGCCCCAATGTAGGTATTTACACAGCCGGGCATCCGATCCATCCGGAGAGCAGGAATTCCGCTTTTGAGTACGGGATTCCTGTCACCATCGGGGACAATGTGTGGATCGGCGGAAGCTGCTGCGTTCTTCCGGGTGTAAAGATTGGAAATAACGTTGTGATCGGCGCGGGAAGCGTAGTGACAAAGGACATTCCGGACAATGTATGTGCAGCCGGAAATCCCTGCCGCGTGATCCGCGAGATCACGGATGCGGACAAGCCATATTACTTTAAAGACCGAAAATTTGATGAGGAGGCATGGGCAAAAATAAATGAAAAATAAAAAAGACCCGGCATTCACCAGAAAGCTTATAAGCCTGGTGATGCCCATCGCTTTTCAGCAGTTTATGCTGGCTCTGGTCAGTGCATCCGATGCCCTGATGCTGGGAGTGATCTCACAGGATTCTCTTTCCGCAGTATCGTTGGCAGGGCAGATAACATTTATCCACAATCTTCTTCTGGAAGCAATGACCATCGGCCTTTCGCTCATCGCAGCCCAGTACTGGGGAAAGGGAGATATTCCGGCAGTGGAGAGGATCTTTGCCTTTGTAATGAAAGTTACGACTGCAATCTCCCTGATCTTTACTCTGTTCGCGCTGCTGATCCCGGGAATGCTGATGAGGATCTTTACCAATGATCCGGTACTGATCCGGGGCGGTTCCCTGTATCTTCGTGTGATCGCGGTATCCTATCTGCTTACCGGAAGTTCGCAGATGTATCTTTGCATCCTGAAAAACAGCGGCAGAGCGGCAAAAAGCAGCATGATCAGTGCCACCAGTGTAGTAGTAAATATTTTTATCAATGCAGTGCTGATCTATGGATTGTTCGGAATGCCAAGAATGGAGATTGCCGGAGCCGCACTGGCAACAGTAACGGCTCGTATCATTGAAGTTACATGGTGCGTTCTGGAAACTGTGGGAAAAGATCAGGTAAAACTCCGGGCAAAATATCTCCGCAGAGACGATCCCGTTCTCAGGAGAGATTTCTGGAAATATACAACACCGGTGATCTGCAATGAGATCGTCTGGTGAACCGGATTTTCCATGTATTCCGTAATTATGGGACATCTGGGAAGTGATGCGGTAGCCGCCAATTCCATTGCCAGCATTGTCAAAAACCTGGCCGGATGTTTCTGTATGGGACTTGGAAACGGTGGCGGAATCGTATCCGGACTGGTGCTTCTGGCATTCAGTCCGCTGATTCTCCGTGCGGCCAACCTAAGCGTTACAGCGGAAGGATATCTTAAGGGAATGCTCCTGATCTGTGCTTATTATATGATCGGACGTTCGGTAAACGGAGTAACCATCAGCGGAATTTTCTGTGCAGGCGGAGACAGTAAGTTCGGGCTGTACTGTGACTGTATTTCCATGTGGTGTATTATGGTTCCACTGGGCCTTATCGCCGCATTTGTGCTGAAGCTTCCGGTGCTTGCGGTTTACTTTATCATCAGTCTGGATGAATTTGTGAAGACCCCGGCTGTGTATCTGAATTATAAGAAGTATCGTTGGGTGAAGGATCTGACGGTAAAAACAGACCCTACCTGAACAGATGCACAGCCAGTCCCCACAGCGGCAGCAGATACAGATAAAAGGCAACTGCGATACTGATGTTTGGCGCACCGATGGCAGCCAGCGGAACGGCTCCTGCAATGGACCAGGGGATCATGGGCGCTATGACCACTACCGTATTTTCCAGATCCAGGGCAAAAGAAGATTTTTCCGGATTGTTTTCCCCGCACAGCTGGCTGGTGAGCATGATGGCAAGAGTCTGGTTGCAGGAGATGGCGGAAGTGACAATGGAAGTCAGTAAGGTTGTGCCATAAGGGGTGATCCTGGAGCCCAGTTTTTCCATCAGGGCTTCAATTCCGTTCAGAAATCCGGTTCCCTCAAACATGCCGGAATAGCAGGAAGAAATTCCAACGATCAGATAAACCCGCAGCATGGAAAGAAAACCGCCGCCGCTCATCAGTTTCGCAATCTTCCCATCAGAAGGCGAAAATCCCGAAAAACATAAAGCAGGAAGTTCCGAAAATGGAAAGTGCTGTACACCTACCGCAATGACCATTCCCACCAGTCCGCTGATGGCAATGGTCTTTTTTACATCCACATGAAGAAGGGAAAGTACCAGCACGATCACAACAGGAAGAAGCATCAACGGCGAGAACTCATAATAATCCTGCAGTAAATTTCTGGTAGTATCCGCAGCAGATCCTGTATGGACGGAAAAACCAAGAATTCCATACAGAACACAGCTCAGTATAAAGGGAACCAGAGCACTGCGGGTCATATTCCGGATATTGAAAAAAAGATCCGTTTTTGTCAGCTCACTGACAAGAAGCGCACTGGTGGAAACCGGAGAACACCGGTCCCCGAAAAAAATCCCGGCCAGGATCGCGCCGCCGGTAAGAAAGGGAGGAATACCCATACTGTTGGCCATAGTCATACAGATTACGCCGATGGTGGCAGCGCTTCCAAAGGAGGTTCCCGTAAGGAAAGAGATCAGACAGCACAGAAGAAAAGACGCCAGCAGCATCACGGAAGGAGTACAGATGGCAGATGCATAATATACGATATAGGCAATGGAACCACAGGCACGCCAGATCGCTGTGAGCATACTGATCAGTAACAAAGTCAGTAGAACATTTTTTACTGTGAAAATTCCGTTCCGGGAAAAACGAAGCATCTCTTTTACACTTTTTCCATGGATCAGTCCATAGGAAAAGAACAGAATGTACCCGAATATCAGGGCAAAAACAACAGAAGCACCGGTGACTACACATGCGATGAGACTGGCTGCAAACAGCGCCAGAAATAAAAGTTCCATAGATATTTTTTCCTCCGTGATACTGAAAAGTCTTTTCGTATTATACCAGTAAGAGAACGAGAAAACAATCGACGTGAATGTAAAAGATAAGAACAGAAACTAAAAGTAAACTCACTTGACTTAAACCCTGATATCACCTAAAATATAGACAGTGAAATCAGAGAATCATAAAGACGGGAGTTTACAGATAAAAATGAATGCAGACAGAGAGGATATGAAAAAAAAGAACAGAGGAACCGTTCTGAAACTGATTGCTACCGGGCGTTGCAGTTCCAGAATTGAGCTGTCCAGGGAAATGCACCTGACCAAAACAGCCATCTCCAAGATCGTGACAGAGCTGATGGAAAACGGTTATCTCATTGAGACGAAAAAACAGGAAAATGTGGATCTGGGGAGAAATCCCATTGGTCTTGGGATTGCGGATACAGCGCCCCTGGTGATCGGAATCCTGATCATGAGAGATTTCTGCGAGGCAGTCCTCTGCAATCTGAAACTGGAGATCTTACGGAGTGAAAAAATTTCCCGGGGCTGGAAAGATCAGGAGGAACTGATGGAAACGGTCTACAGCCTGGCGGATCAGATGATGCTTGGAACAGACCGGGCAGGCGGGATCGGTGTTGCCTGCATCGGGCCGCTGGACAGCATTGAGGGCGTGATCGAATCGCCACCTTATTTTAACGGGATCCACGATGTTCCGCTGGCAAAACTTCTGGAAGAACGTTATCACCTGCCGGTATTCTGCGACAACGATAACCAGAGCGCAGCCCTTGCGGAAAAACTGTTCGGCATTGGCCGAGGGTATCAGGATATCTTTCTCACAGGCCTCTCCAGCGGTGTGGGATGCGGGATCATCATCGGCAATGAGAAGTACCAGAGCAGTTCCGGCTACACACCGGAAATCGGACATCTTTCCATTGACTATCAGGGGGAGAAATGTGTCTGCGGAAACCGGGGGTGCCTGGAACTTTATCTGAATTCCAGAACCGTGCTGAAGCGGATGCGGGAAGCTACAGGGAAATTTTATGATTATAAGACCTTCTGCGAACAGTGGGAAAATTTGGAGATTGGCGGGATATTCGAAGATCTTGTGGAGAAACTTTCCTCTGCGCTGGTCAGTGTGGTGAACATTCTGAATCCGGATCTTATCATTCTGGGTCACGACGGCGTCTGGTGGCCACAGAGATATGTGCAACAGCTGGAAGAACTGGTCAATGAAAGGAAATTCAGTAATCACCAGACCCGCACCCAGATAGTAAAGGCAAGTTACTTAGATAAGACAGCAGTACTTGGCGGGGCCTGCAATGCCATCCAGCAGTACTTTCAGGGTGAGCTTCTGTAGATAAAAAAAGTGAATATACTGGGAAAGTTCCCGGAACTATTTTCTGTGAGATAGTTCCGGGAACTTTTTTTGTGCAGATTATATAAAAATTCCAGGCTTAAAATGTGTATAACAATGAAATGGTATATAGTATCTTGGCATTGCTAATAACGATGATATAATGCAGACATAAACAAAAAGTAAACACAAGTTACTAAATAAAAGGGAGGACACCATGGATATATACAGTATCGGAGAAATGGTAATCGATTTTATCCCAGGTGAGGAAAAAGGTTCCTACATACGGAATGCAGGCGGCGCACCGGCCAATGTAGCGATCGCAGCTGCAAGAAACGGACTGGAAACCGGAATGTGCTGCAAGGTTGGCGAAGATGACTTTGGAAAATTCCTTATGGAAACGCTGAAAAAAGAAGGCGTACGGGTCATGTGCAGGAAACGCTGTGAAGAGGCAACTACAACCATGGCTTTTGTCTCACTGAAGGATGACGGCGAGAGAACCTTTACTTTTGCGAGAAAACCGGGAGCAGACATGTTTCTGAAAGAATTCGAGGTTCAGGAAGAAGACATTGCAGCATTCAGAGTGGTCCACGCAGGTTCCTGTTCCTTATCTGCAGAACCTGTAGCCAGCGCCACCAGGAAGGCACTTCGCCTGGGACCTTAGGTTCCAAAGGCGCACAGGTATTCTTCGGAAACAGCATTTTCACAGTAGGCGGACGAACGGTAAAAGCTGTGGATGCCACAGGAGCCGGAGATGCATTCTGGGGTGGATTCCTCTCAAGCCTTCTTCTACAGGGAGTAACAAGGCCGGAGGAGATCACAGAACCGATCCTCCGGAAAGCAATGGAATACGGAAATATTTCCGGAGCATTGTGTGTACAGAAAAAAGGAGCGATCTCATCCCTTCCTACAAGAGAAGAGATCGAAGAAATCATAAGGAGTGAATCACTATGAAAGAAATCTGGAACGAATCCTGTATCCTTTCACCGTCTCTGATCTGTCTGGATATGTGCAATCTGGAACGGGAAGTAAAGACACTGGAAAAAGCAGGGATCAAAATGCTTCATGTAGATATCCTGGATGGACATTTCAGTCCGAGCATGCCGCTGGGGCTGGATACAGTGAGGCAGTTACGGGCAAAGACAGACATGTTTTTTGACTGTCATGTGATGGTTACAGAGCAGGATTATTTTGTGG